>ULUZ01044801.1_pt1 | contig 139655 bp, 95 predicted proteins | sample 1958881 | NCBI WGS metagenome assembly ULUZ01 (sample SAMEA4835771, study PRJEB28245) | human gut metagenome | biome: gut microbiome; material: fecal sample | place: Denmark | collected 2008
GATTGCATTCGTTAAAAATGCGTTGCAAAAGTAATGGCTTATTTCCAATTATGCAATATATTTGCAAAAAAAATTTCCAGAATGAGGATAGTAGGATTGGGAAATGCTCTTACAGATGTACTTGCACGGTTACATTCCGACGAGTGTTTCGATGAGATGGGGCTGCTGAAAGGCGGTATGCAACTTATAGACGAAGAGAAGCTTTTGAGAATTATGTCGGTTTTCGAAGGGCTGGAAACCACCTTAGCATCAGGCGGGTCGGCCGCTAATGCTGTTTCGGGAGTAGCCCGTATGGGAATAGAGAGCGGATTCATCGGGAAAATAGGTCGGGATGCTTATGGCCGCTTCTTCCGGGAGGATATGGAGCGCAATGGCGTGCAGACCTTGTTGATCGAAGGAGAGCAGGCTTCGGGTTGTGCCATGACGATGATCACTCCCGATGGAGAGCGGACTTTCGGTACATTCTTGGGTGCAGCGGCTACTTTGTGCGCCGAGGAGCTCTCTGCCGAAATGTTCGAAGGGTATGATATATTGCATATCGAAGGGTATTTGGTACAAGACACTTCGTTGATTTTACGAGCCGTACAATTGGCAAAAGAGGTCGGCTTGTCTGTTTCTTTCGATATGGCGAGTTACAATGTAGTAAAAGATAATTATGCGATTATCCGTGATTTGGTGGAGAATTATGTGGATATTCTATTTGCGAACGAGGAAGAGGCATTGGCCTATACAGGCGAAGAGCCCCGTAAAGCGACAGAGATATTGTCGCAATATTGTAGGATTGCTGTCGTAAAATGTGGTGCACAAGGTTCTTTCGTAGGGTGTGAAGGCATAATTACCGAGGTCCCTGCGACACCAGAGGTTCGAGTAGATTCTACGGGAGCCGGGGATTTATATGCTTCGGGATTTCTTTACGGTCTTTCTCAAAATTGTTCGTTGGGAGTCTGCGGTGCTATCGGTTCTTTATTGGCAGGTCGTGTGATTAAAGTAATCGGTACTAAGATGAGCGATGAGATTTGGACTGAAATAAAGTTAAAAGTATCTTCTATGGTTGCCGAAGATATTCGGCATTAGTTATCTTCGTGTGATTAAAAGAAGTGAAATGAAAAATATAAGGTTGACTTTTGCGACAGTAACGGTATTATCTTTTTGTTCGGGATTTATAAATCCGATATGGGCAGGCAAATCTGACGAGAAAAATTTCGAAATATCACGTAACCTCGATATATTCAATTCTCTTTTTAAGGAATTGAATATGTTTTATGTCGACACGATTAATGCCGAGAAGGCTATCGGCGACGGTGTAAATGCGATGTTGGCGCGTCTGGATCCTTACACCGAGTATATACCTGAGAAAGAGAAAGACGATTTTTTCTTTTCGACTACCGGAGAATATGCGGGTATCGGTTCTTTTATTATGGAGCGGGATAATGCCGTTTACATTTCGGAGCCGTATGAGGGTATGCCGGCTCAATTGGCGGGTTTGCGTCCCGGAGATAAAATCGTGATGATCGATAACGATACTGTGTTGGGGTGGAAGAGTGCGAAGGTGAGCGAGCGGTTGAAAGGACCTGCGAATACGCAGTTGAAAGTTACGGTCGAACGTCCCGGTGCGAAAGACTTGCTCTCTTTCGAGTTGACCCGTAAGAAGATACAAATGCCTGCCGTACCTTATTACGATGTGGTATGCGATAGCGTGGGATATATTTATTTGAGTAGTTTTACCGATACTTCGGCCGGGGAAGTGAAACGGGCTTTACAAGACTTGAAAAAACGGGGGATAACTTCGTTGGTACTCGATTTGCGCAGTAATGGCGGTGGTATTTTGGAGCAGGCCGTGCAGATTGTCAATTTATTTGTTCCGAAGGGGGTAGAGGTGCTTTCTACCCGGGGAAGAAATAAGAAGATGGATAAGATTTATAAAACCACTCAGGAACCGGTCGATGTGAAAATGCCTTTGGCCGTGCTGATCGACGGAGGAACCGCATCTTCTTCGGAAATCGTGGCCGGAGCTTTACAAGACCTCGACAGGGCTGTGATTATCGGTTCGCGTTCTTATGGCAAAGGATTAGTGCAATCCACACGGCCTTTGCCTTATAACGGTATGTTGAAGGTAACGATCGCTCGTTATTATATACCCAGCGGACGTTTGATACAAGCTATCGATTATTCGCATCGCAATCCCGACGGGAGCGTCGCCCGTATTCCCGATAGCCTTACCCACGAGTTCAAGACCGCTCACGGTAGGATTGTCCGTGACGGAGGCGGTATAAAACCCGATGTGGAAACTTCGATGGAAAGGCGGGGGAATATCAGCTATTATTTGATGAAAGATTTCTATTTCTTCGATTATGCGACTCGGTATGCTGCCGAGCACGATACGATTCCGGCTCCGAAAGATTTTAAATTGTCCGACGAAGAATACGAGGGATTCAAAGCTTTTGTGAAATCGAAGGATTTCAAATACGACAAACAGAGTGAACGGATATTGTCCGACTTAAAGGAGGTCGCTAAATTCGAAGGATATTTCGATGAAAACACGCAGAAGCAGTTCGAAGCGCTTGAAGCTTGTTTGAATCACGATTTGGATAGGGATTTGGAGACTTTTCACGATGAAATCGCCGAATTGCTTTCGATAGAGATTGTGAAACGGTATTATTATCAGAAAGGCGAAATTATAGAGTCGATCAAAAACGATAAAGATTTAAAGGAGGCTTGTCGTATTTTGGGCAATAAATCCCGCTATGACGAGATTTTGAATCTATCGGGAAAGCATTGACGGTTCTTGAAGGAGGATATAAAAAATGCGATGAATTTTCATCGCATTTTTTTGTATGGTAATGACTGTGTAAATTATACGTTGAATCGGAAGTGCATGATGTCGCCGTCTTGTACGACATATTCTTTTCCTTCGATGTACATTTTACCGGCCTCTTTACAAGCGTTTTCGGAACCGAGAGCGATATAGTCGTCGTATTTGATTACTTCGGCTCGGATAAAACCTTTTTCGAAGTCGGTATGGATAATACCGGCACATTGAGGAGCCTTACTGCCTTTCAAATAGGTCCATGCCCGTACTTCCTGAGGTCCGGCGGTGAAGTAGGTTTCGAGATTGAGCAAGCTGTAAGCCGCTCGGATCAGACGGGAAACGCCCGATTCTTCCAAGCCTATTTCTTGAAGGAACATTTGTCGTTCCTCGTAAGTTTCGAACTCGGCGATTTCCGATTCTGTTTTGGCTGCCAAAATAAGGATTTCGGCATTCTCGTCTTTAACGGCTTCGCGTACCATATCCACGTATTTGTTACCCGATACGGCGCTGTTGTCGTCCACGTTGCAGACATACATTACCGGTTTGTTGGTAAGCAGGAAAAGGTCATGAGCTATTTTCTGTTCGTCTTTGGTCTCGAAAGTGACGGTACGAGCAGCTTTCCCTTGTTCGAGTGCTTCTTTGTATCGGCTTAAAACCTCGTATGTAACCTTTGCTGCTTTATCTCCTCCTGTCTGAGCCTGTTTTTGGACTTTGGAAATACGTGATTCTATGGTTTCCAAGTCTTTCAGTTGGAGTTCGAAATCGATGATTTCCTTGTCGCGTACCGGGTTGACCGTTCCGTCCACGTGGGTAATGTTGTCATCGTCGAAGCAACGCAGTACATGCAGGATTGCATCGGTTTCCCTGATGTTCGCCAAGAATTTGTTTCCCAGACCTTCGCCTTTGCTGGCTCCTTTGACCAATCCGGCGATGTCGACAATCTCCACAGTGGTGGGGACTATTCGTTGCGGATGCACCAGTTCTGCCAGTTTGTTTAATCGTTCGTCGGGTACTGTAATGACACCTACATTAGGTTCTATGGTACAGAACGGGAAATTTGCCGATTGCGCTTTTGCGTTGGACAGACAATTGAAAAGAGTCGATTTACCCACGTTAGGTAAGCCGACTATGCCACATTGTAAACTCATTATATAATATTGTTTCGGTTATAATCGGGAAAATCTGTTTCGTATTTGGGTACAAAGATAGTGCAAGCCAAGAGCAGAAACAAGTCTCCTATGGCATTTTCGTTTTGCTAACCGGTTCTTTTTGAACTATCGAACTTCGATACGTGTTTTACTCAAAAAGATATTTGATGAATAAAGCTTATGAAGTAGCCGACCGGCTCATGGAATGGGTATCTTCTTTATTGCATAGAATAACGGGAGAGCCTTCGCCGGTTTGGGATAGAATTGTGTATGGTATTCTTGTTTTTGTGATCGCTATTGTGGTTGCAAGGATTTTGAGAATGATTGTTATTTATGTGATTCATCGGATTATAAAATATAAAGGAGGGGATCTGTTGAAAGGGTTGGTCGAAGCCAAAGTCTTTACCCATATAACGCATGTTATCCCGCCGTTGGTGATTTTATCTCTGTTGCCATTTGCTTTTCACGGAACTCCCGAACTATTACGGATTATCGAAAAAGTTTGCTGGATTTATCTGCTCGGAGTCCTCGTTTTCTCGATCAATACGCAAATTTCGGTCTTTTGGCGTATCTATTCTCGTCGTACCGCATTTCGGGATCGGCCGATGAAGGGAATGATACAAATTATCAAAGGACTTTTGATAGGGATATGGGTGATTATTGCGGTATCTATTTTGATAGAACGTTCGCCGATGGCTTTGATTACCGGACTGGGCGCATTTGCCGCAGTGCTGATGTTGATATTTAAAGACAGTATATTGGGCTTTGTCGCCGGTGTACAACTCTCGCAAAATGATATGATAAGGAATGGCGATTGGATTGTCGTGCCGGGTGGCGCCGTGAACGGAGTCGTTATCGATGTTTCATTGAATACGGTGAAGGTTCAGAATTTCGATAATACCATAGTGACGATTCCTCCTTATTCGCTTATTTCAGGGGAGGTACAAAACTGGCGCGGAATGTCCGATTCGGGTGGCCGTCGTATCATGCGCTCGTTTACCATCGACCTGAACACGGTAAAATTTTGTACCCCCGAATTATTGCAAAATTTGAAACAAATCGATATTCTGCGCGATTTCATCGAGAAAAAAGAGTCTCAACAACAAAAAGGAATTGTAGAAAATACCGAAAATAGCGCGGGGCTGGTGAACGGAACGATCGAGACGAATTTAGGGCTTTTCAGAGCTTACATGGCTCTTTATTTACAACAACATAAGTTTATCAATGATCAATTGACTCTTATGGTCAGAACGTTAGATCCTAACGATAACGGGTTGCCTTTGCAGTTATATTGCTTTTCGGCTAATAAAAATTGGGTAAGCTATGAATCTATACAAGCCGAAATTTTCGAACATTATGCTGCTATCATGCCCCGGTTCGGCCTGTATCCGTTCCAAAATCCGTCGGGGCGGGATTATATTAATTCGGCTCTATTGACGGCCGGCCATAATCCCGATGAGTTGTGGGGTATTCCGTGGGGAACCATGAAAGAGAAAAATACGGAAGTGCCGTCTTCTGCTAAACCGGAAGTGTCTGCAACACCTCCTCCAAAACCGATACCGCCGATTCCACCGAAGTGATGTCCTTTATAGCTAACGAGCGGCGACCGCTTATTTCCCGCAATTTACAAAGTTTGGGATTTTTTTGCAAGAATCCTAAGATGCGACCGAATGCAGCGGATTGATAATAGGCGACATGCTCGTCCGAAACGAAGTAAAGATACATGTATCCCTGTTTCAACCCTACTTTCTCGATTCCTAATTGTTTAGCCAGCCGTCTTAACCGGACTACCCGAATCAATTCCATAGCTTCGTGGGGTATGCGGCCGAAACGGTCTTCCAAGCGCTCGCAAAATTGTCGTATATCGGTTTCACGCTCCATGTTGTCGAGCTCTTGATATAGGGAGATACGCTCGGATTCCTGTGGTACGTAGTTTGCCGGGAATAAAATTTCCAAGTCGGACTCAATGGTGCATTCCGAGACGAACTCTTCGGGTTTCGTATCCGAATCGGCTCCGTAATAGAGGTCGCTGAATTCATCGTTTTTCAATTCTTCGACAGCCTCCTTTAAAATTTTTTGGTAAGTTTCATAGCCTAAATCCGCGATGAAACCGCTTTGTTCCGCTCCTAAGAGGTTACCGGCTCCCCGTATGTCGAGGTCCTGCATGGCGATGTGTATGCCGCTTCCCAATTCTGAGAAACTTTCGATGGCTTGTAATCGTCGGTGAGCATCTACCGAGAATGTGTGGCGTGGTGGAGTGAGCAGGTAACAGAAAGCCTTTCGGTTGCTGCGGCCTACACGTCCCCGCAGTTGATGCAGTTCGCTTAATCCGAAGTTTTGTGCATCGTTGATGATTATCGTATTGGTGTTTGGCATATCTATTCCCGACTCGATAATGGTGGTAGCCAGTAAAATATCATAATCATAGTTGACGAAGTCGATAATTGCCTGTTCCAATTTTTCGGGTGGCATTTGTCCGTGCCCGATCACGACACGTGCGTCGGGAACCAACCGGTGAATCGTGTTTTCGAGTTCGTACAGTTGGGGAATACGGTTGTTGACGAAAAAAATCTGCCCGCCTCGGCTCATTTCGAAGTTAATCGCTTCTTTGATAATGTCGTCGTTGAAAGCGTGTACTTCGGTTTGGATAGGATAGCGATTGGCCGGAGGGGTAGAGATAACCGAAAGATCGCGTGCACCCATTAAAGAGAATTGTAAGGTGCGAGGTATGGGAGTTGCCGACATCGTAAGGGTGTCGACATTCACTTTCATCTGTTTGAGTTTCTCTTTTACGGCCACTCCGAATTTTTGTTCCTCGTCGACAATCAAAAGCCCGAGGTCGTTGAATTTCACATCTTTCCCGATGAGCTTGTGGGTTCCTATGATAATATCTATTTTGCGGTCGGCGAGGTCTTTCAAAATGGCTTTTACTTCTGAGGCTTTCCGGGCTCGGCTGAGGTATTCGATACGTACCGGGAACTCCTTTAATCGCTCTTTGAAGGTTTGGTAATGCTGGAAGGCCAATACGGTGGTAGGCACGAGTACTGCGACCTGTTTGTTGTCGCAGGTGGCTTTGAATGCCGCACGTATGGCAATTTCGGTTTTCCCGAAGCCCACGTCGCCGCAGATGAGCCTGTCCATAGGGCGTTCGCGTTCCATGTCGGCTTTCACTTCGGCTGTGGATTTTATTTGGTCGGGAGTATCTTCGTAAATGAACGATGCTTCGAGTTCTTGTTGCAGGAACGAGTCGGGCGAGAAAGCGAATCCCTTTTCTTCTTTACGGGCGGCATAGAGCTTTATCAAGTCGCGGGCAATCTCTTTCATCTTGCCTTTCGTCTTCTCTTTCATGCGTTCCCAAGCACCGCTTCCCAGTTTGTTGATACGAGGAGCTTCTCCCTCTTTTGCCCGGTATTTCGCCAATTTGTGCAAGGCGTGAATGCTGACAAAAATAATATCGTCGTTTTGGTAAGTCAGTTTAATGACCTCTTGCATTTTTCCGTTGATTTCGGTATGTATCAATCCCCCGAAACGACCTATACCGTGATCTACATGCACGATGTAGTCGCCGACTTCTATCTGGTTGAGCTCTTTCAAGGAAAGAGCCAGTTTCCCAGAACGCGCATGCTCGCTTTTCAAAGTGTATTTGTGAAATCGATCGAATATCTGGTGGTCGGTGAAACAACCTATTTTCAAATCGTTGTCGATGAACCCCTCATGCAAGGTTTTCAATACCGGTGTAAACGAGATGGAGTCGCCCCGTTCTTCGAAAATAGCTTGCAATCGTTCTATCTGTTTTTCACTGTCGCTGAGTATGTAAAGAGTGTAGCCTTTTTCGATGAATTGGGAGAACGATTGGCTGACTAAATCGAAATTTTTGTGATAAACACCTTGCGGTGCGCAGTTGAAACGAATGACCGCCGGTGTATTCGCTTCACTGTTTGCTCCATAATCTATCCTTCGAAATGTAGTTATCTTTTTTTGAAAAGCTGTTACATCGATGATTTTTTGCATAGCATAGCGGTCGCCCTCTTCGGCGATAAGGGTTTGCTCGGAGAGCGATTCGGAAGCTATGGCTGAAATTCTGTCGATTACCCATGATAGATTGTGACAGATTAAAATCGTGTTTTTATCGATGAAATCGAGTATGGAGATGCCGGAGGCTTCTTGTCCGCATACGTTGGCAACGATATAAACTTCTTCCAATTTTCCGGTGGAAAGTTGTGTTTCCACTTCGAAAGTACGAATGCTTTCTACCTCTTTACCGAAAAAATCGATGCGATAGGGCAACTCGTTGGTATACGAAAAGACGTCGAGAATACTACCCCGTACAGCAAACTGACCGGGTTCGTACACATAGTCCACTTCTTCGAACCCTCGTTCTCTCAGTTTGTCGGATAGTGTGATGATATCGCACTTCGAATTTTTGTCGATGTGAAGGGTCTGTTCGGAAAGCATATTGACCGGGACAACTTTTTCGGCGATAGCTTCGGGATAAGTGACTATCAATAGCGACTCTCCTTTTTGACACAGGCGGTTCAGAACTTCGGTTCTCAATATTTCGGAAGGGGGGTCGGGTTGCCCGTATTTGATGTCCCGCTTGTATCCAGATGGAAATAAAAGAATGTGGTCGTTGCCGTTTATTTGCACCAAGTCGTTGTACAGATAACCGGCTTCGTCCAAATCGTTTGCAATGAGGATATGTGCCTGTTTATGTTCTAGAAGATTGGAAAAGAAAAGCGCTATCGAGGAACCTTCGAGTCCCTGTATAAAAATGTGCTTTGTCTTGTTGTCTTCAATGAGTTTCAAAAACGCTTCACGTCTCGCCGGAGTGTTGAAAAGCGCAGAAAAGTTCTGAATATCCATTCCTATAAACCGTCTTAACCGTCGACAAAATTACACATTAATTTAGAAGCTGTTTTAAATTTATTGAGAAATAATATTATCATTTCAAGCAGGTATGTTCCGGCCATATTGAGTCCCTGTCTGGCATCTTGAATCCCTTGATTTTTGTCAATAGCCCGCTATTGACTGCGTATCTCGGACTCCAATCTGTTTCAACATAGGTCTCAATCTGTCTCGGAATAAATTTAAAACAGCTTCTTATCGGTCGCAATATTTGTTCCTTTGTTTTCTCTATGGTCAGTGGGCTTCCAGCCAGTTGTGCCCCACACCAGAGTCGGCCAATAACGGCACTTGCAACGGATAGGCGTTTTCCATCTCTTCGCAGACGATAGTTTTTACTCTCTCGATTTCCTCGACGGGTACATTGAAATTGAGTTCATCGTGTACTTGCAGAATCATGCGGCTTCGTAGATGCTCGTTTTCCAATCGTTTGGCGATACGTATCATAGCGATTTTGATGATATCGGCTGCACTCCCTTGTATCGGGGCGTTAATGGCGTTTCGTTCGGCATATCCCCGCACGACGCTGTTATGGGAATGTATATCGGGCAACATTCGTTTCCGGCCGCAAATCGTTTCCACATAGCCTTTTTCCCGAGCAACCTCGATACTTTTATTCATATACTCTTTGATTTGCGGATAACTTTCGAAGTATCCGTCGATCAATATTTTCGCTTCGCTCCGTGGTATATTCAGTCGTTCGGCGAGGCCGAATACCGATATGCCGTAAATGATACCGAAGTTCGCTGTCTTGGCCTTTCTTCTCATATCGGCAGTTACGGCATCGATAGGAACTTTGTAAATTTTTGCGGCTGTGGCTGCGTGAATATCCGATCCCTCCCGGAATGCTTCTATCATGTGCCGGTCTCCGCTCAGGTGAGCCATGATACGCAATTCTATTTGCGAGTAGTCGGCCGAGAAGAAAACGCAGTCTTTATCCGGTACGAACGCGCGGCGTATTTCCCGCCCTTCGTTGTCGCGGATAGGTATGTTCTGCAAGTTCGGGTTGCTGGAACTGAGTCGTCCGGTAGCGGTGATCGTCTGGTTGAACGAGGTGTGTATCTTTCCCGTTTTGGGATTGATCAATTCGGGCAGGGCATTGATATAGGTACTCAATAGTTTGCGAATGCCTCTTTGATCGAGTATTTTACCTACGATGGGGTGGCGGGACCGAAGTTTTTCCAATATCTCCTCGGTCGTGGAGTATTGGCCTGTCTTTGTCTTTTTGGCTTTTTCATCGATTTTCAGTCGATCGAAAAGGACTTCGCCTACTTGTCGTGCCGAACTTACGTTGAATGTAACGCCTGCCAATTGGAAAATCTCTTGTTCCAACTCGTTCATGCGCCGGGTGAGGATATCCGAGGAGCTTTTTAATTCGGTTATATCTACATTGACTCCGGTTATTTCCATGTCGGCGAGAACTTTTGTCAATGGCATTTCGATGTCGTAAAAGAGCTTTTCCATTTTTTCGGTCTTCAACTCTTTTTCGAGCCGGTTTTTCAGTTGCAAGGTAACGTCGGCGTCTTCGGCGGCATATTCGCAAACTTGCTCTACCGGGACTTGTCGCATGGAAAGTTGTTTTTTACCTTTCGGGCCGATGAGCTTTTCGATGGACACAGGCTCGTAGCCGAGGTATACATTCGCCAGATAGTCCATATTGTGGTACTGCTCGGGTTGTAACAGGTAATGAGCCACCATTGTATCGAAGAAATCGCCTTTGACATGTATCCCGTAGTTATGCAGGACGATATAGTCGTACTTGATATTTTGTCCTATTTTCAAGGATTTGGGATTTTCCAGAGCCGATTTGAAGATGTTTACGATTTCCCGGGCTTTTTCTTGATTCTCTGGCATGGGAATATAATAGGCTTCGTGCTCTTTTAGGGCGAAAGAAAGTCCCACCAACTCTACATTCATCGGGTCTACGCCGGTTGTCTCCGTGTCGAATGCGAATGCCGATGCGCAGGATAGCAATGCCGCCAAGTCCCACATCTTTTCAGGGGTGTCGGTTAAATGATAGGTGTGCGGAATCGATGCGATATTAGCCAAATTCGACTGGGGCGCGGAGTCGTCTGTTTGTTCAGTTTCGGGGACATTGTCGAACAGGGAGGGTTGTACCGTTTTTTTAGGTGTCGGCGTTGTCGGTTGGTTTCCCAATACTCTTTCGGTAAGGTTTCTGAATTCCAATTCTTCGAAGATGGGTCTCAGTTTTTCACTGTTTACAGGTTCCCGTCGAAGTGATTTTTCGTCGAAAGTCAAGGGTACGTCGGTCTTGATGGTTGCCAAGAACTTGGAAAACTCTATTTGCGAGCGGTTCTCTTCCACTTTGGTTTTCAAGGCTCCTTTTAACCGATCGGTGTTTGCAAGCAGGTTTTCTATACCTCCGAAATCGGCAATCAGTTTGACCGCCGTTTTTTCTCCCACTCCGGGACAGCCGGGTATGTTGTCGGAGCTGTCGCCCATCAATCCTAATATGTCGATAACCTGTTCGGGTGATTGTATGCCGTATTTCGTTTTTATCTCTTCCGGTCCTAAAATTTCGAAATCGCCGCCGAACTTGGGCCGATACATGAAAATGTGCGACGATACTAATTGCCCGTAATCTTTATCGGGTGTCATCATGTAGGTGTCGAAGCCCTCTTTTTCGGCAAGTTTTGCCAGCGAGCCTATGACATCGTCGGCTTCGAAGCCGGGAACTTCTATAATGGGAATGTTGTAGGCTTGGATAATCTCTTTGATGATCGGGACCGAATAGCGTATTACTTCGGGAGTTTCTTCCCGTTGAGCCTTGTATTGTTCATAAGCCTCGTGGCGAAATGTGGGGCCTTGCGGATCGAATCCGACGGCAATATGCGAGGGGTTTTCTTTTCTCAACAATTCTTCGAGCGTGTTGACGAACCCCAGAATGGCAGAGGTGTTTATCCCTTTGGAGTTGATTCTCGGATTCTTGATGAACGCATAGTAAGAACGGTAAATCAGTGCGTAAGCGTCTAATAAAAATAGTCGTTTCTCTTGCATAAGGGTATGCTGTTTGTAGATAAGAATTAAAAAAGCATCTTTGTAATGCGGTAAAATTACGATAAAAATACGGATTCTTTTGTTTTATTACTATTTTTGCACCAGAATAAATTGATATGGATAAACTTTTTAGCATACGGCAGCCGATAACCGAGGAGCTTGCTCTACTGAATAAAACCCTTACTGAATCTTTGCATACGACCAGTCCTCTGATGAATGAGGTGATTCAGGCTTATCTCGAAAGCAAGGGGAAACAGATTCGGCCCATATTGGTGTTACTGTGTGCGAAGTTGTTCGGTGAAGTTCCTCGTGAAGCCATTGACGCAGCAGCTTCGTTGGAAATGTTGCATAATGCCAGTCTGATTCATGACGATGTAGTCGATGAATCGCAGAAACGCAGAGGCTTACCGACGATCAATCATTTATATGATAACCGTATAGCGGTTTTGGTTGGCGATTATTTCGTGTCGTGTGCTTTGGCTTGTTCGATAAAAACGAACAAGATGCCGATTGTTTCTTGTTTGGGTGTCTTGGGACGGGATTTGGCTCGGGGAGAGATAGACCAGCTTTCCAATGCCCGCAATCACTTGCTTGACGAGAATGCATATTTCGAAGTGATTCGGCGAAAGACAGCATCGTTGTTCTATGCTTGTATGCAGGTGGGTGCACTGTCTGCCGGCGCTTCTGCCGAAGATGTCGCAAGATTGGGAATGTTTGGAGAAAAGTTAGGGCTTTGTTTCCAGATTAAGGACGATATTTTCGATTATTACGAGGATAAAGTTATCGGTAAACCCACGGGAAACGATTTGCGGGAAGGGAAAATAACACTGCCGCTTATTTATGCGATTACTCATGGCGAAGGCTCTGAAAACGAACGAATGAGAGATTTGTTGTTGAGTGAGGAATGTTTGTCGTCCGACAGTGTGCATACACTCATCGAGTATGCCAAAACACAAGGCGGTATCGAGTATGCCTATGAAACTATGGGACGTATTCGTAACGAGGCTGTGGACCTATTGTCCGTTTTTCCTCCTTCCGAAACGATCGATGCTTTGATTGCTATCTTGGACTACACGATAGAGCGGGAAAAATAGAATTTTTAGGATAGTGGGGTTGTGTCGACCCCTGTGGGCGCTCCCTTTATATCACTGCGCGATACCCCGTAATACTTATGGGACACGGCAGGGGGAGAGGGCTAAAATTCATTTCGAACATTTTTAAACTCCTCCCCTGTGTTTGGTTGTTAAACAAAATATAGGGGAGGTGGTACGTAGTGACGGAGGGGGTGAAAACAACATCTCATCGGATATTTGACCCCCTCGCCCTATGGCACTCCCTCTATACTCTTTGCAGGAACACTCTGCAATACTACGAGACACGGCAAAGGGAGAGGGGTTAGAGGTATGAAAAGACAATCTCTGTTGATTTCTTACTAATTATCGAAAACGACCACTTTTAGAAAGTGGTCGTTTTCGTTTTCGATTTGCCCTTCATGTCGTCAATATTTGAAGCTGCTGCCGCCGAGAAACTCTCTGAGAAGAGAAGTAGGAGGTATTTCGCGTTGATTGATGGATTGAAAATATCCTAAGAAACGAAGCAAACGATGAGCTTCGGCATATTCGGGACAATCATGGGGTACGGCGCTGAGTATGGGTTGTGCATAATCTTTCATTACCGCCAGTTCGAAAAGGAGTGAAGAGTTGAACATGGCATCGGCGTTTTCCTGATAGGGGAATATCCATTTTTCTTCTCCTCGTCTCACACTTCCCCAACGGGCTATGGTGCTCTGTGCCGATGCCCCGCGATATTTATGGTCGCGGATAATGCGGCGTAACAGACGGTTATCGGCTGTCGGTATCCAGTTGTGGTCGTCGATGGAGATGGTCGTCAAGGCGGAAACATAAATGCGATATTTCAAATGAGTTTCGATTTGAGGTGTCAAATCTGGGTTTAATCCATGTATGCCTTCCAAGATGAGAACAGACCCTTGTTCCAATTTCAGAGTATTCCCTCTGTATTCTCTTTCGCCGGTTTCGAAATTATAGGTGGGCATCTCGATTGTTTCGCCTTGCAATAATCTGTTGAGGTCTTTATTGAACAAATCTAAATCCAAAGCGTAGAGCGATTCGTAATCGTAGTCGCCGGTTTCGTCGAGAGGGGTGTCTGTTCTATTGACAAAATAGTTGTCGAGAGATATGGCTACCGGTTTCAACAGATTGGTCATGAGCTGAATCGATAATCTTTTGGAAAATGTAGTTTTCCCCGAGGAGGAGGGCCCTGAGATAAGTACGATACGAGTGCCGTTTTCGTGGTATCGTCGGGTTATATCGTCGGCGATTTTACCTATTTTCTTTTCATGAAGGGCTTCGGCAACTTTGATCAAGTCGGTTGCCTGTCTTGTTTCCACGGCTTTGTTGAGGTCTCCTATATTGCTCAATCCGATAATTTGGTTGAACGTGAGGTATTCTTTGAACGCATTCAACATTTTTTCTTGCGGTTCTATCGGAGCCGGTTCGGTCGGTGTATCGGGCATGGGAGGAACTAACAACACCCCTCCGTTATATTTTACCAAATCGAATCCCTGTAAATATCCTGTCGACGGAGTCAGCCAACTGTAATACGAGTCGGCAAGACCGTCGAGAGTATGGTATTGGGTATATAATTCGTGTGTGGTTTTCAGCAATTCTATTTTATCGAACATGCCTTGTTCCCGAAAAACTTCTATGGCATCGGCCGTGTGGCATTCTATTTTTTTGAACGGAATGTCGGCGGCTATAATTTCGGCCATGCGATGCTTTATTTTATCGATGGATTCGGGTTTGAGGGCGTTTTCATTATCGAGCAGGCAATAGTATCCGTGAGATAGGGAATGTTCTATACGCAATCTTGTTCCCGGGATAATGTCGTTGATTGCTTTGTACATGACAAAACAGAGGGAACGCACGTATGTGCGCATGCCTGCCGGGTGAGAAATATCGAGAAATTCGATGTCTTTGGGCCCGAATACCCGGTATTTCAATTCTTCGGTTTTGTTATTTACGTAAGCGCAAATCGGGCGGTGAGCCAGTCGAGGATTTGCCAGTTTATAGATTTCGAGGAGGCTTTCACCTCCGTTTACACGTATCGTTTTTCCTGTGTTTACACAATAAACGTCAAATTGTTCTTTTTCCATAATGTTGATGGGATATAATTTCGATGGTATTCTTAATTGTTAATAAAAATAAAAACAGCAATTTCTACCTGATGTAAATCTTTTTATTTGTATAATTTTGCAAAGGAATCATTTCCAGATGCAGATTGTGAGTTAAATATACTACAAAGAGGATAATAAAACAACTATTTAAGAAACTTTCATGGAATACACATTTCTGGACTTCTTGACTTTGATCGGGTCGGTCGGTTTGTTCCTATATGGAATGAAGGTCATGAGCGAAGGGTTACAGAAGGTAGCAGGAGACAGACTGCGTAATATCCTTGCCGTGATGACGAAAAATCGGTTTTCAGGAATGTTGACCGGAATATTGATAACAGCATTGATTCAAAGCTCGTCGGCTTCGACGGTAATGGTCGTCAGCTTTGTGAATGCCGGGTTAATGACGTTGGGGCAATCGATGGCCGTCATTATGGGGGCGAATGTCGGTACGACAGCCACGGCGTGGCTTATCTCTCTTTTTGGATTCAAGGTCGATATCACAATTTTTGCTTTGCCGTTGATAGGTTTGGGAGTTCCTTTGTTGTTTTCGAATAAAAGTTCTCGTAAATCGTGGGGCGAGTTTATAATCGGATTCTCATTCTTGTTCATGGGGCTTAGTTATATAAATAACTCGGTTCCCGATTTGAGAAGTAATCCCGAGGTGTTTGAGTTTTTGTCTTCTTACACGCAGCATGGGTTCATTTCTATTTTGGGATTTTGTGCTGTGGGGGCGATTCTCACGATGATTGTGCAGTCATCGAGTGCGTCGATGGCGATATTTTTAATCATGTGTAGCAAAGGTTGGATTTCATTCGACATAGCTGCCGCTTTGATTTTGGGTAGTAATATCGGTACGACGATAACTCCCCTGTTGGCTTCTATCGGTGCGAATGTGTCGGCGAAAAGGGCAGCGATGGGTCATTTGCTGTTCAATATGCTCGGTTCCATGTGGGCGCTTGTTTTGTATTATCCTTTCATTCGTTTTATCGTGTGGATTTGTACTTCGTTGGGGGTAGGGAACCCGAATGACTTGATGTCGTTTATTTCCACTTGGGAGCAATCCGATCCTGCATTGGTTGCCGCACTGAATAGCGGACAGAATTTGGGTTCTGCCGATTTCGAACAGCAAAAAGCTCATTTTGCAGCCATGCAGTTTTCTGTATCGTTCGGGTTATCGATGTTCCATACGGTATTCAATGTAATCAATGTAACCATTATGATTTGGTTTACAGGTTTATATGAGAGGATTGTTACCCGCTTGGTGAGGGTAAAAGATAAGAACGAAGAGGAGTTCCAATTGAAATTTATTTCACGGGGTATGTTGTCGGCTTCGGAATTAAACCTACCGCAAGCTCATCAGGAGATTGCCGTGTATGCCGAGCGGGTACAACGTATGTTCGGTATGGTAGCCGATTTATTACATGAAAAGGAAGGAAGCGAAGCCTATTTGAAATTATACAATCGTATCGAGAAATACGAGCAGATTTGCGACCGTATGGAATTGGAAATTGCCGGATTTTTGAACTTGGTTGTCGGCGGTCGGTTGAGCTATGAAGGAAAAATGATGGTAAACAGTATGCTTACTATCGTGACCGAGATTGAGAGTATAGGAGATTGTTGTTATAACCTCGCTCGTACTTTGCAACGGAAGCAAGACTCTCATATCGATTTTAACGACGAGATTGTAAATAATATCGATGCGATGTTTAAACTCGATTCCGAAGCGTTGTCCAATATGGTGGCGCTCCTGTCGAGTAATGAACCGCTTATGAGCGAGATAATGATTTCGTATAATAAAGAGTGTGAGATTAATAATTATAGGAATCAACTGCGCGGGGCTAATGTCGAAAACATCAATAATAAACATTACGAATACCAATCGGGAATATACTATATGGATATGATTTCGGAGTGTGAACGGTTGGGCGATTACGTTATCAATGTGGTTGATGCCATCAAACAGCAGCAGGTAAAACATGCTTGAAATGAGACGATACGATAAAAGCCGTCCCGAATATTCGGGACGGCTTTTATCGTTGGTAAGAGAGATTATCGTCGTAATAATGCGATAAGCTCTGCCACACCCTCCGAAGCTCCCTTTTGGATAACCCGAACGGAACGATCGACAGGAACTTTTACCTCTTTGGGATCGATGAGGTATATCGGTACTTGTGGACGTACATAACGGAGCAATCCTGCGGCGGGATAAACGTTCAGCGATGTTCCGATGACGACGAATATATCGGCTTCTTCGGTGATTTCGATAGCCGGCTCTATCATGGGTACGGCTTCGCCGAACCATACGATGTGAGGTCTCAGCCGGTCTCCGTATCGGTCGGTTTCATCGGCTTTTATTTCATAATGGTCGGGAGACAATTCATAGATGCGATTTTCATTTTTTGTCGAGCGTACTTTGGTGAGTTCTCCGTGCAGATGAATTACGTGAGTACTCCCGGCGCGTTCGTGTAGATTGTCTACATTTTGGGTGATGACTGTTACATCGTAATCCTTTTCGAGAGCCGCCAATCCGAAGTGCCCTTTATTGGGTTCGACGGTGAGGAGTTCTTTGCGCCTTTTGTTATAAAACTCTTGTACCAAAGCCGGATTTCTTTCCCAACCTTCCGGGGTTGCGACATCTTCTACGGGGTAACGGTCCCATAACCCTCCACTGTCTCGGAATGTAGAAAGCCCGCTTTCTACACTCATTCCTGCGCCTGTCAATACAACCAGTTTCTTTTTCATACCTTTTGTTTCAACAAGATGGATTTCATCTTAAATAATTAAGATAAAGTTAGAGTAAAACTTCGGCGGCTGCAAATGTTTTTTAATAAAATGTGTTGAGATTTTGGAATGGGTGACACTATTCCATCGGGAATTATGTTTTTTTTTAAGGAGAATTTATTGAATTAAGTATAAAAGCCCTATCTTCGCTTCGCAAATATTGTTATTATGTTTGCTTAAATACAATAAAAATAGAAAATGGACAAATTAAGTTATGCATTAGGTCTCAGCATGGGGCACAATTTTTTAGGCTCGGGTATCAAATCGTTGAACGTCGAGGATTTTGCCAAAGGTGTAGAGGCTGTATATAAACAGGAAAAACCGGAAATCAGTTTCGATGAGGCAAAAAAAATCATCAACGAGTTTTTTTCCAATTTGCAAGATGAAATCGCCGAAACGAATAAACAGGCCGGAAAAGAATTTTTGGCAGAGAATGCCAAGCGTTCCGGTGTGGTGGTACTTCCCAGCGGTTTGCAATATGAAGTGCTTGCCGAGGGAAAAGGTCGTAAGCCGAAAGCTACCGATAAAGTTCAATGTCATTATCATGGAACTTTGATTGACGGACAAGTGTTCGACAGTTCGATACAGCGGGGTACTCCGGCAGTGTTCGGGGTCAACCAAGTGATACCCGGTTGGGTGGAAGCCTTGCAGTTAATGCCCGAAGGTTCTCGTTGGAAATTATATATACCTTCTGATTTGGCGTATGGAGAGCAAGGAGCCGGCGGAAGTATTCCGGCAAACGCTACTCTGATTTTTGAAGTGGAACTAATAAAAATATTATAATTATTTACCCAATAAACAATGAAAAAGACTATTTTATTTTGTGTGGCACTCGCCGGTTTGACGGCAATGTCTTCTTGCGGAAACAAGGCCGCTACTAAGTTGGAAAATGCAGCAGATAGCGCAAGCTATGCTCTGGGTGTTTCTAATGGCGCCCGTTTTGGAGAAGCCCTGAAATCGGGTATGTACGAACAGCTTAAAAACATCGATCCCAATGATTTTATGAAAGGTTTGGCTGCTGCCTTGAAAACCGATTCTACACAACGTTCTTATGAAATGGGATTGAGTCAGGGTCTTTATATTAAGGAGATGTTGAATAATATCAAACAAGGAACCGGTGTAGAGATTGATATCCCGACATTCGTTCAGGCTTATAAACAAGCTATGGACGGCGATACGACTTTGTTGATTTCGGCTATGCAATCCAATTCGGTTCTCGATGCTATTTTCAGAGCAGCCGCCGAAGCTAAGGAAAAAGAAGAACTTGCTCGTTTGGCCGAGACTCCCGAAGCCAAAGAAAATTTGGCGAAAGGCGAGGCTTTCCTTGCTGAAAAAGCCAAAGAAGAAGGTGTGGTAAAAACTGAATCGGGACTTCTTTATAAGGTCGTTAAAGAAGGAAAAGGCGATAAAGTACAATCCAATCAACGTGCGAAAGTATCTTACAAAGGAACTTTGATCGACGGAACCCAATTCGATTCCAATGCAAGCGCTACTTTCTCTCCTACGCAAGTCGTTAAAGGCTTTGGAGAAGGTTTGCAGTTGATGCAAAAAGGTGGTAAATATATCTTGTATATTCCTGCCGAACTGGGTTACGGAGTTCGTGGCGGAGGTGATAAAATCCCGACCAATTCGACTCTCATATTTGAAGTAGAGGTTTTGGATATTGTCAAATAGATAGATTTTCTATAAATATTTTGAAGTGCCGCTCTTGTTTGAGTGGCACTTTTTTGTGAAAAAATGTCAGATAAAATGCTAATAATAGATTAAGAATAAACTTTTGTTTGTCTTTTTGTCAAAAAATAGATAAAATATAGCTGTTTATTAAAAAAGAAATGATATTTTTGTCGCAAAATGATTTATATATTAAAATTTTATGGAAAAGATTGATAACCTTGATCGTCAGATTCTCGAAATTATAATGCGCAATGCCCGCATTCCGTCGAAAGATGTGGCTGCCGAATGCGGTGTTTCCCGCGCTGCTATCCATCAACGTATTCAGCGTATGATCGACATGCATGTTATTACCGGATCGGGATACCATGTAAATCCTAAATCTTTGGGTTTCAGGACGTGTACTTATATCGGGGTGAAATTGGAGAAAGGTTCGATGTATCGCGATGTCGTTCCCGAGCTCGAAAAGATTCCCGAAGTAGTAGAATGCCATTTTACGACGGGTCCTTACACAATGCTTTGTAAATTATACGCTCGCGATAACGAGCATTTGATGGAGTTGCTTAATGACAAAATACAGAATATTCACGGGGTGGTTTCGACGGAAACTCTTATTTCGTTGGAACAAAGCATGAATCGCGAAATTCCGGTCATGAAGAAGTGATTATTCTTCGTAGAGTAAAATAGGGAGAGTCTGTCTTGGGGCAGGCTCTTCTCGTTTTAAATCACCGGGTAATAACCGAATTTTTATTTTGTAGTTTTTTATCGGTTCTCCAAAGTAATAACAGAGTGATGGCGGTAGCGATTGTATCGGAAACCGGCATGGCTATCCATATACCATTCAAGGCATATATTCGGGGAAAAATAAGTAGTAACGGAATCAGGAATATGACTTGTCGGGTCAAGCTGAGGAAAATGGACTTAGAAGCCATACCTAAGGATTGGAACAGGTTGGTGGTGACGATTTGGAATCCGACAATCGGGAATACACCCATAACGATGCGCATCCCGTGTATGGCTACATCGATGAGGTTCGTATCGGTAGTGAAGGCCCGTATAATGTAATACGGGAAAAAGGTTGAACCTATCCACCCGACCGTGCAACAAATAGTCGCTACGATGCCGGTTAAAACGAATGCTTTTTTCATTCTGGTGTAATTACCTGCACCGTAATTGTACCCTACGATGGGTTGCATGCCTTGACACAACCCGATAATGAGCATAACGACCAATGTGGCGTAACTGTTGAAAATACCGAATGCACCTATCGCCTCGTCTCCTCCATACCGATAGAGCGATGTGTTGATGATTGCATTGATAACGCTGCTGGCTACATTAACCAAAAACGGAGCTAACCCGATGGAAACGATGTTGAACAGGATTCCCCATTCGAGTTTGAAGTATCGACGATGGAATCGCAACTGGCTTTTAGGGTTGAAGAAATGTATCATGACAAATGCTGCCGAAATGGCCATAGCTATATCTGTCGCTATGGCTGCGCCCTTTATTCCCCAATCTAACCAGAAAATGAAAATCGGTGCGAGGATAAGATTGGAGAAAGCACCTATGAGCATCGTGTACATGGCTTTTCCCGGATACCCCGAAGCTCGCATCATATTGTTGAAACTATAACAAAGATTGGTGCAGAGCATACCCGGCATGATGTAGATGAGAAACTCTCTGGCATATGGAATGGTGCGGTCGCTGCCGCCGAAACTGCGCAGTATATCGTCCATGTAAACCGAGAAGAAGGTGAGGTAACAAACGGCAAACGAGAGCGAAAGTACAAGACTGTTTGCCAAAATTTTTTCGGCTTTGACTTTGTCGTTCTGACCCAAAACGATTGAAATGCGAGCCGATGCACCCAATCCTACCAACATACCGATAGCCCCTGCCAACGACATGATAGGAAAGGTCAGAGCTAAGCCCGAAATGGCATCAGCTCCTACGCCCTGACCGATAAAAATGCGGTCGATGACATTATACAGAGACATAACCATTGTACCGACAATCGCCGGAACAGAGTACTTCCAAAGCAGTTTCCCTACCGGAAGTGAATTCAGTTCTCTATGAATATCGTTTTGGTTTTCCATGTTCGAAGTAGTCGGCACTTAGGAAGGATCGATCCAATCGCCGTGGGCTTTGATGAGAGCTATCAGTTTTTCGATAGCCATCTCTTCGGGTATGTTCTTTTCGATACACTCTTTACCTTTGTACAAACTCACTTTGTCGCGCCCGGCTCCTACGTATCCGTAGTCGGCATCGGCCATCTCTCCCGGCCCGTTTACAATGCATCCCATGATACCGATTTTTAGTCCGGTAAGGTGTGAGGTCGCCGCTTTGACACGGGCGATTGTAGTTTGTAAATCGAACATGGTTCTGCCGCAACTCGGACATGAAATATATTCTGTTTTACTGAATCGCTTGCGTGCGGCCTGTAAAATCGTGAACATATAGTCTGTGAGTCGCTGAGACGAGACATTTCCATTATTGCGAAGGAATATGCCATCGATAAGATTATCGAGCAGAAACGGCCCGAAATCGGCCCCTGCTTTCACTTGCAGGTCTTCGCTCTCTTTTTCTTCATATTTGGCCATGAATACGACCGGAAGTTTGCAGTTTGCTGTGGTAAGCCGTGCCAATGCCGCCCGCAGGTCTCCTACCGGGTTGGTATGCCGAGAGGAGAGAATAAGAACTATTCCCGGTTCTTGCGATAGCTCGCCGATAATTTCTTGCGACAGGTCGGCTGCATCGGCTTGTAGGAAGCGGACAGTCGCCGGAGTCGATTTCAATGCAGATAATTCGTGCATTTGAAATAACGGATAGGTGTCGTTTTCCCCGTGGTAGTGTACAAAATCTACGATAGATCGAATATCGCCGCCGACTGTTCGGTCGTGTGTGTAGTAGAAATCGGCGCGTGTCCCTGTTTGAGGCACTCCTTCGGCGATAACTACGGGCTGTTGGTTGCCGCCGATACAATTACAACTCTCTCTCTCTCGGGCTGCCATTTGTTCCAGCGATATGTCGGGGGCTGTTATCGGTTTGTGGCCGGTTCTTGCCGTAATATAATTCACCAGCTTGCAAGCTACCGGGATTTCGGCTTCGGGAGCCTCGCTTAACGACACTCTTATGGTATCGCCTATCCCGTCGGCCAGCAGTGTTCCTATACCTACCGCCGATTTTATTCTTCCGTCCTCACCGTCTCCGGCCTCGGTGACTCCTAAATGAAGCGGATAATTCATACCTTCCGATTCCATCGTTTCGATAAGCAGCCGAACGGTTCGTACCATAACTACCGTATTTGATGCCTTGATGGAGATTACCACGTTGTCGAAATTTTCCGAGCGGCAGATTCTCAAAAACTCCATACACGACTCCACCATACCTTCGGGGGTATCTCCATAACGGCTCATGATACGGTCCGACAGAGAACCGTGATTCACTCCTAAACGTATTGCCGTGTGTTGTTCTTTGCAAATATTCAGAAATGGAATGAACCTCTCTTTGAGCTTTTGCAGTTCGGCGGTATATTCTTCGTCTGTATAGGACAGTTGTTTGAAAGTGCGGGCACTATCGACGAAATTCCCCGGATTTATACGCACTTTATCCACGGTGTAGGCGGCGGCATCGGCAGCTTTCGGGTTGAAGTGGATATCGGCGACCAAAGGTGTCGTATAGCCTCTGGCAACTAACTCTCTTTTGATTTCGCCTAAATTTTCCGCTTCCCTCACTCCTTGTGCCGTGAGCCTCACATAGTCGGCTCCCGCTTGAATGATGCGTATACATTGGTCCACGCTGGCTGCGGTATCCAGCGTGGAGGTATTGGTCATCGATTGTATGCGTACGGGGTATTCACCTCCGAGAGGTGTGTCTCCTATCTGTACGATACTGCTTTTTCTGCGGCGGTAATTATAGTAGTCCATGACAAAGGAAACTATGGAATCAATTGGTCTTGAATTTATATTTTATCGATGCGAGTTCTTGGTTGGCATCAACGATTTTTTTCGTAAGTCCGGTTTTGTATTTTTCTACTTTCGAAGCGATGTTTTCGTCGCCGAGCGCCAAAATCTGAGTGGCGAGAATAGCTGCGTTGAGGGATGCGTTGACTCCTACCGTCGCTACTGGAATTCCGGGAGGCATTTGCACGATGGCAAGCAAGGCATCGAGTCCTTCCATACCCGATTTGATGGGAACTCCTATCACGGGCAGTGTAGTCATCGAAGCGATAACACCGGGCAGGTGTGCGGCCATACCTGCGGCGGCAATGATAACTTTTATTCCTCTGGAACGAGCATTTTTGGCGAATTCCTCAACTTCCGCAGGGGTACGATGTGCCGATAAGGCCAACATTTCGAATGGGATTTCGCACTCGTCGAGCAGCTTGGCGGCTTTTTCCATGATAGGAAGGTCGGACGTGCTGCCCATAATTATACTTACGATTGGTTTCATAATAAATATAAATTGTCTGTGATTGGTTTTATATGAATAGGAAAAATAAAAATCCGCAGCACATGGCTCCTAATGCAAATCCCGCACCTACTTGGCCAATCGTGTGTCGATTCAGTAAAATACGAGAAGAGCCGATGAGTCCTGCAAGTAAAATGATGGTTATTTGCAAGGGGAATATATAGGGCGTGAGCATTAATCTATAAATGCTCATTAGGAATACCAATACAACCATCGCTCCGGCCGCTACCATGTGTGCGCTTATTTTCCAATATCGGTTGATAAATAAAGAAATGATAAGCGAGACGATTGCACCCGCTATGAAAGAGAGTATCCAATTCGGTATCCCGAAACGGTATAAGTAGAGATAACATGCGATATAACAAACGAAGTTGATGATATACGGGACGGTACGCTCGGTACGGTTGTGAAGTCTGAAATCGCTGATATGACCTGTTTTGTAGAGGATAAATATGCCTAAGGACGGAAGTATGCAAGTGGTGAGCAATACGCCTATGACGATGATTCCTAACAGTCTGTCACCGAAGACTCTCATATAGGACGTATAAAGTGCGATGGCGATTCCGTAAGTCGGCATCAATAACGGGTGGAATATAGTCGATAGAATCGTGGCTAATAGTTTCATGTGTCGTTCGGTTTGATTCATTCAAATTTCTTTTCGCAATCGGGCTACCGGTATCGATAGCTGTTCCCTGTATTTGGCGATCGTACGCCGGGCTATCGGATAGCCCTTTTGTTGCAGCAGCTCGCACAGCTTGTCGTCCGAGAGGGGCTTATGTTTGTCTTCGTGGTCTACCAGTTCTTCCAACAATCTTTTGATTTCCCGGGTAGAGACTTCTTCTCCGGCCTCGTTTTGCATAGATTCGGAAAAGAAATATTTTAACGGATAAATGCCGAAATTTGTTTGCACGTATTTGCTGTTGCTGGCTCGGGAGATGGTAGAAATGTCATATCCCGCACGTTCGGCGACATCTTTCAGAATCATGGGTTTCAAGTTGCGTTCGTCGCCGGTGAGGAAAAAATCTTTTTGTAAATCTACGATGACTTTAATTGTGCTCAGCAGTGTTTCCTGTCGTTGTTTTACAGCATTGACAAACCATTGCGCCGCATCGAGCTTTTGTTTGACGAATAACAGGGCATCCCGTTTTTCCCGAGTCTGGTTCTGCTTGTTCGAGGAATAATCGTCGAACATATCCTGATAATCCCGGCTTACGTGTAGTTCGGGTATATTCCCGTTATTTAGTCCGATGGTTAACTCCCCATCTTGCGCTTCGACAAAAAAGTCGGGAATAATGTGATGTTCCGAGCTACCCGAATAGCTGTTGTTCCATGCGCTTCCGGGCTTGGGATTAAGTAGCGTGATTTCTCGTATGGCTTGTTTCAGTTCTTCTTCGCAAACATTACATTGGCGCATGATTTTGTCGTAATGCTTTTTAGAGAATTCTTCGAACATTTTGTCGATAATCTTGTAAGCCAATAAGTTGGCAGGAGTCCCTTCGTGGCGTTCTAATTGGAGTAACAGGCATTCCCGTAAATTCGAAGCCCCGACACCGGCCGGTTCGAACTCTTGAATCATTTGTAAAATATCTTCTACTTGGCTCACCGGAACGTCTAAACCTACTTGAAAAATAAGATCGTCCGAAATAGCTTGTATCGGTCTCTGTAAATAACCGTTGTCATCTATATTCCCAATAATGTATTGAGCAATTTGATAGGAGGTTTCGTCGAGAGAAAGCTCTCCCAACTGGCTTTCGAGGTAATCGTGAAATGAAGAGGCCGATACGAATGGAATGTCTTCTTTTTTGTCATCTTTCGAGTAGTTGTCGGCTTCGAGTCGGTAGTCCGGTATATCTTCTTCGTTGCGATAATCACCCAATGTAAGTTCCTCTGCCGATTCTCCCGGATTTCCGTCTTCATCGGCGTTGGCATCAAATTCGTTTATGCTGTCCGGGATTTCTTCCCGTCCTTCTTCTAAGGCGGGATTATCGACCAGTTCTTGTTGTACGCGTTCTTCAAATTCGATTTCGGTAAGTTCGAGGAGTCGAATCAACTGTATCTGCTGGGGCGATAGTTTCTGTTGCAATTTTTGTTGCAACTGCTGTTTCAGTGCTGCCATAAGCTGTGAGTGATTTGCAAACGAAGATAGCTATTTTTGCTCTAAATAAGTAAAAAAATGAGAATTTTTAGAAGCTGTTTTTATTTTTTCAGCCTGTATCCGAGAGCTGTTTTTCAAGGGGATTTTACAAATAAAAAAAGAAATAGGAACGAATTGGAGCTACATTCTTTCGGAATGGTTGCTGCCGGGGTTTTTGAAACTACATGGTGAGACTCTCTGCTGCTTTCGGTTCAGTAAAACCTCGTGGGATAGACATGAATTTTAGCGATGAAATTTTTGTAGATAACCACATTCCAGACTTTTCAGTAAAAGGTTGATTCTTGCTTAATTAAAACCTCCTCCCCTGTGTTTGGTTGTCAAACAAAATATAGGGGAGGTGGCACGAAGTGACGGAGGGGTTGAAAACAACACCACATTAGGCTGTTTGTATCAGATATTTAATCCCCTCGCCCTATGAGCACTCCCTATCTCATCTGCGATGAGCAGAGGGTGAAGAACTAAGATGTCCCTGCGAATATTCTTTTCACCCCTACCCGCAAATACAAGAGAGAATCAAGAGAGAATTTAAAAGACAATCTTCACTAATTTCCTCCTGAGCCTTGCTTTCCATAGTATTAAGGGGGATTCAACGCTTCTTCACTATATCTTTGGCGAAACACGAAGGGGAAGAGTTTGTGCTTATTGCGAATAAAAAAGCCGTGTATGGGAAATACACGGCTTTTATGCGGCAAATAAGTGATTCTTATTGGTTGTTGTCGTTACGAGAATGACGGTCGTTGCGGGGAGCTCTTTCGGGACGGGGCAACAGCGCCTTCATAGACAAGCGGTATTTACCGGTTTTTTTGTCTATTTCGATGAGTTTTACCGTTACTTCGTCTCCTTCGTGGATGCCCGATGTCTCCATCGATTCGAGGCGATCCCAGCTGATTTCCGAGATGTGGAGTAATCCGTCTTTTCCCGGAAGAATTTCTACGAAAGCGCCGAAGGGTAAAATCGATTTAACGACTCCGGTATAAGTTTCTCCCTCTTCGGGTTGAGCCGTGATGGATTTGATACGACGTATAGCATCTTTGATAGAATCGAGGTTAGCGGCAGATATTTCTATGTGTCCCTCGTTGTTGATTTCATCGATAGTAACCACAGCTCCGCTGGCTTCCTGTATGCTTTGGATAATTTTTCCGCCCGGGCCTATTACGGCTCCGATCATGTCTTTCGGGATAATCATCGTTTCGATACGAGGCGCATGCGGTTTCAAGTCGGCGCGAGGTTCGGCGATAGTGTCGGTGATAATATTAAGAATGTGCAGACGACCTTCGCGGGCTTGGTTCAAGGCTTTTTCCAAAACTTCGTAAGAAAGTCCGTCGCACTTGATATCCATTTGGGTCGCTGTGATACCGTCGCGAGTTCCGGTCACTTTGAAGTCCATATCCCCGAGGTGGTCTTCGTCACCGAGAATATCCGAGAGAATGGCATATTTCACATTGTCTTTATCGGTAATCAATCCCATAGCTATACCTGATACCGGTTTCTTGATTTTCACACCGGCATCCATAAGAGCCAATGTCCCGGCACAAACCGTTGCCATCGAGGAGGAACCGTTTGATTCGAGAATATCCGAAACTACACGTACCACGTAAGGATAATCGGCAGGAATCATACGTTTAAGCGCACGGTTCGCCAAGTTTCCGTGTCCTATTTCACGACGACCTACGCCACGTTGAGCTTTGGCTTCACCAGTGGAGAAGGGGGGGAAGTTATAGTGCAACAAGAAACGGTCGCGACCTTGATTCAACACGTCGTCGAGAATTTTCTCGTCGAGTTTGGTTCCGAGAGTTACGGTCGATAAAGATTGCGTTTCACCGCGAGTGAAGACTGCCGATCCATGAGGTCCGGGTATATAATCGACTTCGCACCAGATAGGACGAATTTGTGTGGTAGTACGTCCGTCCAAACGAATACCCTCATCGAGAATACAACGGCGAACAGCTTCTTTTTCTACATCGTGGTAGTAGCGTTTTACAAGAGCTCCTTTTTCGGCGGCATCTTCTTCACTCATGCCGGCTAAGTATTCGTCGACAATCGCGTCGAAAGCGTTTTGGCGGGCATGCTTGTCGGCATTTCCCGAACGTGCGATAGCGTATGCTTTGTCGTAGCATTTTGCCCAAACGTCTTTTCTCAACTCTTCATCGTTGGTCTCGTGGCAATATTCTCTTTTCACGGTAGAGCCTACGGCTTCTGCCAATTCTTTTTGTACGAGGCAATGAACCTTGATAGCTTCGTGGGCGGCTTTCAATGCTTCGAGCAAATCGGCCTCTGAAACTTCGTCCATTTCGCCTTCTACCATCATAATATTTTCATAAGTGGCTCCCACCATTAAGTCCATATCGGCTTTCTCCAATTCGGCGAAAGTGGGATTTATTTTGAATTTACCATCGATACGGGCAACTCGTACTTCCGAGATAGGGCCATTGAAAGGAATGTCCGAAACGGCCAAAGCTGCCGAAGCGGCAAGACCGGCCAAAGCGTCGGGCATATCTACGCCGTCGCTCGAAAATAACATGATGTTCACGAATGTGTCGGCATGATAATTTTCGGGGAACAAGGGGCGCAATACACGATCCACTAAGCGGGAAGTAAGTATTTCGTAATCCGAAGCACGGCCTTCTCTTTTGGTGAAACCTCCGGGGAAACGGCCGAAAGCAGAGAAACGTTCTTTATATTCTACTTGCAGAGGCATGAAATCCACGCCTTCACCGGCTTCTTGGGCCGAACATACGGTAGCCAGCAGCATGGTGTTGCCCATGCGAACCTCGACGGCTCCATCGGCTTGCTTGGCTAGCTTGCCGGTTTCGATGGTGATGGTCCTTCCATCACCCAAATCGATGGTCTTCTTAATAACTTGTTTAATCATAAAATCGATTTTTCTTTATTTTTTCCTTCTCAAAATCGTGCAAAGATAATGAAAGTTTGAAAGTAAAACTATGATTATGAAATAAAAATGCGAAAATAGAATACGTAGAGAGGAGTCTGAGTCGGTTTAATTTCGTTTTTTTATACTTTCTCCTGACATTTTGCTTGCGCGAGCTTCTCGATTATGTGACCGTTTACGGCGAATGCGGGAGTAACCCGCACCTCGGTATATGTCGGGTAAACTTGTTTCTACTTTCGATTTGCACTATTTTTGCCATTGATGGCGAAAATCAATGTAATTGAAATGTGTTTTGCTTCTGTCTTCATTTGCATTATCTTTGCATAGTGCGAAATAGGCTATGCCCCGGTATAATCAAGTGAATTTGCTTCTACTCTCGGCTTATACTATCTTTGCAATTGAAGAAAGGAACATAATTTATAACATATACGGAAATGAAAAAGTGGGTATTTGGGTGTGCAATGGCGTTGGTGATAACCTCGTGCGACAATAAGAAATTTTCCATTCAGGGACGCGTGGCCGATGCCGATGGACAAGTACTGTATTTAGAGTCGTTGGCTGTGAATGGTACAGAGCTTCTCGATTCTGTCGAATTGGATAAGGACGGTCGGTTTAAATTCAAGTATCATGCTCCGCAGTATCCTGAGTTTTATCAATTGAGATTGGACAAGTCCATCATACATTTGGCCATAGATTCGACCGAAACATTGAATCTCTCGGCGAATGCGGCCGATTTTGCCAATGACTATGAACTTACAGGGTCGGACGAATGTGTGAAGATGCGCATTGTCGCTCAGGAAAGCGCCAAGTTAAAAAAACAAATCGATGAACTGTCCCGAGCCATGTCTTCCAATAGCGACCGTGTCGACGATTTGCGGAAGCAGGCAATCGAAGATTTGGCCGTCTATAAAAAGAAAATGTTCGATTTGGTATTGGAAAATCCGGCCTCGGCAACTGCATATTATATTGTTTTTCAAGAAATAAACGGAGATAAAATATTTGATCCTTATGATGCCGATGACCGAAAATTGATAGCTGCTGTCGCTACGGGATTCGATTCGCTTTATCCCGATTCGCCTCGATCCAAACAATTGAAGAACATGACACTGGCTGCTATTGCCGCTGAGCGTGCCGCGCAAAAGGAAAAGCCCGAAATCGAAGCGAGCACAGCCAATTTTCTGGATATGGAATTATACGATTTGCGAGGACGGAAAAAGGTCTTGTCCGATTTTGTTGATGCCGGTAAAGTCGTTCTTCTGAGTTTTACCGCCTATCAGGCCGATTATTCTCCGGCGTATAATATGAAGTTGGCCGAGCTCTATAAAAAATACAAGTCGAAAGGGTTGGAAATATATCAAGTTTCTTTGGATGCCGACGAGCAGGCTTGGAAAGTTGCGGCCGATAATCTCCCGTGGATTTGTGTGCGAGATCCTCAAAGCGTTTATTCGCATAATGCCGCCATGTATAATGTGAAGACACTGCCTACATGCTTTGTTATCGATAGGAATGACGGTATTGTAAAACGGATAGAAAAAGTCGATGAAATAGAAAACGCGGTACAGTCTCGGCTTTAAGGTTCGATACGAGGTTCGGAAAATGAACTTTTGGACGAATATCGTTGTTTTTTTTTGGAAGATAAAAAAAAGAGAGTATCTTTGTCACATTGAAAGCACAAAAAGGAGTCCCGGCAAACGGCGGGATTTCTTTTTTGTTTAGGAGCCGTTTTGAAATTTCTAAGTGATATTGGAACCTTCGAAAAATTGAAACGACATCTCGATGAGAAAATTATTTAATATAAACTATAGGAGTTAGATTATGGCTATTACGTACATGACCGAAGAAGGTTACAAAAAATTGATGGAAGAGATCGCTTATCTCGAAAATGTGAAGCGTCCCGAAATCTCACGGGCTATCGGTGAGGCACGTGATAAAGGAGATCTCTCGGAAAATGCCGAGTATGATGCCGCCAAAGAGGCGCAAGGAATGCTCGAAATGAAAATTTCTCAGTTGAAAGACTTAGTGGCGAATGCACGCTTTATCGACGAGAGTAAATTGAACACCCATACGGTTCAGATTTTGAATACGGTAAAAATTAAAAATGTGAAGAACGGGGCAGTAATGACCTACACCATCGTATCTGAGTCCGAAGCCAATTTGAGAGAAGGAAAAATCTCGGCTACGACACCTATCGCCAAAGGATTGTTGGGCAAGAAAGTCGGAGACATCGCAGAGATTCAAGTGCCTTCTGGATTGATGTCGTTCGAGATCGTAGATATTTCTATTTAGGCATAAGCCGATGTGCGAGTTGTGCACACCGGCTTTTTTATTATAGATATTCCCCCTTTCTCTCCTATAGTTCGCAGAAAGGGGGAATATTTTTTGTCACCCTATTTCTTTTCATATTAATATAGAGTGTCTTGTCGAAAAGTCTCAGCGAGCTTAGCTTTTTTGTGTTTGATTTTCGCTATATTTATGGGATACGATTCGGCATAGCCGAGTCGGAAATATGATTTCCTTTTGTCTTTGCACTCAACTTTCACTATATTTGTAGACCTAAAATCATGAAATTATGGCATCTATTTTCAGTCGTATCGTTGCCGGTGAAATACCGTGCTATAAAGTAGCCGAAGATGAAAACTACTTTGCTTTTTTAGATATCAGTCCCGTTGCCAAAGGTCATACTTTGGTTATTCCCAAACAAGAGGTCGATTATATTTTCGATTTGGACGATGAGACTTATGTGGGTCTTACCCGATTTGCCAAACGGGTGGCGAAAGCTATCGAGAAAGCGATTCCTTGTAAGCGAGTGGGAGTCGCTGTTATGGGACTCGAAGTCCCGCATACTCATATTCACCTCATTCCTATTAACAAGGAAGCGGATATGAATTTTTTCCGGGACAAACTTTCTCTTGAATCTACCGAGATGCAAGCTATTGCCGAAGCTATCGCTCGGGAAATGGAATGATTCTCAGTGCCCTTAAAAAGCGTAGGCATCGGTTTTAATGAATCTTCCGTCGGTCATCATAAGATGAGATAGGGCGGGTGACATGCAGTGACGGAAGGGGTGGGTTATTGTTCGTTTTGTTTGGCTGTCAGAAGTCTTTTTCTCAGAAATTTGGCCGGATACCAAGCGGTCACAAATCCCAAAATGAGGACGATGGCTGTGACTGCCAGCGTGTCGAGGAGTTCCAGCTTCACCGGATAAGCGTCGGTAATAAACACGCCTTCGGAACTGCCCAATTTCAGTATTCCATATTCTTGTTGTAGATAGCAGAGTATGACTCCCAAGATGAGTCCCGAACCAGCCCCGATAGCCGAAATGAGCCACCCTTCAACAAGGAAGATTTTAGAAATGAGTCTGTCGTCGGCTCCGAGGTTTTGTAGTGTATCTATATCCCGTTTTTTGTCGATAATAAGCATCGACAAGGCTCCGATTACGTTGAATGTGGCAATCATCAGAATGAACGATAGAATAAGAAATGTGATCCATTTCTCTATTTGTACCCATTTGTACCAGTCGTTTTGTTGTATGTGGGTCGCCACCCGATAAGCGTCACCGAGGTGCTCTCTCAATTTTTTCGCAAATTCGTTTTCATTTGTCGTTGGAGTGAGGCGTAGCTCGATAGCGGTCGCTTCGGTAGTGTAACTGAACATCTCGCGAGCCGTCGACAAGGGTATGATGGCGAGCTGGTCGTCATAGATGGCTTGGTTGGCGCAGAATGTCGATGAGACGAAAATACGTCTCCCGTTGAACGACTGTGACGGATTGGCCAGATTGACTTTTCCCAACCGATTGGGAGCGTACAATTCTACCGGATAAGGGGAGTTGGCGACAACGCCGAGTTGTCCGGCTACGCCGATACCTAATGATACGTAGTCGATTCTGCCGTCGTTGAGTTGGAACGTTCCGCTCGTGACAATGTCTTGTATGTGGGAAAGCTCTGTATAATTGTCGGGTACGCCTTTCACTAAAACAGGCCGTTGCCGGTCTTTGTATATGCAGAGGGCGTTTTCTTCGATGACGGGTGTGAATGTTTTCACCTCGCTCCATTCGGCGATTTGCTCGATAGCCTTTTCTTCGGTGTCGAGAGTTTTGCCTTGTAACGGAGTTATTTTTATCTGCGGGTCTATTTGAGAGTAGAGCGATCCTATCAGCTCCGTAAATCCGTTGTAGACCGATAGCGTGCAGACGAGAGCCAACGTAGTGATAGCCACCCCGCATACCGAGACAATCGATATGGCATTGATGGCGCTATGCGATTTTTTTGAAAACAAGTAACGCCATGCTATTTTCCGGGCGAGGCGGTTCATAGGGAGCGTTTACTTTTTCAGTAGAGAATCTATGTTTTCGATGTAGTCGAGCGAATCGTCGAGGAAAAACGATAGTTCGGGAGTTTTTCTCAACTGGTAACGTACCCGCTGTGAAAGCTCGTATCGAATGGTTTTCGTATTGGCATTGATGTTTTCTATCATTTCTGCGCTCTTTTCCGGCGGGAAAATACTCAGGTAGGCTTTTGCCGTACTTAGGTCGGGACTTACCCGCACTACGCTTACCGATATGATTATCCCATGTGTTTTACGGGTTTCTGCCAAGAATATGTCGCTCAATTCTTTTTGGAGCAGTCGGCTTATTTTGTTTTGTCTGGTTGTTTCCATAATAGGTGGTTTTAATAAATAACAAAGTTTTACCTCGTATATCCGGCGAAATTATGGTTTTTTCCATAAGATCGTGAGTCCGTCTCGTAAGGGAAGTATAATTTTTTCTACCCGATTGTCGGTCGCGATGAAGTCGTTGAACCGTTCTATTCCTATGGTTTGGGCATCGCGGCTGTTCGGGTCGGTCACGACTTTCCCGTCCCATAGGGTATTGTCGGCAAGAATGAACCCTTCCGGTCGCACCTTCGGCAATACGAGCTCGTAATATTTCAAGTAATCCCTTTTGTTGGCATCGATAAACACGATGTCGTACGTGTCGGTTAGTGTCGGAATGATGTCCGAAGCATCGCCTATAATCAATTTTATCCGATCGCGTAGCGGGGATTTATCGAAATAACTGCGGGTGAAATCTTCTATCTCGTCGTCGATTTCTATGGTGTGTACTTCGCCGCCCTCGGTCAGTCCTTCGGCCAAGCATAAGGCCGAATATCCGGTGAAGGTTCCCAGTTCCAATATTCTGTGCGGCCGGATCATGCGGCAGAACATTTTGAGAATCCTCCCTTGCAGATGACCCGATACCATACGCGGACGCAAATGGTAGAGATGGGTGTTTCTGTCGAGAGAAGCGAGCAGCTCGTCTTCCTTGTCGATGTGGGTCAATATGTATTCTTCCAGTTCGGGCGTCATGCTTCGGTATCTTCCATGTTGGGTAGCGTATAGTGGTCGAAGTTATCGAGAACTTCTCCCACTCGATTGATTTCTAAGAACGTCGTTCCTTTTCCTTCACCAAATCCGCCGCCCAGATAGGCGATTAAATCGTCGCGGTTTATCAGGTGTTGTTCCATGAGATGGTTTAGCCCGTTGAACAAATATTCGCGGGAAGTACGGGTTCGTTCCTGATATAACGGAAAGACACCGTATGAGAGGGCCAGTAACCGTATTGTCCGCTCGTAATAGCAAATCGCCAATACCGGGTATCTGCCGCGAAAGGCAGCGACATAACGAGCGGTTCGCCCTGTGTAGCTGTCGGTAACGATAGCTTTCGTGCCCAATTTGTTAAACGTTTTTACGGCTTGTTTGGCAAGGAACGAAGTGACATCGGGGTCGTCGGTCGAAACTACCCGAATGTTGTTTTCCGTGAGTTTGTTGTTTTCGGCCTCTTCGGCTACACGGGCCATAGTCGCCACCGCTTCGACAGGGTATTTCCCATAAGCCGTTTCACCGCTGAGCATAAGCGCGTCGGTATGTTGATAAATGGCATTGGCGATGTCGGTAACTTCGGCACGGGTAGGTCGGGGATTTTTTATCATCGAGTGCAACATTTGTGTCGCTACGATTACCGGTTTCTTGGCCTGTATACATTTTTTAATCAGTCGAGCCTGTATGCCGGGGATTTTTTCTTGGGGAACTTCTATTCCCAAATCGCCTCGCGCGACCATTACCCCATAGGCGGCTTCGAGTATCTCGTCGATATTATCCACACCCTCTTGATTCTCTATCTTGGCGATAATCTTGATGGGGCTTTTGTACTCGTCGAGTATAGCCTGTATATCGAGAACATCTTGTTTGCTGCGTACGAACGAGTGAGCGATGAAGTCGATATTTTGTTTAATGGCATAGCGGATATTGCGAATGTCTTTTTCCGTGAGAGAAGGTAGGTTAATCCGTACTCCCGGGACGTTTACGCTTTTGCGTGCACCCAGTTCTCCGTTGTTGAGTGATTCGCACAGCAAATCGTCGTTCTCTTTTTTTCGCACGACAAATTCGAGCTCTCCGTCATCGATAAGTATGTGGCTGCCTATGGAAAGGTCCTCTGCAAAACGGGGATAACTCACCCCGATATATCCGTTGCCGGTCAATGTTCCTTCTTTTCCCGTGATGCGAACGATGTCGCCCGTCGAAAACAAAATGTTTGAATCCCCCGACAATGCGGTAGTACGCACTTCGGGTCCTTTTGTATCCATTAAAATGGCTATTTTGTTCGAAACGGCACGCACGTTGTCGATGATTTTTTGAAATCCTTCTTCTTGCAAGTGGGCCGAATTCATACGCACCACATTCATGCCGCTTTCGTATAGCTGCTTGATAAAATCGACGTCGCAACGAGCGTCGGAAATGGTGGCTACTATTTTGGTATATTTGGACATATATGATTAATTTATCGTTCGTTTTCAATTAGAGCTTCTATGGCGAGCCGGTATGAGTCGAGTCCGAATCCGATGATCGACCCCTTCGCTGCGGCGGCTATCATTGACGTGTGTCGATACTCTTCCCGGGCATGTATATTGGAAATGTGCACCTCTATAACGGGGGTGGGCACTGCTCGTATGGCATCGCCGATTGCGATAGACGTGTGGGTGTATGCACCGGCGTTAAGGACAATGCCGTCGCAGGAAAAACCGGCTTCTTGAATTTTTCCGATGAGTTCGCCCTCTATGTTGGATTGATAGTATGCAATGTGGTGTTGGGCATAACGTTGCTGCAATTCACAGAGATAATCTTCGAAACTTTTTTCTCCGTAAATGCTTTTTTCTCTCTTCCCCAAAAGGTTAAGATTCGGCCCGTTAATAATAAGAATATCCATAAATCACTATCTTTGTAAGGAGAAATACATGTTTCGTATTCTCTTCGATTTTGCCTATTTTCATCAAGATACGGAATAGTCTGCCATTAGCGTAGCTTTGTTTTGTATAAAAGCTCAAAAAACTACTCCTGAATTTAGTGCAAAATTACAGAAAAAAAATGAGATATCGGATAAAAAGAAAATGGCATTAGTTGATACGGATAATTTGTTAAAACGTTTTAGTCGTTATTTGAGACTGGAACGAGGGCTTTCGGAGAATACGATAGCCGGTTATATGTCCGATGTAGAAAAACTGGTTGACTTTATCGACTCGGAAAATTTGGATTGGAGAACCGTTACAGGAGCCGATTTGCATCAGTTTGTCGCTACATTACAAGATTTGGGTATCGGTGCACGGTCGCAGGCTCGTATTATTTCGGGGGTAAAATCTTTTTTCAATTTTTTGAGAATGGAGAAATGCATCGATACGAATCCTTCGGAATTGATAGAGACTCCTAAATTGGGTATGAAATTGCCCGACGTGCTGACAGTAGAGGAGGTGGACGAGTTGGTTAACTCGTTCGACCTGTCGAAACCGGAAGAACGCCGCAATCGAGCGATTGTAGAAACATTGTATAGTTGTGGCCTTCGTGTTTCCGAATTGGTGGGGCTTCGTATGTCCAACCTCTATTTTAACGATGGTTATATCATCGTGGAAGGTAAGGGTAAAAAGCAGAGGTTGGTTCCTATTTCAGAGAAAGCGATTAAAGAAATTCGTCCTTATATAGATGATCGGCGATCCCTCGATATAAAGCGGGGCAACGAGAATATTTTGTTTCTGAATCGCCGGGGGACACAACTCACCAGAGTAATGATCTTCTATATTATCAAGAGGGCTTGTGAAAGATGTGGCATTCGTAAGAAAGTCAGTCCGCACACGTTGCGGCATACATTTGCTACCCATCTGTTGGAAGGAGGAGCCAATTTACGGGCAATACAACAGATGTTGGGCCATGAAAGTATCACTACGACAGAAATATATACTCATCTCGACCGACAGTTTTTACGGCAAGAGATATTGCAACACCACCCCAGAAATAAGAAAACCTTATAAATTATGAAGGTTAGATAAAAAAAATTGTATAAAAATAGTGGGAGTGTTCTATTTTTGTTTATTTTTGCCTTAAATATTAACCGCAATAGGAGTATTTTGTTTTTAAACAGTTGACTATAAAAGTAATATTTCAAAAAATAAGTGTAACCAAACAATTATTATTATGATTAAGAAAATCTATCTTCCTCTAATGCTTCTCATGACGCTAGCATTTGTAGGGTGTAACAAAGACATGAAGCCGTTATCGGCCGATTATTTTACGGTAACCCCTTCTCCTCTTGAAGTAGTGGGCGGTCAAGTTCCTGCAACGGTTACTGGAACTTTCCCTGAAAAATATTTCGATAAGAAATCGGTTGTAACCGTAACTCCGTATTTGGTTTATGCCGATGGTGAAACTGCCGGAACTCCGTTTGTTTATCAAGGTGAAAAAGTAGAAGGTAACGACCAAGCCATTTCTTATAAAATGGGTGGTGTTGTTTCAATGCCGGTTAATTTCAAATACATTCCTGCTATGCGGAAATCGGAATTGCAATTGGCATTTAAGGTACAAAGAGGCAAAAAAACGTATGACCTTCCTCGTGTAACTGTTGCAGAAGGCGTTATTTCTACGGCCGAGATCGCTAACGCACAAGAGTTGAATCCTGCTATTACGCCCGATAAGTTCCAACGTATCATAGAAGAAAAATATTCTGCCGACATTATGTTCCTTATTCAACAAGCCAACTTGCGTTCTGAGCAATTGAAATCGGAACAAATGAACGCTTTGCACAATGAAATCAAAGCTGCTACCGAAGCTCCTAATAAGGAATTGACCAATATCAATGTCGCTTCTTACGCTTCTCCCGATGGTGGTGTTAAGTTGAATGCGACTTTGGCCGAAAACCGTGAGAAAAATACGGTTAACTATATGAAGAAGAGCTTGAAGAAAGGTAAAATCGATGCCGATATGACTGCCGAATTTACAGCTCAAGACTGGGAAGGTTTCAAAGAATTGGTTTCGAAATCGAATATCCAAGACAAAGAACTTATTTTGAATGTTCTTTCAATGTATTCCGATCCTGAACAACGCGAACGTGAAATCAAGAACATGTCTTCTGTGTTCAAAGTATTGGCCGAAGAAATTCTTCCCCAATTGCGTTATTCTAGAATCACAGCTTCTGTAAACGTTATCGGTAAATCTGACGAAGAAATTTCGAAATTGGCTAAGGAAGATGCCAAAGCTCTTTCTGTTGACGAATTGCTTTATGCCGCTACTTTGGTAAAGACCAATAAAGAAAAAGCCGCTATTTATGCAAAAGTCGTTGAAATCTATCCTAACGATTATCGCGGATACAACAACTTGGGTATGGTTCAATACGAAGAAGGCGATTTGGCTGCTGCTCAAAACAACTTTGCAAAAGCTGCCCGCATTGCTCCCAATACTCCCGAAGTTGCTATGAATCAAGGCTTGATCAGCTTGGCTAATAACGATTATGCTAAGGCAGAACAAGCATTTGGTAAATCTGCTGGTGTAGAAGAATTGAACGAAGCATTGGGTGTATTCTACATGAAGAAAGGCGACTATAACGCAGCTGTTAAAGCATTCGGCGATGTTAAATCCAACAATGCTGCTTTGGCTCAAATCTTGACGAAAGATTACAGCAAAGCAAAAGCTACTTTGGCTGGTGTTGAAGCTCCTAATGCCAATACATACTATTTGATGGCTGTTTTGGGTGCTCGTACCAACAACGAACAAATGGTTGTTTCCAACTTGAAGAAATCTATCAGCATGGATTCTTCGAAAGCCCAACAAGCTGCTACCGATCTTGAATTTGCAAAATTCGATATCGCTTCGCTTGTGAAATAAGATAGAAGATAAGTCTTTATTAATAGAGCCGGAGTTGCCCAGTGCAGCTCCGGCTTTTTTGTATAAAGGAATAGAAGATAAACGTTTTTGTTTCAGATTGTTCTTCTTGAAGTGGGATTATTTCGGTTAAACTCGTACATTTGCACAGAATATACAGATTTGGAGAAATGAAAAACCGTAGGAATTTTTGGGCATTATTGCCGGTATTGGTGTTTGTATTATTATCGTTCGTTTATTTTTGTCCCGATGTAATCGAAGGGAAAATATTGTTTCAACATGACACCCAACAAGGTTTAGCTATCGGGCATGAGGCGAAAACGTATGCCGAAGAGACCGGAGAAATGCCTCGTTGGACGGGTACGGTATTCTCCGGTATGCCCACGTTCCAAATCGCTCCGAGCTATGCGAGCAATGAACCGTTGAAAGGATTGCAAAAGATCTACAACTTGTGGCTGGTTTCGCCGGTGTCTTTGCTGTTTATCATGATGTTGGGCTTTTATATCCTTATGTTGTCGCTGAATGTCCGTTGGTATCTGGCAGCCTTTGGGGCGATAGCCTATGCGTTTTCTTCCTATTTTTTCATTATTATCGCGGCGGGGCACATTTGGAAGTTTATTACTTTGGCTTATATCCCGCCGACGATCGCCGGTATCGTGCTGGCCTATCGGGGTAAATATCTGTTGGGTGGAGCATTGGCTGCTCTGTTCGGGGCATTGCAAATCATGTCGAACCATGTGCAAATGTCCTATTATTTTTTGTTTGTTATCCTTGCCGTAGTGATTGCCTATGCGGTAGAACATTATCGTTCGCATACGTTGCCTCGCTTTTTCAAAGCCACCGGAGTATTGGTTGTCGCCGCTTTATTGGCTGTCGGAGCGAATGCCTCGAATCTGTATCATACCTATAAATATTCGAAGGAATCCATGCGAGGTGGACATACCGAGCTGACATCGCAAGACAATTCCCAAGAAAATACGGGTAGCGGATTGGATAAGGATTACATTACTCAATGGAGTTATGGCAAGATGGAGACGCTTACCCTGCTTATTCCCGACAGTAAGGGAGGAGCCAGTGGACTGCTCTCCGAGAACGAGAATGCGACGAAAGCAGCCGATCCTCAAATCCGTCCTTATCTGTCTCAGGTCGACCGATACTGGGGTGACCAGCCTTTCACGTCTGGGCCTGTTTACGTGGGTGCGTTGATCTTCTTTTTGTTCGTATTGGGGTGTTTTATCGTTCGTACTCCGTTGAAATGGGCTTTGCTTGTAGTAACTATATTGACCGTTATGCTGTCATGGGGGAAGAATATGATGTGGTTTACCGACTGGTTTATCGATTATTTCCCCATGTATAACCGGTTCCGTACCGTTTCGAGTATTTTGGTCGTTGCCGAGTTTTGTATGCCTCTGCTCGCTGTGTTGGCATTGAAAAAGATATTCGATGATCCCTCGATTCTTAAAAGAGAAAAATGGTGGTTCTATTTGAGCGGCGGTATAGTGGGGGGGATTGTCTTATTGGCGGCCTTGTTCCCCGGTTTGTTCGATGATTTCTTGAAAGATTATGAATTGGAGGCTATACAGCAACCCGGCTATGGAGAGTTATTCGCCGGGATAGCCGAGGCTCGACGAGCTATATTCACGGCCGATGCATGGCGTTCGTTCGTTATTGTTGCATTGGGCTTTGTCGCTTTGTGGCTTTTGAGGGAGAAGAAGTTAGGTTCGACTGTGGTAATGGTTGCGTTGGTCGTAATTCTTATCGGCGATATGTATCCGGTCAATAAACGTTATCTCAATAGCGGTAACTTCGTGACTGCTGCCCGGAAAACCAATCCTTTCCCCATGACCGAGGCCGATCGTTATATCTTGCAAGACAAAGATATGAATTACAGAGTATTGAATGCTGCTGCGGGACCAACTTTGGCGGCAAGTTTCAACGAGCCTCGTACTTCGTATTATCATAAATCGGTGGGAGGATATCATGCCGCCAAGTTGCGTCGTTATCAAGACTTGATAGAGCATCAGTTGGTGAATGCCAATCCTGCGGTATTGAATATGTTGAACACCCGTTATATTATCCAACCTCTCGAAAACGGAAAAGAGACGGTGGTACGCAATCCCGGAGCTTTGGGGAACGCATGGTTCGTCTCGGAAGTGAAATGGGTTGATAATGCCGATGCCGAGATGGAGGCGATTACCGATTTCGATCCGTCGTTTACGGCGGTGGCCGATCGTAAATTCAAGAATGAAATCGGTGAGAAAATCATTCCTCCGGTTGCTGGTGACACGATTTATGAGACGGCATACAAACCAGACGAGTTGACTTATCGTTACCAATCCCGAAATGGTGGATTGGCTGTTTTCTCAGAGATATATTTCCCGTGGGGCTGGCAAGTGACAGCCGATGGGAAACCGGTCGATATGGCGAGGGTGAATTATGTGCTGCGGGCGGTAAATCTTCCCGCCGGAGACCACGAAGTCATTTTCCGTTTCGACCCGCAATCGGTTCATACGACCGAAGCGGTTGCCTATGTTTCTTTGTTCCTTATCTTGGGAGCATTTGTAGTGGTGGGGCTTGGAGCGTGGAAAAAGCGTAACGATTTGTCTGTGGAAGATTAGGAATACCGTCATGCAAAAAAAGTTCTGGAAGGATTATACGTCGCCGATGAGTCGCATGCGTCAAGCATGGGGATTCGGTGTCCATTCTCCTTTTGCGTTTAGACTTATTACGAAGGTCATACGGGAGAAAGCGAGGTACTATGCCTATGATGACATAGAGGTGATTTGTCACGAGCATGTGGACGATAGTCTTTCGCATCGACAGAAACATTTGCGGAAGCGGATTTCGACAAGCCGAGGAAGGCTTTTTTTTCGATTGACCAACTTCTTTCGTCCGGATAACATTCTCGAAATAGGAACTTCATGGGGAATTTCGACTCTCTATTTGAGATTGGCGGGAAGACAATCTGAGATTACGGTTGTAGAACCGTTGCCCGAGATTCATGATTTTGCCGAGAGCCTTTTTGCCGAGGTTGGAGAGAAGGCCGATTTCGTTCGGGAAGAATATGCTACGTTTCTCTTGGACTATTTTCGACAAACACCCGAGCGTCTGTATATTGTCGTGAATCGTTTGCCCAAGCCGTATTATCGGGCATTGCCCGATTTGCTTGCCCCTGTTTTGGATATGCATGCGTTGTTGATAATAGATGGTATCCGCAGTAATAGCGAAGTGAAATCGTGGTGGGAAAAGCTCGTTAAAGACGAGCGTGTGAGGGTAACTGTCGATATGAAGAATGTCGGTTTAGTGTGTTGTGATCCTAAACTGAATAAACAAGATTATCAAGTCTCGTTATAGCGATTTCGGGTTTCGAGATAAAATAGATAGAAGTTAATTTATTCTCTGCGCCGCGAATCGACGGAAGTGAGTGAGGAAATTACTCGGATAAGATTTTGCGGATAGTTTCTTTGTCTTTGACTAATTGTGATTGTAAAGCCTTTATATCGGCGAATGTTTTCTCCGTGCGTACATATTCGATAAGTTCGACAGATAAGGTCTTGCCGTATAAATCTTCCGAGAAATCAAAAATATTCACCTCTATGCTATAATCGTTCGGTCGGTTTAGAGTTGGCCGATGTCCTATATTAAGCATGCCTCCGTAATGTTTGCCGTCTGGTATCCCGATTCGTACGGCATAAACTCCATTTGCAGGAATCAGTTTGTCCGGGTAGTCGATATTTAAATTAGCCGTGGGAAATCCTATTTTCCTTCCGACCTGAAAACCCTTTACCACATTCCCGTACAACGTATAAGGATATGAAAGTAATCGGCTGGCGGTGCAAACATCGCCTTGCAAAAGATATTTTCGGATAATCGAAGAGCTTACCGGCCCGAGGTCGGTCACAAATTTAGGGGCATGGATTATTTCTATCCCTAAGTCCTTGCCATATTTGACGTACTCTTCGAAACCCTCGGCCCGGTTATGCCCGAAACGATGGTCATAGCCGATGATAAGCCCTTTTATACAGTATCGGTTTGACAGGATTTTCAAGAAATCGTACGCCGATAATAAGGACATTTCGGGTGTGAAGTCAAGAAAAATAGTTCGATCTATCCCGGTTTTTCGCAACAGCTCGGCTCGTTCTTCGGGCGATGTCAACATGCGAAAAGGTATTTCGGGGTGAAGTACCTGCTGCGGGTGTGTGCGAAATGAGATGACTGCCGACGATAAATTTCTCATAGCCGCTTCCTCTTTTACTTTTTCGATAACGGCTCGATGCCCCGTATGCACACCGTCGAATACGCCGAGTGCTGCAAAAGCGGCTTGATCGTTTGTGATACCTTTATATTCAGAAGTCATCTATCGATTGGGTATTGAAAAATGTTACTATATCCCTGTCGGGTGTTACGAGAAAAGTCTTGAATCCGAGGCTGGCCGCAGCATCTAAATTTTTTTGAGAATCATCGAAAAATAAAGTCTCTTGCGGAACGATACGGGATAGTTCGATCACTTTTTTGAAAATAGCGATGTCCGGTTTACAAGATTTTAATCGGTAGGATAAATAAACGTCGTCGAAATAATCGGTTATCGATAATCCCTCTTGTGCGAAGCACTCGGCTATTTTGGTATCGAACATGATAGGATTCGTGTTGCTCAACATCATAACGTTGAATCGCTGTCTCAATTTCCGTAATAGAGTCAAACGGTCGAGGGGAATCCCGATTAAAAGTTCGTTAAGAGCATGGACGACTTCCTCGTCCGAAACGGCTTTCCCTATCTTTTGGCGCATGCGCTTGAAAAAGTCGCTTGGGGATATTTTTCCCTCTTCCAAATCCATGAGTGTTCCCCGTTGGACGGATAGGTCCAGCATTTCGTCGGCTTTTTCATCGCCTAATGCCGTTAAAGCATCGACGCAACGTTGCCGGTCGAGATTTATAATAACTCCACCTAAATCGAATAATAAATTCCGGATACCCGCCAAAGATGTATTCATAAGTACGGTTTTAAGTGCAGCGAAAATAGGGCGAACCGAGGGTAAAATAAATTTGCCTGATTACATTCGGGCGTTACCTATTCTCGCATTTTATGCAAAAGTAGTGAATTTTGTGCGGTATTCTGGCTGCATAGAAAAATTTTTAGAAGCTGTTTTAAATTTATTCCGAGACAGATTGAGACCTATGTTGAAGCAGATTGGAATCCGAGATATGCAGTCAATAGCGGGCTATTGACAAAAATCAAGGGATTCAAGATGCGAGACAAGAGCTCAATATGGCCGGAACATACCTGCTTGCAATGATAATATTATTTCTCAATAAATTTAAAACAGCTTCTTAGTTTACGGAAGCATGCCGGTCGATGGTACAACCGTATTGAGCAGAGGAGAAATGCTTGTACAATTTTTGTTTATGCTGTTTCATGGAAAGGCAAGGTATATCGGGGTACGATAGAGAAGGGGTGATTTCAACCGTCTTTTATATTCCTTTTGAAGAAAAATAAAAAAATATTTTGGGGTTTCTTTGAAAACATCTATCTTTGCACACGCTTACGGAAATATCCGTGCCGGTCCTATAGCTCAGTTGGTTAGAGCATCTGACTCATAATCAGGGGGTCCTTGGTTCAAGCCCAAGTGGGACCACATAAAGCAGATTGCAAGAAAATTGCAATCTGCTTTTTTGTTTGTCCCGATAGAAAAAATCTTATATTGAGCCAGTAGATTTTTAGGCTCTGTCGATAATTAGTGATTGTCCGTTTTATACCTCTAACTCCTCAATCAAAGATTATATAATATCTTCTCAACTCCTCCGTCACTTCGTGACACCTCCCCTATATGGCTAACGCCACACTACGGAGCACGGCAGAGGAGGAGGCCGAATACGATCCATCTCATTGATAAATAGTGTGATAGAAGGGCATTAAACCTCCTCCTCTGTGTTTTGCAATGCAAAATATAGGGGAGGTGTCACGAAGTGACGGAGGGGTTAGAAAATACCCGCAGTGAAAATAATCAAGTTTCTCCTCCTCCCTTGCCGTGTACCGTAGCATTGCGAGGTGTTTCCGTTTTCATAAGGGAATATAGGGAAAATACCCGTGGGGCGAGGGGATTAACCCTTACAGTCAAAAATCTTATGAAATCTTTTCAACCTTCTCCTCAGAAACTTCCGTTTCTTCGGTATCTCTTCTCTATATTGCGTCACAACGTCCTGTAAGGCTACGGAGCACGGCAGAGGAGAAGAGTCGATACAATCCCCTCTCATTCGCTAACATTCAGGGCTATCCCCATGAATTTTCTACTGAACCCTTATATTTTTAAATGGGCTAATTATAATATTAAATAATTGTGATATTTCTCCAATTTAATTTATTATAATTAACTGTAATTGTGGGGATAACTGTAATTCTTTATAAGAATTTTTCATTAAGATTTTTTTAGTTGGTGATTAGTTTTGTAATATTATTATATCTTTGAGGAAAGAAATTCATCACCTAATTTAAAATAAAAAGTTGTATCTGAATAACTTTTGGTATTATCGGTTTTGAATATTCATTTTTAGAAGTTAAGTTATAAGACTATGAATCACAAAGAAATATATGATTTAAATATTTTATCGGAATCATTGATCTCGAATGACGAAACTTTTCAACAAGCATGTGACGATGATTTGATGCGGAGATTAGCTTTGGACGATGAAAGATCTTTTGATTCTATTTTTAAATTGTATTATAAGGACCTTCTTCTTTATGCGGGGAGTTATCTTCGCGAAAGACAAGTTTGTGAGGATATAGTTCAATCCTTATTCATGCATTTATGGTATGACCGGAAAACACTGTCTGTGGGGAGATCGTTAAAATCTTATCTGTTAATTTCCGTTCGGAACCGTTGTTTCGATTACATGAGGCATCAAAATGTCAGGAACGATTATTTTGATTACGTAAATGAAAACTCGGTATTATCGAGCTCCAATACCGAGGAATATATTTTATATTCCGAATTACAAGATCATATAAAAAAAGCGATAAATAAATTGCCGAAAGCTCAAAAAGAGGTCTTCGTATTGAGCCGGATAAAAGGGATAAAATATAAAGAAATCGCTAAAAAACTGAATGTCTCGGAACGTACGGTTGAAGTTCGTATAAGCCAGTCATTAAAAACATTGCGGACTCTTCTGAAAGATTTTTTCTTATTGATTGCTGTTTTATTTGTACGATAGATAAAAAAATTTCTGTTTTCATTGTGGATTTTTTGGGGATAAACGTCTTATTAATAGAAAGGGATAAAAATGGAATTATCGAACGAGAATATCGACCGTCTTATTGTAAGATATCTATCTGGTAATTTGGAATCACAGGATAAGCGTGTGCTTGAAACGTGGATTTCGAAGAACCAAGATAATTATGATTACTTCTTAAAAATGAAAAATTTGTGGGAGGTGACGCATCCTGCTTTTGATGTACGGTCTATTTCGACGACTAAGGCTTTAAGTCGGATAAAGTTGAAGATGGGTTTACGAGAAAAACGTGTGATACGCATATATCGTTATTGGAGTAGAGTTGCCGCAGTTTTAATTATTCCTATTTTGTTTGCCTTGATATATATAGTTGCCGATAGGTTTGTAGAACAAGATTATTCTAAAATAAGTTATCAGAAAATATCGGCTCCTTATGGAACCCGTATACAAATGAATTTGCCTGATGGTTCTATCGTATGGTTGAATTCTGGTGGTGAATTGAAATATCCTACGAAATTTAAGGCCGGAGAGCGTAGCGTTTACTTGAATGGAGAAGCCTTTTTCGAAGTCCATTCCGATAAGAAAAATCCCTTCATTGTGTATACCGAGGACATGGAAGTTAAAGCCACAGGTACGGCTTTTAATGTAGAAGGTTATAGCAATGATACGATAAATGCTGTGACCATGGTTAATGGCGTTGTAGAGGTTGAGTTGGATAGGAGTAAAGAACGGTTGAATTTGAAACCGGGACAAAGAATAAATTATAATACGAAACGGCAAAATTATCGTGTAGAAGAGGTCGATACTTATAAATGGTGTGCATGGAAAGATGGCAAATTAATTTTTAGAGATGAACCTTTGGACGATGTATTCCGAAAGATAGGACAAGTTTACAATGCCGATATTGTGGTGATGGACAAAGATTTGGCGAAACATATGTATCGTGCGACCTTTCAGGGAGAAACGCTCGATGAGATTCTACGGTTAATGAAATTGACTGTTCCCATGAAATACATAGAAAAAACTTTCGAGAAAGCTATGCCTAATGGCGTTTATTCCAAGAGATATATCGAAGTAGTAAGATTATAGAAAATAATTATGAATAACCTTAAAAATTTTATATTATGAAGAGAAAGACGGATTAGATAGAATAGAAAGAATTATCCGCCATATAAAGAAGGGTGGAACCTTCCTCCATATCCACCCTTCATAAGTTAGCGGAAAGATAACACTTAGAGTTTATTATCCTTAAATACCAACTAAACTAACACAAATGTATGAACTTTATTTCTATTTTGAAAGGTAGGAAGCAACAATTTCTGCCTAAGAATCTTCTAATTATAAAAATTTGCTCGCTTTTGTTGGTTTGCTGTAATGTTATGGCTTTCGGTGCAGATAATAATACACGTGATCCATTAGTAAGCGTCAATATGAAAAATGCTACTCTCGAAAGCGTTTTGAATTATATAGAGGAAACAACCAGTTACTCTTTTTTGTACAATAAACAGCAAGTAGATGTCGGTCAGAGGATCGATATATCGCAGAAAGATCAACCTATCTCCGTAATTCTGGATATTTTGTTTAAAGGGAGCGATATTACGTATTCTATAAACGGAAAGCAGATAGTTCTCAGTAAAAGCCGGTCAAATGCTTCTTCGAAGGTCGATAAGCGCCTGCTTACGGGTACGGTTATCGATAGTAAGGGAGAAGCCGTTATCGGAGCTAATGTGATTGTAAAAGGCGAGAAATCGGGAAAGGCGACCGATATAGAAGGAAATTTTTCCATCGAAGTCCCCGACAAAGGAGTTCTGTTGGTGTCTTATATTGGGTTTCAACCGCAGGAGGTGAGTTATGGCACGAAAAAAAATGTGACTGTGGTTTTACAGGAAAATAATACATCTCTTGACGAAGTCGTTGTCGTGGGTTTTGGTAAACAGAAAAAAGAAAGTGTGATCGGTGCTATTCAATCGGTAAAAGCCAGTGAACTTCGTGTGCCCACTACCAACCTTACTAACACGTTTGCCGGTCGTATTGCCGGCGTAATATCGGTTCAGAAAACCGGGGAGCCGGGAGCCGACGGTGCGAATTTTTGGATACGAGGAGTCAGTACATTCGCTTCGGGTTCAGCTCAGAATGCCTTGATATTAATTGATGGAACAGAATCCAGCACGTATGATTTGAATGCCTTAGCACCGGAAACAATCGAGAGTTTTTCTGTCTTGAAAGATGCTACGGCAACGGCTCTTTATGGTTCGCGTGGGGCGAACGGCGTTCTTTTGGTTACGACCAAGTCGGGTCGAATGAATCAAAAACCTACGATAAATGTTCGTGTCGAAGGGCGAATGTCCATGCCTACACAGATTCCCGAACTGGCCGATGGTGTCACTTATATGAAAATGTTTAATGAAGCGATCGAAGCTCGTACTCCCGGAGCGAATCCTCAGTTTACCGACGATCAGATTCAAGGAACTATTGAGAACCGCAATCCTTACCTTTATCCCAATAACGATTGGTATGATATTATTTTTAAAGATGTCACGTTTAATCAGGCTGCGAACATAAACGTCTCCGGTGGGTCGAAAAATATGGATTATTTTGTCAGTGCGACATTTAATAACGATATGGGATTGGTACAAGAAGCAAAAGAAAATCCGTTAAAGAATAATATTCAGAATTTGCGGTATTCGTTTCAAGCCAATGTAAATACTCATATTTCGTCCACTACCAAAATGGGGGTGAAATTAAATGTTCAAATACAAGATTACAAGGGCCCTTATAATAGTATCAATACGATCTTTAATCGGGTAATGTGGGCACAGCCTACCTATTTCCCGGTGAAATTTCCTCAAATAGAGGGTACGAATTATATCGCATGGGGTAATAAATCGGGTGGCGCCCAACTCAACCGTTATCCGAATCCGTATGCCGAACTGGCTTCCGGTATAAAGGAAATGTTCCGCATTACGACGATGGCGACGTTTAATATAGACCAAGATTTGAAATTTATTACTAAGGGATTGTCTGTTAAAGGTTTATTCTCTATGAAGCATTTCTCTTCTACGACTTTGAATCGTACTTATACTCCCTATTATTTCGAAATCGACCCGAACACGATTGTTACCGATCCTATTACGGGAAATCAATCTTGGAAGTTGAGAAATGTCAATAACGATGGAACCGATGCGTTTTCTTTTACCAAAGCCTATTCGGGTGATAGGTTATTCAATTTTAATGTTTCGTTAGATTATCAAAGAAAGTTTGCCGATCTTCATGATATTTCAGCGCAACTGATCTATTTACAACGAGGGGTTTATAGTAGTAATCCGGCTAATTATAACTCTTCTCTCGGAGAGTTGAATCAAGGTATGGCCGGAAGATTTACGTATGACTTTGATAAACGTTATTTCTTTGAGTTTAATTTCGGATATAATGGGAGTGACAATTTCGCCAAAGGTAAGCGATTCGGGTTCTTCCCTTCCTATGCACTTGGTTATATTATTTCGAACGAGGACTTTTTTGCCCCTTTGAATAAGACGATTAGTCTGCTGAAATTAAGAGGATCGTATGGAACGGTTGGAAATTCTAATTCTTCTGTTCGTTTTCCCGGATATACCAATGTCAATATGAATGGAGCCGGATATGCTTTCGGTGAGGATTTCAAAGCTACCGAGGCCGGAGCTATCATAACGACATACGGTAATGAAAATGCTACTTGGGAGGTTGCTAAAAAAGCAAATGTGGGTATAGAATTGGGTTTGTTCGATCAAAAATTCTTGTTGATTGCCGATTACTTTCATGAAAATAGGGACAAAATTTTAATGACTCGGCAAACTATTTCGCCTACGATAGGAATTGGTGATGCTAATCCGGTAGCCAATGTGGGAAAAGTGACGAATAGAGGAGTTGATATGTCTTTGGAATATAATCATGCGTTTTCCAAAGATATTGTTCTTTCGGTTAAAGGGAACTTTACTTATGCTGTAAATAAAATATTGGAGAAAGATGAGCCCCATTATCCGTTTAGTTATCAATACGAGAGAGGCGGAGCCTTGAATCGTGTCGGGCCGGCTTATATAGCGCTGGGGTTATTTAAAGATGAGGAAGATATTAAAAATAGTCCCAGTCAAGAGGCTATCATGCCTAATATAAAACCGGGGGATATAAAATATCAGGATTTGAATGAAGATGGGGTGGTTAACGAGTATGACCGTACCTATATCGGAAATCCTTATATCCCACAGATTGTATATGGTTTCGGAGCCTCTTTCCAATATAAGAATTGGGACTTCTCTGTATTCTTCCAGGGTGCGGGAAAAGTCTCTATTTATTTGGACGATATACATCCGTTCGATATCTATCATAAGAATGTTTTGAAATTTGTGGCAGATGACTATTGGTCGGCATCTAATCCCAATCCTAATGCGAAGTATCCGAGGTTGGCGCACAATGTAGATAATACGAATACATACCAGAAGTCGACGTTCTGGTTGAGAGATGGTTCTTTCCTGAGATTGAAAAATGCCGAGATAGGATATTCCTACAAATTTATGAGAGCCTATATTGCCGGTAGTAATTTATTGACATTTACGGGCTTTAAGTATTGGGATCCTGAGATCGGAGGCGGATCTAACAGTGGCAATGGATTGGTATATCCTTTACAGAGAGTTTTCAATCTAGGTGTTCAATTTAATTTCTAAAACGATTATGAAAGCAATTAAAAATATATTCTTAGTATTAGGGATACTCGTTACTGTTTCCGGTTGTGATTATCTGGATTCTGAACCAGAGAAGAAAGGAACTTTGGAAGAGGCTTTTGCCAGCGTAAATTCGGCAAGGAATTTTTTGTACGCTTGTTATTCTTTTATGCCCGAGTCGAGTGATCATAACGGGGAGCCGCAATTTAATGGAGCCAGTGATGAAGTGTGCATAACTTCTCAGTGGGCTACGACATGGCATTACTCCAAAGTCGCGAATATTGGGTCTCAAACGGCAGCCGATCCCATATATAATTATTGGTCTTATTTCAAAAGTCCTACACAATCGAGTCGTTGTAAAGCGTACAATCTTTATGGCGCTATTCGTCAATGCTATACATTTTTGAATCGAGTAGAAAGTGTACCGGGAATATCCGCAGCAGAAATAACCGATTTTTCATCGCAAGCCAAATTTCTGATAGCTTATTACCATTATCTGTTGTTAAGATTGTATGGTCCGATTGTGTTGATAGACAGGGAAATTCCATTGGATGCTACCGGTGAGTTGGCTTTCCCGAAACGTCGTCCTTACGATGAGTGTGTAGAATGGATCGCCGATCGTTTAGACGAAGTGGCTCCTTTACTGCCGCCTATCCAAACTTCCGATAAATATGGAGCTCCCACGCGGGCTGCGGCAAAAGGAATAAAATCGCGTATGTTATTGTATGCCGCAAGTCCTTTGTTTAATGGGAATAGTGAATATTACAGCGACTTTAAGAATAAAGATGGAGAACAATTAATTAGTTTGCAGTATGATAAGGAAAAATGGAAAAAAGCCTTAGATGCAGCCGAGGATGCTATCAATGAAGCGCATGCAGCCGGACATGATTTGTATACCCATTTGCAGGCTCCGGTTGGAATAAGCGATGCTGAAAAAGGATATTTTAATCATCGTTGGTCGTTGGTGACTATGCCGAGTGCGGGAAATACAGATATTATTTGGGCTTACACAGGATCCCGAATGAATATTCAACAAATGATTGCACCTCGCGGATTGTCACAAGGATCTACCACTGTTCCTTATGGGGGCTTGGCTCCTTCAATGCAAATGGTGGAAACCTATTTAACAAAGAATGGATTGCCCATTGATAAAGACCCGTCTTTCCAATATGATAGAAGATTTGGAATAACGACCGATCCTGAGACGGGAGAAAAGACCGTGAGATTGCATTTGAACCGGGAACCTCGTTTCTATGCCGATATTGCATACGACCGGGCAACCAATTTCGAATTGGACGGCAGAGATGGAATAAAAGGAGGAAAAGGTTATACGTTGTATTTGAGAATGGGTGAAATTAATCCCGAAACCAATCAGACGAACGGGAATGATCCCTTGAAAGACAATATCACTCCCAATGGTTATTTGTGGAAAAAATATTTACATCCGAATACGAGTTTCGCCAATAATCAGGTGGCAGTGAGGGCTACGGCTTTTCCGTTGGTTCGTTTGACAGAGCTCTATCTCAATTATGTGGAGGCTTATTATGAATATTATGGAAGACTTGATGGGCAGGCCCTCATTTATTTGAATGATATTCGTTCCCATGCCGGTATCCCCGATGTCGAGACTTCTTGGCAGGGAATTGCAGGGAAAGACTATCGCGAGATTATACGACAAGAAAGAACGATTGAACTCATGTATGAAGGCCATCGATTCTTCGATGCTCGTCGTTGGAAAATTGCGCATCTGACTTTCAATAAGGTTCAGAAAAGATGGAATTGTTTTCCGGCAGGATTTACGACCCAATCTCCGCAGTCAGCAGAAAATTATCTGACATTGCGAAACAGTAATGAGCCGACGAAAACTTTTAATGTGCCACAACACTATCTCTATCCGCTGGATTCCAGAGATATAAATATCAATCCGAATTTAGTCCAAAATCCGGGGTGGTAGGCGGTCGAATATACAGACACACTTTTTAGATAGATTTGGAAAGGCCCGGTCTCGATGTGTTGAGAGACCGAGGGATCGGGCCTTATAAGTAGAATTCATGCATTAAACAAATAAATATGCTCAGGAAACTAATAAGAGTTTGGATTATAGGAATAGTATTCCCGCTCTATGCCATAGCCGGGCAACCTTCGGTAAAAATTACCCACGGTCCCTATTTACAAAACTTGTCGGAGAACGAAGTGACAGTCGTGTGGACAACCGATAAGCCTTGTAAATCGTGGGTGGAATTCAGCAAAAAGGAAGACGGTAAGAACTTCTACTCCCAATTGCCGCGAAAAGCCTATGCCTCACAAGACGGGTTGTGTTGTGTCGACACATTGCATCGCGTAACGGTTACGGGGCTTGAAAAAAACACGACTTATTTTTACCGAGTATTGTCACAAGAGGTAAAAGAGTTGTTGCCCTATCGTCCTGTTTTGGGTAACATCGTTTCTACCGATATCTGGAAAGAACCGTTGACTTTTACAACACTCGATGGCAGACAAGAAACATTGTCGATGGTCATGATAAACGATATACATGGGAAGAACGATTTGCAGAAAAAATTGTTGGAAATGGCTCCACCGCAAAATGTCGATATGGTAGTGTTTTGTGGGGATATGTGTAACTATATTAACAAGCAAAGTGATATTTTCACCGGTTTTTTAGATACATCGGTCGGCCTGTTCGCATCTAGAAAACCATTTGTATATGTAAGGGGTAATCATGAAATTCGTGGAGCGTATGCCCGTAATTTCTCCCGATACCTTGCCGGTCCCGAAGGGAAGTTCTATTACGCTTTCACCTATGGCCCCATTCGGTTCATCGTGTTAGATAGCGGTGAAGATAAACCCGATACAGATGTGGAATATTCGGGTCTGGTAGACTTTGATAATTATATACTTGAACAAAAGGAGTGGTTGGCTCGTGAATTGGAAAGTCCGGAGTTTAGAGCTGCCTCTTTTCGGGTAGTCTTGTCTCATATTCCTTTTGGGAAAGGCGGTTGGTATGGCTCTGAACGACTACGCAAACAGTTGCTCCCCCTATTGGAGAGTGTCCGTATCGATTTGATGTTAAGTGGGCATAATCACGCATTCGGATTTATGGATAAGGGGAAAGTTACAGCTTTCCCTATAATAGTGAACTCCAATAACTCTGTGTTGACAATGTTTGGTTCGGAAGATCTGCTGAAAGTTCAAGTTAAGCAAATTGATGGAAAAGTATTATTAGAGAAAGAATTCAGTAAATAACGATAGGAATTATGCAAAATATACGAACAATACGATATTGTTTTATCTTGTTTTTATCCGTTTTAGTCTCTTGTAAAGGCCAAACCGATAAATTAAATGATAATTGCCCCCTTATACCCAAACCGTTATCGTTAGACTTGCAACCGGGCGAATTTACGTTTGGAGACAGTGTGGTAATTGAATTGAAAACAGATGATGAAGAAATAAAAAGAGCAGCAAACTTTCTTAAAACCTTTGTGGAACAGACAGGAAGTTGCAAAGCTCAGATAGGAACCGGTGAAGAAGTCCGGAATAAAATCGTTTTTACCGTTTGCGATACGATCGCTCATGATGAGGCTTATAGACTCGATGTGTCCCCTCGTACGATAACTATCGTCTCGAAGGGTGGTGCTGGTGCTTTTTATGCAGTGCAAACATTGCGTCAATTGCTTCCGGCCGAATGCGAGAAAAAAATATGTGACGAAAATGTGATACTGCAAGTGCCCTGCGTGAATATCTACGATGAACCTCGTTTCAAACATCGAGGGTTTATGCTTGATGTGGCACGTCATTATTTCCCGTTGGATTTTATCAAGAAAAACATCGATATAATGACGTTGTATAAATTGAATGTATTGCATCTGCATTTAACCGATGATCAAGGGTGGCGCATCGAGATAAAATCGCATCCGCGGCTTACTTCTGTGGGGGCTTGGCGCAAACAAAGTATTGCCGGACATAAAAATGATGTACCTCGTAAATACGATGGAAAACCTCATGGCGGATATTATACCCAAGATGAATTGCGGGAAATTGTCGAATATGCCCGCGAGAGATTTATTGAGGTTATTCCTGAAATCGAAATGCCGGGACATACTCAATCGATTTTGGCCGCATATCCTCAGTTGGCCTGTTTCCATAAAAACTACGAAGTCTCGTGCGATTGGGGCGTTCATAAAGAAGTCCTATGTACAAAGGAAGGCAGTTTTAAACTTCTGGAAGATGTGTTATCCGAAGTTTTTGAAATTTTTCCTTCGAAATATATACATATAGGAGGAGATGAATGTCCGAAAGACCGTTGGTCCGAATGTCCGGTTTGTCAACGAAATATAAAACGATTGGGATTGAAAGATGAGCATGAACTCCAAAGCTATTTTATAAAACGAATGGAGGAGTTTGTCAATGCACATAACCGGCAAATTATTGGCTGGGACGAAATTTTAGAAGGTGGCATCGCGCCTAATGCCGTTGTCATGTCTTGGAGGGGAGAAGCAGGAGGTATAAAAGCGGCAAAAATGAACCATTCTGTTATCATGACTCCTCGGGATTTTTGCTATCTCGATTATTATCAATCGGAAGACCGGGATAATGAGCCTTTGGCTATTTATGGTTACCTACCGTTAGATTCGGTTTATTCCTATAATCCTACCGAAAAATTAACATCGGAACAGGGCCGATATATTTTAGGCATTCAAGGAAATCTTTGGACGGAATACATTGCTACTCCCGAGCATGCCGAATATATGGCTTATCCGAGGGCCATAGCGTTGGCCGAAGTTGGGTGGAGTCAGCAAGAACAAAAAGATTTTACAGATTTTATCTACCGTTTGACTATTCAATCGAAGAGGCTTGATTCATTGAATGTTAATTATGCGAAACACTTTCTTTTTTCAGTAAAAAATAAAAATGATAAACTATGAAAACAAATGCTATTTTTAGTAAGAAACAGCTTTTTGGGGTCTGCTGTGCATTATTGTTGTCCCCTATGGCTGTATTTGGACAACTTATTGTTGGAAAAAGTTTGGGAGCCGATCATACGGCCGATGAACAAAAGGCTTTGGCCGTAACGAAGAATGGGGATATGTATATATCGATCAATGCCAATTCTTTTCAGATAATGAAAGATGATGGAACTTTCGATGAAATTAAAAATCCCTATCAAGAGTCTACTACCCGTGCTGGTATTTTGACGAAAATATCGGCTGATGGAAAACTCCTTTGGAGCAATATGGTGTGTGTACAGGAGTCTGCCAATAATAGTCAGGTGACATCGGTTTGTGAAGTCGGTGATTATCTCTATGTAGTCGGAGGGGTCAGAACCAATGTAAAGGGGGAACACCCGGTATCCGTGTTTGGAATTCCATTGGTCTCACAGGGGGAAATGGATTATTATATCGCTAAACTGAATGCTGCTACCGGTGAGGCTGTGTGGGCAAAGACATTCGGTGGCGTTCGTAATTGGGAGATGTTCAATTCGGTGGTTGCCGATGAGGCCGGGAACTTGTATGCCGTGGCTACTTTTGGCAATGTATCGAGTGCACCTTTGGAAATGCCTCTCAAAGACGGTTCTTCTACTTCTTTGGCCGTTACAAACAATTGGGGCGAGGATTATCTGCTTGTGAAGTTCAATAAAGACGGTGAAATTTTATGGGCGACCGGTATCGGTTCTAAATTTCGTGAAAACGGAACTCCTGACGTAACCGTGGGAAAAGATGGGAATCCTGTCATTTGTGGTGTTTTCAATGCTGCGAATGGAAATCTAACGAATGAGTCGGAGGAAAAACGAGAGTTTTATATTGGAGAACAGAAATATCTGCTTTATCCCGAGCAGTCCAAAGAATCGGCATTGGTAAAACTCAATTCGGCCGATGGTTCTGTGATGTGGTCCCGTTATTTTACCGGTACTGGAAATCAAGAAGTGTTGAAGGTACAGGCCGTTTCGGGCTCGAATGCTGTGGCCGTAACGGGGAAAGCGAATAATCAGATAATCGTGGAAGGATCTGCCGGATTGTCTACCGAAACCGTCACGCATGTATCGGGAGCAGATCATTTATTTGTTATCTCTTTTGACGTCGATGGAAAGCTCCTGTGGAGCAAATCGGCTTCGGGAGATACATCGAGCGAAGGTAAAGAGATTTCGAGTGATGATTTGGGGAATATTTATGTGAGCGGATATTTCAACGGTTCGTTAAATTGGGGTGACAATATCGTCCTTCAAAAGACCGGGTCGAATGAAAAAGAGGGCTTCTTCGCTAAATTAAATGGTTCCGGTAAATGTCTGTATGCCGAAACGGTCAAAGGAACAGGTGCGGAGAGTATCAATCTTATAGCGGTAAACGGAGATAAGCTGGCTGTTGCCGGGGATAGAACGACAGATGTCACGTTGCCTTATGGAGACTCTGAAACTGGTGTCGCTCGATATACTGTCGAAGATCGTAATTATAAATGGTTTGCGGCATCCTATACGATGAAACCTTCTGTTTCGGGAATCTCGACGTTGAACGGAAAGAGATTCGTTCCTTTCTCGTATCAAATTGTTCCGGCTTTCTTCGAAATGCCGGCAGTGTTTGAATACTCTTTGGCTGGCAATTTACCCTCTGGCTGGATATTGGATCCTGCTACGGGTATTATTTCGGGAAAAGCTACCGAAGAGGCAAGCGGTTCATTCAGTGTGATGATTTCTAATGCCACAGACGGTGAAAGTGTAGAGAAAACCTATACCTATTCTATTGTACCTAAACCCTGCGATATCTTGTCTATACAACCCGAGAGTCTACCTTCACGGGCTGTGACCGGAGCTTTCTATCAACAATTCACGTTGGAAAATGGAGAGGGAAAAATCGTTTGGACTGCCGAAAATTTGCCCAAAGGTCTGTCTTTGGATCCTGATAAAGGATTATTGAACGGTATTTTACAACAAACAGGGGAACTTTCGTTCACGATTAAAGCGAGAGAAGAGAGTGGTTGTGAGACTTCCCGAAGCTATACGATTAATGCCGAAGAATTTAATTATTCTTTGGCTCCGAATCTGAAATGGATTAATCAAATTTATGGAAGTGAAGCGTTTGACCATGCCAAAGTGAATTCTATCGATAAAGATGGAAATATCTGGGTAGCAGCAAGTTATTTTTCGGCAACTTTCTCCGATGAAGTTTCATTCCCGAACATTGGGAATACCGATGCATTGGTCGCTAAATATAATGGAATCGATGGTAGTTTCATGTGGGCTCGTACGATCGGGGGCTCTCCTGTATCCGGTAGAAATGAGCAAGGACAGGCGATTGTAACAGATGTAGTGACAGGCGATGGAGTATTTACCGGAATAATTACGCCCGATGCTCGTATAGGAACCCTAAATGAAACAGATAGCTTTCCTACAAATGGGGGACGGGATATAGGAGTTATTCGTTTTGATAAAGATGGTAACAAAATTTGGCATAAAGTATTTGGCTCGGCCAAAGATTGGGAAGCCGGAATTAATACGACTTTTGATAAGAAAGGAAATATTTATGTGATCGGTTATACCAACGATGGAGATATAGTGATACCTATGGCCGATGGCTCTTCCGAAACATTAGCGGGAACCTCGGTAGATGTGGTGATTATTAAACTGAATGGAGATGGAGAGGGCCTTTGGGCGAAGCGTTTAGGTACGGTAAATAAAGGTGAGGAGATATATGGCCTTGTGACCGATGACGCTTGCAATGTATATGTATCGGGTATGGTGAATAACGGTACAGTACCTTTTGGTAATGGTAAGGTGGTGACCGCTACCGGAATTACTTCGTTTATTGCCAAGTATGACGAGGCCGGAGTTTGCCAATGGGTAACTTCGTTGGGAAGCAATGGTTCGATTCTCAATGGACGGGGAACATCTCTTGTTCGAGATAAAAATGGAAATTTGTATTTTGCTGCAATTTGTAAAGGGTCTTCTTCCATATCGGGAACAACGGAAACGATTGAGGCCGATGCTTCGAAGACCGATGGAGCAATTATTAAATTTAATTCCGATGGACAATATGTATGGCATCGCATGTTTGCATCGGTTGCCGATGACGGAGTGACCTCTCTTGCGGTTGATGAAAGTAATAATGTCTATGCTGTGGGATATTATGAGGCAGAATTGCCTGTATATGAGAGTATAAAATTACAGCGCAATGGAAATAATCGAACGGCCTTTGTCGCCAAATATTCCGATGAAGGAGAGTATTTATATGCTTTCTCGACAGGTGCTATTATTACCGATGCCGTGAAACCGACCGGTTTGGCCATTTCGATAGATAAGACTACGAACGACATTATATTGACCGGGCCTACTTACGGAACGATATATCCCTATGGTGTTAGCGGTAGTTCCAATGCTTTTGGAGGCGGACGTTTTATGTTGGCACGTTATAGCCAAGATGCTGCTTTGTTCGGCATTTTTCCTCAGGGAATAAAAGGGGAGAGCTATTCGGCTCAATTAAATATTTCTGGTTTCCAAAAGCCCTTACAAGTTGCTTATAGTCTTAAAGTTGGAGATAACCTCCCCGATGGACTGTCTTTGGATACGAATACGGGAGAGATTAGTGGAGTATTGAATGAAGCTGGAATATTTAAATTTACAGTCTTGGCTACTGACGGTTTTGTCAATGCTAGTAAAGAGTTCAGCATTTCTGTTACCGGAGCGGATTGTCAGATGACAGTAGAGGCGATTATTTCGGAAGATGCAGAAAATGGAAAACCTTTTTCTGCGAGAATATATGCCGATAATGCTACCGGAGCAGTAACATGGTCTATTGAAGAAGGTAGCTCTCTCCCTTATGGCTTGTCTATAAGCTCGTTGGAAGATGGTGTCGGATTAATTAGTGGAACTCCTAATGCTCCGGCGAAGGAATATTCGTTTACGATTGTCGCCGAGGACGAAGCGGGCTGTCGTGTCACTCAATTGGTATATCTCAATGTTACAGGCGAAAGCGGGATAGAAACCCTTGTGTCCGAAGGCTTTGTCGTATATCCCAATCCGGTAACCGATGGAATGCTTAAAGTTTCTTTGAAAGACCTTGTTTCGGGAAATTATGTGATAGAAATTGCAGACCTATCAGGAAAACAAGTTTATAAAGAGGAAGTTAGAGTAGAAGAAAACATGGTAAAAAGTATTTCTGTAAATAATATGCCTTCTCAATGGTATGTAGTTACCGTTCGGGGAATGGGTGTATCTTATTCGCAGAGATTTATGGTTCAATAAAGTTTCTATGGGGCTATCCAACCAATTTGGATAGCCCCATAGTTTTGAAACAAAAGAGGAGAAATTAGCATGAAGAAGCTTATCTATTTCGTATGTCTGGCTTTTGCCGGTATTTTCTTGTTGGGTTGTGAAAAAAACGATATGCCCGAACCTGAAAAACCAAGAGAGGAAGAACCTGCCGATTCCACGGATATCGTCGATCCCGAAGAGCCCGATACTATTGTAGAGCAGAAGGACGATCCTGAAAATGGAATTATCTTGGATATGCCGGGTATTACGCTTAAAGGTTGGGTGCATTGCAATCGGGTAGGAATGCCGGGGGTTGTAGTGACCGATGGAACTAACGTCACTGTTACCGATGAGAAAGGTATATATAGAATGAAACGAAATACGGCAGCTTCTCATGTGTATATATCTTCACCGAGCGGTTATACCGTATGCGTGAAAAATAGCGTACCCCAGTTTTATGCCGAAATCAATCAGCGAACAGATATTGTCCATAAAGATTTTGAGCTTGTTCGTCTTGAAAAAGATGATACGAAACATACATTTATTGCAATCGGTGATCCACAGTTATATCGTGATTTTGAGTTGAGTTATTTGAAAGAAGCTGTAATTGACCTTAACAGCTGGGTAACGCAGAGCCGTAAAGGAGAATGTGTACATTATATTGTGTTGGGAGATTTGGTGTTTGACAAACCAGAGTATCATGAATCGAGTAAAGAGATTTTTTCGATGTTGAATGCTCCTGTGTATAATGTTATCGGCAATCATGATCATGTGTTCGACAAAAGTGAACCTGCTGTGAAGTCCAATGATTTGAAAGCCGATACGGTGTATAAACGACATTACGGGCCTACTTATTATTCATATAATCGGGGTAAGGTCCATTACGTAGTACTTGATGATGTGGAGTATTGGGGCGGATCGGGGCCTAAGTATGTCGATGCCGTTTCCGATGAACAAATTGCTTGGTTGCAAAAAGATTTGATGTATGTCGATAAAGATAAGGCGATTGTCCTTTGTTTGCATGCGCCTACTAAGCGCAGAACCGAGACTCGGTCTTTCGGCAACAGAGAACAGTTGTATGCTCTTCTCCGTGGATATGCCGATGTTCAGATTCTTAGCGGTCATACGCATTGGAACTCTGTTGTGACAGATGATGGTAGTGGTATGACAGAACACATTGTAGCGGCAATGTGCGGTAATTGGTGGCAACCCGAACTGATTTGTAGTGAGGGTACACCTATCGGGTATAAAATATTTGATGTGGACGGAACCTCATTTAAATGGAAATATAAATGTGTGGGACAACCCGAACAATACCAGATGAGAGTATATCCTTTGGGAGAAAGAATCAACATATTACGCCCGAAAAATGTCGTTCTGAATGTTTGGGATTGGGATCCTTCGTGGAAAGTCGAATATTCCGAAGATAACGGACAAAACTATCGTTCGATGTTCCGTAGTCTGAATATGTATGATATTACTGCATACAATGCTTTCGGGGCGAAGGGAGATAATACTTTCCCTGTCGGGCGTACTTGGATACAAGCCTCTGAATCTGATCATATGTTTTATTGTAGGCCTTCTATTCCGTATAATCAACTTAAAATAAGGGTGACTTCCCGATTTGGGGATATGTTTTCGACGACCGTAAATATTCAAAATCTTTGATTAAAATAAAGTATTAGTTATGAATCTGATTCTAAGAATTATTATAACAGGAGCATTGTTGCTTTTGTTTGCTTGTAAGTCTGTTTATAAAGCCGACCCGTTTCCCGAACCGGAAAGAGAATCGGGACAAATCGATGTCCTTGCATTAAGAGCCGAACCTTTGGATACGGTACGGGTTGCTTTTATAGGGGTAGGTGCTCGGGGCATGGCAGCCGTGAAACGTTTTATGAATATAGAAGGTGTGAGGGTAGTTGCGTTGTGCGATGTAGATTCTTTCAAGGTTGCCAAAGCGCAGAGGATTCTGGCTGCGAAGGGACGAGGACCGGCCGTGGAATATTGTGGCCCCGATAGTTGGAAGAAGGTTTGTGAACGAAGCGATGTAGATTTGATTTATAATTGTACCCATTGGCAGTTGCATACTCCTATTGCGGTCTATGCTATGGAGCAGGGGAAACATGTCGCGGTGGAAGTTCCGGCAGCCCTTACGGTTGATGAGTGTTGGCAATTGGTGAATACCGCCGAAAAAACTCGGAAACATTGTATGATGCTGGAAAACTGTTGCTACGATTTTTTTGAGTTGGCTACTTTGAATATGGCTCAACAGGGCGTTTTTGGAGAAGTTGTTCATGGAGAAGGGGCTTATATTCACGATTTAAGAGAATATAATTTTGACACTGCATCGGTATCGGGATATTGGGATATGTGGAGATTGAAATATAATACGGATCATACGGGGAATCCATATCCGACGCATGGCTTAGGCCCGATTTGTCAAATAATGAACATTCATCGGGGAGATAAAATGAATTATTTGGTGTCGATGTCGAGTGACCAGTTCGGATTGACGGAATATTCTCGGAGTCGTTTGGGGGAAGAACATGCGTTTGCTTCTAAAAAATATGATTTAGGAGATATGAACACTACTCTTATTAAGACTGAAAAAGGGAAAACGATTTTGATTCAACACGATGTGACAAGTCCTCGACCTTATGACCGGCATCATGTAATCGGCGGAACAAAGGGTTTTGCACAGAAATATCCGGTGGAAGGGATTGCCTTAGAACCGAATGCACATCGTTTTTTACCGGAAGAGAAATTGGATTCTCTCTTGAAGGCTTATGAACATCAGTTTGTGAAAGAAATTGGAAATTTAGCTCGAAAAGTAGGTGGGCATGGAGGTATGGACTTTGTTATGGACTATCGCTTAATTTATTGTTTAAGGAATGGATTGCCTTTGGATCAAGATGTTTATGATGCTGCCGAATGGTCTTGCTTGGTCGAATTGACTGAATATTCGGTAAGAAATGGATCTGTTCCTGTACGTATTCCCGATTTCACACGAGGAGCATGGGAGAAATTAAAAAGTTTGGAGTTTGCAAAATAGTTATAAATTTGCAACATTGAAATATTTAACAAGATTAAGAATGGGAACGAAATTTTCGACACGCGTATGGGTAAGTGTAGTCGGCATAGCATCGATTTTTTGGGGAAGTAAAGGATATGCGGATACTGTGATTTCGGTAGCCGACTTTGGGTTGAAACCCGATACGAGGGAGAATGCCGTAGCATATGTTCAAAAAGCGATAGAGGCTTGCCGAGGGAAAGAGCCGGTAACCCTTGTCTTTCCCGAAGGACGTTATGATTTTTGGCCTCAATATGCTCATGAGAAAAATTATTATGAAACCAATACCTACGATGTTTTTCCGAAGCGATTGGCAATGCTTTTCGAGGGGCTTCACAATATCACTGTCGACGGGAACGGCTCGCAGTTTGTCATGCACGATCGGATACAACCGATAACCGTTGAGAATTGCGATGGCGTTACCTTGAAAAATTTCTCTATCGATTGGGATATACCGCTTACGGCTCAGGCTCGTGTGACAAAGGTGGGTAGCGATTTTTTCGAGATCGAAATCAATGTTCTCGAATCTCCCTATATCATTGAAGACGGCAAGCTGGTGTTCGTGGGTGAGGGTTGGAAAAGTGCATTAGGCAGTATGATAGAATTTGAGTCTGATACGCATTTCGTGGTTCCCGGTACGGGTGATTTGGTGCTGGGGAGGAATTGGAGAGACTATACGGCCGTTTCACCTCGGTACGGTATTGTGCGGTTGAGTCGGAAGGGAGGATTCGAACGATACCCGGCCGAGGGTAACTGGTTGGTGCTGAGGCATAGCACGAGAGACCATGCCGGAATTTTTATCTGTGGCAGCCACGATGTGCGGTTGTCCGATGTGCAGGTGTATCATACCGCCGGCTTAGGTATCTTGGCACAATATTCTTCTGATATTGCGTTCAAAAAAGTGAGTGTAGAGCCCAATGTGGCGAAGGGACGCATATTGAGCGGTCACGATGACGGTTTCCATTTGATGGGGTGTAAAGGTAAAATTAGGGTCGACAGTTGTCGTTGGGCCGGTTTGATGGACGATCCCATAAACATACATGGAACCTGTGTCCGGGTGGTGAAAGTCCTTTCTTCCGATAAGGTTGTCTGCCGGTTTATGCACGACATGAGTAAAGGTATGGAGTGGGGATTTCCGGGAGATAAAGTCGGTATGATCGAAAACAACACCATGCGCACGGTTGCTACTGCAAATATACGCTCGTTCAAGGCGATAGACGAGTATGAGTTCGAATTGGAATTGACATCGGATTTGCCGGAAGAAATCGGGGTAGGCGCTGCATTGGAGAATCTCACGTGGACTCCCGATGTCGATATTCGCAACTCGTTTTTCGGTTCTTGCCGGGCGCGGGGATTACTGGTTTCCACACCGGGAAAAGTAGTGATTGAAAACAATGTGTTCGAGTCGAGCGGGTCGGCTATATTGATTGCGGGCGATGCGAATTATTGGTACGAATCGGGTGCGGTAAAAGATGTACTTATTAAAGGAAACGACTTCCGTTATCCCTGTATGTCTTCCATGTATCAGTTTTGTGAAGCCATCATATCTATCGAGCCGGAAATTCCCCAGCCCGATACGAAGTATCCGTTCCATAGCAATATCAGGATTGAGAACAATACGTTCAATCCGTTCGACTATCCTATTTTGTATGCAAAGAGCGTAGACGGTATTTCGTTTACAGGGAATGTGATTCAGAGGAATACAACCTACAAACCTTTCCACAAACGAAAGGCCGCCGTAACATTGGTAAAATGCCGTCGTGCGAAAATCAAGGATAATAAGATTATAGGCGATGTGCTGGGTGCTCCCGGTGGGAAACTGTCTATTGTGAAAGAATAATGGATAAGACGTTGGGCGGAATGTTAATTCCGCCTTTCTTTTTTGAATAGGAATCTTGTTTTATCCCATTCTCTCTGTTCCGAAGGTTTGGTTTTTAAAAATTTGTTTTTATATTTGTGATGTTGTAAAAAAGGGGCGAAGATATACGCTTTTATGTTAGAAAAGAGTTTGTATGATAAAACCTTAAAATTCAAATCTCATGAAATACCCGATCTCGATATTCTTGTTTATTTCCATGTTTTTTGTTTGTTCCTGTGCCGGTTTAGGAGGGTTTCCTCTGTATTCGGGAAGTTATGGTTCGCAGGCGGCTAGTCGTTTGACACCGGTCGAAAATCCGGCTACCGGATTATATGGCTATGTCAATGACTTGGGTATGTGGGTAATACAGCCTAAATTCAGATCTGCACAACGTTTTCGTAACAACGGACTGGCGCGGGTGCAAATCGGTGTGCGGTATGGAGCCATAAATATGGCTGGGAAAGTGGTGATAAATCCGGTTTTCGAGCACAGCTACGAAGTGGATAACGCTATTACTTCGATGGAGAAGGGAAGATTGCGCGGAATCGATTTATGGGAGACCCGCGATCCCAAGAGCGGATTGTACGGTTATCTCGATTATTATGGGAATTGGTTCATTAAACCGCAATATTACAATGCACGAGGATTCAACGACGAGGGCTTTGCCGTTGTGGAGGTCGGGAGAAACCGCTGGGGCGCGATCGATAGAAACAACAGAATAGTCATTCAACCCAATTTTAAGGCGTCGTATGAGGCGGAAAATGCGCTTAGGCGTCTTTTGGGCTATTAATTTCAGATTAAATAAAGAATAATATTATTATTTCCATTGGCGAAATAGATATTTATTGGAAAAATAACATGTAAATAATAATATTTTTAGGCAGATGGTTTACATTTGCATATTATATTATTATTGCCAGAGTTGAAAAGTGAATGTGACAATATTATCGTAGGCCTCAAATCGGGTTCTTTCGATGCCTTTGAAAAGGTATACAAGTTGTATAGTGGTAAATTATACAACTTTGTCATGAGAATATCTGGCGGAGACAGTTATTGGGCGGAGGAAATCGTACAACGTACGTTTGTCCGGTTGTGGGAGATACACGATCAGGTGAGTCCCGATAAATCGTTGATTTCTTATCTTTGTACCATAGCTAAGAATCTGTTGATGAACGTGTATCAGCGGCAGACTGTCGAATATATTTATGCGGAATATGTTCTTGAATCTTCGGAAGAATATAGCGATAATGCCGATGGAGAGCTGGACGGTAAGTTGCTGGAAGAATATATCGATCGACTTGCCGAGGAGCTGCCGCCGTCGCGTAAGAAAATATTTGTTTTGAGTAAACGTAAGCATTTTACGAATAAAGAAATAGCAGTCGAGCTGAATATTTCGGAGAGTACCGTCGCGACGCAATTGTCGTTGGCGCTTAAATTTATGAGGGATAAATTGATGGCTCATTACGATGAGTTGTTACCCTTAGTGATCTATGCTGCTTTAATTAAGATAGTTTAACTATAAACGATTAGACGTGCGAGCCGATTTGCTTTTATACTAGGTAAAGGAACAAATGGATAAGGAATATTTCAAAATACTCATCGAGAAGTACCTCGACGGAAACGCTTCGACAGCAGAAGTCAAGGAATTGTGCGAGTGGATAAAAAATAACGATTCGCTCGACCGATGGATTATGCAAGCTATTGAAAGAAGCGATTCTCATCTCGATGAGGAAGTCTATGAACGTTTGTATACCCGCATTAAAGAGGACATAGAATCCCGGGAGAAAAAGTCGCATAGACGATTCTCCTTTGTTCCGATGTTGCGGTGGGCCGCCGTTGTCTGTTTACCGATTATCGCTGCGTTGGCCATATATGAGTTGGGGCTCGATTCAAAGGTGGATACTCTCCCATTGGTAGTAACTGCCGAGAGTGGGGAACGAGCCAAAGTCCAATTGCCCGATGGTACGAAAGTAAATATAAATTCAGCCTCTCGAATTAGTTATCCGCATGATTTTAATGGGAAAAAAAGAATCATCGAGCTCGATGGAGAAGCCTATTTCGAGGTGACTCCCGATAAGGAGCGCCCGTTTGTCGTAAAGGCTGCCGGTCTTGAAATTACAGTATTGGGCACGGCTTTCGACGTGTGTGCTTATAAAGACGATAGCGAGGTGTCGGTCGTTTTGTTGACAGGGAAAGTCGACGTGGCGTCGGAGAGCGATCGCTATGTCATGCAGCCCGACGAGAAACTGGTGTATGACAGAAACACGGGAACCATGCAGGTCGGTAAGGTTTATTCGAAGGAATATGTCGAATGGACCGATGGAAATTTACGTTTCGAAAATGAATCGCTGGAAAACATCGTTAAGGTTTTATCTCGTGTATATAACGTAAAAATCGTTTTCGACTCGGCGTTTCCCGAAGGACAATATTTTTTCACCGGTTCGATAGGAAGCGGAGGCATTACAAATGCTCTCGATATCTTATCGATGACATCGTCATTACATTATGAAGTGCGCGATTCTGTCATCGTGCTTCATAAAAAATAATATAACAGCTCCTCTTTTGAATATTTCCCTATGGGATAAGAATGCTTGGTGTTTGCGTCGAGCCGGCTCCCTTTTTGCTTATGAAAATGGCACATGTCGAATCATTTAAAAGTCAGATAGTTTAACAAATGTTAATTATAAAATAGGCTTGGATAAATCTGGGTCGCTACTTGTATACCCAATAGACGATGAAAATTAAAAGTAATACATTATTGCAGATACCTTTTATACTAATATCTTTTTAATCAAAGAAATAAAAATGAAAAACGTATGAAATCAAACCATTTTAAGATGAGGTGGCTATGCTTGTTGTTTGCGCTTTTTACGCTCAATATTCAGGCGCAGATTACGGTAGATATTAAAAATAAGCCGTTGAAAGAAGCCATAAAAACAATCGAACGGTCGAGCAATTATAGCTTCTTTTATAATGTGGAGTTAGAGGGGCTTGATAAACTCGTGACGGTGAAAACCGACAATGCATCTTTGGAAGAGACCATGAAACAGTTATTGAAGGGAACGAATATCACATTCCAAAGGAAAGTCGATAATGTAGTTGTTTTGCTTTCCAAACAGCAGCAAGCGGCTAAACGGTCCCGTTCTGTTTCCGGTAAGGTAGTCGATGAAAAAGGCGAGGCCATTATCGGGGCCAGTATTATCGTAAAAGGTTCTTCGATAGGAACTTCGACCGATGTAGATGGAAATTTTACTATCAATAATATTTCGGATAACGCTCTGCTGGTCGTGTCTTCTATCGGCTATAAAAAGACAGAGGTTCCTGTCACGAATGAAAATCCCATTGAAATTCGATTGAACGAAGATTCCAATTTGATGGACGAGGTAGTGGTGGTAGGCTACGGTGTTCAAAAGAAAATAAATTTAACGGGATCGGTCGTTTCGGTAGACCATGATGTTTTAGCCAATCGTCCTATCGCTAATGTGACGACCGGTTTACAAGGCATGTTGCCGGGTGTCTCTATCGTTAATACGACGAGCCGTCCCGGTGATAATAACTCTTCTATACGGGTGAGGGGTATCGGGACATTGAATAACTCCGACCCTTTGATTCTTATCGACGGCGTGGAAGGCGACATGAACACGTTGAACCCCGACGATATAGAGTCTGTATCGGTATTGAAGGATGCCGCTTCCTCTTCTATCTATGGTTCGAGAGCGGCCAACGGAGTTATTCTTATTACGACGCGTAAGGCCGACCGCGAGGTAAAACCTACGGTCACTTACACCGGATATTTTGCCATGCAAAAACCGACGGCCCTTCCCGAAATGCTCGATGCCGTCGAATATCTCACTTTACTGAAAGAGGCGACTTCGAATGTAAATAAGAGTTGGGGGTATACACAGGAAGATATCGATGCCGTCATTAACGGAACCGATCCGAATTTCCGGGCGAATACGAACTGGATAAAAGAAATCACGAGAGATTATGCTCCTCAACACGGTCACAATGTAAATATCAACGGTGGGAATAAGAACATGGGGTATTATTTGTCCTATGGAAATTTAACCACTTCGGGACTTATGGTAGGCAACGGTTATCATGCTACCCGTAATAATGTGAGAATGAAATTAAACACCGAGCTTTTCGATCGATTGACCATCGAGGGAAATGTGAGTTATACCGACGTGGATAATTGGACTCCTGCATCGAGCGATAGCGAAAATTCGGGACTTTTCTATCAAGCTCTCCGTTCTTCTCCTTTGACTCCCGTGAAATTCACCGACGGGCAATGGGGATATGGTGGTAGCTCGGCAAACCCGATAGCACAAGCCTACGACGGTGGTTTTATCAATTACCATAAACGTGAGACCTCGTTGAATTTCAGTGCCGGATTGAGAATTATCGACGGGTTGACGGCAAAGGTTCAATATGCTACCCGGTTGGTCGATGTGTTGCGGAAACAACAACAGAACATCATACAGCACTTTTATCCCGATACCGAAACGCCATTGGCTTATACGTCGAATACGAGTAAGTTCAGTCAACGCGATATTGCCCAACGATACCAGAATGTGATGGCACAGGTCGATTATGATAAGACGATAGGGAAACATTCTTTCCATATTCTTGCCGGCTTTTCTCAGGAGTGGCAGTTGTACCAACAAATGGATGCCAGTCGTCAGGATTTGGTCTCCAACGATCTCCATGTGCTGAATGCCGGAACCGATTTGCAAACCAATAGCGGCTATGACAATCATTGGGCGATTCGTTCCGGGTTCGGGCGGGTCAATTATAATTTCAACGATCGTTATTTGGTAGAGGCCAATTTGCGTTACGACTTGTCGTCGCGTTTTCATAAAGATCACCGGGGAGGCTATTTCCCTTCGGCATCGGTGGCTTGGCGTTTGACCGAAGAGTCGTTTATGGAATCGACCCGCAGCTGGTTGGATAATTTGAAAATTAGGGCCTCATACGGTACTCTGGGTAACCAATATACCTCTTCGTTATATCCTTATATGGCTTTGATTCAACCTTCTACCTCCAACATGCCTATCGGCGGGGAGATAACCTCTTCCATGCAGCAAAGCGAGGCATCGAACAATATTCTCTCTTGGGAGTCCATAAAGATGACTAATATCGGATTGGACGTCAATTTGTTGAATAATCGTTTGTCGTTGACGGCCGATTACTTCATTAAGAATACCGACGATATTTTGCTGAAAGTGAAACTTCCCGATGTGCTGGGTGTGAGTGAACCCTACCAGAATGCCGGTAAGGTTCAAAACAAAGGTTGGGAAATCGCTTTGGCTTGGCAAGATAAAATAGGGAAAGATTTTACCTACGGGGTGAATGTCACTTTTTCCGATGTGAAAAATAAAGTGGTTAGCGTGGGAAATACGGCCGACGATTTCAGCAGCGATCGCATTCGTGCGGTGGGCTATCCTATCGATGCATTTTGGGGATACAAATCCGACGGACTTTATACGGTCGATGATTTTGATTATGACATTGCCACGAACACTTATACGCCGAAAGCGACGACCCCTATTATCGAGGAGTATCGCACGAAGGTACAACCGGGAGATATAAAATATGTGGATATAGACGGTGACGGGAAGATTACGCCTACCGAGGATCGTTGCTATATAGGCAGTGCTATCCCCCGATATAATTATACGATCGGACTCAACGCCGCTTGGCGAGGAATCGATTTCAGCCTCTTTTTACAAGGGGTGGGTAAATGTGACGGGTATATCGGAGGCATGGGACGACATGCGTTTACCGAGCTTGCCAACTATCCGCAGAAGGCACATCTCGATCGTTGGACTTGGGAAAACCAAAATCCTCATGCATCCTATCCGCGTTTTACGTATGATGAAACATACAATCGGGACGAATTTTCTTCTTTCTGGCTCGAAGACGCTTCATACCTGCGGGTAAAAAATTTGCAAGTGGGTTACACGGTTCCCCGTAAAGGGATCATTTCCAAGATGCATATTGAGAATTTGAGAATATATTTTTCGGGCGAAAATTTGTGGACGTTCACCGACTTCTTCTCGTCGTATGACCCTGAGATTCCTGTAAGCAGTGGAGGTTACTATCCTATCACGGCCTCGTATTCTTTGGGTTTGAGTATTACATTCAAATAATTATCGATATAAATGTCAGAATATATGAAAACAAAATATTTAGCAATTCTGCTGTGTGCGGCGTTTGTTTTACCCGGCTGCAACGATTCGTTCCTCGACAGAATCCCGTTGGAAGAACTTACCGATGAAACATATTGGGAAACCGAGGAACATTTGATATTGGCATCTAATGCCTGCATCAATTATTTGAGAGGAAAAAGCAGGAGTGTCGATATGGAATTTTTGGGAGATAATGTTTTTCGTGAACGTTCGTCGGAATACAAGACTCTCGGGAGTGGAAATTTTACGAGTGATTTGTCGGTTATCAATTCGGAGTGGACGACCGATTATGACGGTATCAGACGTTGCAATCACTTTCTTGAAAATTACGAACGTGCTCAAAAGGTTTCTGCATCTGTAAGAGAAAGATATGCCGGAGAAGCCATTTTCATAAGAGCCTATTTGTACAGTTATCTGGTGAATTGCTTTGGCGATGTACCCCGTGTAACCAATACGATAGATGTGGGAGACGATGAACTTTATGGCTCCCGTACCGATAAGGAAACCATGATCGAGTGGATTCTTGATGAGTTTGACCGGGCAGCTGCGGTATTGCCTTATGCTAAGGATTTGAAAGATAGCGAACTCGGTCGTCCCACAAAAGAGGCTGCTTGGGCGTTTAGTTCTCGGTTTGCGTTGTACCACGAGCGTTGGGACAAGGCTGTTTCTTCGGCAGAAGAGGTAATGACTGCCGGTTTTCATAAATTGTACGATAACGGGAATCCCGAAACGACTTATAACGAGTTGTTTACTTTGGCTGCCAATCCGGTGACTAATAAGAACAACCGGGAGTTTATCGTTACTCGTCTGTATAGTGAGGAAGCCAATCAAACTCATAACCTCAGCCGGGAATTGCAAGTTCCCAACGAGGAGGCTCGTTCTGCGCCCACTCGTTCGCTCATGGATGCCTATTTGTGTAATGGGCTTCCCATAACTTTGCCGGCGAGCCGTTACCGCGAGAATACCCACGAAGCTATCTTCAATAATCGGGATCCACGTATGGCGCAGACGATTTTGAAACCCGGAGCGAAGTGGGGCGGATATCCCGGTAAGACTACCTATGAACAGCCTAAGTTCTCGAATTCGGCTACCAGTTGCCGCACGACGACAGGTTGGTATTTTACGAAATTTGTCGAACTCTCCGCAATCTCTCGTTATAACAAAGACCAGAATGCCATTCCGTTGATGCGTTACGCCGAGGTCTTATTGAACTGGATCGAAGCGAAGGAGATGAGGGGCGATGCAATTACTCAACCGGATATAGATAAGTCGATAAACCTCCTTAGAGACCGGGTTGGAGCAGACAAGATGGTATTGACCAAATTGAATGCTTACGGGCTGAATCTGAGAGACGAAATTCGTCGGGAACGCCGGGTCGAACTGGCTCTCGAAGGGGAGCGCTATTTCGATTTGTTACGTTGGAAACAAGGAGATTTGTTGGCGAAAGATGTGACCGGTATGCGTAAGAGTACGGTTCCGCCCAGTGAATATGTTTATGTCGAAGATATTCCTACCGACGATAAAGGGAATTTGATTTTGATGACGGGGCGTACTTTCTCTGATATGAAAAATTATTTATGGCCGATTCCGTTCACACAAACGCAACGTAATCCCAATTTGCTCCCTAATAATCCCGGTTGGGAATAAGGATAGCTTTCACAATTAATGTTATCTATATATGAAAACTCATTTTAAATTCATTTTGTGCTTCGTTGGAATTTTATCGATAACTGCTTGCGGTTCGTCCGACCCGGATTTGCCGGGTTCGGGCGGGACCGGCGGTGACGATGAAACTCTGGTCACGTTGGCTGGCGACCGTTCGTTTTCTCTTCTGTCGTTGAGTGCCGGTAAAGGGTTAGCCTCTGGGACGTATAATATCCAGCCGTTGGCGGCATTTATTCAAGAAAATAATACCGATGTCGTAGCATTGCAAGATGTGGATTTCGGGACTGCCCGCACGGGAAAAAAGAATCTGGTTGGCGAGGTCGCTTACCGTTGCAGCAAGGACGGTCAACGCCGGCAGGGGATATTCGCCTCTACCGGTCGGGAAGATGGCGGAGAAACAGGAGTGGCTTTGTTTGTCCGGGAATGTTTTTATGGTACGAATAAAGTGAATTTGAACGATGAATTGGTATTGCTTACTGCGCCTTATGAATTGGGTTCGGGCGAGACGGTTCTTATCGCTACATGCCAGTTCGATAAGGAGGATGCCAATAAACGGGTGCATCAGGCCGAAGCTCTTGCCGCTTATGCCGACCAAGTAAAGCAAAACATCGTTATTTGCGCTTCTGTCTATGAAAATGAATCGGGGAATGTATTCAATATTTTGAAGAAGAAGTATCGCCGTTCCTGCAAGTTCTCTTCGGAAAATACATATCCTGCCGTTCAACCTGAATCGAGATTCGATTATGTGTTGACTCCTTTGTCCCAGAACTGGGGGACACAGGCGGTTCAGGTTAAGGGAGATCAAACCGTTTCGGATCATAAGGCTCTATTTTTGCGTATAGGATTAAAATAAAGAACAGATGAAAAAGTATAATTATTTCAGCAGAGTATCCGGTTGGAGAATATGTATGCTATTTCTCCTCACAGGACTCTTTACCGGTTGTTCCGAAAACGAAGAAGACTATCCGAAAGGACAAAGACCTGCTGGCATTGAGTCAGTTAGGAAGGTGGCTTGCATAGGAAACAGCATAACCTATGGGGCGAGACAGTTCTTAAATGATAGAGAAAAAGAGTGTTACCCGGCTTTGTTGGGTAATATGTTGGGAGAGGGGTTCGAGGTCGCCAATTTCGGGTGTAGCGGCACAACCCTTTTGAAGAATGGCAATTCTCCATATTGGAATACCAAAGAATATACCAATGCCAAAGCATTCTTACCCAATATTGTCATTGTAAAATTGGGCTCGAATGATTCAAAGTCGGGTAATTGGTCTAGTCATGGCTCCGAGTTTGAGTCCGATCTCACGGATTTGGTTCTTTCCTTACGGAGCCTGTCAACTCGTCCGAGGGTCTTTTTGTGTACGCCGGCCATAGCGTATAGCAACTCGTTCGGAATAGACGACGGTATCATAACGAGCGAAATTATTCCGGCTATTCAGCGGGTTGCCGAAGCTCAGAATCTCACGGTCATAGATTTGCATACGGCTTTGCGGGGATATGGAGATTTGTTCCTTGATGGAGTCCACCCCGGATTGGAAGGAAACAGAGTAATAGCGACCATCATTTACGATGTGTTGGCAAAAGAATATTCTTTGAATAAATAACAAATAGAATGAATCATGAAAAAAATTATATCGATACTGTTAGGAATATGTTTGTGTGGAGGCGTGTTTGCCCAGACTCAACTGAAAATAATCTCGTTTAATATCCATGTGGGTTATGATGCCCCTATCGACGACATCGCTGCTTTCATTAAGGAACAAGATCCCGATATCGTGGCTTTGCAGGAAGTAGAATACTATACGAATCGAACAGGGGCGAATACGCCGAGGCCGATCAATAACAATATCAATATGTTGAATGAGTTGGCCTATTTAACAGGCATGCATGGAATGTTTTATGTAACTCTCGAAAAATGCTACGGCGGTAAATTCGGTAACGCTATTTTGAGTAAACACAGTTTTGACGAGACTCGTAGAATTATGTTGCCATGTGCGGCCGGTACAGAGCAACGTAATGCTGCCATTGCCGATATAAAGCTCCCCGACGGGACCGAGTTTTCGATTGTCGACACTCACATCGATATGTCTAAATTGGACAACGGCATGTCGCAAATTAAAGAAGTTAACCGTATTCCGCAGTTGGGGAAACATTATATTGTAGCCGGGGACATGAACCGTCGGGTAGGAACTGCCGAGATTAACGAATTGTCCAGCGTATGGACGTTGGCTCTCAGTCGGGAGTTCGATCATATCGGTTACTATCCGGCCAATGGGTGGGTGGTAAAAGAAACGAAAGTCTTTTCCGATAACCAGTTGTCCGACCATTATCCCATTATGGTTACCCTCGAATTTGTCAAATAACGATGTAGATAGAAGTGTATCATGTTATAATATTCAAAAATTAATTTTAATCGTCGTCTAATTAATTTCTATTAAAAACATTAAGCTATGAAACTAAGAAAAATCTACACAAGTGCAGGAGTCTTACTGCTCTCTTTATTTTGTATTGGAGATGCGGTAGCGAAAGACGCTAAGTTTGAAACAGGTGTTTCTTTCGGTAGTACAGGAGCCGATGAGCCTTACAGCTCTCTGACGGATAAAGACGGAAATTATTATATTTCGGGTGTGTGCCGTGGAGATGTGGAGTTTGCCGGTGGAGCTACGATTAAAGGTCGTGGCGGTATGGATGCCGTTATCGTGAAATATGATGCCGAACTTAATTTTTTGTGGGCAAGAGCCGTGGGTGGCAGTAAAGACGATACTTTCGAACGCATTGCAGTTACCTCTGCGGGCGATATTGTCGCTGTCGGTAAAATATCGGGTGATGTTACTATCGATGGTACGGACCAGACGTTGAGCGGTACGCAATCTACCGACGGGTGTATCGTCGTTTATGATAAGGACGGTAATTATAAATCGTCGGCTCAGATAAAAGCGGCGGGAGCATCTTTGTGCTATTCGGTGGCTGTGGACAAGAGCGACAATATTTTTGTGACGGGATCGACTGTCGGAGCGACCGATTTCGGAAATGAGAAAACCGTGACAATCGAGGGAAGTAATCCGGGAACATTCTTGGCTTGCTATAATAATTCTTTGGTCTGCCAGTGGGCTATTGCCGGTTCAAGCCCCGTTCAATCCTATGGCTGGGTCGTGAATTTCGATAAAGAAGAGAATATACTGCTTACCGGACGTTTCGGAACGACGTTTACAATCATCGGGACCGACGGGGAAGCGCTGACGACTGCCGTGGGCTCGGAATCTTCGCAAGACACCTATGTGGCTAAATTATCTCACGAAGGTGTGGGACAATGGATTACGTATGTAACGAATTCCAATCGTATCGATACCCGTTCGATAGACTCCGACTCACAAGGAAATGTTTATATTTGGGGACATTGTCAGTCGGCGGTTACTCCCGAAGGACAGTCTCCTCTTGGATTTAACGGGAATTTCGATTCGTTTTTGATTAAATACTCGTCTGCCGGAGCCTATTTGGACGGTATGAATCTCGGTGGGAGCGGTCGAGATGAAGCTAAATCTCTATTTGTCGATGCAGACGACAATATTTATGTCGCCGGTAATGTGAACGGCGACGGCTCGAAAGGAGGAACTGCCGTGAATATGAATCCTCGGGGAGAATCCAAAGATTATACGTTCAAAGGTCATGACGGTTATGTCGCTAAATATAACGGTTCTACATGGGAACTTATGCAACTGGAAAAAACGGTTACGCCCGATAATGCCAATCAGCACGAAGTCGCTTGGTGTGTAACGATGTCTCCCGATTACAATAAGGTGTATGTAACCGGATATTTTAATAATGGCGCCACCGTTTTTGACGGGGCTTCGCTCACTCTTCCGTTTGTACGGGATTATGATATTTATACGGTTCTATATTCCTATACCTTAATGGTAAAGACCAAAACGTTGGAGCCGGGTGTAGCCAATGAGCCTTATTACAGCAATATCGTTGTGGATAATGTTGAGGGTACAGCGAAATTTGAAATCGTTTCTGGCACGCTTCCCGACGGTATTACGTTAAGTAAAGACGGTGCTTTTGCCGGTACACCGACGAAGAACGGTTCTTATACGTTCACCGTCAAAATTTCCGATGACGTTTCTTCTATTCAAAAAGAATACACGTTGGTTATTAAATCGGGAGAAGGTTGCGATGTATTCATCGTTACCGATCAGTGTCCCGATGCATACATAGGTTATCCCTATTCGCTCCAACTTGAAATAGAAGGTGAAGGTATTACCTGTGCTCTTACCGGAGGCTCGTTGCCGGTCGGCCTTTCTTTGTCGCCCGAAGGATTGATTTCAGGGACCCCGGCAGAATCCAACGAACCGGGAATTTACAGCTTTACGGTGAAAGCTACCGGAGCATCGGGTTGTGACGATGAATTGGAATTGTCGATGATACTTTCCGACGAAACTCCCAGTGGAATAAACCGTGTAAGTCTCGATTCGTTCCAAGTCTATCCTACGGTTTCTTATGGAGAAATTACGTTGAAAGCCGACTTCGGTAAGGATATGAAGGCTCGGGTAGCTGTCGTGACTCCACTCGGAACTTGTGTATGGGAAAAAACATATTACGGTGTACAACTCGATGAGGTAATTTCTACTGCCGATATGCAACCGGGAGTTTATTATCTGGTATTGTCGACAGAAGAGGATAAATCGACCAAGCCTTTTATTGTAAAGAGATAAGTAATCGAAGACTTTTTTCGAGATGACTCCGGTTCCTTTGAACCGGGGGCCGGAGTTATCTTGTATTCATATAATTGATAGAAATGAAAAGAAGTGAATTTTTAAGGTTGATGGGAGCCACTACGGTTGCAGCCGCTCTTTCCGATTTTCAGGCGATATCGCAGACTGTCGGAACGTTGAAGGGTGGAACGGTCGGGGCAGACAATTTAGACGACGAACTCTCGTCCGATCTGGAAAGTCAAGAGGCTGTGGTTGATAAACCGGTTACAGCGATTGTGATTGGAGCCGGAGCCCGTGGAAGAACGTATGCCAGTTACTCGGAACATTATCCAAATTCTTTGAAAATCGTAGGCGTAGCCGACATCAATACAGAGCGTAAGGAGTATATGAAAAATCTGTATCGTATCCCCGATGAGCACTGTTTCAGCGATTGGAAAGAAGTATTCAATGTCCCTAAATTTGCCGATGCAGTTATCATCGCCACACCCGATAACTTGCATTATGAGCCGGCTTTAAAGGCTATGGCTGCCGGATACGATTTGTTGTTGGAGAAACCTGTCGCCCAGTCGATAAAAGAGTGTACGGATATTTTGAAATACGCCAAGCGCTATGACCGTATTGTAGGCATTTGCCACGTCTTGCGGTATGCCCCTTATTTCATTGCGCTTAAAAAGGTATTGGATTCGGGTAAAATCGGTGAGTTGGTCAGCATACAACATATGGAATGTATTCGTTATCACCACATGGCCCATTCCTATGTACGAGGAAACTGGAAAAGCTCGAAGGACACGACTCCCATCATTATCGCGAAATCGTGCCACGATATGGATATGATGCGGTGGCTTGTGAACAAACCCTGCAAATCGGTATCGGCTTATGGAGGTTTGAAACTGTTCAAGAGGGAGAATGCGCCCGACGGTTCTACCGAGCGTTGTCTCGATTGTCCGGTAGAATCGCAGTGTCCTTATTCTGCCAAGAAGATATATTTGCAGAGGAGGCAATTCCTGTATGTGTTCGATATTCCCGATAACGATTGTAAAAACCACAAGTACGACAGCTTGATTCTCGATAAGCTCAGAACCTCCGATTATGGTCGATGTGTTTATCGATGCGATAACGATCAATGCGACCATTTCGTGGCATCGCTCGAATTCGATAACAATATTACCGGAGCCTTCTCGATGGAAGCCTTTACGGCTACCGGTGGCCGTCTTACCCGTATTATGGGAACGAAAGGCTGGATCGAGGGAGATATGAAAAAATTTACCGTAACCGATTTTCTGACAAATAAGAAATTGGTTTGGAATAAAGATATATCTTCTTTGCCGGGATATGAAGGTCATGCCGGCGGCGATTTCGGAATCGTGAAAGACTTTGTGCTGGCCGTCGCTCATAGAGATACTTCCTATTTGACCAGTACCATCGACCTTTCCATTGAAAGCCATGTGATGGGTTTCTTGGCCGAAAAGAGCCGGGTGCTGAAAAAGAGAATCGATATGTAGGCATGAGTAACGGACCGTTAAAAAAATGTGATATGTGAATTTTAAGGTGCAAATTGAGTTTTCAAAAGATAGATAAGCGATGACGAGCCGGGCACATTGTGATAATGTGCCCGGCTTTTTATGTGTAAGATTTTATGTTACAGAGGTTTGATGACGGCTTGGGATAGATGAGCTTGGTTCATGTCTTCTTCTTTCTTTTTTTTAAGTAAAAAAATAGATTTTTTTCACTAGGGATAAAGTACTATTTGGGGTTTTATATAAAAGGAGTTATATAAAAATGCATTTTTATATCATGAAAAACGAAATGGAAACTATGAAGAACCTGTTTCAACGAAGAAGATCGATCACAAATTATAATTCTTATTAAACTATTGAAGGGGAGAGCGTTGCTTAGGAGATGGGTGTACCTGAGGCGCGAAACGTTATTCTTTTTATTTCCTGAAATCATTTTGATTTTTTAATATTAAAAATATGTGTAGCCTATGGATATAAATTTGACTGTTTCTTAATATTATTAAGAAGGGACTATTGATTTCTGAAAAATTCAAATACCGCGAGAGACACAGTATGTATGAAAGTAAGAGGTTCGTTTCTATAAATTTTTGTATTGTATGGTGTCTTCTGGGGTCTCTTAGAATTTCGTGAGTTATTATCTCTTCTTTATTCGGTGAAACTGAATGATTAAAAATAAAAGGTTCTCCGGTAGAATCGTGTCGATATCGAATGGATTTTGCCGGTGAGTCAATAATTAACAAAACAATTAAAAATTATCATGAGAAAAAGTGTACAGTTTTTGTTGCTGTTCTTGATGTGCATAAGCGCTTCTTGGACGTGGGCGTCGGACGCTCCCGAGCGGACCGTCTTGTTTAATATGGGAGACTATGATTCCCAATATTGGCGTATTCCGGCTTTGGTGACTGCTGCCGACAATTCGTTGGTCGCTGTGGTGGACAAACGAGGCAGCAGTTTGGGAGACCTGCCCAATACGATTTCCATTATGTCGAGAAGAAGTACCGATAACGGTAAAAATTGGTCGGAGCCGGTTGTCGTTGCTCAGGGTGGTAACGGTAAAACATATGGCGACCCGGCTGTGGTACTCGATAAAAAGACGGGAAATTTGATTTGTATGTTCGTGGGGGATCAAGGTCTATGGAATGCAACGCCATATAACCGACAAGGAATCTATGTCTCTAAGAGTACCGACAACGGTGTTTCTTGGAGCGAGCCGGTAGCTATTACCGATCAGGTGTATGCTAACCATAGCAGTTGGTATGCCGGTTTTGCCGGATCGGGTCACGGCTTATGCTTGAAAGATGGCCGTTTGATGTTTGTTTTGGCGATTCGTGCCACTTCTGCCACCGGAGTCCCTCTTCATAATTATGCTATCTATTCCGATGACGGAGGCGATAATTGGACTTTGTCGACCAATGCAGCTACGACTGCGGGAGACGAGGCCAAAGTGGTGGAACTTGAAGACGGGGATATTTTAATGAGCATCCGCAATCCAAGTAAGGGCAACCGCATTTTTTGTAAATCCACCGACCGGGGGCAGACTTGGGGCAAAGCCTATTTCGAGACGGAATTGAAAGACCCGGCTTGTAACGGCGATATCATTCGTTACTCCTATTCTACCGACGAAGGATCGGAAGGAAAGAGCCGTTTGTTGCACTCTCTTCCGGAAAGTACGACAACCCGTGAGAATGTCACGATTTATCTGAGTGAAGACGATGGTGAGACTTGGCCGATAAAGAAACGTTTGGTAGACGGTTATTCTGCCTATTCTTCTTTAACGGTTTTGTCCGATGGGACAATAGGCGCTTTGGTCGAAGAGGGTAAATGGGATAGTAATCTTCCGGGTGAAGACGGGTTCCAACTCGTGTTCTATCGATTCACGATGGATTGGCTCACTTCCGATGTTACCGAGCCTCCTGTGGTTTCGGAAGGTACATTGCAGCTGAACGGTACGGATCGCTATATGCGTATTCCCTCTGCCGATGATTTTAATATTGCTATCGGTGAATCCTACTCGGTTACTTGCAAGGTGAAAATGCCTTTCTCGGGTAGTTCTTGCCGTTTTGTGTCGAAACGTTCTTATACGGGAACGGCCAATAGCGGTACTGTCGGTTGGGAAATGTGGGGCGATATGAATGCCAGTACACGATTCTCTACCAACCTTTCCCCTGCCGGTTCGCCGTGGGGTGGTAAAGGTAACGGTACAGGTGTCACGTTCACTGAAAATCAATGGGTGCACTTGACTTGGGTTTTCGACTGGAACGAAAATACGACGAATATTTATGTAGATGGTGTATTGGGTGAATCGAAATCTCTACACGCCGATTTTCAATCTAAGTCTCTGGAAAATAACTTCGATGTTTTGGTCGGAGCCGGATATTCGAACAGCGACGGTTCGGCATCTGTTCCCGCCTTTTTTATGAATGGCGAGATGGACGACCTGCGTTTCTATAATAAAGCGTTGACTTTGGACGAAATTAAAGCCGATATGGACGCTATCGTAGACGGAACGACCGATGGTTTGGTGGCTGCTTATGACTTTACCGATATTTCGGGGGTGGAAGTTCCCGATATCTCAGGTCACGGACATACGGGTACATTGGTGAATTTCCCCAATTACAGTACGCTTTATACCGTGACAATCGCTGCTCCCGACCCCGAGCAAGGGACATTGAAAGTGATGAATGGTTCCACCGAAGTGGTTAGCGGAACCGGAATACCCGAAAATACGAGGTTGACTGTCGTGGCAGAACCTGCCGACGGATACCAGCTGAAAGAAATTCGGGTGAACGATGTGGCATTGGAAAGAAACGTGAACATTTTTACGCTGACGCAAGAGACTACGGTTACCGCCGAATTCGAAGAGGCCGTACCGGCATACTGCACGTACGAAGGGAACTCGTCGCATGACCAGCGGTATGTCCGCAGTATCACTATGAACGGGGGAACTTCTCCTTTCTCGGTATCGGTATATTCCACGACAAGACAAGCGGTTTATGTAGACAAGACCGACAATGTGTTCGAAGCATATGCCGGAGAGGAGATACAGCCTGTCGTTAATTGGGCGGGAGAATGGATGCACGGCTACCTCTACATCGACTACGACAAGGACTACACGTTCTCTTATACTTTGGGGAGCGACGACTATCCCACGGCCGACGGTGAGCTGGTCTCCTATACGTTTTATAGCCCGAGTGGCTCTCAGTGGGGTAAGAACAGCAAGGGCGAAACTACGGAGAATAACAGCAGACTGGACGATGTTCCCTCCTTCACATTGCCCGAGAGTCTTGCTCCCGGCGACTACCGCGTGCGTCTGAAAATAGACTGGTGTCACTTGGATCCTTGTGGGCATCCCGATGAAATCCCCAATACCCTTACCGGCAACGGCGGCAACATCGTCGATTTCACGTTGCGGATCGTGGAACGTCCGGCCACCTACACGGTGACCTTGCCGGAGACGGTAGAGAACGGTACGCTGACCGTGATGAACGGCAGCGCAGCCCTTGTGCCCGGAGCAAACACGGTGGAAGAAAATTCGGAATTGACCATCACCGCCGAACCGGCCCAAGGATACCGGCTGGAATCGCTCACCGTCAACGGCAGCGCCTTCACGAGCGGAGATACCTATACGGTGACAGGAAATACGGAGATAGCCGTTTCATTTGCCGAGATTCCCGTTGTGACGCATATCATCACCTATTCGGTTAAGCAAGGCGAAGGAACTATCACCTTATCCAACCTCGAAGGAACCGAAACTTATCAGAGCGGAGCCTCTCTGAGAGCAGATAGGCCATTCAAGCTCACATTCGAGCCGGCGACAGATTACAAGATAGGGAAAGTGATGTATGGTCCCACAAGTTTTGGTGCGATCATGGAGTTGACTTTGGACGAAAACAACAGTTACACGATGCCTGTCGAACTGTTCGTGGGCGACTACACGTTCGAGGCCTATTTCACGTACGATCCGGAAACCGGCATGGCAGAGAACGACCGAGAGGTGATATCTGCCCGCTATGCGAACGGTGTTCTTCATGTGGAGGGAGTGACGGAAGGCGAGTTTGAACTCTGCATATACAACCTCACGGGAAAACTGGTGAGAACGGCGACAGAGACGGTGGTCGACGTGGCCGACTTGGCAAAGGGTTGCTATCTTGTCAAGGTAACGACCACAGAAGCCGAGAAAGTAGTGAAATTCATTAAGAAATAAGACACAGGAAACGATAACCTCATAAACAAAGGTCGGCGGGGAATTTCCCCGCCGACCTTTGTCGTTTTTTTCACGATGTACCGCCCGTTTTGTCCTTCGGGGTATCACTCTCTATTTCATCGCCCTGTGGAATGCGGGACTTCGAAAGGTGTCGTGAAATGTTACTTTGAATATTTTACCCTCCTCCTTTGCTGTGCCCCGTAGTATTACGGGTGCTTTGCACAGCAAAATATAGGGGAATACATTTATTGAGATTTACTGCCGATAAGAATGAATGTAGGGCTTTCTATATGGCATCGTATGACTTTGTGCCGTTTTTGAAAACGATGGCGCCACGAACACCTATTGCACAGCCTTCCGATTCCTCTCTCTTTTCTCCTTTGACTACTATGTTAATGGTGTGTTTCCCTTCTTCCAAGTTCAAGATGTGGAAGATGTTTATGTTGCGGTGTTCTTGTTTGGCATAGTAGTAAAAGCAGTCTATCGTGCGTTTGAATATACCATCGACATATACGTCGGCTTTGCCTCCGTTTTTAACCCACCAGCCTTCGATAGAAGCTCCTGTTCCTTCGAAAGTGAACGTTATTTCATCGCCGGCTTGTTCGCTATATTTCACATAACCGTTTTCGGCATCCTGCCAATTCCCTTTCAAAGTCCAGCAACTGTCTTTGTCGGCATTGACGATGGCTGCGCGTTTGCTGTATACCAAGTTGGGGAACGCATCTTCCATAGGAAGGGCAACCGGTTCTTGCAGTACGATGGAGTAACTGTCTTCGGTTACTTTACCGCCATTTTCCACAATGAGTTTTTCGGCATAATCCGCAGTGCGTTCCACCGCTTTGTTGAAAGAGTAGTTGGTGTGAACGAACGGTTTGTCTCCGATTTTTTCGATGGCTTCTCTATACTCTTGGGGGAATGCGCTGAATCCTTTGATGATACCCAAAACAGCCAAAGCGTTGGACGGGTTGCAGTCGGAGTCTTGTCCGCAGCGGGTGGATATTTCCAATGTCCTGTTTATATCTCCTTCTCCATAGAGCAGTCCTATAACGATGTAGGCTCCGTTCAGTTTGGCATCGATGTTGTACTTTGTGCCGGGGTTGCAAATATTAGCGCGAGCCCACTTATCTTCTAACATTTGCCAGCACTTAGTCCAGTCATCGGGGTTTTCTTGGTGAAAAGCGATGACATCTTCAATGATTCTGCGATAGCCGCTTTCGGCCGGTAAAGAGAGCAATGCTTTTTCGATGACAGACCGGATATCGTTCTGCAAATAGGCTTCGCTATACAGCGAGGCTACGAATGCACCGCCATACACACCGTCGCCGTAGTTCATGATATGACCCATATAATCGGCCATTTTGTTGGCTGTCTGTGGCATGCCGGGACACATGAACCCGATGTAGTCGGCTTCGATTTGAAAGTCTATGTCATCGGCATGGAGGTTGAATTCGGGCTGTCCCGATTGGGGCGGAAATATGCTGTCGAAATAATTTTTGCGGGTCTGTACATTGGCGTGCCACAGTCTGAATCCGGCTGTTGCCAAAGCCTCTTGGTATTTTTTTTGTTCAGCTTGCATACCGTGTTTGTCCATTACGTCCATCAGAGTAAGCTGTACATACAAGTCGTCTTCCCACAAAGCATCTTTTACTCGGACGGGAGTCCAATGGATAGAATCTTCATACATCTTGCCCAATGCTTTGAATTCGGTAGGGACTCCGTAAGATACCCCTATCATTTTACCTGCCCACCCACCGGCGATTTTGTCTTTCAGAGTGTCTTTGCTGATCGTAGCTTGTTGGCTGCAAGCCATTAGGAAAAGAGGCATGAGTAACCCCAATCCTTTTTTCATGGTATTCATCATAAATTTTAATGTGTTAAAAGTTTATAATAAAGAGACAGAAGGGTTTGTTAAAAGGATAGTCAAGATTGAAATATATATCATTTTTTAACTTTTTATATGATAGGTAGCCTCTTTTATGTGAAAATTTTTATGCGCCTTTCTACTTCGGATAGGGCTTGTTCATAGTCCGGTGAATAGAATTTCAGTATTTTATAGATACGCAGAGCCTCTTGATAGAAAGCCATAGCATTTTCAAGGTGTCCTTCTTCCTTGATTATATCGGCGAAATTCCTGCAACATTCTGCTTTTACCCGATAGGTGTCTTCGGTAAATCCTCCGACGAGGTATTTTTCGCAGATGTCTATTGCATCGATATATAACTCTTTCGCTTTCTGCAAGTCTCCCTTGTCAGTATAGCATTTTGCGGCTTCCAGATAGTCCGATGCCGTTTTAAAGCGATGGGCGTTTTTCTTGGCGATTCTTATGTCTTCTATCGTTCGAGCTTCGTCTGTCTCATTGCCTTCTTTACACTCGCCGTCTTCGTCATCTTCCTCCATGTCCTCATCGATTTCGTCTTCCTCATCTTTGTCATCGTTGTAATCCTCCTCATCATCTTCTTCGATAGCTCCGAATTTCAAAGCGATGTCGTAGTACTTTCTCGCCTTTCGGGCTTTTCCGGTATCTGCGAATGTTTCCGAAAGGCATAGCGCTACCGAACCTAATTCTTCGCCGCATTCTCCTGTTTTCCGGTAGATGGCGTTTAGTAATTCGTAGGCTTCGAGATAGAGCGTAATGGCTGTGTCGTATTCTTCGCATACATAAAGTACGATACCGAGTTTCTTCAATACGACTGCCATTTTGTCGATATGCAGGGGAACCGGGCAGGCATTTATTTCTCGATAAAGTTTCAACGATTTTTCGAAACATTCGCGGGCGGGTTCGGCTGCTTCCAGATTGCAATGGGTTTCGCCCAGACTGCAATAGGCTTCCGCTAAGTCGGCTCGATTGTCGTGCCCGTCGTTACAGAGAGATTCGTAAATCGATATACACTCTTCGTATAGCTCACTCGCTCGGTCATATTCTTCGTTTGCGCTGGAAATTAGTGCCATACAGTTGGTTATGTGAGCTGTCTCTTCTCGATAGTCGGAGTCTGGGGCGTGCAGTTCCTTGAACATCGATAGTGCTTTTTCATAAGAAGGCACGGCTTGGGGCTTTTCCCAAAGCATATAGAGATCGCCCATGCGGCTCCATGTTCGTGCCATGTCGTAGCTCGTTTTGTCGTCGGTGAGCCTGCTGTATATGCTCAATGCTTGTTTGAACAGGGATTCGGCCCGGTCGTATTCCTCGGAGTCGAGGCGAGTATCTGCCCATGCATAAATCGAATCGGCGATGGATACTTTTAGATGTCCGCTTTTTTCGGCGGCATTTGTATATAGCGTTACCGCTTTCTCGAACATCTCGCCGGCCCGGTCGTTTTCTCCCATATCGACCAGCAAATCTCCGAAGTCCCGGCAGACTTTGGCATGGTCGGCGGTGAAGGAGTATGGGACTTGGGCGTACTGTCTTTCGCGAATATCCAGTGCCTCTTTGAGGAACTTTTCCGCGTCTTCGTATTTCTCCTCGTGGCGGCAGATGACACCCAAATTTTGGAGAACGGTGGCGATTGGGTGGTCGTAAACCGGTTCTTTCGTTTGCAACCGTCTGAATATATCCAATGCTTGGCAGAAACCTTTCCTTGCCTCTTCGTTTTTGCCGAGCACATAGTTCAGCCCGCTCATTCCCATTTTTGCCGTGGCCAAGTCGGCACTATGAGCCAATGGCATGCGGGAGGCGAGATTCGTAGCCAATTGTAGGGATTTTTGCAAGGATTCTTCCGCCTTGTCGAGTTGGTCGAGCCGTGTATAAATCGAGCCTTCCCGATTTAAAATCGAGTACAGTTTGTACTCGTATATTCTCGGAAACTCCTTGTCTAGCTCGTCGAGTATGGCGTGCGCTTGGGCTATGTATCGCAGAGCTTCTTGGGGGTGGTCCGAAAATTGCAATGCCGTAGCCATATTACAATAAATGTCGGCCAAAGCCGATCGGGAATCGGGGTCGTTGTCTTTGGCGAGGAGCTCGAATCGTATGCGTGCTGCCTCGTTGAACTCCGATAAGGCTTTGTTATATTCGTCCCGGTCGGTGTAAAGTGTTCCGAGGTTATTTTTGAGTCGGGCTATATCGTCGTCATATATACCCGGTTCTTCCCGGTCGAGCCGATCATAAATGTCTATGGCTTTCAAGTATTTGGATAGGCAGTGGTCGAAATCGCCCTTATTGCTGTAAAGTACAGCCATATTGTTTAATACGCCGGCGTAACCGTAGGCATACTTCTGAGGTGCTTTACGGTATAAACGTTCGTATATGCCCGACAGCCGTTCCCACGTTTCGAGGGCTTTTGTTTGTTGGCCTGCATCTGTAAGCAGTACGGCATAGTCGAACAGGTATTCTGCCAATGTTTCTTCGGGCAGTCGTCCCGAAACAAGGTCTATCGCCGTCGACATGAGTTTTACCGCTTGTCGGTATCTCGATTCGTCGGCTATTCCACTGACGACGATACGAGCTTTAAGCATGTATTCTCCCGCACATCGTTCTATGTTTCGGGCAAGTTCGGCGGTTGGCTGCGCCGCAGTATCGAATTTCAATTTTGCGTTCGTGGCATCGGCTTCCATATCGTCTTCTTTGAGAACGGCTTCCGCTTTGTCGGTCTCTCCTTTTTCAAACAGTTCGGCGGCTGTTCTCATACGGGGGCTGCATTCACCGCCCTGCATGCGGGCGATAGACATTGCCGTGTCTACGAGTGCCTTTTCTTGTCGCTCTATCTGTTCGGTTACACTCTCGCGTTCTTCCCTCAGATTAGCGAGCTCCTCGTCGGTCGTACGGGAACGTTGCCCGAAGAATCCTCTCCGGCCGCCGGACTCGGCATTACCGATTTCCCTATCGAGTTGTTCCTTCCGTGATTGCAGTTCTCTGTGCGTGGCATTCTCCGAGGTAAAAGGCACATTGTTCAAGTCGGCGATCGTACTGTCTCCTATTTTCACCTGCGACTCTTTTACCTCCACCTTTATCGGGGTGGTGGCCTCTACCATTTGCAATTGTAGGACAAAATGCAGTTGCATGGTGTCGAAGTTGCTGTATCGACACCAATAGTGCCCCAGCTCTTCGAGCATGAGTCGTTTGAACTCTGCCAGTTCCCGACTTTCGCTTTCGCCTGCTTCGAGGTCTTTTATATAGGTGTATATCTTGGGAGAAGCCTGCTCGTCGAACGCTTTTCGGGCGATGTTGAACTCCTCGATGGTAAATTTTCCCGCTTTTTTATGGAATAGTGCCAGAAACATGTCGCTCGCTCTCACTCGTTCGTTGTATTCGTCTTGCTTGCGCATGCCGTTGTAGGCGGCATCATAGTCCTCCCATTCGAATAATTCGATGCGTATGCCTCGTTTCTCATAAATGTTATCCAGTTTCCTAATGAGGTTTCCGAAACGATAACGATCGGCCTCTAACTCCTCGGAGGAGGCGAGAAAAATTTTGATGACTCGGTTTGTTTTCATGGTTCGATTTATCTTGATACAGTCGATAAGCGTTCGATCGCTTGTATATGTTCAGTCCCGTATGTAGTTCGTAATTACAAATATAGTTGAATTTTATTAAAAAACAAGGCGTTATGCGATTAAATTTGCTCAGTCGATAATTAGTGGGATATCGGATCAATAAGAAATCGGAGGAGACTGTCTTTTCATACCTCTAATCCCTTTTCTCAGAAACGATTGTTTCTTCTGTGTCTCTCCTATGTTGCGAAGCAATAGGAGAGAAGGGAGATACCCACAAAGCGCCGGAGGGAATAAGGTTCGGAGCAGCACTTTTAATCCTCTCCCCCTGCTCATCGCAGATGAGATAGGGGGAGTGCCCATAGGGCGAGGAGGGGGTAAATATCTGATATGAACAGATTGATGAGATGTCGTTTTCAACCCCTCCGCCACTTCGTGTCATCTCCCCTATTGGCTAGCGCCATACCCCGCAATACTACGGGACACGGCAAGGGAGAAGGAGGCAGTTTCAATTTGCTGCATAGCAAATTAATTTGTAGAGGTTAATAAGCAATGTGTCGCACCCTTCCTTTGGGATTCTGATATAGTTACATTCCGGCACTGTAAACGATAGTGAGAAATGGAATACCCTCCTCCCCTGTGTTTTGCAACGCAAAATATAGGGGAGGTGACACGAAGTGGCGGAGGGGTTGATTTTTATCAAAAGCTATTCAGCTACTTTTTTACCGTTCACCGAGGAGATAGGAATGTGTTTATCGGCAAGAAATACATCGCTGAAACTCATTCCTGCCCCATGAATTTTCTACTGAATCATTAGATTGACCGTCGGCACGATTTACGAATGACAAAGGTCGTTTCCAATATTGGAAACGACCTTTGTCTCTGTATGAGGAATCGTAATTTTATTTGAGGACTCCCAGATTTTTTCCCACTTTAATGAATGCCTTGATACAAGCGTCGAGTTCTTCCTTCTTGTGGGCGGCCGAAAGTTGTACCCGTATGCGGGCTTGGCCCTGCGGAACGACGGGATAATAGAACCCCGTTACATAAATGCCTTCGTCGAGCATTTGTGCGGCGAACGATTGCGATAGTTTGGCATCATACAGCATGACTGCACAAATGACCGATTGGGTGGGCTTGATGTCGAAGCCTGCGGCGAGCATTTTGTCTCGGAAATAGGTGACGTTCTCCATTAAGCGGGTATGGAGTTCGTCGCTTTCGTCGAGCATTTTGAATACTTCTATCCCTGCTCCTACTACGGCGGGAGGGAGCGAGTTGGAGAAAAGGTAGGGTCTCGACCGCTGACGCAACATGTCGATAATCTCTTTGCGTCCGGTGGTGAATCCGCCGATAGCGCCTCCGAACGCTTTTCCCAGTGTCCCGGTGTGAATGTCGATACGCCCGTACAGGTTGTACAGTTCGCTTACCCCTCGTCCTTTGGGGCCTACGACTCCTGCCGAGTGACATTCGTCGACCATGACCAAAGCATTGTATTTTTCGGCCAAGTCGCAAATCTTGTCCATCGGAGCCACATTACCGTCCATCGAGAATACTCCGTCGGTGACGATGATACGGAATCGTTGAGCCTGTGCTTCCTGCAAGCACCGTTCGAGCTCTTCCATGTCGGCATTGGCGTAGCGATAACGTTTGGCTTTGCAAAGACGCACGCCGTCTATGATCGATGCATGGTTGAGCGCATCCGAGATGATGGCATCCTCTTCGGTGAACAAGGGTTCGAATACGCCTCCGTTGGCATCGAAACAAGCTGCATAGAGAATCGTGTCCTCGGTATGGAAATAGCGGGCAATCGCTTTTTCGAGCTCGCGGTGCAGGTCTTGCGCCCCGCAAATGAACCGTACCGACGACATGCCGAATCCGTGGGAATCCATCGCCTTTTTCGCGGCGGAAATGAGCCGGGGATTGTCGGATAGTCCGAGGTAATTGTTGGCACAGAAATTCAACACTTTTCCGCTACGTTCGGCTATTCGTATGGCAGAACTTTGCGGCGTGATAATCGTACGCTCTACTTTATACAGTCCGTTTGCTTTTATCTCGGCAAGCTGCTTTGCCAGATGATCTTTCATTTGTGTGAACATAGGCGTTTATTTAAGGAGTTTCTTTTTCAAGTGGTCGATCATGTCTATCGACATCGATTCGAGGTCGTAGTCGGGTTTCCAGTCCCATTCGGCACGGGCGCACGAATCGTCGAGCATATCGGGCCACGAATCGGCTATTTGTTGCCGCACGGGGTCGATACGGTATTCGGCTACGAAATCGGGATAGAATTTCTTGATTTCGTTGTAGATAATTTCGGGATCGAAGCTCATCGATGCGATGTTGAACGAGTTGCGGTGTTTCAGTCTGGACGGGTCGGCCTCCATCAGCATCACCATCGCTTTCAGGGCATCGGGCATGTACATCATATCCATGAATGTCCCCGCCTTGACCGGAATCTCGAACTTCTCGCCCTTGACGGCGGCGTAGTATATTTCTACGGCATAGTCGGTCGTACCGCCTCCCGGCAATGTCTCGTACGAAATGAGTCCCGGAAACCTTACCGACCGGGTATCTACTCCATAGCGATAGAAATAATAATCACTCAGCAATTCGCACGATACCTTGCTCACTCCGTAGATGGTACGCGGCCGTTGTATGGTTTCTTGCGGAGTCTTCATTTTGGGCGACGAGTCGCCGAATGCGCCTATGGAACTGGGGGTAAAGAGCGAGCAACCTTTTTCTCTCGATATTTCGAGAAGGTTGAGTACTCCTCCTATCTGGATATTCCATGCCAATAACGGACGCTTTTCGGCTTGTGCCGACAATATGGCTGCTAAGTTGTATATCGAGTCGATTTTATATTTGTCGATGATGGCTGCGATTTGTTGGGCATTGGTTACATCGGCGATTTCCAAAGGGCCGCCATTTTTCAACTCATCGCTTAGAGGCACGCCCTCGATATATCCCGCTACGACGTTGTCGTTGCCATACTCTTTGCGGAGTTTTGTTATTAATGCCGAACCGATTTGCCCGGTCGCTCCGATTACAAGAATTTTTTTCATTGTCTTTTTGTTTCCTTTTTAGATAATCGGGTTGATGTGTGTTTAATGGATCGTTAAGGTTGTTTTTGTTTCGGGGAAAGCTGTATATAGTGAACAAAATCTTGCGATTGAGCTCTACTACGACCGACCCTTCACATACTGTGCAAATATATATATTTTTTGCCCCGATTGTTATGGAGAAACGGTTTAATTTTTCACCTTTTTAAAGTTTTATTTTTTCAACGTATATATGGAACCTTTCAGTACTCCGTGAATTTCGACGAAATTTTGTTGCCGCAGATAGAGTAAATCTTTTTTTATCGTGTTGATGGACAAGGGTTTGAGGGCTTGTGCGATGTCGCCTACTTTTACCGGGCCTTCGTCTTCCATGAAAGACAATATCCGTTTTTGCCGGGCGTTCAGATAGACAGGCGGGTTGCCCGGTTCGGTAGAGTGTGACGTTATATTCTTGTTTCGTAGGGGAATATCCGTCGAATCGAGTGTGGGGGGCGTCTCGGTTAATGGGGAGGGGACGAGGTTTCGTATGGATTGAAGCCATATATCGCACAAGAATAGAATCCATGCCGAGATATCCTCGCGAGATGAGTAGCGATTTTGTTGACCCTCTTTCAAGGTTCCGTAATATTCTGTCCGACGTTTCTCGATGAGATTATCGATAGATTCGAATTTGGCCCATTCGTATCCGTTTTGAAGCAACAGCAAGGTGGAAAGAATGCGCGATAGTTCTCCTTTGCCTTCCCGGAACGGGTGTATGGAAATGAATTCGTAGGCAAAAGCTGCGATGACAACGAGTGCGTGATGTTCGTGTTTACTTAATTCGTCGTTGGTCCATTCGACCAAATCCCGTATTTCGTTATTGACCGATACCGCTTGGTTACGGCTGAATAGAGTAGGCGCTTTGTAGTCGAGGAAATTGACGACGCTGGGTTTGCCGGCCGGTTCATTGTTCGAATGTATTTTCCCGTTGGGAAACAGGGCTGCATGTATCGTGACGATAGTGTCTTCGAGAAGCGGATAGTTGTGAGGGTGGGTATAAAGTGCCCTCAGTACGGTATCGTATCCTATAATAAGGCTCTGTTTTTTGTCATTGGTAGCTTTTTGTCTCGCTATTATCTTTTGGATTTGCAAAGCCGTGTAAGGTATGTTTTCGAGGGAGAGCGAAGCCGAAATAGTCGTTTCTATATTCTTTTGTATCGCTTCGGAGTCCGATTCTCCCGATTTTTGAATCCCCGTCCATCTTTTTGATAGAGTATCTATTTCATATAGAGTTTTTTGTAGGTTTTCTTTTTCTGGATTATTCAACTTGATTTTTTGAATGATATTCATAATATATCTATATTTTATGCAAATATAGTAGGATCGAGACGAGAAAGCAAGACTCAGTCGATAATTAGTGGAGATTGTCCTTTTATACCTCTACCCCCTTCATCAAAGATTATAAAATCTTTTCAACCCCCTCGCCTTGTGGGCACTTCCCTATTACAGTGCGATACCCCGTAATGCTACGGGAAGCGGCAGGGAGAGAGGGGAGTACTCAATTTTGTTCCTACTGTTGGTATTGCTCTTTCTCCCCTGTGTTTTGCTCCGCAAAATATAGGGGAGAGACCGAAGGAACGGTAGTTTCTGAGGAGAGGGATTAGAAAGGTTGTTCGATTGTATTGTTTAACCCCTCCGTCACTGCGTGCCACCTCCCCTATATGGCTTCGCCACACAGAGGAGGAGTTTAAAGTAACACTCTATTCATTTGCGATGAGCAGAGGGAGGGGCTATTTTACCCCTCTTCTCTATATAGCTAACGCAGCTCCCCGTAGCATTACGGGGTGTTCCCGTAAGGGAATATAGGGGAGTGTCCATAGGACGGAGGGGTTAATTCAAACAAAAACATCATTCCCAAATACCCTATCTTTATCGGGTGGTGAAGACACAAGGGAATAGAGAGAAAGTGCCCTTTGGGTGAAGGCGTTAGTCCTTACAGCTAAGAATTTTATGAAATCTTTTCAACCTCCCCGAAGAGATTTGGAATGTGGTTACCAATAAGAAGTTCAGCACTAAAATTCAGGTTTATCCCTCACGGATTTTTACTGAATCGAACCCAGATGAAAATTTCGTTTCTGCAATATAAAAGAAAAGCCGACCAACAATTTGGCCAGCTTTTCGTATGGTGATAGAGTCTGCATCTGAATATTCAAGAGTCGGAAGGTTGCGCCACAGCGCATTTATCATTTTCTCTTCTTGGACGAGTATGAGCTTCTCTTTGTCTTGGAGGAAGAGCGGTCTCGTCTGGACCGGCTTTCCGAATGGTCCCTTCGGGAATTCCCGTAACGTTTTTCGTTCGTTCTGCGTCCTCCTTCTTCTTTGCCTTTTCTTTTTCCTTTCGGTGCGCTGTAATCTTTATCGGTCGCCAACTCGGCATATATGCGATGTCCGTAGAATTCGTTGCCTTTCAATGCTCCGACGACTTTTGGAGCGCTGCTTTTTTCCACATCGAAAAGCGAGTAGGAAGACAGGAGGTCTATACGTCCTATGTTTACACGCCCCGGTACGAGGGAGTTGACCATTTCGATGAGGTTGGGCGGGAAAAATCCGTGAGCCTTTCCCAAGTTGATATATATACGTTCGAATCCGGCTTCGGCTGTGCGAATGTCTTTTTTACGTCCGTTACGTCCTTCCTTCGCAAAATTACCCTCTTTGGGTTTGCGAGTGTTCTCGTCGGGGATATCCAAATCGGGGGTATCGCGGTAATAATCTATGAGCCGGTTAAATTCGAGCGATACGATTCGCTTGATGAGGTCTTGTTCGGTGAGCCACCCCAGTTTTCGGGAGATGTTCGGCAGGTATTTGGCGATCTCTTCTTCGTTTACCTTTACTTTTTCGATACGATCGGCGAGGTTGAAGAGCTGTTTCTCGCAGATTTGTTCTCCGGTGGGAACCATTCCCCGTTCGAATTTTTTGCCGATAATCTTTTCAATGGCACGCATTTTCCCTTTTTCACGACTGTGCACGATGGCGACTGAAACACCCGATTTCCCGGCTCTGCCGGTACGTCCGCTACGGTGCGTGTAAGTTTCTATGTCATCGGGCAATCCGTAGTTAATGACGTGGGTCAAGTCAGTAACGTCGAGTCCGCGGGCGGCAACGTCGGTGGCGACGAGCAATTGCAGGTTTCTCAATCTGAATTTTTGCATGACCGCATCCCTCTGGGCTTGTGACAACTCTCCGTGTAGGGAGTCGGCATTGTATCCGTCGGCGATAAGCTGGTCGGCGATTTCTTGTGTTTCCCGACGGGTACGGCAGAATATGATTCCGTATATATTTGGGTAATAGTCGGCGATTCTTTTGAGTGCCGGATATTTGTCTTTGGCATGTACCATGTAGTATACGTGTCGTACGTTTTCGGCTCCTTCGTTTCGGCTTCCTACGACCACCTCTTTCGGTTCGTGCATATAGGTACGCGCGATCTGCTCGATTTCTTTGGGCATGGTGGCCGAAAAGAGCAGCATTTTACGCTCTTGGGGTACTTTGGAAAGAATTGCGTTGATACTGTCGAGGAAACCCATGTTGAGCATTTCGTCGGCTTCGTCCATGATTACGGTCGAAACATGGTCGAGTTGTACCGTGCGCCGTTCGATCAGGTCGACGAGTCGTCCCGGTGTGGCGACTATGATGTGTACGCCTTTTTTCAGTGTTTTTATTTGACTCTCGATACTCGAACCTCCATATACGGGCAGTATACGCAATCCGCTGACATATTGCGAATAATCGGTCAGGTCGCTGGCTATTTGCAAACAAAGTTCTCGTGTGGGCGATAAAATGAGTGCTTGCGGTTTACACAGAGATAAATCGATGCGCTGGATAACGGGCAGACCGAATGCGGCAGTTTTTCCTGTGCCAGTTTGGGCCAGTGCTACTAAGTCGGTTTCTTCGTTAAGTAGATGAGGGATTACCTGCTCCTGCACGGGCATAGGATTCTCGTATCCCAACTCGGTGATCGCTTTCAGTATCTCGTCGCAGATACCTAATTCTTGAAATGTTTTCATTTATAATGTTGTAATTTTTTGCTTTATCGCATGGGCACAAGGCCTTTTTTCGTCCTCAATGGGGCTAAGGGGAGAGGGTGAATAAAAACTTGTCGTACGTTAAAGTTTTGTTTGTGCCGGCAAAGGTACGATAAAAATCGGAATATATTCGATTTGAGTACAATATCCTGCTTGAAAAAACAGAATAATTTCGGATTGGTCGATATTTAGTAATTTTTCTCCTTTCATACCTCTAACTCCTCTCCTCTATACTATTTACACAATTCCCCGTAATACTAGGGTATGGCAGGGGAGAAGAGGTTAAATGTACAATATCGTCTTTTGGAATCACCTAACTAATACCTTAACCCCTCCGTCACTTCGTGCCATCTCCCCTATATTTTGCATAGCAAAACACAGAGGAGGAGTTTTAAAATATCTTCGATAGTGAAAATTGAAATACCCCGTAAAGCTACGGGGCGCGAAGTGACGGAGGGATTAAATTTTTCAAGAATCTATTCGGTGGCTTTTTTAATCATTCACCAAGAAGACAGAAATGTACTTATCAACAAGAGATTCATCGCTAACATTCAAGTTTAATTCCTCTGATTTTTACTGAACCATGATTCCTGATTGTTCGTTGATGAAAAGGTATAACACAAACCGGGCCGATTCGAAAAATCGGCCCGGTTTCATATTGTGACTTATGTTTATATGCTTCTTAGAATTGTTCTTAAAAACCGTTCGAAGATCAGTGTAGCAGCAGATGCTTTAATTGCCTTTTCTTTTCGGGTGTAAGTCCCAATTCTTCTTCCAAGTAGTTATTGATAGACCCGTGCTGTTGACGGATATAATCGCGGGCATAGGATAGGAATCGGCTGTCGGCCGATTGTATCAACGATAGAGCTTCTTGTGTTTCGTCGCAACAGTTTTTAGGATCGAACGAGGTTCTTCGTTTGTCGAAATAACGGTTGGAGAGCAGATAGTCGTTCATGATAACGTCTTCGGGTATATCCAAAGCGCTGAGTAAAAGCGATACGGCGAATCCGGTATAGTCTTTTCCGTTTATACAGCTGAGAACGATGGGGTAATTGTCTTCTACCAGCAACTGATTGAACATCGATTTGAAGGCTCTTTTCGAACCGGAAACCATCGCGACGTATAGATCTTGCATGAACAAGTTGGCATCTCCTCGTCTCAGTTCCTCTTTTTCGAGTCGGGGTAATAAATTTTGTCTGTAATGAAGGGAGCCCGGCAGATTGATTACATTATCGAATCCTAGTTCGGGACTCGTTTTGATGATGTCTTCACTATCCCGGAAATCGATTAATGTTTTTATCCCCATGTTTTTTATTCGGCTGATGCTGTTTGCCGTCAAAGAGTTAAATTCGCCCGATCGAAAAATTTTTCCCCATCGTATTTGTTTGCCGTTTTTGGTTTCATATCCGCCTAAATCCCGGAAGTTTTCGATATATTTCAATCGTTCGGCACGTGACCCTACGATACGGTCGTATCGGTCGTTAAACCGAAGAAGAAAGTAATAACGATATGTTTGCAGACTATCCGGAACAACGGTGTAACCTGTCTGAATGCTTGCTGTTGCGACAGGTTCCTTTGCTGTATCGAAATGCTCGGGGTCGGTCGATCGGTAAACTTGAACTTCTCCTTCGATCCTCGGCGTGGTTTCCCATTTTAACAAGTAGTTGTTTTGCAAGTCGATTTCACACGCCACATCAATGTCTGGGCTGTGCGTAGAGCAAGCGCCCAATGCGAGGAGCAAAGAACAAAGTTGTAGGTAACGCATATCGTTCGGTGATGAAATTTTATTGCAAATATAAGACAATGCGATAGTTAGCCGTACCGAGGTTTGTTTTATTTTAGAATATTTATAGGGCGTTTGGATTACTCCGGGGTAATATAATTCGCAGCGAACTCCGGTGTTATGTAGTTGTCCATACTGCAACAGACGGTCGCGGCGAACTCCATTCCGTATCGTACGATCGGTTCCCATTCTTCGGGAGTAAGACTGTATAGCTTATCGAGCGTAATGTCGTGTTTGAGCAATCCGAACAGAACTCCTGCATTAAAAGAATCGCCTGCGCCGATCGTACTGACAGGTGTTACAGGGGTTGTCGCAAAATGTTTGTCGCCTTTTTCACAAAATAGCTTCACTCCTTTACTACCTAACGTACAGATGAAGTTCGGGCAGTAGAATTTGATATGATCCGTATATATTTTTTGAGGGTCTGTGACGTGGAACAGATTGTTGAAGTCATCTGCCGAACCTTTCACCAAGTCGGCGTATTCGAGATTTTCGAGTACCGATGGCATGAGTTTCACAGCTTCATGGGCATGGGCATCGCGAAAGTTAGGATCGTAATAGATGATTGCTTTTCTCTCTTTGGCAAACTCCACCAGCTCGCATACCTTTTTCCGAAGTGCCGGATTCAAGGCGAAATAAGACCCGAATATGATAATGTCGTCTTTTTCAATGCGAGGCCACACGAAGTTGAGTCTTTCTTCGGGAAACTGGTTGTAGAACATGTATCGGGCTTCGTTATTCTCGTCGAGGAAAGCCAGCGAGATGGGTGTTTTTCCTTCGCAAAAAATATCCAGATTCTCGGTACAGACGCCATTTTTCTTCATGAAGTCGATGATGATGTCACCGACCGTGTCTTTCCCGATTTCGCTGATGAATGTAGCCGGTACGCCTAATCTTCCCAGCGAAATGAGCGTATTGAACGTGGAACCTCCCGGAACGGCGTGAGAGGGTTGGTTGTTCCTGAAAATAATGTCGAGAATAGTTTCTCCTATGCCTATGATTTTACGCATGTCCTCGTGGTTTATTTATTCTGACTTTGTTCTCTGGAACGGGTTCCCAAGTATCCTCCGTGGTGACGCAGGGCATATTGATGGGCGTCGAAATGAGTCGCCTCCATAGCTCCTACGACCAGAATATCGCCGATAACCGTCATAAGCGTGGTCGAGGTCGTCGGTGTTAGCCCAAGTGGGCATACTTCTCCCGGGGCTCCGGTAAAAAGGCATACGTCGGCACGTTGGGCGAGTTCGCTTCGGTTGTTCCCGGTAATGACGATGAATTTCAATTCGGGCATCAAGTTCGAAGCCAGTTGAAGAAGTTCGAGTATTTCGCGAGTTTTCCCCGAGTTGGAGATGACCAGCATCAAATCGTTTTTTTGCAATATGCCCAAGTCCCCGTGTTGAGCTTCGCTGGGGTGAAGAAATACGGCAGGAGTCCCGGTCGAGCAAAATGTGGTAGCGATATTCATGGCTATTTGCCCGGCTTTTCCCATTCCGCTGGTAACGAGTTTCCCTCCCCTTCGATGTACCTGCTCGACGATAAGTTCGACGGCTTTTTCAAACTGGTCTGTGACCGGTATATCCAGAATGGCCTGAGCCTCTTTTTGTAGGATTTCCTCTATTTTTTCGGTAAAATTCATATCTGTTTTAGGCTTTATCTTGTACAAAAGTAATAAAACGCGACGAAAAAGCTCGGACTACGTGCTATATTTCGTTACTTTTTCCGAAGTTCTTTCCCTTCGAACCGGCAAAGCGCCTCTTTCCATTCGTCGCTGATAGGGGCGGCACGACCGGCCGTTATATCGAATCCCACCATGACTGTGTGGCAAACGCCCTTTATTTGCCCGGTTTCGGTATTGACAATTTGCTGTAATAATTTGAAACTGCGGTTTCCTATTTCGACCGTACAGGTTTGCACGGCGATGGGTTCACCCGGGTAGATGGGCGATAGGAAATCGGCATTGACGTTGGCGACAACGACATCGGCTTTCTTCCAGTCGATATTCTGGGCTTTCACGGTCTCGAAATAACGGGCTTTCCCCAAGTCGTAGAAAGAGAAATATACCGAGTTGTTTACATGCCCCAGCAGGTCTATGTCGTTGAAGCGGAGTTGAAGCGGAAGCGTGTGTCGAAATGCAGGAGATGTCGTTTCCATTGTCTGTTTTTTTTAATCTTTATCTGAAAATAATGTTGTCGATAACCCGATGTCCGAATTCTGCGTTGATACGGGTTAGAAGTTCGTTTCGCAACATCGTCAGTTCGTTGCGAAGAACGGCAGATGATAGACGCACATAGAGCGTTCGGTTGTGTACATACATCGATTGCGTATAGGAGTTTACCGTCTCTCCGGCAATTCGGGGCCACAAGCGCATGACTTGCGTTTCGTCGAGTTTCTGCCCGAAATTTTTTTCCGAGATGAATTGGGAGATAATGTCGCCGATAGGAAGTGCATCTTGTTTTTTCATGGCGTTTTTCCCTCCAAGATTTTAACTTCTCCCCGATCGACGGAGAAAATGTTGTATTGCGACCCGATGAAATGTATGATTTCGTCCAAATACTTCCGGTTTGTGTCGGTAATGAATATTTGCCCGAAATGATCCGACGAAACCAATTTCACGATTTGTTTTACGCGCTCGGCATCGAGCTTGTCGAAAATATCATCGAGCAACAAGATAGGCGTGGTATCGCCTTGTTCCCGCAAAAAATCGTATTGGGCCAGTTTCAAGGCGATCAGGTAAGTCTTGCATTGTCCTTGCGAGCCTATGCGTTTCATGGGATACTCGCCCAGCATCATGTCCATGTCGTCCCGATGTATGCCTCGGGAAGTATATCCCAGTATTAGGTCTTTGTGGCGGTTGGCTTTCAGTTGCGGCAGCAGTGCGCCCTCGGAAAGATGGGATTTGTAAATGAGATCGGCCGATTCGTTTTGCGATGAAATTTCGTTGTAAAACCGCCGGAATACGGGAATAAACGATTGCAGAAAACGGTCGCGGCAGTTGTGAATTTGTGCGGCTGTCGAGTCCATTTGCTCTTCCCAAATGTCATATAGCATCTCTTCGGAACACTCCTGTCTCAACAGAGCATTGCGTTGTTCCAACGCTTTGTTGTACCGTATGAGCGTGCTTAAATATTGTTTGTCGAATTGGCTGATAACCAAGTCTATGAACTTTCTTCGCTCTTCGCTTCCGCCTAAAATCAATTCGTTGTCCGACGGAGCGGCCATGACTAAGGGGGCAAACCCGATATGATCCGACAACCGGTCATATTCTTTTTTGTTCCGTTTAAACGCTTTTTTCTGTCGGCGTTTGATACCGCAATACAGTTCTTCTTCGTTTCCGTTACGCTCGTAATAACCTTGTACGACAAAAAAGTCTTCTCCGTGTCTGATGTTCTGCGAATCGGGATTGCGGGTATAACTCTTACAAAACGAAAGGTAATAGATAGCATCCAACAGATTGCTTTTTCCCATGCCGTTATTGCCTAAAAAACAATTGATGTTGGGCGAAAAACTCAGGTCCGCTTGGGCAATGTTTTTGAAATTGACTATGGATAGCCGGGAAAGAATCATGTCGGGTTATCTTTTATTTCTACAAACATACGCAAACTTTTTTATTTTTTGCGAATAATGTTCGATGGAAATGGAATGAAAAAGTCGTGGGAGTAGGGGAAATCATGCGCATAATTGGGTCTATTAGAGCTCCTCGTACAAAAAAATGAAGATGAAATTTTATTTATAAAAAGAAATAAATTACTTTTGTCACTCGATTCTGTATAATAGGAATTGTGTAGAGGATAAAAATAATTAAAAGACAAGAAAAATATGGCAGAAAAAGAAAAAGACGAGCTTGAAAAAATGAATGAGGCTCTCTCTATGTCGGAACAGTTTGTTGAAAAGTATCAGAAACCCCTCTTGCTCGGATTGCTGGTCGTAGTGGTGATTGTCGGAGCTATATTGGGAGTACGTCATTTCTATCTGTTGCCCCGTGAGGATAAAGCTCAGGCTGCGATGTATCAGGCTGTTATGGCTTTTGAAAACGATTCTATCGATTTGGCGATTAACGGTAATGAAAAATTCGACGGTTTGTTGACGATTGTCGACCAATACGGTTCGACAGCTGCCGGTAATTTGGCAAATGCCTATTTGGGATTGGCTTATTATGAAAAAGGGGAATACGAAACGGCACAGAAATATCTTTCTGCATTCAGTGCGGACGAGACCGTGTTGTCTCCTGCCGTGACTGCCGCTATCGGGAACTGTCTGGTAGATATGGAAAAATATGCCGAGAGTGCCAAGTATTTCGAGAAAGCCGCTAAGGAATCCGACAATGCGGTTTTCAGTCCCATCTATTTGAAAAAGGCTGCCGCGGCTTATGAGAAAGTGGGTAACAACGAAGCTGCCGTGAAACTCTATCAGGAGATTAAGGACAAATATCCTACCTCCAACGATGCTCGTGGAATAGAACGTTACATCGAGCGTGCCCAAAACAAGTAATTAAGAAATTCAATCATATCGGTAAGGCCGTCTCTCATTTCGAAAGGCGGCCTTATTTCAAAAAGAGAAACCGAATATATGGCAACTGCTTATCACAATTTATCGTCTTATGACGCCGATACTATGCCCGATGCTTCGGGCATGAAAGTGGCTATCGCCGCTGCCGAATGGAATGCCGAGATTACCGATGCTCTATTGAAAGGAGCTGTCGATACCCTGCTCCGTAACGGGGTAAAGGAGGAGAATATCTATGTGGCCCGTGTGCCGGGAACTGTCGAGCTGACTTTTGCCTCGCAGCAGATGGCCGAGTTTTACCAGCCCGATGCCGTGATTGCCATCGGCTGTGTCGTGCGGGGAGATACGCCTCATTTCGACTATGTTTGTCAAAGTGTCACGCAAGGTATTACACACCTCAATACCCTGTTCGGGATACCTTTCATCTTCGGGGTGTTGACGACCGATACCATGCAACAGGCAAAGGATAGGGCCGGAGGAAAATTGGGCAATAAAGGCGACGAAGCGGCGGTGACGGCAATAAAAATGCACGATTTCGTTTGTAAATTAAAATAAGAGTGCTATCTTTGCACTCGCTTTAAGGGCAAATACCAGAGTGGCCAAATGGGGCAGACTGTAAATCTGCTGGCTTACGCCTTCGGTGGTTCGAATCCATCTTTGCCCACAAAAAAATTGCGGAAGTAGCTCAGTTGATAGAGCATCAGCCTTCCAAGCTGAGGGTCGCGAGTTTGAGCCTCGTCTTCCGCTCTGAAAAGAGAGGGTACATCGTTTCGATGTACCCTCTCTTTTTTATTTCTTTTCTGTCGATTAAAATATCGGCTATGCAGCAAGCCTGAACTATTCCCCACCTCCCTTGCCGTGCCCCGTAGCATTGCGGGGTGTTTTGCCATGCAAAATATAGGGGAGGGATTGAGAAAGAAGATCATTTGCTTGAAGAATTTAACCCCCTTGCCCTGCGGGCACTCCCCCTATCTCATCTGAGATGAGCAGGGGGAGAGGGCTAAAATGCGCTTCGAAGATTTCAGTATAGAGGAGAGGAATCGAGTAACCCGGTGCTAACTATGAAGTGCCGCGTTTCCGGTTGGGTTGAACTTATCCAACTTTTGGGAATCGGTTCACTTTTAAACTCCTCCCCTGTGTTTTGTATTGCAAAATATAGGGGAGGTGTCACGCAGTGACGGAGGGGTTGAAAACCGTGGTAAGCGGAGCGTATTGGGTAGCAACCACTCCCCTACCGTATCCTGTAACATTACGGAGTACTCTGTGTAACTTCACGTAAAGAAATGGAAATAGATGACAAGCGTTATAAATATATATACAATCCAAGCGATAACGGTGTAGAACAACTCCCAGTTGGCATACGGTTCGTTGTGAGCTCTGCACCAACGTCGATGGGAGATTAGCCCCCACAGCGGTATGGCAAACAAGGCTATCGACAGCCCGATGAGCCACTTGATGCCTACGACGAAACAAAGCCCCGCAAGCCATGTTTCCACGAACGCGATTAGCTCGATGTATTTCAAGCGGATAACCGATTTGCTTTTCTTTTTCATGATGCGGTAACTAAATTATGACCAGTCCAATAAGTAAATATACACCAATAAAGCAGATAAAGAATCCACCACGGCACAAATAAATATTCGTCTTTTTTCTTGCACCGAAAGGGATAATAGACCAATTGGCCGAACAGTATCGCACAAGCTGTCAGTCCTATCCACGCTACTGCTGTACCCAAATCGCTCATGAGCATCAAGATAAAACAAATAGAGATATTAGTTTCCACTTGTTTTTCGTATTTATTTAATTCGAACATATGTTGCTGATATGAACTCTTGTTAATAGTAATTTTAGTCGATAGCTTATAAAAATGGCCTTAGTGTCTATTTGGTTAATCCTAAACAGCTCATGCTAAGGATAAATATCCTCCGATATATCTTATAATATATTGAATGATTTCGGCTGTTTGTTTTCATGGTTTTATGATTTATAGATTAACGTTTGCAAGATAAATAAAAAAATAAATTTTGCAATATTTTAACCAGGTTTTCTATCCTGTTTTTGTATTATCATGCCATAAATGAGTGTGTGACTTGTTTTTACTTTGTCGAAAAAAACGATGGAAACACAAGAACAAAAAATGGTGGAACGGCTGTCGATGCGCCGTATGGAGATAGAGATGTTGAGGTGTGAAGTATTGTTCCGGTACTACGAACGGTTGCTCGGTTTAGATGTGATAAACGATCGTGACGAAGTGAAGAGTATCATGACTTGTATCAACACGCTCGAACGCTATGCCCGCAAATATGAAAAGAAATTCGAGGAGTTGTTTGCGACTCAAAAAGAAGCTATGACCGAAGCTGCTGTATCGGAGTCGGACTCTCCGAAAGAGGCGAATCGGGTGGCGGACATCGATATGGACAGGGAGGAATGCGAATTGCCGGATATAGAAAGCTGTGAGCAGTTGCAAGTCCCGCTTGTCGCACCTGCTTCTCTTTTGCGAAACAATCAGGAGCGTTCAGACCTTTCGACGATAAATCATGTTTCGCATCGGGCGGTCGATCCCATTGTCAAGCTGAAAAAACAATCTTCTAAAAAAGTTCGTCGAAAGAGATAGCCACCAAAGACGTCGATAGGCTATCGCGAATGCCGTTTGAAAAACAAGAGACTCTCGGTGGCGATTAAACGAGCTTTTTTCTTCTTTTCACTTCGGCTTTTAATTTGTTTAGCCATTTGTCGTAGGTCGATTCCTTCAAAAGCATAGTATGGGAGGTTTGTTTTTGATTGACCTCGTTTTTGCGGGTAACGGTCAGTTCGTTCCGGTAAAGAGAGAGCTTTACTTCCGTACGTTTGTCGGAAAGCGGTAGAATGAGGAATACGGCTTCGGTTGATTCCCTTTCGGTAGCTGTACCGAAGGTTTTTAAATTCCTTTCTACATCGTCCCGCTCGGTGTGTCGTGTACCTCGTATGATTCCGCTCTCTTTGTCGGCTTGCACGATAGTGAACTGCTCGGCTTGTAGAAGCGATAAGGTCGAATAGAATACCATGTCGTGGTTTTCGTCGAAATATTCCGATGTAATTCGGGTAACATCGTCGGAAGATAGTTCTTTGAATAAACTGCAAGAGGAGAGAAACAGGAGCGAAACGAGTAAAGACAGTTTGGGTAATCGACTCATAAAATGTTTATTTATAAATATATCCCGGAAGTCATTCCGGGATATATTCGGCAATTTTAGTATTGTTTGATGGCTTTCTCAAAGTTAGCGTTTTTATCCAAAGGAATTAAGCTGAATCCGTAAGAAATTTTTCCGGGAGCTAAATTGATTTGGTATTCCTCATGAGGCTGAGCGCCCCAAGAGTGGTCGCCTCCGACTCCCATCATACGGTAATCGATGAACAGGTCGACCAGTTCGGCCGGTTTGGGATCGCAGTTGTGACGTTGTTGGGGATTTTCGGGACGCTGACGACCGTCGTCACGATGGTCTCCGCTATCGAACGATTCGAGGGGATAGTTCGAAACATTGAATTCCAACAAGCTGTCGGCGACGATTAGCAAAGCGTTCTTTTTGCCTGTAAGAGCAAACCAGCTCACGTCGGTGCGATGGTTATTTTCTTGCGGACGTACATACGGCTCGTAAAGGTCGGCTATGTTGGCTTCGTATCGCCCGATAAAACAACTGGTACGACGGTCTATGTAGTTTTCCCACGGTCCTCGGCCATAGTATTCCAACAGGGTGAATGAGTCGGGTAACTGCATACGCAATCCTATGCGGGGAATCATGGGCGCTTGGGGATCGGATACCTCGAACGTGTTGTCTATCTTGATAACTCCGTTACCGAATATCGTATAGGAGATTTCCCATTCCGACCGGGTTTGCGGGTAAAGGTATCGACAAACGACACGAACGTTATCGTTCTCTTTTTTATCGACGGAGAATGAACGGGCGACAGGGGGCTGTTGGGTGGCCTCTTTCCATTTGCCTAATAGCTTGGGTGAGTTATAGCCGTAGTCGTTGTCTAACGGAGCTCTCCAAAAAGCGGGGCGGAGTCCGAATCCGTCGAGGATATATTCGGTTCCTTTATACCGGTACGAGGTGATCAAGCCGCTGTTTTTGTCGAATGTAACACTGAAATTCTTGCCGGAGAAAATCGTCTTATCTCCATTATCGGTTTGTGCGACGACTCCTTGATCGGGTTTTGCAACTGGCTTGATAGCCGGTTTGACCGAGATTTGTTCGCGTGCTACGACATAACCTTGCGGAAGGAAAGGTTCCGCTTTTTTCTGTTTGGCCTCGAATTCGATTTGATAGTCTACGGTTTCTTTATCCATATTCGGCAGCCCGCTCAATGCAACCGTACATTTCTGACGCGGACGCAACGAGACGGTGAATTTCCCGGTTTTCAATACTTTCCCGTTCCCTTTTACCGCATAAGCGAAATCGTATTTGTCGAGGTCTGTGAAGAAAAATTCGTTTTGAACTTCGATCGTTCCTTTCGTTCGGTCGAAGTTTTTGAATTTGATATTTTGATAAACCTTGCCCATTTCAATGGTCTGCGGTTTTATTTTCCGGTCGGGATATACGATACCATTGATGCAGAAATCTCCATCGGAGGGAGTTCCGGTATCTCCGTAATCACCGCCGTAAGCCCAGAATTTTTCGCCTTTTTCATTTGTCTTTTCGAGTCCTTGATCTACCCAGTCCCATATACAGCCGCCTTGAAGAAGATCGTATTTTTCGATGATATCCCAATAATCTTGGAAGTTTCCTAAACTGTTCCCCATAGCGTGGGCATATTCACAGAGGATAAGAGGCCGATGCGATTTGGGGTTAAGAGCATATGCTTCGATTCCTTTCGGGGAAATATACATGGGGCAAACGATATCCGTATTCCATTCATGTTCGGCACGTTCGTATTGAACCGGACGGGACGGATCCCGTTGTTTCAGCCACAAATAGGTTTCATAAAAACAGTAACCGTTCCCCGCCTCGTTCCCCAGAGACCATGTGATGATAGACGGGTGGTTTTTATCCCGTTCTACCATGTCTTTAAGACGGTCTAAATGAGCCGGTAAATAGAGAGGATTGTTACCGAGACTTCCTCCGGCTTGTAAGCTATACCCCATGCCATGAGTCTCGATGTTGGCTTCGTCGATGACATAGAATCCGTATTCGTCGCATAGTTCATAAAATCTTTTTTGTTGAGGATAGTGACAAGTGCGAACCGTATTTACATTGTATTTTTTCCAAAGCTCGAAGTCTTTGAGCATGGTTTCTTCGGTTATGTAATGACCGGTAAGCGGGTCGTGCTCGTGTACGTTAACCCCCTTTACAAGGATAGGTTGCCCGTTGACTAACAGTTGTTTGTTCTTGATTTCGACGGTGCGGAACCCTATACGGGAAGGAATGCATTCTTCGATTTTCCCTGTTTCATCGGCAGTCGAAATAAGTAGCGTGTATAGATTCGGAGTCTCGGCGGTCCATGCTTTTACGTCGTTTATCGTTTCTGCAAAAGAGACGGATTGTGAACTGTTCTTGTCGAGTTTTATCGCTTTTTCCCCGTGGGCTACGGTTTGTTCGGCGTGGTCGATGAGTCGATACGAAACGGAAATGGAACGCGCCTTAACCTCGTCGTTTTGTACTTTTACATCGAGTTTGAATACCCCGTTCTTGAACGATGAGTCGAGAGGTGTTTGTACTTCGAAATCAGCGATTCGGGTTTGCGGCTGGGCATAGAGATATACGTCTCTTTCAAATCCGGTCAGCCTCCAAAAGTCCTGTCCCTCGAAATAATTGGCATCGGAGAATCTGTGCATTTGTACGGCTAAGGTATTTTCCCCGGGTTTTACGACAGGAGTTATATCGAATTGTACCGGAACTTTCCCTGCTTTCGACATACCTATGAATTCACCGTTCAGATAGAAGTAAGCAGCACCTTTTACCGCATCGGCGCTTAGAAAGATTCTTTTTCCTTTCCAGTTTGCGGGGAGGGCGAAATCCCGGCGGTATGTACCGGTCGGGTTCCACGCTTCGGGAACCATAGGAGGATTGGGCTCTTGGAGATATTTGTCGAATCCCGGAGATACGAATTCATACCCTACATTTACATAGATAGGGTCGCCGAATCCTTGCAGCTCCCAGTTTCCGGGGACTTTTATCTCTTTCCAATCGGCGGTGTTAAAATCGGGCTCCATGAAATTCATGGGTCTTTCTTTGAATTTTTCGGTATAATGGAATTTCCATGTCCCGTTCAAAGGTAGGTAGAAACTTCCGTTCGCCTTGTCCTTGTTCAAAGCCGATGTCTCGTCGATGTAAGAGGTGAAACTGGCATGAGGCGGCAGCTTGTTGATACTGAGTAATTGCGGGTTGGTAATTTCGGCAAATCGGTTTTCTTGCTGTTGTCCGAAGATAGGTGCGGATAACAGGCAAGCGGCCGATAGAAATAGCACAATGTTCTTCATGTCGTTTATCGTTTTTATTTGTGAATAGTGTGTTATTTATTATAGACGGTCATTCACCTCGATATGAGGACGGAGATTGTCCGGTATTTTGTTTAAAAAATTTGCCGAAGAAAGATTGATTGGCAAAGTTCAGTTCTTCCGAAATTTCTTGGATACTTAGCGTCGTGGTTTTTAGGAGTTGTTTGGCGGCCATAATAACGACGTCGGAAATGATCTCGTGAGCGGTCTTGTGACTTAATTGCTTGATGACTGAGGATAAATGCTTGGGCGATATACAGAGTTTATCGGCATAAAAATCGACGCTGCGATTTTCTTTATAATGCTGGGTAAGCAAGGAGAGAAACCTCCATAGAATATCTTCTTTACGGGATATTTTCAATTTCTTGCGTTCTACCCGTATGGCAAACATTTGGTTTAACTCCAAGATGAAAGCAGAAATAAGAGAACGTATGATCGCATAGTTTACGTGGGCCTCGTATCTGTTTTGTATCAGACGAAAATAGCCTTCGACCACTATCGACTCATTCGCTGAAAGGGACGTATGCGGGTGTCTGGCGATATAGGTACTTAACGAGAAAATGGTTTCCAAGTCCAAAAAAGCATTTCTTTCTTTGGGCGAATGTTCTCTCATCGAGAGATAACGTGCCTGAAAGTCGCTGCTCGTTTTTATCGGTTTCCAAATCGTGTTGGGGTAGAGGAACACGATACTACCGGGTTCGAGTACATATTCTGTAAAGTTCAGTTGCACGGTTTTACAACCTCGGGTACATAATACGATCGTAAGTTTGTCGGAAGATGTGAGTAATGTATTATCCTCGGAAGAGGAAGCGGGCCTTTCAAAAGAAAGTAGAAAATGTTCCTGCGTTTGCGGATTTAGATTCGTATCCGTAGATTCCTGAGGTTTCTGCATATACGGCTATGGGTTATGAATGAAGGCAAAGATACGAAAAGGAGAGTATAGAGACAAACGAAAATGATGTTTTCAAGTTTGGTTTTGCTCAATTATATTCTATTTTATTCATAATTACGGTTAAAAGATAGGAGTGAAGCTATAATAATCGGGACATCTCGGTGAAAGAGGTTTAAAAAGACATGCGCCAAGAGTTTCTCGGCGAGACCCTTGGCGCATGATTTTAAGAGCGGAAGTTATCTTTTAACGATAGAGGTCGTCAATGTACCGTTTTTGGTTTTTACCACGATTTGGTAGAATCCGGGAGTGAGGCTTTGTAAGTCGAGTTGCCCGGAGGCCAGTATGTTGGACGAATAAACCAATGTTCCGGTAATCGAGTAAACGTTGGCTTGGTGTGCGCCTTCGGCATCGATGTAGAGAATGTTGTTCACGGGGTTAGGGTAACATTTCAATTCGGTGTTGCCGGTGTTGATGGCTGTAATTCCGGTTCCGATTTCGCTGTATTGATATGCGCCCAAGTCGATGTTGAAGTTCTCGTCGAGGCAGAGATTGCCGTCCAGATCATAGGTATTGTCGGTCAAGAGCCCGGCGGGGTCGTCACCGGCGGCAATGAGAGGCGACTCGGCTGAGAGGTGGTAGTTCCCATTTTCGGGATCTACAAATTTAGGAGCTTTGGCATCTTCGGTGTCGACGTTATTGTCCAGGGACAGTTTTATGCAACTTTCGTCAAGGACGATTTTCGATCCTTCTTTTTGGGATTCGGTTACTATATAGTCGTAGCCCCAAGTGTTACGGCCGTTGTCGTTTTCGGTGTTGCTAATAGCGGTGTTGTAGAATTCTGCGGTAGCGCCCGAACTGGCATCACAGCGGATATTGCCGGGCGTGTTGCCCCACAAGATGGTGTTGTAGAAGCGTACATTGCCTCTTTCAACAAAGATTCCACCTACACGGTTCCAATCAAAAGCTCCTTCTCCAACGTTGCCGACGATGGTCGTATTACAAAAGGTAACAGTCCCTTGATTGCGCAGGATACCGAATTTCGAAGATACCTTATTGCGGGTGAAGAGACAGTTGGAGATGGTGATATTGCTATTATCGAAAGCGACGATACCGACACTTTCGGTGGCAGCATTGTCTCGGAAAATGCAGTTATTGATTTGAAGCGAGCCGTAGACTTCGAGAAGCATGCGATTCCCGGCGCTGAGCAGGTCGCAATTGGCAAATTCGAGATTGTCGAAATGTACCGTGCGGGAGGTACTGTTACCTCCGATCGAGAACATGGTGCAATTGGAGGTGAATACTGGCCTAATATGTATGTCACGTTGGTCGAAAGATGTTTCGTTACCTTTGAACCCGCCATAAAGGCGTGCGCCTTGTCCCAGATAGAAACCACTCTCAATGTTGTAAGTACCTTCTTTAATCCACGCTTCGGTGTCGACTTTTGATTTCAAACTATCGATGGGGGCTCCGTTTTCCCAAGAAGACCCGTTTCCTGTACCGTTGGGGACGATGTAGATCACTGCGTTGGCATGCGTTCCGTACAAGGCAAAGATTGCCATTAAAAACACAAAAAGTAAATTTTTCGATTTCATAGTTGTTAAATTTTTAGTGAATGACTTTTAAGTATAAGGGCTTGGTAGGTTCGTATCCGGAATTGGACTTCCCAAGACATTATTCTGTTTATTCATTAATGAGATGTATGGGTGGATAACTGAACGTGTTGTCGATTATCCACCGGGCTTTGTATATTTTATAGTTCTGTTTTTGAAAGAGAATATTACCCTCCGGGTCGATGAGGTGATCGGACCACCACGACTCTGTGGGTTTAAGCATGAGTGTGGGTATGCCGCTGGGCCCCGAAGAGATACTTTTGATTTCTTTGATGTCATAGGCGATGGAGCATTTGTCCGACACGATGTCGTATTTGAAGATCTTTCCGTTGGTGGTCCAGTAGAGGGCATATTCGCCGTAGACCGGGAAAAGGTCGTGCGACCCTTCGGTCCCCTCGCCGTAGAGTCGGTAGATTTCATTTCGGTTCACAAGGGCAGGATTTTCTTTATCGAAATTGTATTCATAGGAGATGAGATAATTGCCGGCAGTGGTGTAGAGGAGGTTTTTCATTCTGTCCCACACAACGTTGTGAGCCGCCGATACAGGATAGGTCTCTACCGCTTTGCCCGTACCGGCGAGGGTGTCGGTGCGGAAAATACTTATCTGTTGGTCGGTCGAGGAGGCTGCCACGATGTTGCCATCGGGGAGCAACTCGGCCGAGTGCGGGTTTGCGCCAGCATAGGCATAGAACATGACTTTCTTGTCGGCAATGCGGATTAGCGCCACAGCTCCACCCGAGGCGGTGACGAGTAGGTATTTGCTGTTGTAGACAGGTTTGACTTCGCTGGGGTTGTGGAACCAGATTTGCTTATCGGTCGGGATAGACGATGTGGCTACCCTCCATTCCCACAGGATCGTGCCATTTTCTTTGGCGATGACAAACGCCCGGTTTGTCTGCTCGGCGATGGCGATTTCCCTCGATACGCGAGGGGCACAGCCGCAGTCGGCCTTTATGGTATGGCCGGCTGCGGCGATACATAGAGTAGCAGTCATTATGAGCTTAATGCTTGTTTTCATGTGGCGAGAGGATTATGGTTGGGGGTTGTCAACAACTAATATTCCATTGGAGATGGTGCGTGCTCCTCCTTTGTCTGAGGGTCGGTTCACGATAGGGAATGTTACCAATCCGTCGGGCTTAGTTTTACGAACAACGAGGGTGGTGGAGCCGCCTCCGTCCAAAGCAATGGCATCGGAACAGCCGAGTGCGTTGAACAGCAGGGATAGGGCGTTCATGTCGAAGCCAGTGGAATAACCTTGCTGCCTACCGTCGACCACGAGAAAGTAGAGTGTTTTACCTTCGATTCCTACGGCTGTGCGAGGCTGGCGGGTCGAGGATTGGGCAATGTCTTCACTGACAGATAGTATTTGTCCGTCTTTCATAAGAAGTCCGTATCCGCCAATTACTTCCTGCATGTCGTTCAGGTAGGGGAATATGTCGTTGACAGTGCCGATACCCACCGTTCCGTCTTTTTTCTTATAAATGACTTCGGTGTGCCCGTCGTAATAGGTGGTTCTGATAGCCACGCCGTCTTTGTAGAACAGCCCCATGGGAATCAATTGCCCCGATGATTCTTTGGCCCAGAAATCACCGTTCACACCTAACCATACGGTTTTGCCGTTGCCTTCGGCCGCACCGGCATGTACCGGCATAATGGCATCGGGGTTGGGAAGCTCGGGTTTGTCGTTGGGGGTAGAGGCGATAATGGTCACTTTATCGAGGTCGACCCGGGCGACGAACATGTGCATTCTTTCCCCGTCGCTGTCGAAGTCGATTTCTGAAATAGTGACTCCGTCTCGGAGCTCATTGACCGATTCGCTGTACACTTCGCCGATGACACCGCTTTTCGCTTTCAGGTCGGAGAGTAGGACCGAGTAGCTTTTCTCTTTATCGTCGTCGGAAGAGCAGGAGGGGAATGCTATCGATGATAGGAGTAGTACGAAAAATAATTTATATAAGGGTTTCATAATTTTGTTAAGATTTTAGAGATTGAACAATAGCTGGTTTGTTGTGGAAATTCATAAGCGCCTATGTCGACGGAAGTTCCGCTCTTACGTTTGTTTCCAATGATGTCGCAGGGGAGGTTCAACGGGTCGATGACCGAGTCGAGACCTTTGTCGATACAGTAGGAACCACTGCGGAGGGCGAAATCCCCATTGCCCGGATTGACGAACTGCGGTCCGTCGGAAGCGTCGTTGGAAGCAGAGAGGTCGATGACATTACTTTTCGTCGGTTCTACGTTGACTCCGTCGCCGGACTGAATGGCGCAGTTGTAGAGCTTGACATTTTCACCGGTGTAGAGTTGGTGGAACTTTCCTTTGGGACGGTTGTCCTTGTTACCCCACAGGAGGACATTGTATGCTTCGGTTCCGGGATCCATGCGGAGTCCTCCACCGGCTCCTCCGTTTCCTACATTGTTGACGATGGTGGTATTGTAGAGTTTTGTCCCGTTGGCGACATGTATAATGGCGCTGGTCGTTCCTGTTGAGGTGTTGCCATAGATGATGCAGTTGATAAGTTCGCAGTTATCGAAGTACCCGGCAGGGTTCTTGCCATAGGAGTTGTTCCTGATGATGCAGTTCCTGAGACCGCGTCCGCCATAGATTTCAAGCGGGCCCACATACTCCGATGCGCTGTTGGCTCCCTCGAAGATGAAGCCGTCGAGGAATACACGCAGTCCGTTCCCGTTGCTCCATGCGTTCAAGGTTTGGAACGGTCCGCCGATGATTGTCGATTTGTCGGTAAGGTCACGGTCTTTTCGTTTGGTTTCGGAACCGTTGAATCCGCCGAAGGCGTTCACCTCTTTCCAGTTGAGCGTGGTGGTGATTTGGTATTCGCCTTTGGCTACCCATAATTCTTTGAGTTTGGCGTAATCGGCTGCTGTAAGGCCTTGTGCAATTGTGTTGTAGGCTCGTTCCCAACTGCTGCCGTCTCCACCGGCGGGGGCATCGGCCCGTACATAGACAATCTCATCGGCAGCTCGTTGAGTGATATACAGGGTGTCGGGTATGGCCGAGGGATCGCTCTTGCTGCCGACAGTAACATATCCATACCGTTCGTCGAAGTCGAGGTTTTCATCGATGGTGACAGAAATATCGAGATCGGTTCTTTGCCCGGGTGTAGTTGTCGAGGAAAGGTCGCTCACCTTAATCCAGTCGGACGATGCTTTGGTTTCGGCCTCGTTATTGACGGTGATTAAAAACTCGGAAGTTTTGCCTGCTCGTTGAACGATGAGATCTTTCTCTTCGGGGAGGAGGGCCCAAGCTGCCAATGCGTCTTGTGTGGTTTGCATGACGGTGAGGGTTTCCTCGACGGTTTGGCTTTCGTCGAACAGTCTGATGGTTTGCCGTTTGATGATGCTTTCGGAGGGGTTGGCATCGGCGTGAATGTTCAGGTCGCCGCTTTCGGTTTTTGTGAAGGAGAAACCTTCGCCTTCAATGGTTTCATATTTCCAGTTTTGGTCGGTTACGACATCGATGACTTCGTCACCTCCCTGCCGGCTGAAATAGACGATTTTCTTAGGTAGGGTGATGAGGCTTCCCCGGCTGAGTTGTTTGACGGGGATTCGCTTGGTGAGTTGGTCCATGAGCCTGATTTCGACGTATCCGTCGCGGTCGGTCATTTGGGCGTTTTCGTTGATTTCGAGGATAATGGAGTCGGGTTTCAAGGCATTTCCTCGGTTGCGCCTAATGTTGATCCATTCGGTTTCGGTTTCGGCGAACCACGGGTATGAGGACCTGAGGTTGAGTACGATTCGTTCGGAGAGCGGCCCAATGGTAACTTCATCTTGTATGATCAGTTCGGGAGTCTCTTTGCGTATTACACCGTCGTCGTTGCAGGAAATAAGTAGGAGAATAATCCCAAATAAAGTATATTTCAATAATTTATCTTTCATAGTCGTGCGTGTTAATGCGTTATTGTTTGTTGATTATCAACAATCCGTTCAAGATATCTTGCGGTATGCTTTGTTGCTGTCTGTTGAGAGTGTTGAATTCCACACCCGATGTGGTTTCTTTCCTTACGGCGAGGGTGGTATATATGTCGCCGCAGAGATTAGTTGCTTGATAGCAGCCGGCTCCTTGACAGATATACATGGCATCTTTCAGCCTGATACCGGTAGATTGCTCGGGGGTACTTCCCTCGACGATGAAGATGTAGAATTTTGAGGCGTCGGCATTGGTCCCTACGAAGGTTCGGGCTTGTAATTCCATCGTGCTGTCGTCGGCCATGAAGGTTCCGAGTTGACCGTCTTCCAAGAGCCGTTGCGCTCCGCCGATGGCGTGTACAGCTTGTTTTTTGAGGACGAGAAAATCGGATACGGAGCAGATACGGACTTTCCCGTCGCGGGTGACTACCACGCAGTTGTCTTCGCCAGGATCGGCCGATTCTTTGATGGCTATTCCGTCTTTATAGAACAAGCCGGCGGCTTGTGTGCCGTTGAAATTGCCTCCGTTGATGGCTAGCCATACGTTCATGCCGGCGTTTTCGGCGCTCATGGCTTGCTCGGGGACGGATTCGAGGGTGGAGATACCCGATGTTTTATTGCCGGGCGAGGATGCAGCCACGGTGACATTTTTGTTCAGGTCGACCACGGCGACGATGAGTCGGGTGGGTTGGAGCATATAGGTACAGGTGATGTCGGTGATTTCCACACCGTTGCATAGGTTGTAAGTAGCCTCGGACTCGATACTTTGAATGTAGTCGGTATTGGCGGCGATGTTTTGGACCAAAGCCGATTTCCCGCCTTTCGTGTCGATTGCGTCGTCGTTTTTCTCACAGCCGACGGTGGTAAGTGTGATTAGCAATGCCGGCAGTATGTAGTGGGTGAAATTATAAATCTTTTTCATCGTATAGGAAGTTATGTGTTTGGGGTTATTCCCAGCCCGGGTTTTGGGGTAACAGGTTGGGATTGAGAGAAATTTCGTTTAGCGGGATATTGAAGAGATAGTTCTTCTCGGTGAAGTTGGGCTTATAGTCCACGCGGAGATCATAGGGCATGATGAAGCCGTCTTTGATGGGGACTTTCCCAGTGAGATAGGAGAGTTCCTGAGCGGTGTACATGTTTGATTTCGCACCTCTTTTGGGGCGGTTCAGCAAGTCGCCCGCATGCCAGCGCAGGATATCCATGTAGCGTAGACCTTCGCCGAAGAGTTCGACCCGTCTTTCCCGGCGGATTTCGCGAATGAGCCAAGCGTTCGGGCCTTTGATGACGGGATATTTCTCAATCATGTTGGGGTCTTCACCTTCGGCTGGCGGATTGGGGGAGAGCATGAAGGTGAGTCCAGCTCGTTGGCGGAGGAGGTTGATAGTTTTGTCAAGTTCGGGGTCTTCGCCTAGCTCGGCACCGGCTTCGGCTCGAATCAAGAGAATTTCGGCGTAACGAAAGATGGGTGAGTCGACGCTTCCTTTGAAGCGGAGGTCGACGTATTCGGCGGGGTTATAGTACTTGGCAATGCAATATCCCGTGGTGGAAGTCCCGTAGTATGGGCGATCGTCGGTTCCTTGCATGTAGGAAAAGATATTGGGTGCTCCGCCCACTCTTTTCCCGTTGACGGTTTTCCAGAGGTAGTAACTGTCTTCTCCATCGGCAGGATTGCATATTGTTTGGAGGAGACGGGGGTCTCTTTGTCTCATTTCGATGGACGAGCTTTTGTTTTTGTGGCAACTGCATAGGGATATGGGCAAGCCGGTACGAGCACAGAGGTACTCTTCGAAGCAGTCGCGGCTCATACCGTAGTTCGAGAGGGGTAGTCCCCGGCTGATATCGTGTCCCATGTTGATGGCGGCATCATATTCTTTGGATAAGATGATTTCGCTGTTTCCGGTGTAGTTGTCCTGTATGAAGAGGTTGTAGTAGGGTTTCTCGCCGATGTTGTAGAGGCTATAACCGTACTCGGGTTTCATGAGTTCGCCGGCGGCATTGTAGGCTTCGCGGAGGAATTTTTCGGATCCTTCGAGGTCGCGGTATAATCGCCAAGTGCCTTCAAAGAGGCAAACTCGTGCTTTGAGTGCGAGCGCGGCATCCTTGCTTACCCGGCTGACGTTGGTTTTGCGGGGCATGAGTTCGATGGCGTTGTTGAGGCACATGAGAATGGAGTCCATGACGATGTACCGAGAGTCCCGGCCTTTGTAAAGTTCGGGGCTGTTAGTGCTGAGCGGGTGAGTGTACCACGGTACATCACCAAACCGCATGACTTTGTTGAAGTAGTCCATGGCCTTAAAGAAGTAGATTTCGCCGGCATACTGGTTTTTGGACGATTCGATAGCGGGCGATTTCATGTAGTTGTCGAGAAATTCGTTGCAACCCCTAACGATGGACCATGACCATTGCCCGTCGGAGGTAGAGACTAAGTTTTGTCCCCACGCGATGGTGTTTGCCCCGGTGGAGTAGATGTTATCGGATTGGCAGTCTTTTGAGATGAATTCAATGGCTCCGTCGGTGTTTGGGTTTCCTTGCCCGATGATGAGTTTGGGGTAGAAAGTATTGCAGTATTGTTCCAAAGCCGAGGCATTGGCGGTTTCCCAATAGTGGTTGCTCTCGATCACGTCTTCGGGTTTGAGGTCGAGATAGTCTTCGCAACTTGCCAGCAATAGGCTCGGGACGATGGATATATAGATAAATATCTTTTTCATAGGACTTGTCGATTAGAATGTGATGTTGATACCGAATGAATAACTTCTCATGAAAGCGTATTCTTTACCTGAGTTGACACCGGTGGCGTTGACCATGTTGTCGACGATGTCGGGGGTCATAAAGGGTGGAAGCCCGGTTTTTTCCCATAGGTTCAGCCCGCTGGCATATAGCCTTATCTGTTCGAGACGGAGCTTTTCGGTCCATTTTTGTGGAAGGGTATAGCTCACTGTTACGTCTTTGAGACGGATATAAGCTGCGTTTTGTAGGTATTTAGTTTGGATTTGCTTGCTGTGGTTGGCCGACGAGGGTCGGGGAAAATAGGCATCGGGGTTTTTGTAGCTCCATGTGTTGTCGATGTGGTACTGGAAGATGTTTGAGTTGTAGATGCCCCGAGAGAATCCCCACAGTTGGTCGCTGTTGGTCCAAAGGTCACGCTTGGCTACGCCCTCAAACATGACGCGCACGTCGAAGTTATGCCAACTGATTCCTCCTTGAATGTTGAACCTGTAACGCGGGGTACTGTTTCCGATAACTTTGATGTCGCCGTGGTCGTCGAGTGTGACGTTTCCTCGGTCGATGATGCCGTCGCCATTGAGGTCTTTGTATCGGATATCCCCGGGTTTCCAGTTGGAGTAAATGAACTTTTGTATGTAGTTCATTTCGGAGGCTTCGTATTCGTCTTTGATGAATCCGTCGGTGACGTATCCCCAAATTTCGCCTAGTTTCTGGCCTTTGTAGTACATGCCACTTGCCAGAGAACCGGTGGGGTTGTCGTACTTGGTGATTTCGGCCTGATAGTCGGAAAGTCCAATGGAAAGGTGATAGCCGAAAGGACTTCCCAAAACATTGGGAAGTTGGTCGCGCCAACTTATCTCAAGCTCCCAGCCGGTTGTGCGCATGTCGGCGATATTTTCTTTTCCACCACTTGCGCCCAGCACTGCGGGGTATGTGCGGGACCGAACCATGCCGTTTACGTCGCGCACATAGAAGTCGAATGTTCCTGAAAGCCTGTTCTTGAACAAGTTCCAGTCGAGACCGATGTTTTTGGAGATAACTTTTTCCCATGTAATGTTGGAGCTCGCAAGGGTAGGTTGGTTGAGTCCAGTGATGATGGCTCCGTTCATAACATAGTTGAGGACGGAGGAGGTGAGGAAACTATAATGCTGATAGTATCCGTCGGTGACTTGGTTGCCCAACGAGCCGATGGAGGCTCTTATTTTAAGGTTGTCAAGCCATTCGGCAGACTCCATGAAGCTTTCTTCGGAGATTCTCCAACCGATTGATGCAGAGGGGAAGAAGCCCCATTTGTGCCCGACGGCATATTTGGAAGAACCATCGTATCGTCCGTTGACTTCGAATAGATACCTTGATTTGTAGTCGTAGTTTGCCCGGAAAAATACGCCTTGTACCGCCCAGCTTTTATTGGTCTCGGTGGTAGATAGGAATGTTTCGGCCATGCCTGCAATGGGAAGCTCGTTGTCGAAGAGGTCGGAGGCAATGACTTGGCTGGTCTCGTAGGTTTTCTTCTCTTGGTTGTAACCGACCATGATTTGGAAGTTGTGGTCGCGGGCGAAGGTTTTTTGGTATTCGGCCCAGATGTTGAAGACGAAGTATTTTTCGTGTACCTTGTTGTTGGTCACTCCATTCGGGGTGATGTTTTCTTCTTGTATAGCTCCGCCTTCTCGGTCGGGCATGGTTTGGTAGATGGTTTTCTTGTGGGCTTTTTGGAAGTTGTAGTATTGGTTTTGGGTGAAGTCTCCTTTGATCGAGAAGCCTTTAAAGGGGTTCAAGGTGAATCGTGCGCCGTACCAGAAGTCTTGTGTCTTGTCAGTTTTTCTCCCAGCCTGAGCCATTTTGCCGATGACGCTTTCGATGCCTTTGCGTACTGTGATTCCGGCAAAGTCGCCGTTAGGAAGGAATACCGGCATGGTGGGAAACATGCGATAGATGTCGTAGTACCACGATCCACCATCGCCGCTGTCTCTGAACGGCTCATCGCTTTTCATGTCGTTGTACTTGAAGTTTACGCCGACGTCGAGCCATTTGGTGATTTCTGTGTTGTAGTTAAAGGTGGCGTTAAGTCGGGAGTAAGAGTCGTTGCCATATCGGAAGATGCCTGACTGGTCTTTGTATCCGATAGAGGCATAGTAGTTGTTGCGTTCGTTCCCGCCAGAAATGCTTACGTTGTGTTGTTGCATGAAAGCGGACTGTCGGTAAAACTCTTTCAACCAGTCGGTGTTGGAGACGTACAGCCAACCGGGATTAGAGGGGGTATTTCGGGAGTCTTGTATACCCTCTGTGTCGACCATCACGCCGGGGTTGTTGGCTGGGTCGGCGATGTGAGCGTCCAAAAGTTCGAGGAAGCGGTCGCTGAAATAGTAGTCTCCGGGGGTGTCGTAGTCTATCATTTGGTTGACGGCACGAGTCCAGACATCGGCCGAGGGCATATCGGGCAATCTGGCGGGAGTGTTCCACGAGAAGTTGTTATTGTAGTTGATTCTCACTTTCTTGTCGTTGTCACCTCTTTTGGTGGTGATGAGAATGACACCGAATGCTCCGCGCGGGCCATATACGGCTGCGGTGGAGGCATCCTTCAATACCGAGATGTTGTCGATGTCTTGCGGATTGATGAGGGAGAGGTCTGAAACTTCGACTCCATCAACCAAGATAAGTGCACTGCCTCCGTTCAAGGAGGTGTTACCTCGAATGTTGTAACTGGCTGGCTGGTTGGGCTGTCCGCTGTTGAAGGAGATGTTGAGGTTGGGAATCATACCTTGCAGTCCTTGTGCCACGTTGGCGATAGGTCGATCGTTGAGGATATCGCCAGATACCGATGTCACGGCTCCGGTCATGTTGAGTTTCTTTTGAGTACCGTATCCTACGACTACCACTTCGTTGAGAGAAGAGGGAGTTTCTTGTAACGAAATATTCAAAGAGGTTTTCGTAGGTGAAACGACGAGCCTTTGGGTCTCGAATCCTACATAGGAAACAGCCAGTTCGGCTTGTCGTCCACTCTCTATTTCGAGGTGAAAATTACCGTCGATGTCAGAAACCGTTCGATCTTTCGACCCGATGACACTGATGTTGACTCCGGGCAACGGTTCGCTCGATTCATCGACGACTCGGCCTGTGACTACATACTTGGCCGGAGCGGTTTCTTTATCGGCGTTGATACTGTTGCCAGAGGCTCTTTTTGAAACGATAATTTGTCGCCCTTTTACATTATAAGTTAAGTCTTGTGGTGATAGAACTCGATCTAAGATACTGAAAATGGGTTCGTTGTTGGCTTTAACACTGATCTTTACATTGGGGTCTATAACACTTTTATTGAAAAAGAAGATATACTCACTCTTTTTCTCGACTGTGCTGAAAAAAGTGATTAACGAAACGTTCGATAAATCTAATGAGAGATTTTTTTGTGGCTGGTTCGCTATTGATTCGGCAGGGATAAAACATATAAAAAACAAAATAAAAATGTTTTTTAAAATGAATGTTAATGAACTGCCGGTTTTTCTTAACCGCAAATTTAATTTCATATATTTGTTGACTTAAAATTAGTGAATGACTTAGAGGTTTTTACTAATTGCTCGCCGGATAGTATCTCGCACATATTATCCGGTATTTTTGTTTCTTCATGTTGTTTCTGTTTTCATAGGCATTGGTGGGTGTTTTATAGTTAGTTTTTGGTTTTATTGTTGTGATAAAGGTTATTGATTCGTTAAGGTAATATGATGATTTTGTTCCCTTCGTGCCGGTATGACAACTCGACAGTATGGGAGATGGATTCGAGTATTTCATCGATCGACAGGTTGAGGTCCATGTTTCCATAACATACTTCGTTATCCAGCGACTCAATGCCCTCGATGGGAATGTTGTAGTAATGTGAAAGGGTGCGCAGTATATCGTGTAGTTTCATGTCGTTGAAGTTGATGATGTCGTCTTTCCAACAGATATATGGAGTTACGTCGACATTCTTCACATTCATGAGTCCGCTTTCATAAGCAAGTCTTTGATTGGGAGCCAATTTGGTGCTGTTTTCACCAACGGTGACTTCGACACTACCTTTCACTAACGTGACAGACGATTGTGGGTCGTTGTGGTAATCCGATACGTTGAATTTCGTACCCAATACTTTGACTTCTATCCGATTTGTCTTTACGATAAACGGGTGTGAGGTGTCCCGGTGCACATCTAGGTAAATTTCTCCATCGACATAAAGATGCCGTTTCTTTTCAAAATCCGACTGGTAAATCACGCGAGAACCCGAGTTGATCCATAAAGCCGATCCGTCGGGCAAAGTCATGTGTGACCGTTTGCCGTAAGGAACAACGATTTGGCTAGTGGTTATTTCTTTGTTATTTTTTAAGTTTGCGACTTGTACGTCGTCTACCATGATGACACCTCCTTTTTCGATAGATATGTTGGCCATATTCTTCTCGACATGGATAGATTGTTGCTCGTCGATGATAATTTGAATATTACTATTCATATCGACCGAGTCGGAGAGGAGTGCCAAACAATTGTCTGGGGTAGATACCGCACGCTCTTGGGAAAGAAACCACAATGCCGAAAAAGAGAGGGCCACTAAGATACAGGCTGCCGACCAGTATATCGGGATAAGTCGGTGGCGCTTGCTTTTTTTCCCGGCTTGTTCATAGATATTGTGGAGCAGATTGTTTTTATAGGAACGGATAAAGAGATTTTTATCGGTCGTGATGGCCGTGTTGCGAATAAGGGAGATGGCTAAGTCTATTTTTTCGCTTTCTCCCGGATATTTCGCTTTATAGGCATTTAAGTCGAAATTGTTTGATTGAGAACCATATTTCGCCCACAAAAAAAGTTCATCGTCGAAGATGAATTTTTCTATGTCTTCAAAAGTATAACCTTTGTTCATTTCCTTTATCGTTTTGCCTATTCATAGAGGTTCTATATAAGAGACAAAACAGAACCTCGTTTTATACTCACAAGGTAATAATTTTTTTTAAAAAAAGATATGATACTCTTTTTGTCGGGAGAAAAGGCTGCGAAATACTAAATAAGAAAAACGATAGAGGCAGTCGCAATGTTTTCACGTAATTTTTGAAGACTACGCGAGATGAGGTTACGAGCCGATTGCGTATTGATGTCCATAATTTGTGAAATTTCATCGATCGACATGTCATGAACAAATCGCAGGTAGATAATTTCTTTCTGCCTTTCGGTTAATGAATCCATGATATTCTTTATTTCATCGGTCGTTGAATATTTTCCTTTGGAAAAAAGAGTCTCCTCGATAGTATAGCTAAGGGTGAATTCGAGATTTTCAAGATCGAGGTTCGTGTTTCGGGCAGCTCGAAGCAATTGATTGAAAATGGAGTTTTTAATGGCTCTGAATAGGAAAGGTCTCAGCCGAGACGAGTCGTTGAGGGTAAAACTTTTTTGGTATAGTTTGATGAACAGGTCTTGAATGGAGTCTTCTACTATTTCTTTATTACCGCATAACCTACACCCATAGTACATCAGGTCATCAAATAGTAGGTCATAAAGTTCGGTGAAGGCTTTGTCATTCCCGTATAAAAATTGTAAATAGAGTTGTTGAATATTTTTTTCTTTAACAGGCATTTATGTGTTTCTATGTGTTTCGATTTTATGCAAGGAAGCGAAAATAATTTAGATTTGATTCTATTTCAGGAATCAAAAATTGTCGAAAATTACGAAATATATTGGGAGTGTCTGCTCTTGTTTTGAATTTTTAATATATCAAATTTTACATGTGGTAATTATTAATAATTCATAAAAAAGAAGGGCTGTCTCATTTTTTAGTTTGAGGCAGCCCTTTTATGGATCGGATATATTTATTTAACGCGTTCGGCGAACGGAGCGTACGGGGGCAGCAGATGATTTTTTTTGTTTCGGCTGTTTCTGCTTTTTTACTTTCGCCTCTTTTTGTTTTTTTGCCCGTGAAGACCGAGCGGTGCGGCTTTTCTCTTTCTTTTGTTTGTCATTGTCGAGCGTTTCTCCGTTTTCTTTTGCTTCTTTGGCCGCTTGCTCTTCTTTGGCTTTCGCTATTTCTTCGGGGGAAGGAACCCATAGATTTTCATTAAAGTTTTTCAGTTGTTTTTCTATGCTGTCTTGTGCTTGTTTCCGAATGGAGTCATTGGGATACATTTGCATGAGCGACTGGTTCCGCAGGTTTTGGGTTTTGTAGATTTCCCCTTCGTACATTCGCATTTGGAAGTAATCGTCGTAGTTGTATTGCTGTACGTTGTTTTCGTTGCTCGCCAAGATGTATTGGCGTGCGATGTAGGGGCGTATGTCGTTGTATTTAACCCAAAACATGGGGTATTTGACTGCTTCGCCTCCGAAGTCGCCCGTACGGTGAAGTACCGGGCAGATGGCCTCGATGGACGGTTTTACCTGCGAGGTGCGGCGGTCGAATATCCATTTTTCCAAGATATAGTAGGAGAGTACCTCGTTGGAGGGTATATCGCTTTCCTCTACCGTGAAGCGGGGATTCTTCTCGGAGTATCCTTTTGCCGGGGCATACAGGAGATGGAAGCGGTCGAACATTTCTTTTACTTTGATGCGATATTCGTCGGTGAATATTTCTCGTCCGTCGAGGTATTCGTATGCCGGTATCTGGTTGTTTGCCAAAAGTTTCATGACAATTCTGAAAAGATTCTCCTGATTTTCGGTGGACTCTTCGGGATAATAGAGCGGCATGTTTTTCTCTTTGTTCAAGTCGATTTGCCGATAGATTACCCTCATCCACGGAATGTCGGCATCTGATGCATCCTGGGTGTCATAAAGCGATTGAGCCCGGACGCTGAGTTGGTTGTTTGTCTTTTTCGAGTCGTCGGGATCGCTTTTTTTGATTACTTGTGCATGACTCCCTATTGCCGACCATAGCAGGCAGAGGGTCAAACAGCTTTTTATCAGGGTATTCATATTTGCTGAATTATATTTCATATTGGCCTTAGTTTACAATTACTTCGATAGGTGACAGATCGCGTTCTATACCATCGGGGCCGACGGCGCGGACTCTCGATATATAGAACCGTTTTCCTCTCGATAATCTGCGGAACGAATCTTTCTGTCGTTGAGAGAAATTGGCTCCGTCGGAAACTTCGGGAATCGCATTTCCCATAGAGTCGAAAAAGACCGTTTCGAATCGCAGTACCCGATAGGTGACGTTCAACAGGTCGTCGTCGATTGCGGCTTGGATACCGGGCGCAGAAAGCAGTCGTGTTTTGGGGAAAGGTTTCCCTCCTTTGTATTTTTGTTCGTAACCGTTTGCATCTTTATAGGCGATGAATGGCATGGGGTCGGGGAGTTGCCGTACCCGGAACTGAGTGTTGGCGACTGTTTGCGCCCGCCCGTCCATTGTGGCGGTTACGGTTATTACCGCGTCTTGTCCTACTTTCGCCGGTTTGGCTATCCAATTGTCACCTTGACGGGTGAGAGTGCCGTTCGTCATCGTAGCTTGAATGGCGTGATTGGGGATGCCGGGAACCGATATGCTGATAGGGTTACCGATACCTGCATACAGAACGTTCATCAAGGTCGCCGATATGGTCGCACTCGGCTCTACCACGGTGTATGATGAAGAGAATTCGTGACGGGTCATGGAGCCGTCACCGCGCGGAACTTCGAGATAGCCTTGAAAATCGAATATGCCGGTGCTTCCACAGACGAATTCATATAAACCGTTGTTCTCGGGAGGGAGTTGTTTCCCGTTGATGTATATGGCCGGTCGCTGGGTCGTATCGATGGCTGCCAGAACGATGTTGGCACTATATTTCCCGCCTCTCATAATGTTTTTCGAATTGGGAATAACGAACGCGTTCAGCTGGTTGACACGTACGTCTCCTTCGTCGATGTTATTGATGAGGGTGTGCAGCGCTTCGCTTTCGGCATACCGCACGTCGCTCTGTATTTTCGTCAGAATGGTTACGGCGGCGATTACCGGCATATTTTCGAACAGCGTCGTTTCCCACATGGAGGGGGCTTGGGTTCTGTTGCCCGAGTGAATGGTGGTCGAAAGGTAGTTTTCGATCGCTGCTCTTTTGATGGAGTCGGTCATGAGACTTCCGATGAGATTGCGGTAGTCGTCTATTTCCTTTCTCAATTTCATTCCTTGCTTTTGGGCGGGGGACAACATGATGTATGACGCTGCTTCGAGGTCGTCCTGATGTTCGATATTATTTACATCGCCGTCTTTACCGTCGGCTTTCTTGACGATTACGTTTTTCAGAGAGTCGATATAGTCGTACAAGAGGGCGGTCTGTTTTTTTACTTCCAGCGATTTTTTGTACCACGGTCCTCCTTTTTCGGGATTCTGACTATTGAAGTCGGCCAGTTTTTGGTAGAGGACATCGTTTTGCAGCGAAGCATTCGAAGTAGACCTTTCCAATCCGTCTTCAACTTGCTTGAATCCGTTGAGCACATCGGACGACACGTTGAGGGCCAGCATGGCAGTGAGGACGATATACATGAGGTTTATCATCTTCTGCCGGGGTGTAAGTCTGTTGTTATTCGATGCCATGTGTTATTTTTGTTCGGTGTCGTCTTTCGGTTTTTCGGGCATTTCCACGGGAGCTCCTCCCATGGGTCTGTACATGTTGATGGTCATTGCCGTGATCATCTTTTCGTAAACCGAATTGAGTTGCTGTATATACTGTGTCATTTTTTCGGTTGCTTCGCAATAACGGGAGCTATCGGAAGCGGAGCGTTCGTACATGTCGCGAATGTTTTTCAGCCCGTTGTTTACACGGTCTATATTATCGAGTTGCGAACTGATGCTCTTCAACTGTATCTCATAGATGGTGTTCAGCCCACTGATGTTACGGTTGAGCGTTTCCATACCCGAAACATATCCTTGCGAGGTGTCGGATATTCCTTCGGAGTTTTCCGTGATGTTGCGGTAGGATTGCAAGAGGGTGTTCGATACGGCGGTGAGGCTTTCGGTCGCACTTCTTAATTGTTCCATCTGTTCGGCTATACTGGAGAGTTGGGTGAGGTATTGTTGTGTTGCATCTGTCAGTTCTGCCATACGCGAGAGTTGATCGGCGGCAGCCGACATTTTTTGAATACTATCGGTGAGGCTTTGCGTGTCGGCGTCGCTTAAATTGAGGCCTTCGGGTATTCCCACAGCTCTTTTGGCATCGGACGGGGTGATATCGGAATAGCTCCCTCCGTTACTACCTCCGCCTTTGCCGTTTCCACCGATAATGACGGTTCCTTTCCCTCCTGAAAATTCAGGCCGGTCTTCGGGGTTTTTACTATTTAGTACGGGAAAAACTTCTTCCCAATGATATGTTTTCGGGGGAGTGTCGAAGGCGGATAGAATGAACATGAGCACTTCTGTTCCCATACCGATAGAAAGCAAGAGACTGCCTCCGGGGAGGTGCAGGATTTTGAACAGAGCACCCCAGATTACAATCGCAGCACCTATACTGTATGCGAAATTGAAAAATCGTTGTCCTTTATCGCTGGATAAGAACTTTTCAATACTGTTTTTATATCTTTTGTATTTTCCCATGATCCTTGATGATTGGTTTTATCGGGTTTTGATATTATCTTTTTGCTTTTGCGAATCCGATTTGAGAGCGAACGCAACGGAATCCGATATAGGATCGTTGTTCGTTTTGGTATTCCCACATGCGGATATCGGAACGAATGAAGTTGGAAACGTCTTTCCACGAACCGCCCCGGACTACTTTGCGTTTCATGCGGTAGGGGTCTTCTTTGGCCGCATTATATTTGTATTCGGGGTTAAGGTCGCTGGTGTTTTGCGATACGGCTTCGGTATAGGCTGTCGAAGTCCATTCCGATACGTTACCGGCCATGTCGTATAATCCGAACTCGTTCGGGGAATAGGAGCCTACTGGCGATGTGATGAGGTTTCCGTCTTTCACGTAATTCCCGTCATCGGGCTTGAAGTTGGCATAGAAACACCCTTTTTCGGCCATAGGCAGATTACCCGTCCACGGGAATTTATTTTCGTTTTTCCCGGCTCTTGCCGCATATTCCCATTCGGCTTCGGTGGGAAGTCTGTAAGGTTCGATAACAACGGCGTTACGTCCCACCGAACCTTTCAAGAGCGCGGTACGCCAAGCGCAGAATGCGTTTGCTTGTTCCCACGAAACTCCTACGACCGGATAGTCGTTATAGCCGGCATGGGAGAAATAAAGTCTCACGTATGGCTCGTTGTAGGCATTCTCGAAATCGTTTACCCATACGGTGGTATCGGGGTAGATATTGACGATGTAGGTATTGAGGAAGTCAAACTCGCTGCCTAATGGCCGTGTGATGGTCTCGCGAATGATACGCCCGTCTTCGTCGATATATGCGGTATCTTTGGATATCATTACTATTTCATCGTAGTCGGGGGTATGGTCGGTGTTGAGGTCACGGCGTGCCGGGTCGAGACGATTCTTCCGTTTGGATGCCTCGGTGTGGTCGAAGATCTCGTAGCGGTAGTTCATTTGGGAGGCATCGAGTTGGCGCTCTCCCGTAATGGGATTGATTCTGTACACGCTTTCGATGGCTCGCGCTTCGTCTTCATTGGGATTTCTCCACGGAATGGCTTTATCCCAATTCAACCGAGGCTTGATGGGGTTTCCCTCCCGGTCTTCTTCGATTTTGAACACTTCGTTACCTCCATAGGCGGGATCGGCGAGGCGTTCCCGAATGATAGAGTCGCGTACCCAGAATACAAATTGTTTGTATTTTGAGTTGGTGATTTCCGTTTCGTCCATCCAGAAGGCATCGATAGAGACTGCCCTCGGTTCTTGTTGTGTTCCCCAAATACTGTCCTTCTCGGCCGGTCCCATTTTATAGGATCCACGAGAAATGAGAACCATACCGTAGGGTGTAGGCTCATTCCATGCCGTACCTCCGACACCTGTAACTTCACCGCTATGGCGCGATGAAGGTGCGCATGCTGCGACGAGAATGGCAAGGGTGATATACACGATTATCTTTTTCATAGGCTACATTATGCGTATGCTTTTGTGTTTATTTTTATTTTTATCGGACAGGTCGAGTTTCAAACTGTATCCGAGAAATACTTCGTGGCTTCCGCTACTGGCTTTTACAATGGCCGATACCGGGTAGTCGTAGGCATATCCCGCTATAAAGTTTTTATATTCCGCACCTATCATAAATATACATGCGTCTTTCCAGCGATATGAAAGGCCTCCCCAGAACAGTTTGTTGTATTTTACACGGCAGGATAACTCGTACTGCGTGATGTTGAGGTTGCTTTTCACCATCATGGAGGGCTGCACTTCATATAACGTGTTTTTAATGGGAATATTGCTCCCGGCGATAAAATAATAGGATCTGCCGATGTATGTTTCGTATTTGTCTTCAAAGGTGATCGATGGCTCGTTGAGGTGTGAGACCGAAATTCCCGCATAGAACCACGGGTGGGTGTACCATGCCCCGAAAGACATATCGAACGACATGCCTTGCAACTCGGTAGTGGGGATTCCGTCGTCGGTGGCTTGATGGTAATCGCTCGTGGGTATGCTGACTTGTGTGCCGTCGAAACGTTCGTCGAGCATTCCCAGTTGTATGCCGAGGCTGAGTACTCCTTTCCATAATTTGATTTTGAAGGCATATTGCGCTCCTAAAATCAGATGGGAGTATAGCCCTTCGGTTTCGGAAGTGACGACCAGTCCTACTCCGTGGTTCTGTTTCAAGAATTTGAAAGGCATGTCGCCTGTCACGAAATAGGTTTGAGGGGCTCCCGGCATACCTATCCATTGTTGCCGGGTGGAGGTGAGTATGTTGAGTTTGTCGGAACTTCCCGCAGCTGCCGGATTGTAATAGCCGGGCAGAGCCCAGTATTGGCTGAACTGCGTATCGATCTGAGCCTTTGCTGTGGCAAAGACCAAACAACACAGGGTTAGAATAACGATTCTTACAATCTGCATACTCTCTTTTCCAGACTTTTCGGGGGGTACACACCGAAGTCCGGATATTTATAATAACTGAAAATAGCCTTTAAAATTGTTTGACACAACTGTTTTCGGATGCGAAATTACGAAAAGAGAAAATATATGAGTGCTTTTTCGCTCTGAAAAATGCGAGACCCGTCCCGCAGAGCTTATCTTGTTCACAAAAAGATAAGCTCGATTGGGCTTTTTGCTTTCGACTTTCATTATCTTTGGATAAGATAGGCTGCGGTTCGGTATTGTCAAATTGAAAACTACGTTTTCATTTGCCACTACACTCCCCTTTCGCTATCTTTGTACATGTGAAGATAGGATTGCAGTTCAGTATAGTCAAATCGGAAACGGGATTTCCATTTGCCTCTGCACTCACCTTTCGCTATCTTTGTGAGTACGAAGATAGGCTGCGGTTCGGCATAGTCAAATCGGAAACGTGGTTTCCGTTTGCCTCTGCACTTACCTTTCACTATCTTTGTGGAGCAGAAGGTTATCGACTTTCACTTAGCTGATGGAGGAGAATTTGAAGAGAAAGACGACGAAAGCTCTCGTGTGGAGCACGGCCGACAAGTTGGGACAGCAGTTGTTCTATCTTGTCGCCGGTATTATTCTCGCTCGTCAACTTTCTCCTGAGGATTATGGCAAGGTGGGGGTTCTCACGATATTTATCGCCTTGTCGGGGATATTGATCGACAGCGGTTTTTCTTCGGCTTTGATTCGGAAAAAGGAGGCTACTCAGGCCGATTACAGCACGGTGTTTTATGTGAATGTGGCAATCAGTTGCGTACTGTATGGATTGTTGTATGCGGCAGCTCCTTATATAGCGGTGTTTTTTAAAGTCCCTGATTTGATATATATCTGCCGGATTTTGTTTCTCGTGATTCCGTTGAATGCACTTTCCCTGATACAGCAGACTTTGTTGTTGAAGCATTTCAAGCTCTCTGTGAGCGCTCGTGTCAATTTGTGGTCGTTGGGTATCGCTTCGGTCGTTGCCATTGCGATGGCTTACGGCGGTATGGGAGTCTGGTCGTTGGTGGCTCAGACGCTCGGTCTCTCGTTTTTCAGGGCTGTTTTTTTCTGGGTGTTTAACGACTGGCGTCCCCGATGGATATTTCGCATGGCTTCGTTGCGTGAGTTTTTCGGATATAGTTCCAACTTGGTCGTTTCGGGTATTATTAACAATGTGTTTAACAAGATATATCCCATTATCATCGGTAAGTTTTATGGTATGACGCAGACTGGTTACTATACTCAGGCCGACAAGTATCAGGATATAGCTTCTTCGCTTATCAGCAATATATTCCGTTCGGTCGCTTTCCCTGTTTTCTCGAAGGTGCAAGACGATTTGCAACGGTTGAAACGGATTTGCCGGAAGAATGTACGGGCCATCGCATTTTTCATTTTTCCTATCATGCTGTTGATGGTCGTCGTTTCATATCCGCTCATATCGATCATGTTGAAAGAGCAATGGGTTCCGTCCGTGCCGTATTTCCGCTTGCTTTGTTTTTCGGGAATATGCTCTCCGTTTATTATTTTGTTTTTCGATTTGTTCAATAGTCTGGGCTATTCCCGGCTGAATTTACAACTGGAAATCGGGAAAAAGATTTATTTGTTTGCGGGTATCGCTTTGTTTTATTCTTCGGGCATTTTGTGGCTGATAGGGTGGTGGATTTCTTATTCGGTGTTGTCTCTGGCGGCTTCGATCTTTTTTGCCCGTCGCTTTCTCGGATACGGTTTCGGGGAGTATGTGAAAGATATTTTTCCGTATTTTATCTTGGCGTTGGCGTCGGCGATACTCTCGTGCGGCGTTTATCTGCTTTTGCCGAGCGATTTGTGGCGGTTGTGTCTTGTCCCGGTCGTTTATGTCGTTTTGTATTTGGGCGGAGCATACATGTTGAAATTGGAGATGTTGCAGGAGATGCTGTCGATGTTGAAGAGTCGTGTGAAGAGAGGAGGTGAAGCGTGAACGAGGTAGCAGTTGCTCGACCGAGGGTCTTGACGGTGATCGTTTCGTATAATTTCGAGCCGTGGATCGAACGATGTCTGAGTAGTATTCGGGATTCGGATTACCCCTCGGATCTTGTGGTAATCGATAATGCTTCGACCGACCGGACGGTGTCGATCATCGCCGAGAGGTATCGATGGATTCGTCTTGTGCGGAGTAGGAAAAATCTCGGATTCGGGCAAGCGAATAACATCGGCATGAGAATGGCGTTGGAGGAGGATTACGATTATGTGTTTCTCGTGAATCAGGATGCGTGGATAGAGGCGAATACGGTGGGGACTTTGGTGGGGTTGGCAGAAAAATATCCCGATTACGGAGTGCTTTCGCCGGTGCATCTTGACGGGAAGGGGGAGCATCTCGACGGTTCGTTCGCCAAGTATGTAGGGGGAGCATCGGCGGTTTCATCGAAAAAATCGGATATCGTCGAAGCAGCTTTCGTTAATGCGGCTTTCTGGTTTATCCCGGTGTCGGCGTTGAAAAAGGTGGGAGGTTTTTCGCCGTTGTTTTTTCATTATGGCGAAGATGTGGACTATATTCACCGAATGCGATTCTATGGTTATCGGGTGGGATACACTCCGTTGACTTCGGGGTGTCATGACCGGCAAAATCGACCGATTACCCGCCAGATACAAATGAAATTGGATAGGGTTTATTATTTGTCGGTTGTTTCGGATTTAAATTCGGGAATGGCTAAGTGTCTGTGTGGTGGGGTATTAGCTCCTTTGAAACCGGGCGTGCTCGCTTTATTGCGGGGAAGATTCAAAGAATTTTGTTTTTATACAGGCACAAGTGTCCGGCTTTTGTGTCGATACCCTTCTATTGCAGAAATCAAGCGATTTTGCAAACAGGGAAGACCTGTGTTTTTGGAAAATGTTCATTCAAAAATTAAACCGATATGGAGTTAGCCCCGATTGTTTTATTCGTTTATAATCGTCCTGAACATACGCGCGCTTGTTTGGAATATTTGGAGCGGAACGAGCTGGCGGCGGAAAGCGAATTGTATGTTTTCGCCGACGGCGCGAAACAGGGCAGCGAGGAGGCGGTGGCCGCCGTGCGTCGGGTGATTGCCGAACCGTGGAAATTCAAACGGTTGAATGTCGTGGAGCGACCGGAGAACAAGGGGCTGGCAGCCAATGTGATTGCGGGGGTGACTTCGGTTTTGGAGACGCACGACCGGGTGATCGTCTTGGAAGACGATTTGATCGTTTCTCCTTATTTTCTGCGTTTTATGAACGAGGCTCTGGAAGTTTATAAAGATACGGAGGAAGTTTGCCATGTGACTTGCCACATGCTCGACCATAAAGGAGAGTTGCCCGATACGTTTTTGATACGCTGGTGTAACAGTTGGGGGTGGGGAACTTGGAGTCGTGCATGGCAATATTTCGAGTCGGACGGTAGAAAATCGTTGCGGGAAATCGAACGGCGGGGTTTGTGTAGGGAATTCGATTTGGACGGAGGTTTCCACTTTACCCAGATGTTGCGCGACCAAATCGAGGGTCGGAATAACTCGTGGTTCATACGGTGGTATGCATCGCTGTTTCTGCGTGACAAGCTGATGTTGGGCACGGGCCGTTCGTTGGTCGATAATGCGGGATTCGACGGAAGCGGAACGCATTGCAATACTATGCAGCTTTGCACGCAGACTTTGTCGATGAATCCGATAGCGGTAGTTCCCATTTCACCGGTAAAAGAGAATTTGCTCGCCCGAAAAGTCTATTCCCGAACCTATCGTTATAATTATTCGTACAGGCATAAATTGAAAGTATTCATCGAGAATCTGTGGATTCGTGTATTCAATCGTAAAAAGAGATGATATTATGAGGGATTTGACTCGCTTAGCCAGTCGTATCGTTATGTTTTTCATGCAGTTTTATTATCGACTGGCTCGTCATTCGAGGGTTTCGTACAAGGCTTATATCGACGGTCGTACCCGATTGACCGGATATAATACCATACAGGACAATGTTTTGCTGGCCGGCGCCCGTATCGGCCGGGGCACTTATATTTGCCGAGGGAGTAATTTCACCGATGCAGAAGTCGGTGCGTTTTGTTCGATCGGTCGTAATGTCCGCATCGTCAACGGACAGCATCCGACCCGTACCTTCGTATCTACTCACCCGGCTTTTTTCTCTCCCAACGGGCAACCGGGGTTTTCGTTTGTCCGGGAAAAACGGTATGAGGACTGCCGGTATCTCGATAGGGAACGACGGGTGAGCGTCGAGGTGGGAGCCGATGTGTGGATTGGGAACAACGTGTCGTTGATGTCGGGGATTCGAATCGGTACGGGGGCGGTGATTGCTACCGGAGCCGTGGTGATGAGCGATGTGGCGCCTTATGCGATTGTGGGCGGTGTACCTGCCCGGGAAATCAGGAAACGGTTCGACGATGAGCAGATTGCTTATCTGTTGGCTTCGCGATGGTGGGAACGTCCGTTCGACGAACTTCGGAAAGAGGCGGACAGTTTCTCGGATATCGGATTGTTCATGAAAAACGGATTGTAATGGGACGGCCGCTTTTTTCGATTATTACGATTACGTTTAACGCTGCCGGGACTTTGCCGGCTACGTTGAGAAGTGTGGAACGACAGACGTTTACCGACTATGAGTATTTGATCGTGGACGGTGCGTCGACCGACGGTACGGTTGCGATTGCGCGGCACTCGGCAGCGGTCTCGTCGGTGACGAGCGAACCCGACAAGGGTTTATACGATGCGATGAACAAGGGTTTGCGTAAAGCACGAGGGGGTTATCTCGTTTTTCTGAATGCCGGCGATGCGTTTCACGAACCCGATACGTTGCAGAAAATTGCCGATTCCATCGAAAAAAATAACCCCGATATTGTCTATGGAGAGACGGCATTGGTCGATTCGGAAAGACGTTTTATATCCATGCGGAGATTACAGGCCCCCGAAAGGTTATCGGTGAAGAGTTTTCGCATGGGGATGCTGGTGTGCCATCAGGCGTTTATCGTTCGCCGGGAGATTGCGCCGGAGTATGATTTGCGGTATCGTTTCTCCGCCGACTTCGACTGGTGTATCCGGTGCATGCAAATGGCGAAAACGATAACTCATACGCACGAGGTGCTTATCGATTATTTGAACGAGGGGGTCACTACCGCCAACCGAAAGGCTTCGTTGCGGGAGAGATACGAGATTATGTGCCGATATTACGGGACTTTACCGACGTTCTTGCGTCATTTGTGGTTTGCCGTGCGGTTCGCTTTCGCTCGTTTTTCTGGACGGGAGTAGACGGTATGTTTAAAAAAAAATCTGTAATCTTCTTTGCCTACATTAAACCCCTCGTCCTGCGGACACTCCCCCTATATTCCCTTACGGCAACACAGGGGGAGAGGGCTAAAATGCATTTCGAACATATTTAAACTTCTCCCTTGCCGTGCCCCGTAGCATTGCGGGGTGTGGCGCAGCCATAGGGGAGGTGGCACGTAGTGGCGGAGGGGTTGAATGAATAGGTTTTAAACTATCCCAAGAAGTTGTCTTGTGGAGGTTTCATGAGTCTATGCTGTAAAAAGTATAATTCGAGGTATTTCGTTCGGTGGGAAATTTGTATCTTTGCAGTATGCGAATATAGATTGCACCTCGGTATAACCAAGTAAATTTGTTTCTACTCTCGGCTTGCACTATCTTTGCACTCTGCAAAAAAAATGAGTTGTATTCCAGAGGTTACGGTAGACCGGTCTCGATCGGTGCAGAGCCTCTTTAATCCAAGTGATTCGATAGAAAATAATACGATATATGGAGAAGAATTTCAAACGTACATTGGTTACCACCGCTTTGCCTTATGCCAACGGCCCTGTGCATATAGGTCACTTGGCGGGAGTATATGTCCCGGCAGATATTTATACCCGGTATCTGCGGTTGAAAGGCGAAGATGTGATCATGATCGGCGGTAGCGACGAGCATGGCGTGCCTATCACGATTAAGGCGAAGGCCGAAGGAGTGACCCCGCAGGATATCGTAGACCGTTATCACAATATTATTAAAAAATCGTTCGAGGAGTTCGGAATCTCTTTCGATATTTACTCTCGCACGACTTCCAAGATTCATAGTGAAATGGCATCCGATTTCTTTCGGAAGTTGTACGATAAAGGCGAATTTATCGAGAAAACCTCGATGCAATATTACGACGAGGAGGCTAACCAGTTCCTCGCAGACCGGTATATTACCGGGACTTGTCCGCACTGTGGCAACGAACATGCCTATGGCGACCAATGCGAGGCTTGCGGCACATCGTTGAATGCGACCGATTTGATTAATCCCAAATCGGCCATTACGGGAAATCAGCCTGTTTTGCGGGAGACAAAGCACTGGTATCTGCCTCTCGACAAGTGGGAACCGTTCTTGCGCCAATGGATTTTGGAAGAGCATAAGGAATGGAAACCGAATGTGTATGGACAATGCAAATCGTGGCTCGACATGGGGTTACAACCTCGCGCGGTGAGCCGTGACCTCGATTGGGGGGTTCCCGTACCGGTGGAAGGCGCCGAAGGTAAGGTGTTGTATGTGTGGTTCGATGCTCCTATCGGGTATATCTCGAATACCAAAGAGTTGCTTCCCGACAAATGGGAACTGTATTGGAAAGACAAGGATACGAAGATGGTTCACTTTATCGGCAAGGACAACATCGTATTCCACTGCATTGTTTTCCCTGCGATGCTGAAAGCCGAGGGGAGTTATATTTTGCCGGATAATGTGCCGGCCAATGAGTTCTTGAATTTGGAAGGTGACAAGATTTCCACTTCGAGAAACTGGGCGGTATGGTTACACGAGTATCTCGAAGAGTTCCCCGGCAAACAGGACGTATTGCGTTATGTGCTCACGGCCAACGCTCCCGAGACGAAAGACAACGATTTCACTTGGAAAGATTTCCAAGCGCGTAATAATAATGAATTGGTGGCTATTCTCGGCAATTTCGTGAATCGAGCTTTGGTGCTGACTCATAAATATTTCGACGGGAAAGTACCGGCTGCGGGTGAATTGACCGACTATGACCGGGAAACATTGAAGGAGTTTGCCGATGTGAAAGCCGAGGTGGAGAATTACCTCGACCATTACCGTTTTCGCGATGCCTTGAAGGAGGCGATGAATCTGGCTCGTATCGGGAACAAGTATCTTGCCGATACCGAACCGTGGAAGCTGGCGAAAACCGATATGGACAGGGTGGCGACGATATTGAACCTTTCGTTGCAGATTACGGCCAATCTGGCTATCGCTTTCGAACCATTCCTACCTTTCTCTGCTGAGAAGCTGCGGGGAATGTTGCATTTGGGACATTGCGACTGGAATATGCTGGGACGTACCGATATTTTGCCTGCCGGAGCCGAATTGGGTAAAGCCGAGTTGCTGTTCGAGAAGATAGAAGACAGCGTGATCGAGGCACAGGTGAACAAGTTGTTGGAGACGAAGAAGGCCAATGAATTGAAGAATCACAAGGCCGCGCCGATACGGGAGAATATCGCTTTCGACGATTTCATGAAATTGGATATTCGGGTGGGTAAAGTGCTGGAATGTCAGAAAGTGCCCAAAGCCGACAAGTTGCTGCAATTCCGTATCGACGATGGTTTGGGCGGACGTACGATCGTATCGGGTATCGCCAAGCATTATGCTCCCGAAGATTTGGTGGGTAAGAATGTATGCTTCGTGGCTAATCTCGAACCTCGCAAATTGAAGGGTATCGAGTCGCAGGGTATGATTCTTTCGGCCGAGGATGCCGACGGGCGTTTGATTGTCATCTCCCCGGCGACCGATGAAATCGCTCCCGGTTCGGAAGTGAAATAACTTGAAATCTTGATAAAAATTGTGGCCCCGATACCGAACGAAGTATCGGGGCTTTTTTAGTTCGGCTTGAAAAGATTCGTTTCTACGAATAACAATTATTGAGCGTAGATTTAAGCGTGAGGTTTTTAAAAGCTTGTGGTATGCTTTGATTCCTCAAAGCCACAGAATCATGAATTTTAGCCCTGTGGCGGATTTATTTTCAATGACTTGACGGTTGTTGTAAATGCAGGATAGGGTACGGTTTGCCAGAAGGATCCAATTCATCTCGTCCTATAACCTCGTAACCCATGTGCAAATAAAATTTGTAAGCCTGTTCGTTATCTTCGTTTACATCTACTTTGTAGATATTGCATTTGTCGATGGCATAATCCACGAATGCTTTGCCGTAACCGTGTCCTTGTTCTTCGGGCAGTACGAACAACATTTCCAGCATGTCGTCGCTTAATCCCATAAATGCGGTAATCCGCCCGTTCTCATTGCGTATTACAAACAGTCTGACAGCCGGGAAATATTGGTTTCTTATTAAAGGTTTGAAGTATTCTATATCTTCTTCTTTTAAAAAATGATGGGAACTGCGTACCGACTTTTCCCATACGATCAACAGTTCGTCTAAAATTTCGTCTGATAAGGATTGTAATTTTTCTATTTCCATTTTTTTGAGTAATTGTCGTTTATAAACTATCGAATGTAAAGATACAAAAAGTGCCGATTATCATTTGTGAATCATGGCTTTTATTATTTCATCTGTCCGGTCTCGCGGAAATATTTTTGCAGGACGAGAAGCGAAATGAGTTTTTCTCGTTTCTTGTCGAAGAATTGGCTGACGTATTCGTTGGCGTGGCGGGATATTTCGATGGCTTCGTTGGGGTGGGCGGTATAGTAGGCGATACGCTCTTCGAGGTCCGAGAAATCGGGTTTGATTTCGATATAGTGGTAGTTGGGAATAAGTCGTCCCTCCATGAACCAAGTTTCGAATTCGGGTCGGGGCATGACGGCTACGGAGTTGGAGGACATGACCCATTTGAGGTTGCTGGCGACATCGTTCCCTTCGAGGGCGAGGATAAATTTGTACCGCAGATGTTCGGCGATGGTTTTCTTACCGGTACGCCAAGCGGGATTGCCGTTGCGACTGGTGTCGCCCAAGTCGTAGAGGGGATTGCCGAAGTATTTATTAAAAAAGGCAATGCGTTTGGTTTTCCCTTCGTTGACTTTTCCTCGGAAAATGACTTTGTCCATTTTCTTTTCGAACGGTATTTTGTCCTTGACGAAGATGAAATGTCTCACTTTGTTCAAATTCAATAGTATGGCATTTGCCGATTGATTGTGAATGGGCCTGCTCTTAACAATGGAAGGGGTATCGGGCATGAAATTGATATCGCCGAAACAGTAGTTCCATTGCAGGTTTTCGGGGAAGTACCGGAGGTATTCGAATGAATCGAAGTAATAGACTTTCCCTTTCTTTTGCAATTTGAGTTCGTTCAGGTGGGGAGAGCCTTCGGGTAGTTTTACCGGTTCAATGAGCCGATTGTAATAGTTCACCCGGTCGTTTATGTAATTTTTATCGGATCGGGTATCGACTTGTGCGAGAATCTTATTCAGCCTTTTTCGACAAATCGCTTTCAAAGGTAGTAGCCTGAGAAAATAGGATTTCAAATAATAGCTGTATTTGGGATTCTTGCCGTTGCGTATGCTATAAAAAATGTTATCCATTGTATTTCTTATGTGTGTTGGAGACAAAGATAAATATTTTAATATTATTTTATGAAAAAGTCTTTGTATTTCCTTTTCGTATATTCAACCCCCTCGTCCTGCGGACACTCCTCCTATATTCCCTTACGGCAACACCCCGCAATGCTACGGGACAGGGCAGGGGGAGAGGGTAATGCCTTAATCCGTTTTCTTTACT
>ULUZ01015966.1_pt1 | contig 96340 bp, 96 predicted proteins | sample 1958881 | NCBI WGS metagenome assembly ULUZ01 (sample SAMEA4835771, study PRJEB28245) | human gut metagenome | biome: gut microbiome; material: fecal sample | place: Denmark | collected 2008
TTATGTACAAGAGACTCGATAATGGTGCATTCCGGTGGCCCGGAGTTCAATACCAGATGATAAGCCAGAAAAGCCAGTATTTATGCGGGTTTGCGAGCTTTTCGGGATGGAAAATCAAGAAACAAAAAAGTCAAAATACATCGTTCCAGAAGATTTTTCATAGACGATACGATCCACGATGGAGCGGAGCAGAAGTCCTTTTTTCTCGGCTGGTTCCTCTGGATTTTTCAGAATATCATTGATGTTTTTTATCTCTTTCCGGAAATCTTCTTTTGAGATTGTTTTCGGCGGGGCGGCGGGCGTAAGAACGCGGTCCAGTTCTTCCTGCAGGCTCTGCCGTTCTTCGGCGAGCCTTTTTTTGTTGGCACCGTATTCCTCCAGCGTATCAATCCCATTTTCATAAGCCATCTTCACGCGGGCTTCGCGGACAGCCAGATGGTCCAGGGCATGCTGCAGCCGCTGGATGGTCTCATCGTCTTCCTGTTCCTGCTTCCGGTCGCGGACAGTGAAGGAGAAATCCGCACCGGCGAGGATATCATCGAAGTAGCGGTAGACGGTTCGCTCTGCCTTGGCAACGGTGATTGAATTGGAGCCTTTATGGAAACCTTTTGCGTATTTCCAGCATTGAAAGTATGGACAAGATGTGTTTCCGGCTGTTACCGTCATCGTAGCGCCGCAAATTGGACACTTTAAGAGACCGGAGAGCCAGTGGCGGCAGGTTGATGGGTTGCGGCTCTTAGGAGAGCGTCTGCGGGCATCCATGCGCTTGATACGCTCCTGATAGCGTGCCGGATCCAGCCGCGTCTCGTGGGTACCGTCGAAGGAAATGCCATTCCAGATCACAGTACCGGCATAGAACGGATTGCGCAGCACACGCTCGATGGAGCGGCGTTCCATCCGGTTTCCGCGTCTGGTGCGGTATCCAAGATCATTGCATTTGCGGGCGATCGCCGTCGGATCCAGATGCTCAAGATCATATTGGTCCATGATGTATTTGACAATCTGGTATTCCGCTTCATCGATCACAAACGGTTTGCCGCCGCCTGCCGCCTGGTATCCAAGACATGGCGTTGTCTGGTAGCCGTGCTGCAGAGCCTTTTCCTTCATGCCGCGCAGAACCTCGCCAGAGAGACGGATAGAATAGTATTCGTCCATCCATTCGATAATACGCTCGATCAGCGTACCGAACGGACCGTCGATCAGTGGCTCTGAGATACTGATCACATCTACATTGCTCTTTTTCAGCAGTGATTTGTAGACGATGGATTCTTCCTGATTACGGGCAAACCGGCTGTATTTCCAGACCAGGATCACGTCGATCGGGTGGGACTCCTGTTTGGCAAGCGCGATCATCTCCTGAAACTTCGGCCGCCGGTCCGCATGCCGGCCGGAGACGGATTCCTCGAAGATGAACTCTTTTGCGATGACAATCCCGTTCTTCTTCGCGTAGTCCAGGAGTAGGCGCTGCTGGGCATCCGGAGAGAGTTCTGTCTGATCCGCGGTGCTGACGCGGATGTAGAGAGCACCGTTTTTAAGTGCTGACATAATATCACCTTCTTTAATTTTGGGTATAAGAAAAACACCAAAACAAACGTTCTGATTGATTGGCGCTTCCGAAGATGATACAATATGTTTTGCGAACTGGTATCATTCTTCGGAATGTTACTGAGCCGTCCTGGTGTTGGCGCACCGGGGCGGTTTTTTATTTTAGTTTAAATTCTGTATAGCGTAATCGGCTTCCTCGGCAGTAAACTGTTCACCGTATTCAGAAGTAAGCTGATCGCGGATCGCTTCTGGCGACATATCCATATTATCGCGGTAGTCTTTTGCGGTCTCGAGCGCGTTTTCGTTCCAATCGGCATTTATATTGTCGACAGCGTACTGCGCCTCTTCAGCGGTAAATTTTTCGCCATTTTCAGAAGTAAGCTGATCATAGAGTCCGGCTTTCGACATATGCATCGTTTCATTGTAGTTTTCTGCTGTTGCAAGGGCATTTGCATTCCAGTCGGCGGTCATATTGTCAACTGCATACTGGGCAGCCTCGGCAGAGAACTGGTCTCCATACTCGGAGGTCAACTGATCGTAGATTCCGGCTTTTGACATGTGCATTATTTCACTGTAGCTTTCAGCTGAATTAAGAGCCGATGTATAGTCCCACGGAACGCTGGAGTCTTCGGATTCGGACTGTGTACTTGCGGCTTCTTCGGTTGGAGTCGGTGTTGCCTCTTCCGTAGGCGTTGGAGTTTCGGTCTCGCTGATGCTGCTGGAAGCAGTAGACGAAGAGCTTGAGGAACTCGAGGAGCTGGAAGCGGTTGACGATCCGCAGGCAGTCAGAGCGGAAGCGGTGAGGGCAGTTGCCAGAATGAGGGTCACGATTTTCTTTTTCATAGACATTCTTCTTTTTTATATTTTATCGCATTTAGGATTCTGGTGCTACTTTAGATCCCTTGCTGCGATTACAACGCCAACATAATGTTTGAAGATTATCTTCAACAGTCAATCCACCTTTTGATACAGGAATAATGTGATCAATTTCAAGCAATAAATGAGGTTCCTGCGCAACAGAGATACCACATTGTTTGCAGGTGAATTTATCACGTTCTTTAATGTGCTGACGAAGTTTACTTGTCATGAGAGCACGTTGTCCGGCCACACTTTTGCTGAATTTTATCTTTTCAGATAAGAACTGGATGAATTTATTTAGATTTTCAATATTCATTACCACTTCACACTGAGTAGAAGCATTACCACCCGAACTAACATATTCAAAAATATATTTCGGGAAATATGCAGTACTCATATCTATCGGTTTGAATCCGAGATTCTTTTCCAATTTTCTTTTTCCTATGGTGCGAATAAGAAAAGGAATTTCTGTTTCGATGCTTTTAAAGATACTATCTTTTTCCGCTTTAAGATTCTGTTTACCTTCTTCGGCAGCCTCGAAATTATTTAAAATTGTTTCGAAATTGGACAGCGTTTCTTCGTTTGCCTTTATTCCAAAATACTTACAAACATACTCGAAAGGTTTCTTCCGGGCGTTGTCACAGACAGAACGAGAACATTGATGAACATTTGGCTCATATTTCTGGTCTTTTAAGTATTTTCTTTGATAATTCCACTTGCTGGAATCATGGTAAGTAGCATCGCCATAGTCTACTTTATTTGAGATCAAAGTTGTGTCTTTGAGACTCTCAATATGCTCGTTCAATTCATTGCAGCTTTTGGCGTATGTAGCGATTCGCTGTTTGATAGCTTTAAAATTCTGACTGTTAAAATAACAATGTTCATAAAGTTTCCAAAGAAGATATGTTCCGAGGATAAAGGCAGCTATGCCTAAAAGATACGGCCATATTTCGTTAAGAATACAGAGAATAATTGTTATGATGATTAGAAACATAAAAAACTTCATATGCTTTTCCTCGTTTGTTTTATATTATATTTTATATTTGTATTGCTACGGGAAAATCATAGGCACCACCCCTCAACGCATATTCGGATATAACATCCCATATATATACGTTTAAAAATTCGAAAAATTACACTTTTCCAGAATATTTTTTTCGATATTGTAAATGCTGTCTGCATGAAGATATTAATTGCAGAAGTCATTTATAAGAAAAATCTTTCTCTTCGGCAGGTATCGATCTTAACGGGCGTGCCTAAGTCTACACTTGGAAAGTTATGCAATGGAGGCATCCCCAGACTTGATACGCTGGAGCAGATCGCGAAGGGCCTACAGGTGCGTATGCAGGATCTGTATGACAGCCAATGGAAATAAGTGTCCACGATTGGATACGATTTCCAGAATTTGCTAATTTTTGACCTTCTGATCCGTAATATTAGTATACAGAGAAAAAGTGTTCGAAAAAATATTGAAATCGAACGAATGTTCTAGTATAATAATACCAGATCGGAGGGTACATATTATGGATTATAAAAAACTTGTAAAAGAACTACTTGATAAACTTAGTAGCAGACAACTGGAAAATGTATATTATTTTATCTGCGGAATGTTAGGACTGAAGTAATTCAGTCCTTTTTTATTTGTATAGAATCAAGAAACTTTTCTAAAACATCCCATCCAGTTTCGTCTAAGGCAGCAAGACCAGATATAAGTCTCTTTTTAAATGAATCATCTTCATATTCCATAATACTACCAATGAATTTAGAGAGTTCATCATTGCGGGACAATTTGATGAACATATTGTCATCTCCGCCCTCCCCGGTATGCAACCAATTTGAATTTACATTGTAAGTTTTACAAATTAAATCTAAAAAAGGTTCATCCGGACTGGTTCGCCCAAGTTCGATATTTTCTATCTTTCCTCTGCTCTTTAAACCAAGTCTGTTGGCGAATTCTTCTCTTGATAAGCCAAGAATTTTTCGCAATTGTTTTATACGTTCATTCAATTTTTTCACCTCCGATTCTGAAAAATATTATATCACTATAAAAATACGTTGTCAACGTAAAAAGAAATAAAATGTGCAAAAATACGTTGACAATGCATTAACAACGTGCTATGATACGTTCGTAAGGCAAGGAGGTGAGAAAATGTCAGAAAGAGAAAAAGAAATTCTCGATAAACTCGCAGAGAAACTCCCGCACATGTCTGAGCGAGAACGTGGTTATCTGGAAGGAACAATCAACACAGCGGCGGCAATGAGCGAGAAGCAGAGAGAAAACAAGTTAAAGAAGGAGGAGTAATGAACAAATTCAAGAATTACGGATGCCCTAAGGGAGCACCGGGAGCTATGGGAGTTGACTATGCACAGCTTGAAAAAACAATTTCTTTTGCTATGCGTCAGTTTATGGCAAAAAGAGAAGAAATCTTGCTTGGAGGAAAACCAGAGCCACCAGAGGTAACAGGATATAAAGTTTATATCTATTACAACGGTGGCGCGGCTGAGTTTTGGCTATGGCGTGAGAAGCAGTGGGTAAACTGGTCTTATATGGAGCAATGAAGAGTTTCAGCAAGTTCTATAAAAGGTTGCCGAAATGCTTCTCCGGAAAGGATACTCCAAGACTTTAAATATTGAGTAAGTGAGTTTTCAGCTTCTGGCAACCTGCTTAAAAGGGGAACAGTTTCCCATAATTCAGGAAATTTGCGAAAAATTGGCAGAAGTAATTTTGCAATTTGCAAATTGAAATTTCTGTCATAACATTCGGAAACAGCATGATTCCAGACGGCCGAAGATGGATCAGAAACATCTAAGAGATTTTGAAGATCAGTTACAGAGTTCATGCGATTATTGCAGTAGGAGATAAAAGAGCCTGCGTATTCGGGATGACCGAGGATTCCGTTTTTCGCCCAAACAATGGCCAGCTGTTCCATGAAAAACAAAGAGGAAAGCTCACAAATGCTTTCTTCAAACCACCGCATCTTTTGTGGAACTGGACTTCCAATTAAAAGGTGACAGAATTCATGGGAAAATTGATAGGCTATTTGAGACCAGGAAGTGTCCATACAGCAGATATGAATTTTGTCGTAAGTAGGAGCGGTTTCTGGGTGATCAAAGCGAAGATCATTTATAAGCCGGAATGTAGGAGCTTGTTTGCGAAAATATGGTTCCATCAATTTGATCAGCTCGTCAATGATAACTACGATGTTCGAAGTGTTTGGCACATATGCTTTTTCGGTGTAGTGAAAGCGAGATTGGATAATGGTTACATCACTATTCATGGCAATTCTCCTTTTCAAAATATTTTGAAAGAAGTATAACACAAAATCAAAAATAAAGATAGAAAGAAGGAATTAGATGAACGAGTTGTTAAAAATTAACTACGAGGCAGAACAGCCGACCGTATCAGCAAGAGATTTACATGAAGCATTGGAAATCAATACGAGATTCAATGATTGGTTCTCGAGAATGGCGGAATATGGATTTGAAAATGGGGTTGATTTCAACTTACTCAAAAATGAGAAGGTTCGATTAGAGGGAAATCGAGAGGTCAAAAGAGATATTATGGACTACCAGATTTCCGTAGACATGGCAAAACAGATCTGTATGATCCAGCGATCCGAGAAAGGCAAGCAGTACCGTCAATACTTCATTGACCTGGAAAAAGCCTGGAACACCCCGGAGCAGATCTTCGCCCGCGCCCTGAAAATGGCAGATCAGAAGATCGAGAAGCTGAAAGAAACCAACGCCGGTCTGCTGGAAGATGTCGAGCGCATGCGTCCGAAGGAAATCTTCGCGGATGCGGTGAAAGCAAGCACCAGCTCCATCCTGATCGGCGACCTCGCGAAGCTCCTGCGCCAGAACGGCGTGGATATCGGGCAGAAGCGTCTCTTCGAGTATCTGAGAAACCATGGATACCTGATTAAAAGAAAAGGTTCCGACTGGAACATGCCAACGCAGAAGTCTATGAACATGGGGCTGTTTGAAATCAAAGAGAGCACACACATCGACGGAAATGGTTGCAACATCGTAACCAGAACGCCGAAGGCAACTGGGAAAGCACAGATCTACTTCGTGAATAAGTTTGTAGGAGGGATGAGCGATGACGATAACGGAGTGTAACAGTCCGGTAGCTGAGAACATTGCACGGATCATCGCTGAAAAAGGGCTGAAGCAGGTACATGTTTCTGAAAAGGCCGGATATAGCGCACACGGGCTGAGCGATATGCTTAACGGACGGAAGCTGATTAAAGTAAGTGATTTAGTCCGCATCGCGGCGGCACTTGATGTTGATGCAAATTCTCTTTATGGAATTTAAACAGAGGAGGAATAGGGTATGAATATTGCCGATAAAGAAATTTCTGAAATTCAAATCCTGACAGACAATAATGAATTAATCGCAAGCATTACGGATAAAGACATCATTGAACTTGATGGATATAAAGTTGTATGCGTGCCGACTAATGATGATTAACCGAGGTTATTGTTACGGGTTTTGTCAGGATTGGATACCGGTGTTGCCACACCATTGATTGTCCTAACATGATAATCGTCGTAATTTCCTTGACGTATTTGTCTTATAAATTGTGCACGGGTCATATCCTGACCAGTATAGTTGTCGTGAAATCTTTCGTTTCGACCAGTATTCGATTCGTGAGTAACAGTAATGTGTTTTCGCATGATAAAAATCCTTTCTGCGACACGCATAAGCAACCAGATAGTATTTTACTACAAATATGTTAATGAGTCAACATAAAGTATGGAAAAATATGTTCGACACAATATATAGACAAATGCTCAAAAAAAATCCCACAGGAAGGACCAGTTCCCATGGGACGAATACAAAAAAAACAATTTGCAACTACATAATAGCTCAAAAATGGTTATGAATCAATAGAAAATCATTACGGAGCCGGGTTGCATACGATAAGGAGATAAGGAAGAGGTGATGCCTTATGAAAGAAATCATGGTTGTTACTCGGATCACGATCGGAGGACAGCAGTATACAGCAGAGGAACTCGGAGAAGAGAAAGCAAAAGAGATCGTCCGCCAGCGTGTGGAAGCCGCGGTGGAGTCGATCGGGTATGAAAGGAGTAAGAAATGAAAGCATCAGATAAAGCTACGTTGGCAATCGGCGCGGTTGGTACATGGATTTACATCGGCGGCGTGGATTCGGATCTGTGGGGCCGCGCCGCCCTGGGAGCTGGAATGTTCCTTCTGGCGCTCGCGGCAAAGAAGATCGGCGATTACGTCGAAGAGTGCCGCGAGGAGCAGGAAGAGCGGGAAGAAGAGCGCCGGGACGAGGTGTTTGCGGCGTGGATCCGCTCAGGGTCGTTGAAAGAAGGGTGAGAATGATGCAGATTGTTGAATATACGGAGGCAGTGGATCTGACGATGCACGGAATGCATGATGATATTTATGTCATGCATCCGATGGCCATCAGCGGGATGACTATGCAGGAAGTTCGTGCTGCTGCAGAGGCCGGGGCTGTGTTTGCAGTCATGAAACAGCCGCAGAAAGAGCCGGAAACAAAGGAAGAGGTAAAACCAACGCCCCCCCGAAAAGCCCTGCTGGACAGGGCAGGAAGAGGAAGCTGGACACTGGAAAGATGAGGGCGCTTCGAGAGGCCGGATGGTCGTACAAAAAGATTGCAGACGAAATGAGCTGCAGCGAAGCGACGGTTTGGAATTTCTTTAACAAAGACAAGGAGGATAAGAAAGTTGTCAGTGAAAATCAATAAACTTGAAATCGAAAACGTCAAGCGAATCAAAGCAGTAAAACTGGAGCCGACGGCAAATGGTCTGACCGTCATCGGTGGCAGAAACAACCAGGGTAAGACGTCGGTGCTGGATTCCATTGCATGGGCTTTGGGGGGCGAAAACTTCAGACCATCAGATGCAACGCGTGATGGATCCATCATCCCGCCAAACTTAAAAATAGTATTGAACAACGGTCTGATCGTTGAACGTAAAGGCAAGAACAGTGCGTTGAAGGTAACGGATCCAAGCGGTCAGAAGGCCGGACAGTCGTTGTTGAACACTTTTGTCGAGTCTCTGGCATTGAATCTTCCGAAGTTCATGGAGAGCTCCGGGAAGGAAAAAGCACAGACGTTGCTGCAGATCATCGGCGTTGGTAACCAGTTGGCGGAGTTAGAGAAAGAAGAAAAAGAGCTGTATCAGGATCGGCTGTACATCGGCCGGACTGCGGATCAGAAAGAAAAGTTCGCCAAAGAACAGCCATATTACCCGGAAGCACCCAAGGATCTGGTCTCACCATCTGCGCTGATCCGGCAGCAGCAGGACATTCTTGCTCAGAATGGAGAAAATCAAAGGAAAAGAGAACAGGCAGGAAAGATCCGGGAAGAGGTAAAACGCGCTTATGAAGAGGTAAAGCGGTTGTCTGATCAGCTGGAAGCAGCAAAACAGCATCATCTGCAATTGGTAAAGGATCTGGAAATTGCTGAAAAATCAGCTGCCGATCTGGTAGATCAGTCTACCAAGGATCTGGAAGACAGCATTTCCAATATCGAGGAGATCAATCGGATGGTACGCGCAAATTTGGATAAGGAGAAGGCTGAGGATGATGCAAAAGAATACCGCCGTCAGTATGACCAGCTTTCGGAGAAAATTAATGCGATCAGGGAGAAAAAAGCAAATCTGCTTTCGTCTGCAGAGCTGCCACTTCCGGAACTGTCAGTAAAGGAAGGCGAGCTGGTGTATAAAGGGCAGAAATGGGACAACATGTCCGGTTCTGAACGGCTGATGGTATCAACTGCCATTGTCCGGAAATTGAATCCGGAGTGTGGCTTTGTTCTCTTGGACAAACTGGAACAGATGGATCTGCAGACACTGCAGGAGTTTGGTTCCTGGCTGGAGGGCGAGGGGCTGCAGGCGATCGCTACTAGGGTAAGTACCGGTGATGAATGCAGCATCATTATCGAAGACGGTTATGTGGTTGGACAGGCGCAGGCTGAACAGCCACAGCAGAAATCATGGAAGGCAGGTGTATTTTAATGGAAATTATCAAAGGTGTGATTCCCTGTGCAAAAAAAGTTGTGGTTTATGGTCCGGAAGGAATTGGAAAATCTACGTTTGCCAGTAAATTCCCGGATCCGGTGTTCATTGACACTGAGGGTAGCACGAACTCAATGGATGTTGCCCGGTTGCCAAAAGCTACAAGCTGGCAGAATCTTCTTGACCAGGTAGACTACATCCGGACGCATCCGGACGTGTGTAAAACGCTTGTGGTTGACACGATCGACTGGGCTGAGTCTATGTGCATCCAGTTTATCTGCGATAAGCATCGGAAGTTTGGAATCGAGGATTTCGGGTATGGAAACGGCTATACCTATGTAAAAGAGGAGATTGGCCGGTTCCTGAATCGGCTTTCAGAAGTTGTGGAAGCGGGCGTCAACGTGGTTCTTACAGCACATGCGCAGATTAAAAAATTTGAACAGCCGGATGAGCTGGGAGCTTATGACCGATGGGAGCTGAAGCTTGGAAAGAAAACAACATCCCAGACATCGCCGCTGATCAAGGAATGGGCGGACATGCTGCTGTTTGCCAACTACAAAACGTTTTCCATTGCAGTTGATGACAAGGGAAAGAAGAGGAAAGCGCAGGGCGGTGAGCGTGTCATGTACACGTCACACAACGCCTGCTGGGATGCAAAGAACCGTTTCGGTCTGCCGGATGAGGTTCCGTTTGACTACAAAGTCATTCAGAGCATTATAGAACAGGGAAAAGCTTCCGCAGATATGAAACCGTACAAAGCTGCAGAAGCACCTAAAACGGCGTCAGCTCCTAAGCCCGTTCCGGAAGCTCCGAAGCCGACAACGCCAGAAGAAGTAACTGGGGAACAGATGAATCTTCCACTGGATGAGCCGCCTAAAGCGCCGGATCCTGCTGGGGAGAGCAGTCTGGATCCGGAAATCCCGAAGGCGCTGCGAGATCTGATGGAAACTTATCACGTAGATGAATGGGACGTGGAGAACGTCGTAGAAGCGAAAGGGTATGTTCCTGTCGGCACGAAGATCAAAGATTACGATGTCGTAAATCCTGGCATTATCGAGGGGCTTCTGGTAGCCTGCTGGGACCAGGTCTATGCTGCAATCAAAGAAATGAAAGAAAAACAGGAAATTCCATTTAATTAAGGAGGAGAACAATTATGTCAGTAGAAGGAAGAGAACTTGGATGGGATGATTCTATTAAACAGGATTCCCAGAATTTTGATCCAATCCCGGAGGGGGATTACAACGTAACCATCGAGAAATATGACCGCAGCAGATCCAAAGGAGAAGGAAAGCTCCCGCCATGCAATATGGCAGTCGTGTACTTTATTGTACACGGGCCAGACCGTGAGATTACAATTCGTGAGAACTACATCTTACATAGCAGCCTGGAATGGAAACTGTCAGAGCTGTTCCGTGGCGTCGGTCTGAAAAAAGAGGGGGAAGAGCTTCGGATGGACTGGAATGCGCTTCCAGGAAAAACGGCAAGAGCGAAAATCGGCGCGAAGCCGGGAATCAAAGACCCAAGTAAGAAGTTCAACTACATTGAAAAGCTGTATCCGAAAGACTCGGATAAGCCAGCATTTACACCAGGGAGATTTTAAATGGAACTGAGACCGTATCAGAAAGAAGCAAAGGAAGCTATTTTTGAACAGTGGGACAGCGGGGTATCAAAAACCCTGCTGGTCCTTCCTACTGGATGTGGAAAGACGGTAGTCTTTGCCAAAGTAACAGAAGAGTGTGTCCGGCAGGGAGACCGTGTTCTGATCCTGGCACACAGAGGGGAGCTGCTGGAACAGGCCGCAGATAAACTGATGAAGACAACCGGTCTTGGTTGTGCGCTTGAAAAGGCAGAGAGTTCCTGCCAGGGGAGCTGGTTCCGCGTAGTAGTTGGTTCTGTGCAGACACTGATGAGAGAAAAACGTCTGAACAGCTTTGATCCTTTTTATTTTAATACAATCATTATTGATGAAGCCCATCACTGCATTTCGGACAGCTATCAGCGTGTGCTGCAGCATTTTCCGCATGCGCATGTATTGGGAGTAACAGCGACACCGGATCGCGGCGATATGCGGAACCTTGGGGCTTACTTTGAATCGCTGGCCTATGAATATACACTTCCGAAAGCAATCAAAGAAGGGTATCTGTCCCCAATCAAGGCACTGACTATTCCGCTCAAAATTGATATGAGTAGTGTATCAGTGCAGGCTGGAGATTTTAAAGCAAGCGAAATCGGCACCGCACTGGATCCATATCTGCAGGGGATCGCAGAAGAAATGCAGAAATACTGCATGGATAAGAAAACAGTGGTATTCCTTCCGCTGGTAAAGACCAGCCAGAAATTCCGTGACTTGCTGAATCAGTATGGATTCCGGGCTGCAGAGGTAAATGGAGACAGCCAGGACAGAGCTGAAATTTTGAAAGACTTTGATGCTGGAAAGTATAACGTTTTGTGTAATTCAATGCTTCTGACAGAGGGCTGGGATTGCCCGTCGGTGAATTGTATCGTGGTTCTCAGACCAACTAAGGTGCGGAGCCTGTATTGTCAGATGGTGGGGCGTGGTACCCGATTGTCCCCGGAAACAGGAAAAGACCATCTACTGTTGCTTGATTTTTTGTGGCACACAGAGCGGCATGAGCTGTGCCATCCGGCGAGCCTGATCTGCGAAAATGAAGAAGTAGCCCAGCAGATGACAGAAAATCTGGAAAAAGAAGCAGGCATGCCGGTTGACTTAGAAGAAGCAGAACAGAAAGCATCTGAGGATGTCGTAGCACAAAGAGAAGAAGCTTTAGCAAAGCAGCTTGCAGAAATGAAGAAGCGCAAAAAGAAACTGGTGGATCCGCTGCAGTTTGAGATGTCCATCCAGGCGGAAGACCTGTCCAGCTATGTTCCCTCTTTTGGGTGGGAAATGGGACCGCCATCTGAGAAGCAGAAAAAGACACTGGAAAAGCTGGGCATTATGCCGGATGAAATCGAGAATGCAGGAAAAGCAGAAAAGATCTTGGATCGATTGAGTAAAAGACGCACGGAGGGGCTGACGACACCAAAACAGATCCGTTTTCTGGAAAGCAGGGGATTTGAGCATGTAGGAACCTGGCAGTTTGAAACAGCAAAGAATCTGATCGACAGGATCGCAGCGAATGGCTGGCGGATTCCAATGGATATCAACCCGAGAGAATATAAAGGAGCTTAAAGAGTATGGAACAGAGGACGAGCCTTACAGAAATTATAGAACATATCAATCCATCCGAGCTTACTTATCAGGAATGGTGTTCTGTTGGAATGGCTCTGAAACAGGAAGGGTATCCGGTTTCTGTGTGGGATGCCTGGAGCCAGAAAGATTACGGCAGATATCATGCAAATGAATGTGAGAAAAAATGGAGAACCTTTTCCGGCTCATCCTCACCGGTAACCGGCGGCACGATCGTACAGCTTGCCCTGGATCATGGATGGGTTCCGGAGAAGGGCCATGAACTGGATTGGAACGACAGTATCGCGGTGGACAGTGACCGTGTTGTTGTGGATAAAAACTGGTTGGAAGGGAAAGAGATACAGGAGCCTTCCAACTGGAATCCGGCGGAGCAGCTGATCACGTATCTGGAAACACTGTTTGAAGCAGGAGAAAACGTAGGTTATGTTACCGGAAGTTGGGAAAAGACAGATGAAAAAGGTACGCGCTGGCTGCCACAAAAAGGCAGCTGGGACCGTACTGCCGGACAGTTGATTGAATTGCTGAACGACTGTAAAGGGGACATTGGCGCAGTACTTGGTGACTACAATCCGGAAGCCGGAGCGTGGATCCGCTTCAATCCGTTGGACGGAAACGGCTGTAAAAATGAAAATGTAACAGAGTACCGGTATGCTTTAGTAGAGTCAGATCATATGGAGCTGGAACAGCAGAATGCTATCCTGCGGGAGCTAGAACTTCCGATCGCCTGCCTGGTATATTCCGGAAAAAAGAGCCTGCATGCTATTGTGCGGGTAGATGCGGCAGATTACAACGAGTATCGAAAACGGGTTGATTATCTGTATGAAGTCTGCCAGAAAAACGGAATCGACGTGGATACACAGAACCGGAATCCATCGAGACTTTCCAGAATGCCAGGAGTGCAGCGTGGTGAAAAGAAACAGTTCATCGTAGATACCAACATCGGAAAACAGTCATGGAATGAATGGTATGAGTGGATTGAGGGTGTCAACGATGATCTGCCGGAGCCGGAAGGGCTGGAAAGTGTATGGGATAATCTGCCGGAGCTGTCACCGTGTCTGATTGATGGAATCTTAAGAAAAGGGCATAAAATGCTTATTTCCGGTCCGTCTAAGGCAGGTAAGTCATTCCTGCAGATCGAACTGTGTATTGCCATCGCAGAAGGAAAGAAGTGGCTGCAGTGGCATTGCGCGCAGGGACGTGTCATGTACGTCAATCTGGAGCTTGACCGGGCAAGCTGTCTGCACCGTTTTAAGGATGTATACGAAGCAATGGGCTTTACACCGGATAATCTGCAGAATATTGATATCTGGAACCTGCGTGGAAAATCAGTTCCTATGGATAAGCTGGCACCAAAGCTGATCAGGCGTGCTGCAAAGAAAAACTATGTGGCTATTATTATTGATCCGATTTATAAAGTCATAACGGGAGATGAAAACAGCGCGGATCAGATGGCGAATTTCTGTAACCAATTTGATAAAGTCTGCACAGAGCTTGGATGCGCGGTGATTTATTGCCATCATCACAGTAAAGGAAACCAGGGCGGAAAGAAGTCCATGGACCGTGCTTCTGGTTCCGGTGTATTTGCCCGTGATCCGGATGCTCTGCTGGATCTGATCGAGCTGGAGCCTACAGAAGCGCTGATGAAGCAGGAAGAAAATAAAGCGATCTGCAAGGCGTGTACGGATTATCTGGATGCGCATTTCAAGTGGGAGGATGATCTTTCGCAGGACGATTTACTAAGCAGTGCGCAGATGATGAGCTACTGCGAGGCGCATCTGGACCGGTGGCAGAAGATAGCCCTGGATAAGCAGATCACCGAGGCAAAAGCGGCAGTACAGGCCCATACGGCATGGAGAATCGAAGGGACACTTCGAGAATTTCCAAAGTTCGAACCGGTCAACATGTGGTTTGAGTATCCGGTTCACTGCCTGGATCAGATCGGCGTGCTGAAAGATCTTGAGCTGGAAGCAGACAAACCGGCATGGCAGAAAGGTAGAGAAGCCAGAAAGAAACAGGGAGAGCAAGCACGTAAAGCCAAAAAGGAAAAATATAAGATGGCGATAGAAAATTTCCGGTTTACGCATGAGGACAAATATCCGACGGTAAAGGAGTTGTATGAAGTCCTGAAATCGGATGCAGAAGCAACCGGCGAGAAATATCCGGAGGAAAAAACGGTTCGAAATTCATTAAAAGAAATCGGATTTATGGTAAATAAAGATACGCGTTGTATTTGCCCGATACCTGAAACATTTTAGGTCATGGGCAAATGCCCGACACCTAAAATAACATAGGTCACGGGAATTCCCGCAATCATGGTAACGGGCATCGGGCAGAAAGTTGCCCGACACCTTGTTTTTTAGGTGGCAGGAATGCCCGCCCGGCACCTGTATATAAATATATACCCTAATCGGGCGGGAATGTGCGGGCATGCCCACCCTAAGTGTGGGGCGATTGAGTACGCCCCCACAACGGGTTAGGAGCATACCCACCCAGCACAGACGCGCAGGAAAGGAATGATAAAACATGTCACACGACAAACGACTCAAAATTGCGGGACAGATGCCTCCGCTTAGAAGAATCCCCTTTGGAGAAGTTTATGACGCATCGAAAGACGAAGTTCTTCTGTGGCTGAAAGAACAGCCGGAGCTTTTGAATTTGTTTGCTGACAAATTAAGATCTTGGGGTTGCATCACATTTGATAAAAAATCTGGTACTTGGAGAGGGGCTGATTATCATGATTGATTTTTTTATGGCGATGAACCCGCCGACGATAACACATCAGGAACATAAAGTTGCAATCGTAAACGGGAAACCGGTATTTTACGAAACACCAGAATTAAAAAGAGCCCGGCAGAAACTGATTGGGCATCTGTGTAAATATAAGCCAGAAGACATGGAACCGTACCAGAAAGGTGTACGCCTGGTTACAAAGTGGTGCTTCCCGCAGGGAGAGAAACATAAGGACGGAGAATACCGGACTACAAAGCCTGACACCGATAACCTGCAGAAGCTGCTGAAAGATTGCATGACGACGGTAGGCTTCTGGAAAGATGATGCACTGGTTGCGTCAGAGATCGTGGAAAAGTTCTGGGCGCGCATCCCAGGCATTTACATCAAGATTGAGGAGCTGCCATGATGAATTATTTTAAATTCTTTACAGAGGTCTGGCGATTCTTCAAGAAGTATTATGATCGGCCAGGAAAAGAACAGGATTATGAGGAGAGTGTTCGGGAATGCTCTCAGCTTGCGAAAACGTTCGGAAATGGAGAGTTTGTAAACCAGGTATGCATGGCAGTCCTGGAAGAACTGGAACGCTGCTGGAAGGGCAGAGAGGAGGAGTAGATGGCAGTGATTGGAATTGTTGTGTTCTGCGGTGCGTTGGTTGGCCTGTTTGCCTGGTTACTGAACCGGCCAGAGCGTCCGAAGGATCCGGAAGAGGACCGGGAGCAGGAAGAATATCTTACGGAATGGAGCAGGAATCATGGGAAGAATGAAAAAAGCAAAGTGGAAAAGTAGAGAAGAGCACAACGACTATATCCATGCTGAATGCTCTAGTTGTGGCTTTCAGGTTGAGAGTTATGATGCCGTTGAAACAGGAAGATCCAGTACAGAATATATCAAAGCAAAATGGAAGTTCTGCCCGAAGTGCGGAGCTAAAATGAAAGTGTAGAACAAAAAGAAAGGAGCCAGCCTCCGGCCGGGGCAAAAGAAAAAAATGAAAAATATCAAAGAAAACAATTTTATGAAAAGTCGTTTGACTACGGATGCGGGAGAGGCGTTTTCGCCGTCGCGATATAGCCTGAAAAGCAAAAATGATGCTATATTGCATCCGTACAGAACTTATGATCTATTTTACGAAATCACATTTATGGTGCTTCAAAAGCTTGGCGCATATGAAGATATCGGGACACCGGAAGAGTGCGCGGAAGCCATGCAGACGGCACGGATTGGGAACAGCGTGGTGCCGATTATGGCGCAGAAACTGGTAGAAGCAAACTGTCCGTATCTAAAAGTAGGAGTGCGGGTGCCAAACCTTAACATCGATGACAGCCAAGAGCAACTGAGATTTGCGTAAAATAGGAGGATTGAATATGAACAGTGAAGGCTATCGTGATCCGACCGCAGACAGGGCGATTCGAAGCGCAAGCCGCCTGCCGAGACAGATCTGGAGTGTGGTCAAGGTTGTGCGGGAGGTCTTGAACGTGTCGCATCTGGAGTTGGTTGAGATCAGAATGAGAGACAGAACAACCGGAAGAGAACATACATGGGGAGGTGATACCAATGGATCAGCACAAAGAGGAGAACGAGAAGAAAAAAGAATACCTGAGAAGATACCATGCGGCAGAGCTTGCGGAACGAGAAATTCGAGAAGAGATTGATGATCTGCGAATGAATAAAATGTTTCCGGCACTGATCCAGGATGGGATGCCACACGGGAGCAGCAGTGGAGACTTATCGGCGTACGCGGCGCAACTCGACGAATTATTGGTAGAACTGAAAGATCAGATGGAGAAGAGGATCCGGATTCGACGGGAAATCACTAGAAAAATCGAGTCAATGCAAGATGAGACCGAAAAAACAGTTTTGAGACTGAGATACATACACTGGCTGAAATGGGAGCAGATCGCTGAGCGAATGGGATACAGCCTTCGAAACATTACGAAGATTCACGGGAAGGCGCTTGCTCATTTTGAAATATAAAAAGAGTTCCTTTTTTTTCCTATCGCACCTATGGTATAGTGTAAGAACCAGAGAATGGATAAGGGATCAACATTTCCTACACTTTCTTACAAAACTCCTTAGATGTATTTTGATCAGCGGTCAGGTGTCACAGCCTGACCGCTGATTGGGCGGCATCAGCCCGCGGAAAATGTCCGAGTAATCGAATGGTGCACGGCGCAGCTTGGTACCTTGCGCCACCTGGAACGTAGCTCAACAGGAAGAAGCAGTCGCATGCTATTAGCATGAGTCGACAAGGGCGCAGGTTCGAGTCCTGCCGTTCCAACTCTCCATTGACTGGAGATCATCCCCCATATACTTCTTTTAAAACGTCCTGTAGAAATGCAGGACGTTTTGTAGTATGATGACAGAAAAAGGAGGAAAGTATAGGATGGATATAGGATTTGTAATTACGTATTTGCTTTGCCCAATTATTGTTTCTGTTGGCTTAATAACAGGGAAAAGGACAGGAGACCATCATCAATTATTGACGGCATATGCATTTAAAGGAATGTTTTATTTTTATTCGGCTGCGGCGAATTTGATCCATTTTATTAACCAATCGCATACAGAAAGAGATATTATTGGGCTTGCGATTGGATTGGCGATTATTGAGGGGACAAATGGAATAATGGAAGCAAAAACAGCTGCTTTAGAATGGGCAAAAGAGCAAGAAAAAAAATAATATGTGAAAATCATAGGCGGTCTTGCATAGAGACTGCCTTTTGTTATATTCAAAAACGACGAATCGAGGTGATGGAACATGGCCCGGGCGCCAGATAAAAGAATAGAGCAGGCAAAGGGCATGTACCTGAAAGGCATGAAATTGGTTGAGATTGCAAGTCAACTGAATCTGCCGGAAGGAACTGTTCGCCGTTGGAAATCTACTCACAGATGGGATAACGAGCGTTCGGATAAAAAAAGCGAACGTTCGGATAAGAAAAAAAGAGGCGGTCAACCGGGAAATCAAAATGCGACCGGTCCGCCGGGAAATAAGAATGCAGTTAAGACAGGAGAGTTTGAAGCTCTCTTTTTTGATTGTCTGGATCCAGAAGAAAAACGGTTGACTGAAATGGTGACGCCGGACAAGGAGCAGTTGCTCCTGCAGGAAATTCAGCTATTGACTGTGCGGGAACGGCGGATGTTGAAAAGAATTGAGATGCTGAAGAACATGGAGCAGCCGACGGCCGATGAAAATATTGAGCCAGAAGAACAAGTTCCAGCGGGAATGAGTGTTACCGGATATCGATCTGGAATTGAAAAAGGAAAACCAACTGTTTTAAAAGAATACGAGGGGATTTTGGGACAGATCCAGTCCATAGAAGATGCCCTGACCCGTGTGCAGGCACGGCGTCAGCGAGCCATCGAGGCCTTGCATAAATTTGGCTATGATGATGCGCGGCTGGAGCTGGCGGCAATGCAGCTTGAATTCGAAATGAGCAAACAGGACGTTCAGCAGGAAGAAACCGGCGACGATGGATTCCTTTCTGCGATGAATGCCGTGGCGCAGGAAGTCTGGGGTGATGAGAGTGTATGAGAAAATCTCATCATTGAAAGAAAAGCTGCAGAAACTCAAACAAAACATCAAAAGCCGGCAGAAAGACCAGACATTCCATTTTTCGCCGTTTTCCAGAAAGCAGAATCAGGTTCTTACCTGGTGGTGCGAGGATTCGCCTGTTCATGATAAGGATGGAATTATAGCTGACGGTGCGATCCGATCCGGAAAAACTATCAGCATGTCCCTCTCATTCGTGATGTGGGCGATGCATACGTTCAACGGTCAGAACTTTGCCATGTGCGGCAAGACCATCGGTTCCTTCCGACGTAATGTCCTGTTCTGGTTGAAACTGATGCTCAAATCCAGAGGATATTCCGTAACTGACCGCAGAGCGGACAACCTCATTTTGATCAGAAAAGGCGATGCGGAGAACTACTTTTATATTTTTGGCGGAAAAGATGAGCGTTCACAAGATTTGATTCAGGGTATCACGCTGGCGGGTGTGTTCTTTGATGAGGTTGCGCTGATGCCGGAATCCTTCGTCAATCAGGCAACCGGCCGATGCTCCGTTGAAGGTTCCAAATTTTGGTTTAACTGCAACCCGGACGGCCCATATCACTGGTTTAAGCTCAATTGGATTGACAAAAGGAAAGAAAAACAGCTGCTGTATCTCCATTTTACAATGGATGACAACCTAAGCCTATCCGAGAAAATAAAAATCAGATACCGAAACATGTATACCGGGGTGTTCTATAAAAGATATATCCTGGGCTTGTGGGCTATGGCTGAGGGTATTATCTACGATATGTTCAGCGAAGCACAACATGTGAAAGATCCATCGCTATTTGAAAATTTATTGCTTGACAGCAATAGATATGTCAGTTGCGATTATGGAACTCAAAATGCAACGGTGTTTCTCCTGTGGGAAAAAGGAACGGATGGCGTTTGGTATTGTACGAAAGAATATTATTATTCTGGACGAGAGGAAGGAAAGCAGAAAACGGATGCAGAGTATGCAGATGACTTGGAAAATTGGCTGGATAAGATGGAAATTCGCGCAATTATAGTGGATCCTGCGGCTGCTTCTTTTATTGCGGAATTGCGAAAACGTGGATTCAAAATCATAAAAGCCAAAAATGATGTAGAGGACGGAATTCGATTGGTAGCAACCAAATTGAATTTGCAAAAAATTGTATTTTCAACGACTTGTATAAATACAATTAAAGAATTTGCATCTTATATTTGGGATAAAAAAGCTGCTGAAAACGGAGAAGACAAGCCAGTGAAGCAATATGATCATGCGATGGACGCTGTAAGATATTTTGTATATACAATACTTGGGGAGCGACCGAGGCTGAACAGAAAAGTGAAAGGAGGAATTTAGCGTTGCACACGAATTTATACAGACTGCCGTCTGAGGAGATACTGACGGATTCTAAACTGAACGAATTCATCATGCGGCATGCCGGAGAGTGCGCATTTAGATACAGCAGGCTGCAGGAGGCCTACGAGACGGATTACCCGATCCTGCATGAGCCGTTAAAGCCCAAGTGGAAGCCGGACAACCGGATCATGGTCAACTTTGCGAAATACATCGTGGATACGATGAACGGCTTCTTCATCGGGCATCCGATCAAACTGCAGGTAGACGATGGAAACGAAGCGGTTGAGAAATATGTTGATTTTCTGGATCAGTATAATGATCAGGACGATAACAATGCCGAACTGTCCAAGATCTGCAGTATCTTCGGTAAAGGCTATGAAATGTATTACGTAGATGAGAACGGAAATATCGGTATCACCTATCTGAGCCCGCTGGATGCATTCATGATCTACGACGATTCCGTGCTGGAAAGGGAACGATATTTCGTGCGACTGTATTACGATTCGAATCAGACCCTTCATGGAAGCGTATCGGACGAGACGAAGGTCCGCTGGTTTACAATCAAAGGAAAATTGCTCTGGGATGCAGACGAGAAGATACACGGTTTCGACGGCGTTCCGGCATCGGAGTACGTAGAAAACAAGGAGCGTATGGGAATCTTCGAGCCGGTCCTTACGATGATTAATGCATACAACAAGGCGATCAGCGAGAAAGCCAATGATGTTGACTATTTCGCGGATGCCTATCTCAAGGTTCTTGGTTCCAAGCTGGAAGAAGACGATGTGGCGCATATCCGGGATGACAGAATCATTAATTTCGACGGGGACACCGAACGGTTGATTGTCGAATTTCTTCAGAAACCGGATGGTGATACCACGCAGGAGCATCTGATCGATCGTCTGGAAAAGCTCATTTTCCATATCAGCATGGTGGCCAATATCTCGGACGAGAATTTTGGCACCAGTTCCGGCATCGCCATGAAATATAAGCTGCAGGCAATGAGTAACTTGGAAAAAACGAAAGAGCGGAAATTTACCAGCGGAATGAACCGGAGGTATCGTCTGATTTTCTCAAATCCGGTCTCAGGAATGAAAAAAGATGACTGGGTGAAGATCCATCCACATTTTACACCAAATTTCCCGGCAAACCTGCAGGAAGAGGCAGAGATCGCGAAGAATCTGGAAGGTGTGGTCAGCCAGGAAACACAGCTCGGGGTGCTGTCTATTGTGGACAATGTACAGGATGAAATCAAGAAAATTGATACCGATCAGAACAAGGTGAGAGCGGATCCAGTGATGAAGCAGATGTTTGGCGGCGGTGGACAGGATGACGAGTAAGGAATACTGGCAGAAACGTGAGACGGAACATGCCAAGAAGAATAAGATGTCTGAGCAGACCTATGCAGAAGAGATCCGGAAGACCTATGCGTATATGGCGGATCAGATTCAGAAGGAAATCGATGGATTTTACGCAAAATACGCCAATGCTGAGAAGATTTCGCTGGCAGAAGCAAAGAGAAGGGTTTCCAAGCTCGATATCGAAGAGTATGGCAGGAAAGCGGCGAAATACGTCAAAGAAAAAGATTTTTCCGACCAGGCGAATGAAGAGATGCGGCTGTACAATGCAACCATGAAGATCAACCGTCTGGAACTGCTGAAAGCCAATATCGGGCTGGAAATGGTATCCGGTTTCGATGAACTGCAGAAATACTTTGATAAGACGCTGACACAGCAGACGATAGAAGAATTTCGCAGGCAGGCGGGCATTCTTGGCAATTCCGTGCAGGAAAATGGGAAAATGGCGCGGGCAATTGTCGATGCGTCATTCCATAACGCCACTTATTCCGATCGAATCTGGATGTATCAGGATATGCTGAAAGCAGAGCTGGACAAGCTGCTGAAAACAGGGCTGATCCAGGGCAAGAACCCGCGGGAGCTTGCGGTGCACCTGCAGAAACGCTTCGGTGCAAGCCGGGAGGATGCAGAGCGGCTCATGGTCACGGAGCTTGCCAGAGTCCAGACAGAAGCTCAGAAACAGTCCTATATCCGAAATGGATTCGAAGAGTATACATACGTTGCCTGCGGGAATGCAGATGTCTGCGAGCGGTGCCAGGCGTTGGACGGTAAGCATTTTAGGGTGCAGGATATGATGCCAGGGACAAATGCGCCGCCGATGCATCCGCGATGCCACTGCTCTACGGCGGCCTATGAAGACAGCACAGAGTATGAGAAATGGTTGGAATTTCTGGAGCAGGGTGGTACCACAGAAGAATGGGAAGCTTCGAAAAACAGAAAGGCGAGATACAAAGACAACGAAGGCATATTCCAAACATTGGATGGCAGATCAAAGGGGCGAGACGTTATCAAACCTCGAAATATCATGAAAGAAATGAAAAAGTCCAGCATCGGAACGGAAATGTTGGAATATCTTCAGGAAAATGATATTCAAATAAAGGTATGGTACGGAGTTGATGTCGACGAGGGACTGGATGGACTTTTCGAAGATGGTGAAATCAACATTTATGCTGATAACACCAAAACGGTTCGTGAGACAGCTATTACAGTGATTCACGAGGCTACACATGCCAAAATCAACAAGCCAAACACCAAAAATCAAGAGTTACAATGTTATATGAATGAGTACAGACATCAAAACATCGAATTGACAGAAAAAGTTGTCCAGGATATAATTAATCATATAAATGATAAATATCCGAATCTGAAATGGGAGTGATTGTTTATGACGAATACTCTGAATATTCCACCTCATGAGAGAGTAAAGCTCTTGAGAAAAGGCGAAAAAGTTTTGTGCAAGAAATGCAAAAAAGGCATTATGATTCCAGTTGGCGACCGCGAAAAAACAAATACTTTTTACTGTGATTCTTGCAAGAATCAGTTAATTATCAACTGATGATAAGGAGACAGGGCAAATGGCTCAGAATGATTATTTCGTGATTGTATACCAGGTACTGAAATATCTGTATGAATGCTTGAAAAAGGGCGAAAAACCAGAAGCGTGTTACCTTACAGCATCGGCTTATAATATTCCTGAGAATTATTGGCAGTATATCATTTTAAGTCTGATTACAGAAGAATATGTAAAAGGTATTGCTGTTAATCATACGAAAGATGGCGTGCTTTTAGGCGATCTGCCTGATGCCATTATCACGCCAAAAGGTATTTCTTATCTGTTTGAAAATTCGTTGATTGAAAAGGCAAAAAGGACATTGAAAGATGTAAAAGAGATGGTTCCGTTTGTATAATTAACCACCAGTCGAGAGGCCGGTGGTATTTTTATGCCCATTTTTAAAGAAAAGAGGATTTGAAAATGAAGTTTGAAGAAGCATTGAAAGTGATGAAATCTGGAATTAAAGTGAAATTACCGTCTTGGGGAGGATATTGGTACTGGAATCCGAAAAAAGAAACCATCATTATGCATACCAAAGACGGGAATGAGATGGACATCAGAGAGACTCAGGTGGTCGAATATACGGTAGGCAACATTCTTTCTGATGAATGGATTGCTGCAGATGAGAGCAATTGTCCGCAGCTCGGAGGAGAAGCAGCCTTTTCTTTCGGTGAAGCAATTAAGTACCTGAAAAGAGGATTCAAAGTAGCACGTAAAGGCTGGAACGGGAAGAAACAGTATATTCAGCTCGCAACCGGAATTTCCTACAGAACTGCAGATGATCAGATCGTAAATTGTGAGCATGATGCAATCGGCAATATGGCGGTAGCTTTCGTTGGAACTTCTGGCGTGCAGATGGGGTGGCTTGCATCTCAGGCGGATATGCTTGCGGAAGACTGGATTTTTGCGGAGGCGTAAGTGATTGAAGTATCTGTTCGCGAGAACGAAATTAAGGTATCCGGTCATGCAATGTATGCACCGAACGGGCAGGATATTGTCTGTGCAGGCGTTTCCAGCCTCGTGCGGACGCTGATCCGCTCGATTGAGGACCTGACAAGGGATGAAATAGAATACGAAGTATCGCCCGGATGGGTTGATATACAGTATGGGAATCTATCGGAGAAAGCAAAAACTCTGGTGGATTCCTTTTTTGTCGGCGTCTGCTTGATGGCCGATGAATTTCCGGAGCATGTCCGGATCGTGTAACCGATGTGACCGAAATGTCGTTAAACTATGATTCTGGAGCAACGGCACGGGGCTTTTATAGAACGGGACGGGGCAGAAAGGACCGAACATGAAGTATAAAAACAATCGTTGGAGAATCCCAATGATCAACCTGCAGTTATTTGCAGATGGCGAAGGAGACGGCAGCGGAGCCGGAGACGGAAACGAGGACGGAGCTGGAGCAGGTTCTGAAAATAGCGGCAATGAGATGTCATTTGATGATTTTCTGAGGCAGGCAGAGAATCGAGCGGAGTTTGACCGCAGGGTCAATAAAGCGGTAAACACAGCAGTGACCAAAGCACAGGAAAAGTGGCGGGCACTGACTGATGACAAGCTTTCAGAGGCGGAAAAGCTCGCGAAGATGACAAAAGAAGAGAAAGCGGAGTACAAAAACCGTAAGCTGGAGAAAGAACTGGCGGATCTGAAACGGCAGAATGCACTTTCGGAGATGTCAAAAACAGCCAGAAAGATGCTGACAGATGAAGAAATTAACATCCCGGATGAACTTCTGACGCATCTGGTATCTGAAAGCGCTGAGGATACCAAGACGGCGGTTGAAACTTTCGCGAAAATGTACAAGGATGCAGTGCAGGCAGCCGTAAAAGATGCCCTGAAGGGGAATGCACCAAAGGGCGGATCCGGCGGAAAAGGCGCTGTGACGAAAGAGCAGATTCTCGCAGTCAGCAACCCGATCGAACGGCAGCGGCTGATTGCGGAAAATATCGCATTATTTCAGTAGGAGGAAAACAGCATGCATAAAATCGGAAAATTAGGACTGCAGGTATTTGCGGCACCGGATAACATGACAGGTCAGGAACAGATCCAGGTAAAAGCCCGTGAGATTGACTTTGTAACATCTTTCGGCAAAAACATCCAGGCACTGCTTGATGTTCTGGGCATTGCCCGAATGATCAAGAAGGACAACAATACTATTTTAAAGACCAAAAAGGTAACAGGAACCCTGCAGTCCGGAGAGGTGAAAGAAGGAGAAGAAATTCCATACTCCCGGTACGCTGTAGAAGAGATTCCGTTTGATACCATCCGTATTGAAAAATATCGCAAGGGAGTAACCTTGGAAGCAATCGCAGAAAAAGGATACGATGCTGCAGTGCAGGATACCGATGAAGAGTTCAAAACCGATCTGCAGAATGTTGTCATGGACAAACTGTATACACAGCTGAAAGCAGGATCGTTGACTGGCCACGAAAGTACCTGGCAGATGGCGGTTGCTATGGCGATCGGAAAAGTCAAAGATAAATTTAAAAAGATGAAAAGAACAGCCACCGGCGTAGCAGTGTGGGTGAATACGTTGGATGTGTACAAATATGTTGGTGCTGCGGATATTTCCCTGCAGACTGCCTTCGGATTTGAGTACATGAAAAAGTTTCTGGGCGCAGAGGTTGTGTTTGTAAGCTCTGAAATCCCGGAAAACGTTGTTATTGCAACTCCACTCAATAACATCGTCGGATATTACATCAATCCAGGCGACTCTGAGTTTGCAAAGGCCGGTCTCAGTTACACAACAGACCCAACCACTCATTTCATCGGCTTCCATGCACAGGGTACCTATGAGAGAGCAATTTCGGATCTGTACGCTATTATGGGTCTCAGAATCTTCTGCGAATATCTGGATGCTATCGCCTATATTTCCGTTGGTGGATCTGATGCGCAGACGCTCGGAACTCTGAATGTAACATCTGAAGCAGGAACAGAAGATGGAAAGACTAAGATTTCTGTAAAAGAGCAGATCATGTCTGTGAATAACTATTGGAAGTACAAAGATGCGGCATCCGCAACTACCGTGAAATACGGCGATGATGTGAAGAACTGGAGCAAATGGGATGGAGAGTCCGAGATCGCATCTACAGCAGGGCATCATATTACGCTGGTTGAGTGCGACCAGAACTACAAAGCAGTTCGTTCCGGCGATGTAACAGTAGCTGTGAAGAGCTGAGAAAGGGTGATGATATATGTACAGAGTAATCGAGTATTTTACTGATTTGCAGGACAATGACCATGAATACAGAGCAGGCGATGCCTTCCCGCGTGAGGGACTCAAGGTATCCGAAGCCCGCCTGGCAGAGCTTGCATCTGCTGAAAATCTGCGTGGTATCCCACTGATCGAGCTGGTGGAGCCGGAAAAGGCAGGCAAAGTGAAAAGCAAGAATAAGGCAGTAGATTCCTTGGCAGAGTAGGAGGCAGCCTATGATCGAAGATCTGAAACTGCTTCTTGGGATGGAAGATACAGACAAAAAGACAGAACAGCAGTTACAGCTGATTCTGAATGCCACGAAACAGCGGCTGAAATTTCTTCTTGGCGGTCTGGAGCCGCCGGAAGAGATGGAATACATCATATTGGATGTTTCGGTCATTCGATTCAACCGGATCGGCTCGGAAGGGCTCTCCTCTCACAGTGTTGAGGGCGAGAGCCTTTCCTGGTCTGAAAATGATTTTGCCGGGTACATGGATGATATTCAGTCCTATCTGGACAGTCAGCAGGAGGCAAGAAAGGGAAAGGTGAAGTTTCTGTGAGATACGATACGCCAGTTTTCTTCCAACGGGTACTGCCGGGCGAATATGATTCGAAAACCGGAAACTATGCTGCAGACCAGGTCACAGAGGTGCGGAAAATGGCTTCTGTGATGGATACGAGGGCAGAGATCATGCAGATCGTATACGGAGGAATCCGTCAGGGCAGCGTGACCGTACAGCTTCAAAATCATTACCAGAAGCCGTTTGATCGGATCCGGATCGGGAACACGACCTATGGAGTGGACTATACGCGGAAACTTCGCGTGAAACAGACTTTTATACTATCGGAGGTGGTCTGATGCCGAAAATCAAGCTGGAAGGAATGGAAAAACTGCAGGTCAAATTGAAGAAAAACGTGCAGATGAGTAAAGTGAAACAGATAGTAAAGGATAATGGTGCAGCTCTGCAGGAGGCCGCACAGAGAAAAGCTCCAGTGGATACTGGTAACTTGAAACGACACATCGGTCTTGAGATCCGAGATGGCGGCCTTACGGCAGAAGTAGAGCCAACGGCAGAGTATGCGGCGTATGTGGAGTACGGAACCCGGTACATGAACGCACAGCCGTATATGCGTCCTTCCTATACGGCACAGAAAGAACAGTTCAAATCCGATTTGAAAAAGCTTACGAGGTGACATCATGGACCCACAGCAGGAATTATTCAGTGCATTGCTTCTGGAATTGAAAAAACAGTATCCGGACAGTGTGTATGACACGTTTTTACCGCCGGAAGGCACGCCATATCCGTTTGTCTATCTGGCGGACAGCGACTTGAATGATCAGGCCAACAAAACGGCTGTGTTCGGCAACGTAAGCCAGACAATCCACGTTTGGCACGATAATCCGCGGCAGCGCGGCACAGTTTCACAGATGCTTCTGCAGATCAAGCAGATTTGCAGACATCTGGAGCACACCGGCAACTTTTCCTGGTCCGTGAAGGACTTAAATCAGAGAATATTGCCGGATACAACCACCAACCAGCCACTTCTTCATGGAATTGTAGAAGTGACTTTTTTATTTAGTTAGGAGAACAGCATGAGAAAAACAATTGATTTACAGTTATTCGCAGATGCGGTACGTGGTAAAAAGATCGTTTATCTGTACCGCCTTAAAAAAGATGCGGCTAAAAATGCAGCTACAGCATTAGCGTTTACGACAGAGAACGGCAGAACGACAAGTAAAGATGCCGATACCACAGAGACAAAGGATGGCACGATCCGTACCCCGGGAGCAGCCGAGGTTGAGATTACGGCAACCAGTATTCTTGCCAAGGGCGACACGCTGATCGACTCTCTTGAAGATGCCATGATCAATGATGAACTGGTCGAGATCTGGGAAGCAAATCTGGATGATCCAGCATCCAGCGGAAGCAATAAATTTAAAGGAAAATACTTCCAGGGCTATGTGACGGAGGTAGAAAAGACTTCAAACGCCGAAGATATGGTGGAGGTGTCTCTTACCTTTGGTGTCAATGGAACCGGTCAGAAAGGTGATGTAACCGTAACGACCGCGCAGCAGGAAATAGCAGCTTACGTATTTACAGATACGACAAAAACAGGAGCGTAAAAGTGTTGAGGGCGAGAAATCGTCCTCTTTTTGAATAGTAAAGGAGAAAAACGATATGGAACTTACAATCAACGGACAGGTGTATCAGTTTAATTTTGGCATGGGATTCATGAGAGAAATGAACAAGAAAGTAAGCATGCCGGTAGACGGAGTAAAAGATGCCAAGAAGAATATTGGCCTGAGATACGCTGTGGCAGGGATCATGGACGGAGATGTAGAGGCTCTTGAGGATCTGTTACTCGTAGCGAATAAAGGGCAGAATCCGAGAGCAACTACAGAAATTCTGGATGAATATATTGATGATCCGGATACCGATATCAATCAGCTCTTCGAAGATACGATGGGTTTCTTAAAGAATGCAAATGCTACGAAGAAATGCGTCCAGAATCTCGAGAAGACGATCGAGGAAGAAAAAGCGAAGAAGTAGGTGGCGTAGCCCATGAAGAGGTGAGTTTCGAAGAACAATACCGGGAAGTTGCAATCAGCTGCTTCCGGTATCTGGGATTCACATCGTTTGAGCAGGTTGATCGTCTGACGATTGCACAGTACGAAATTATGATGGAAGCGCTGAGATATCGAATAGTAGACGACGAATACAGGGCACATCGGCAGGCCTTTCTGAATTTTGCGGCCCAAGCGCAAAAAAAATCCGGAAAGAAAACAGTGCCAGTATACAAGCGATTCCGTAATTTCTTTGACTATGAAAAAGAATTAAAAAATGTGAAGGAAAAGAAGCACAAGAAGGGTGATCCACGATTCGCCGGAATATCCAAATTGTTAAAGAGAGGAGAGTGAACAGATGGCAGAATCTTATAGCGTAAAGGCGGTTTTATGCGCGGAAGATAAGAACTTCTCCTCAATGATGAAATCATGCAACAGTTATGCTGAAAATCTGAAAAATACGCTTACAAGTGGAATTGGATTCGGCGCTATGGCGGCGATCGGATCCAAGGCAGTATCGGCAGTCGGAAGTGGATTAAAAAGTCTGACTACAGGAGCAATAAGCGCTGGTGCGAATTTTGAGAATGCTATGTCATCTGTAGCAGCTATTTCCGGGGCTACAGGATCTGACTTTGATCGGCTGTCTGAAAAGGCGAAACAGCTCGGAAAATCCACACAGTACACCGCAAGTGAGACAGCTTCTGCGATGGAGTACATGGCAATGGCCGGCTGGAAAACTGAGGATATGTTAAATGGAATCGAAGGCGTAATGGATCTGGCCGCTGCATCGGGAGAAGATTTGGCTGGCGTTTCCGACATCGTAACAGATGCTATGACAGCTTTCGGTTTATCGGCGAATGGCACCACCAAAATTATCAAAGATGGTTTTACAAAAGAAGTCTCCAACGCTTCACATTTTGCTGATGTTCTGGCAGCAGCTTCGGCAAATTCTAACACCAACGTTGCTATGCTGGGCGAATCTTTTAAATATGCGGCTCCCGTAGCTGGATCGTTAGGATACAGCGTAGAAGATACAGCCATTGCCCTCGGACTCATGGCGTCGTCAGGGTTGAAAAGCAGTATGGCTGGTAGCAGCCTCCGAACTATCCTGACAAATCTTGCCAAGCCAACAGATGATATCAGTGACGCAATGGATTATTTGGGCATATCCTTGCAGAATGGTGATGGCTCTATGAAGTCTCTGATGGACATTGTAACGGATTTGCGAGGTGCATTTGGACAATGTAAAATGCCAATGGATCAGTTCCAAGAGAATCTTGCAAAACTTGACGAAAAGTATGCCAATGGAGAGCTGACAGAAAAGAAGTATAATGAAGCATTAGCAGATTTAACGGAAAAGGCTTATGGAGCAGAGGGAGCGTTAAAGGCCAAATATGCTGCTACATTAGCTGGAAAAGAGGGTATGTCAGGTCTGCTTTCAATCGTGAGTGCGGCACCAGAGGATTTTGACAAGTTAACTAATGCCATCTATAACAGTGACGGCGCGGCCAAAGAAATGGCAGAAATAAAAATGGATAACTTGCAGCACGATGTTGTGAAACTGCAGTCTGCTATGGAAGGGCTTGGAATCACCGCATTCAACCAGGTTGGCGGAAAAATGAGAGGTTTGGTTGGCATCGCAACTGAGATGGTTGGAAAAATCGATGAAAAACTTGCCAGTGGAAAAGGAATTGAAAAGGCTGTCGATAAAATAGAATCAATGGTCGAGAAAGCAAAACCATATTGGAATATTTTCAAAACGGATGCAGTGGAAGCGGGAACAGCGCTGGGCGATGCGGCTGGAACTATCATAGGAGATATTAAGAAACTTTCAGGTTCTTTTGGCAGCACAGAAAGTATTGAAAATTTCTCAACCACTTTGGGCAAGGTTAAAGATGGAATTGTAGCAGTTTCGGGATTTCTGGAAAAACATTCGGACGCGATTGCAAAAGTAGCGGTAGCGCTTCCGAAACTATTGGTTGCATATAAAGGCTTCAAAATTGTTAAGGCCGTAGCACCATTTATTGGTGCGTTTACAGGAGCTGTTGGAGGACTGGCAAAGGCTGGCCTTGGAAAAATCGCGCCTGGGCTATTCAAAGTTTCAAAAGGACAGGAAGCGGTTGGCAAATCAAGCGGTGGCAGTGCAAAGAAAATGGTAGCGTCTGCAAAAGCATTTATGATGATGGGTGTCGGGGTGCTGGCGATTAGTGCTGGATTCTATTTGCTTGCGCAGTCTGCAATTGCAGTAACCAACGCTGGCCCAGGGGCAATCGCTGTTTTTGGTGGTTTGATTGGTGTTGTAGTAGGACTTGCAGTTGGTATGACAAAGATGCTTTCGTCTATGTCTGGCGGGTCGAAGAAATTAACAGCGATGACACCGGCGCTTCTGGCGTTGGGAGCGGCTGTATTAATGATTAGCGCAGGTTTGGCACTGCTGGCGTATTCTTCAATTCAGTTGGCGAATGCTGGTCCCCTGGCCATTGGATGTATGGCAGGAATGGTCGTAGCGCTTGCCGGTTTGATGTTGGTAGCGAAAAATGTAGCACCAACACTTTCGGCCGGAGCAGTTGGATTTGTTGCGTTTGGGGCCTCGGTATTAATTGCGGCAGCTGGAATCGGATTGTTATCCCTGGCGGCTATTAATCTTGCAAATGCCGGTCCCCTGGCCATTGGATGTATGGTTGGTATGGTTGCGGCAATCGCTTTGCTGGCAGTGGGAGCGGCTGCTCTTGGACCAGCATTGACAGTGGGAGCCGTTGGCTTTATTGCATTTGGAGCCGCTATTGTTTTGGTGGCAGCAGGTGCGTTGATTGCCAGCGCGGCATTGGCGGTTGTGTCTGCTGTTCTTCCTTCGATCGTACAATATGGAAGCCAGGGAGCGGTAGCTATTGCTCAGCTTGGTGCAAGCATGATTGTTTTTGGCACCGGAGCTGCTGTTGGAGGAATTGGCGCAACCGCGCTCGGAGTTGGTCTTGCGTTGGTCGGTGTAACTGCGCTGGTTGCAGCCGCAGGAGTAATTGTATTGGCCGCCGGAGCAGCGGTGCTTGGAGCTTCGCTTGTGATGGCAGGTGCAGGTTTGACAATTATGGGAGCAGCATTTCCACTTGTAGCGGCTGGTGCAAGGGTCAGTGCAGCCGGATTGGCGGCATTACTTGGATCAGGTACTGCGGCCAGTGCGGTTTTTGTGATTTTGGCAGGATCTTCTGGCGCGGCAGCTGTAACAGTTGGCGTATTTGCAGCGGCAATGGTGGCCGGAGCCGCAGGAACCGGTCTTATGGTAGTTGCTCTGAAATCAGTAAATTCCAGCATGAAGTCAATTGCTGGAAATGCAAAGAGCGCAGAAAAATCGCTCACGAGCATGAAATCGAGCGTCAATGTTGTAAATTCGGGGTTGGATGCATTGGAGAACAAAGCAAAATCCGCTATCAGTGCATTAATTAAGCAGTTTTCTCAGGGAGAAAGCAAGGCAAAAACTTCTGGAAAAGCGGTTGGAAATAATTTCAACAATGGCGTTTCAGCAGGAATGTCAAAGGCGGTCTCTACGGCCGGAACAATGTCAAATTCGATTGTAATTATCATGCGATCATCGGCAGGCGGTGCCTATAACAGCGGCGCGTACATCGGAATGGGCCTTGCAAATGGTATGGCAAGCCAAGTTGGACATGTAAGGGCAGTGGCGGCACAGCTTGCGGCGGCTGCAGAAGCGGCGATCCGGGCAAAAGCGCAGATCCACAGCCCATCACGGGTGACAGATAAACTCGGCAATTATTTCGGTATCGGCTGGGTCAACGGCATTATGGATCATGTGCAGGAGGCGAGGCAGGCCGCCATGGAATTGATACAGGTTCCGGAGCTTACACCTGCGCCGGAAATCGGAATGAGCCTTCGGACAGGATCTGAAGACCTGAACGACAGCTACCAGTACAGCAGTAATGGAAAATATACCATCTATGTACCCGTTAATCTGGACGGAAGAGAAATCGGAAAAGCGACCGCAACGTATACACGAGAAGAAATTGAGAAACAGGAGACAAGGGAGAACCGAAAGAAAGGCAGGAGAATGAATGTATAACTTTGTAGATACAACAGAGCGATACCCAGGGCAGAACCTGCCTTCGGAGGCTCTCATGTTTAATGGAAGTTATCTTGAGAACGTAATTCCCGGCTATCGGACACTTTATGTGTCCGGCCGGGAAATTTTGGGTACGGAGATTACAGATCTGGAAACAGGCGTGTCTGACGGTACAAAGTATCGACGAAAGCGTTATCAGCCAAGGACTATTGTGGTGGGATATCAGCTGGTAGCCGAAGATAATGCAGCTTTTCGCAGTGCTTACAACAAACTGAATGCTCTTCTGGATGCAGAACAGGCAACCCTTATTTTTGCAGATGAACCGGACAAATATTATATCGGAACAAAGCAGGGAACGAGTGAAGTGCCGGCGGGAAGAAATGCGATCACTGCGGAGCTGGAATTTTACTGCGCGGATCCATTCAAGTATTCGGTGGAAGAATTTACGGTGAATCCGACTGCGGATGACGGAAAAACGTTCATTGTGTCGTACAACGGCACTTATCGGGCCTTTCCAAAGCTTCAGGCAGTAATGCACAGTGAAAATGGAGTAGTAGGTTTTGTAAATGACTCCAAGAAAATTCTTCAGTTCGGTGATCCGGATGAGTTGAACGGAGAAACATACAAAAAAAGCGAACTGATAACAAGCTATGCTGACCAATATGTCTGGTCACAGGATGCGGCGTGGAAAGATGATACAGGGAGCAACTTCTTATACAGTAACAGCAAGACGGCTGGAAAGCTGGGTGTCATGAGCGTAGACAGCATCAAAGGTCTGTATCTGGCCAGCAGTGGATATGTAAGTCCAAACACAAACGGCTGGAATGGAGCTATGAAATCTATTGATGTGGTAGATTCCAATGGAGCAAAGGGAGCGACGCACCTCTATTGTTACATGAACAGCTGGTTTGAAACTGGTCTTATGGGGCAGACGGGCTGCCAGGCGATTGCTTTCTGCGATGCGAACGGAAAAATGATCTGCTGCCAGGAGATATACAAAACCGATACGATCGGAAACACAGCGCACATGAATATGTGGGTAGGTGGAAACAACCCGCGTATCGTCAAAACATATACTTTTGAACCTTGCCATCGAAAAGATGCAAACCCATACAGCCAAACGTATGGCGCAAGCGACATGATGAAACATGGAGAGAAAATACGTTTTTTCTGGAAGGGCAGTTATCCGGAATTTACAGTTCCAGAATTAAAAGATGTGAAAGTGGCAACAGTGAAATTGTATTTGGGACAGTGGGGAAGTCGAAATACAGGAAATCAGCTTGTCACCAGAAATTATTTCCGCGGCATCTTCGTGAGAATTGACAATGTAGAAAAATGGCGTGATATTCCGAATAAATTTTCGGTAAATCAGGTTTTGACAGCTGACTGTAGCAATGGAGAGGTCATGTTACAGGGACTTCCGAGACAGGATCTTGGTGCGTTGGGCAACGATTGGGAGAACTTTTGCCTGCAGCCTGGAATGAATCAGATCCAATGCATTGCATCGGACTGGGCAACACAGCCAACATACACAATGAAATACAGGGAGGTGTTTCTATGATTTTATATTTTGCGGACCGACATATGAATGTCATTGGGCAGGCAAGCACAGAGCTACCGAAGGGATTGTACATTTCTGATGATCTGAAAACAGAAGAGGTGGAAGCAGGTGTTGCTACACTAGAATTTACGCTGAATTACACGGCGAGCACGCGGAATGATGCGAAACAGTATGGTTCTGTTGGCAATTATATTCTTCGGAAGAATGGCGATGAGCAGGAATTTTATACGATCATTACCAGCGAAGAAAATATTTTCAAACAGGAAGTAGAAATCTATGCCGAGGATGCCGGTATGGATCTCCTGAACGAGACAGTTGGCGAATACAAAGCAGACAAGGCATATCCAGCGAGCTACTATGTTGAAAAATTCAGCGACGATTCCGGCTTTGAAATTGGAATCAATGAGGTCAGCAATTATAACCGGAAACTGTCCTGGGAGGGTGAGACCACCGCTTCTGAGCGTATTTTGAGCGTTGCCACGCAGTTTGACGCGGAAGTTTCCTATACTTTTGAAATCGACCGGTTGAAAATCAAGCACAAATATATCAACCTGCATAAGAAGCGCGGCGTAGATCAGGGGCGAGAACTTCGGATCAACCGGGAAGTGAAAAATATCATTGTAAAAAGTTCAGTAGAAGATCTGGCTACGGCACTTTCCGTTACCGGCGGATATCCGGAAGACAGTGAAACGCCGATCAATCTGAAAGGGTATAGGTATGATGACGGCGATATATATCTGTCCGGCAGTACGATTTATTCCCGGAGCGCAGTGGCCAAATGGAGCCGGTATCTTTCCGAAAAAGGAAATGGAACCGGTCATATTGTCCAGACTTACACCTATGATACGTTAAGTCAGTCAGAGTTGTGCAATCGTGCCGTATCAAAGCTGAAAAAGATCTATGATGCAGCCGTATCCTACGAAGTGGAACTGGCGTATCTGCCGGATGGAATCAAGATCGGCGATACAGTGAACATTGTAGATGATGCCGGAGAACTGTATTTGTCTGCAAGAATCATGAAACTGGAGTCCTCCATTTGCAATGATGAGTACACGGCAACGCTGGGCGAATACAAGCTGAAATCGAGTGGAATTTCAGAAAAGATGGAGAGCCTGGCTGCACAGTTTGAAAAACTGGCAAAGAACCGGACGTTTTACACTTGGGTTGTGTTTGCTGATACGGAAACGGGCGGCGGAATATCGCTCAAATCAGCTGGAAAGACATACATGGGTATCGCATACAATCAGACGACAAAACAGCCGGTACTTACAGACCCGAGCATCTATACCTGGGTAAAGGTTGTTGGAGAGCAGGGAATTGCGGGAGAGCCCGGAAAGAATGGTCTGACTAGTTTCTTCCATGTGAGATATGCTGATGTTCCGAACCCGACAGCAAATCAGTTGCGGAAGGATACAGGAAAATATATCGGTACCTACGTGGACTATATATTGGAGGACAGTACAGATCCGACCAAGTACACCTGGCGAAAATTTCAGGGCGATGACGGAGAGGACGGCGCCGATGGAACCCCTGGAGAAAACGGTGCGAATGGTGAAACCAGTTATCTGCATATCGCTTATGCAACAAGCGCGGATGGAAAGACAGGCTTTTCGACAACCAACGCCGTCGATAAAACGTATATAGGCCAATACGTGGATTTTACCAAGGCTGACAGCACCAATCCGGCGAAGTATCATTGGAGCAAATTTCAGGGGCCGAAAGGAGATAAGGGAGATCCGGGCGAGCAAGGACTGCGCGGCCTGCAGGGCGAAAAAGGTGACCAGGGAATTCAGGGACCCAAAGGCGCTGACGGAAAAGATGGAAAAACGACGTATTTTCACATCAAATATTCTGCGGTTTCGAATCCGACCTCTGCGTCTCAGATGACAGAGACACCGTCAAAATACATTGGAACGTATGTGGATTTTACACAGACGGATTCGGATGATCCGAAGAAGTACAGCTGGCAGCAGCTGGAAGGTTCGCAGGGGCCACAGGGAAAACAGGGAATTTCAGGTACCAATGGAGCAGACGGGAAAACCAGTTATCTGCACATCAAATATAGTAATGACGGTGGGAAGACATTCACCGGGAACAGTGGTGAGGATATTGGCGCTTATATCGGAACATGCGTGGACTATGCAAAAGATGATCCTACAAGTGTCGGAACGTATAAGTGGGCGAAAATCAAAGGCGAGGCTGGAGCCAAAGGTGATAAGGGTGATACGGGTAAGGGGGTTAAATCGACATCTGTTGCATACCAGGTTTCAACTTCCGGAACAACAGTTCCAACTGGCACATGGTCTGGGTCTGTGCCATCTGCATCCGCGGGGCAGTATCTGTGGACACGTACAATCATCACTTACACTGACAACACAACATCCACGATATATAGTGTCGGCCGTATGGGAACCAATGGTGCAAATGGCACCAATGGAAAGAGTATTGGATCAGTAGTCAATTATTACCTGGCAACGGCATCTTCCAGCGGAGTTACAACGGCGACGAGTGGATGGACAACAGCTGTCCAGTCGGTGTCTGCGGCTAAGAAGTATCTTTGGAATTATGAGGTTGTGAAGTATACCGACGGAACCGTGGCGAGTACAACTGCGCCTTGCATCATTGGATCATACGGTGATCGGGGAAGTAAAGGGGATAAAGGTGATACCGGATCAACCGGAAATGGTATTAAGAGTATTACCGAGCATTATGCAGTCTCCGCGTCAAATTCGACTGTTCCTACCTCATGGTCGTCTACGGTTCCGACAATGACAGAGAGCAATAAATATCTCTGGAACTACGAGACAATTACTTATACAAATGGGACAACTGTAGACACAACAAAACGAGTTATCGGTGTATATGGTAACAAAGGTGCTACAGGGGCTACTGGTTCACAGGGATATAGTCTTGTGGCAAATGTGGTTAGAGATGCCTTCACCGAGTCTCAGTGGACAAGATATGGAACGATTAATCGCGAAGAAACTTGGTCCAGCACATCTGGTATCCGTAATGGTTGCCGGATTGGTGATATGTTTGCAATCGTTGGAACTGCAACGGACACAAAAAATGCTCATGTTGCTTATTATCGGAGTAATACTGCATCTGGAGATCTGAAAGGTTTGTGTATAAGCCATACAATTATCCCGAGGGGTGCAACAGGAGCTACCGGCAGTAAGGGAGATAAGGGCGATACTGGTGCAAGTGGAAAAGGCGTTAAATCTACTGCAGTAACATATCAGGCAAGTTCGTCTGGAACTACGATCCCTACTGGAGTATGGTCAGCAACTCCTCCGGCGACAAGTGCGGACAAACCATATTTCTGGACTCGTACGATCATCACCTATACGGATAATACAACTTCAACTGCTTACAACGTTGGTAGTACACCGGAAGGAATTGTCGTCGGCGGACGAAATTTGGCGACCAATACCAATAAAGGAACAACCGGATGGAGTTGGTCAATGCAAACTGGCGGCTATTCCAAAGAATCTGTATCCGAAACTGGGGTTAATACATGTAAGCTTACACGAGATTCGGTAAAACAATCCGGATGGTCTGTAATACAGTTTTCTTATATTGGACGCACAAAATGGGAGGCTGACACGAATTATACCGTATCCGTAGATGTCAAAGCAAGTGTTTCTACATCGATGAATCCAGGCTTTAGACATGGTGACAGTTCAAACATGTTGATACAATCATGTAAAGCCGTAAACAACAAAACAGTTGCGAATGTATGGACAAAACTGGTATGGGTTGTAAAATCAGCAGCAACATTGCCTAGCGGAACTTCACAGAATACATATTTTACCGGAATGAACAGTAATGTTGGGGTCTCATATCAGTTTAAAAACCTTAAGATCGAAAAAGGCAATACGGCAACTGACTGGACTCCAGCACCTGAGGATTATGTGTCTTTTGTTGACGTGGAGTATTATCTTTCGACATCGCCGACTTCTCTTTCTGGAGGATCATGGTCGACGACAGCGCCAACATGGGTTAATGGAAAGTATATGTGGAGCCGTACGGTAACAACGGACGGAGCTGGTAACAGAACGTATTCGCCAAATCAAAATGGAGTTTGCATTGCAGGAGCACAGGGAGCAACCGGAGCCAAAGGTGATAAAGGAGATACTGGAGGGACTGGTGCAACCGGTAAAGGCGTTAAATCTATTGTAGAACAGTATTACAAATCAACGTCAGCAACAGCCATGTCCGGCGGATCGTGGAGCACGACTTATCCTGGATGGGAGAACAGTAAATATATTTGGACGAGATCGGTGATTACCTATACTGACAACACGACTTCAACGACAACAGCTGCATGTGTTACTGGAGCAAGAGGTGATAAAGGGGATAAAGGAGCAACTGGTCCTCAGGGACCACAAGGTCCTCAAGGTGTAAAAGGCGATAAAGGTCCTCAGGGAGATAAAGGAGCAACTGGAGCAACTGGTCCTCAAGGTCCACAGGGCGCTGCAGGTAAGGACGCAAATCAGGTAGTGCATACGGTAGATGGAAACGGTGAGTCAAATCTTTATGTCGAATTTGCTACAATAAAGATCACAGGTTCGTATGCAAATCAGCCAACAACATTTAAACTTGGCGGCAGAGGTTTTGAGACAACAGATGTCCAGTTTAGTTTTATCTCTGCAAATAACTCAGATCCTGGATTGGATTTTCTAAGATCTTCAGGCGAATGGTCGTTATGGATTTATAAAAAGACTACTTCAACGTGGGGCCTTATAACAAGATTAAATGAATCGTGGGGACATCTGAGAGTATTTAACTATACTCAAGGTTCTGGCCCATATACAGTGACGTGGACATCAACTAAATTAGCTTCTTTACCATCTGGTTCAATTAATGCGAATCCTTTACAAGCAGCAAAAACAGCCACCAACTTTATGCAGTTTACTGATGGGACCGGATTGGAAGTTGGTAATAAAACCAGCGGATCTTGGTCTGGCTATCGGACTAAGATTTCAGCATCAGCATTTGAGATTCTTAACCGGGCAGGAACGACACTCGCATATTATGGTGATAAGTTGATACAGCTTGGAAAGAACGCAAAAGATGCAGTTATTGAGTTATGTGGCGGTGTCGGTAAGATTTTGGTTGAAACAAAATCCGGCAATGCGGCTCTGTCAATCCAGAGCGAATATGTAGATATTAAAGGTGTCCACGAATCTGTATTGGAGACATCAAGTTCTTCTGGAAGCTGTATAGCCGGGGCTGTTGACGATTCTTTCGTTGTAAATACTTACTCGGATGCCAACAACAAAGCAAACTTCGATATTGGTAACGGTAGCATTATTCTTGAATCAAAGAAGAAAGGTTATCAGGCAGAGGTCGAATTTTATGGCTGTGGCTGGTCTGGAGGAGTGTATACTGGAGCGTTCGCACCGACCAAGGCGTACTCCGAAAAGATTATGTTGGGAGATAGTGGAAGAGTATGGGAGCGTTTGATTGTTAAAAACTCCCCACAGGTCACATCCGATCGCCGCGCCAAAACAAACATATTTCCACTCGGTGAGAGCAAGATCAATAAGACGGATATTCATTCAGAGCTGTTCGATCGCTTAAAACCAGTTCAGTATCGGATGATTGACGGTGATGGGCGCATTTGTTATGGATTCGTCGCACAGGATGTCGTAGAAGCCATGCGAGAACTCGGAATCCGAGAAGACGAGCTGGATCTGGTACACCACGACAGGAAGAACACTGAGGATAGCTATATTGATACTTATAGTATGGTATATACCAATTTGATTGCGATAATAACGCATGAGCTTCAACTCGAAAAGCAAAGAAGATCGAACCTTGAAATAGAGGTTGCGGATCTAAGAAGTGAACTTGAATCCATGAGAGATAATATCTCTGGAGATACAAATTAATTTTTAGGAGGACAAAAATATGGCAGTATCAGCAACTTACACAAAGGACATTCATTATTCTGGAATCATCACAGTTGACGGCGAGACCGTTGTGTCTATGGACGCCAATATGGATGCAAAACATCCGGATGTTCCAATCATCAATCGCTACATCAACAACGGTAGAAAGTATCGTGCCAATAAAAAGGATATCGATGATGTTGTTGACAAATTCGAGAACGACATCTGGGATGAGTATGATAAGTATACTGCAGATCTGGAAGCAAAGGAATCGGTGGAGTAGCACCGAAGAAAGATTTTGCTAATTTAAAAGAAGGAGAACTAAAAAACATATGGAAACAATCATATCAGCCTGCATCAGTGCCGCCGTTACACTTGTGGTCTGCCTGATCAGTAACCACAGTCAGCAGGAAAAGACACGGGCACTGATGGAATACAAGCTGGAAGAGCTCACGAAACGGGTCGATAAGCATAATAATGTAGTAGAAAGAACGTATGCTCTGGAACAGGAACTTAAAGTACAAGAAGAGCAGATCAAAGTTGCCAACCACAGAATCAATGACTTAGAGCAGAAAGGATAAAAAATATGGAACAGATTATGAATTATGTAAAACCGGAACTGATCATTGTAGCTATTGTCCTGTACTTCCTGGGCATGGGCCTGAAACAGGCACAGGCTGTAAAGGACAAGTATATTCCTCTGATTCTCGGCGGCGTGAGCATTGTACTGTGTGCTATCTGGGTGCTGGCTACCAGTGAGGTGTGCACCGGCCAGCAGGCGGCGATGGCAGTCTTTACAGCGGTCACGCAGGGCATCCTTGTGGCGGGGCTGAGCAATTATGTGAATCAGATTATCAAGCAGACACAGAAAACAGAGTGAGGGCGGCCAATAACCGTCCTCTTTTGCGCCGGCGCAATTCCGGCAGAAGGCGTGAAAGACCTGCTGGACGACGGGAAGGTAAACGGATCCAAGCAGTAGTTATAAAGAAGGTCAAAGAGCGGGCATCATACCCGCTCTTTTGCTGTGAAAGGAGAACGTCGTGGCAATTTCACGAAATATGAATACGGATGCGGCATATAACTGCCTGATCGCTGCCGGGGCATCAGTTTACGGAGCTTGCGGAGTGATGGGAAATATCTTTGCAGAATCGAGGTTCAATCCCCGTAATCTGGAAGACCTGTGCGAGGAACGCCTGGGGTATAAGTACACAGACGATACCTATACCGAGGAGGTAGACAGCGGCGAGATCTCTCGGGAGTTGTTTCTGCATCCGATGGGAGACAGCCGCCAGTATGGCTATGGCCTGTGCCAGTGGACGTCCGCTGGAAGAAAAGCTGGTTTATACGATATGGTTAAAACGAGAGGCGTGTCAATTGGGGACGCGAGGGTCCAGACAGAGTATATGCTGAGCGAATTGAAGACGAGCTATAAGAGCGTCTGGAAGGTATTGCAGACCGCAACCACCGTACAGGAAGCGTCTGATATCTTTCTGGTCAAGTTCGAGGCTCCGGCAAACACCGGAGCATCAGTGAAGAAAGTAAGAGCTTCTTACGGTGATCAGTATTTGAAACTTTATCAGAAGAAGGAGGAAAACAAAGTGAGCAAAATTAAAAATGCAGTAGCAAGAGCAGAAGCGATCGCCCTGGATGATTCGCACGGTTATGACCAGGTAGACCGCTGGGGCAATCCGAATTATGATTGTTCCGGGCTGGTAATCAGTTGCCTGGAAGCAGCTGGAATCCCGGCAAAGTCCAGCGGAGCAACTTATACCGGTAACATGCCGGACGTTCTGCCGAAGATCGGGTTCAAGGATGTTGTAAAATCCGTGAATCTGGCAACCGGCAGTGGAATGATCCGGGGAGATGTCCTGCTCGGAAATGGGCACACAGCATTCTGCTGTGGAAATGGTAAACTGGTGCACGCAAGTATCAACGAGAAAGGAACGGTCACAGGAGGAAAGTCTGGAGATCAGACTGGTAGAGAAATCTGCATCCGCAGCTATTACAATAAGCCATGGGTTCATGTGTACCGTTATACCGGAGTGACAGCATCTGCATCCGGAACGGTTAATGTGAGAAATTATCTCCAGAAAGGCGATTCCGGGGACGCAGTAAAAGAAATGCAGAAAATGCTGATCAGCTGCGGATTCTCCTGTGGAAGTTCCGGAGTAGACGGTTCCTTCGGCGGAGACACAGAGAATGCTCTGCTTGCGTTCCAGACATTTTACGGTTTAGAGCAGGACGGTAAGTACGGACCGGCATCTAAGGCTAAGCTGGTTTCTGTTTACAACGGAAAGACAGCAGCCAGTGTTCCGGAAAAGAAGAACACACCGTCTTACACTGCCGGACACGAGTATACCTTGCAGGTAGAGCTGAAAGTTCGGACAGGTCCCGGAACAAACTACAGCGCAAAGAAACATTCGCAGCTGACGCCTGACGGTCAGAAGCATGACAAAGACAAGGATGGTTGCCTTGATGCGGGAACCACCGTAACGTGCCAGGAAATCCAGCGGGTCGGAAACGATATCTGGATGAAAGCACCGAGCGGATGGATGGCTGCCTATTACAGCGGACAGGCGTTCATCGAATAATTAGATAAATGTACTACATATGCCCTGGGTATCTTCGGATGCCTGGGGTTTTTTGAGTTTCAAAGAACGTAAAAAGCCCCGGGGATCTCCGGGGCAAAAAGAAACGCCGCAGCTACGCGGCGAAAAGAATTGTTCTTTTTTCTGACCATTTTGTGTGTTCTGGTCACGTGTTATGATAACATATATATAGAAGAAATGCAATAAAAAATCCCGGGCAAATTACCCGGGAAACATATTGTATCATCGAAATATTTACAGTTACAATATATCATCTGTTATTGCATTCCGGTGGCCCCGTTCGGCAGATGAGGCAATGGCGATCACAGACGACCAGTACCGTATGCTGATGCAGGGACTGGAGATCGTTGCACGCCATCCGATCTCTGAGCTGAAAGAGACACCCCGCATTATGTAGCCTGTGCAAAATGCCGAAAATAAAAAAGTACCAAAACTGTAAAAATGATGTGTATCAACCGGATGAAAAAGGTTATCCACAAACAGTCTTTTCTCATTCCATTTGTTATCGTGTGAATAGAAAAACTGTTGTGGATAATACATCTGAAAAGCTGTAAAACAACGGCTTTCCAGATGTATTATCCACCGTCATTATGACGAAAGCCCATATCTGAAGGATTGGCGGAAATACAAAAATTCTGTTATAATCGGAATCAGTATAAAGACAGGAGTTCCGGTTATGACGATCAAGTACACAAAAGAACAACTGAATAAGTTTGATAAGGATCTGCTGATAGAGCTTTTTCTTGGGATGCAGGGACAGATGGAAGAATTGTCCAGGCAAACGCAGGCCTTAAATGACAGGATGCAGCTGATGATGGAACAGATGGTCCTTTTCCAGAAGAACCGTTTTGGCAGATCCAGCGAAAAAATGGCGGATTCTGAACAGATACGTTTCATGGAAGTAGACGGGACTATCGTATTCTTTAATGAAGCAGAGGCAGTCTGCGACCTGGATGCACCGGAACCTGATGACCTGGAATTGAAAGCACCCAAAAAGAAAAAACAGCCAGGGAAAAAAGCGGCTGATATAGCAGGGCTGACAGTAAAACGTATTGATCACTATCTGAAAGAGGAAGAACTGACGGCTGAGTTTGGTGAAAACGGATGGAAACAGCTTCCGGATGCCATTTCCCGATGTTATCAGTTCATTCCGGCCAGTGTCGTGATAGAGGAACATCATATCGGCGTTTATTCCAGTAAACTGGATGAACACATGATAAAGGCACCCCATCCCAGAAATCTGCTTCATGGAAGCCTTGTATCCCCGTCCCTTGCTGCGGCAGTCATAAATGGTAAGTATGTAAATGCGGTACCTCTCTACCGTCTTGAAAAAGAATTCGAAAGGTACGGGCTTGCCATTACCAGACAGAACATGGCGAACTGGATGATCCGTCTTGGGGAAGAATATCTGGGAACCATGTATGATTATCTGCATAAACTTCTGTATGATTATCATGTGATACAGGCAGATGAGACTCCTGTACTTGTAAATAAGGACGGGCGTCCTGCCGGCAGCCAGAGTTACATGTGGGTGTACCGGTCCGGCTTTATGTACCGGGATCGTCAGATCATCCTTTATGAATACCAGAAAACGCGTAATGCATCCCATCCCCGGAAATTCCTGAGGGATTACACCGGGATCTGTGTTACGGATGGGTACCAGGTATATCATACATTGGAAAAGGAGCGTGAAAATCTGAAGATTGCAGGCTGCTGGGTTCACTGCAGGCGCAGGTTTAACGATGCACTGGAAGTGATACCAAAAGCACACCGAAAGGAATCAATCCTGCATCTGATCATGAAACAGATACAGGCCATTTACCGGGAAGAGGGAAAACTGTCTGATTTTTCTACGGAAGACAGGCTCATGCAGCGTCAGCTTGTGGTAAAACCACTGGTGGATGCTTTCTTTGCGTACCTGAAACAGAATGAACCTAAGATTCCAAAGAACGGTAAAATACGGGAAGCATTTACATATGCACTGAACCAGGAAAGCTACCTGAAAGTTTTTCTGGAAGATGGGGATGTTCCAATAGACAACAATGCCAGCGAACGTGCGATCCGTGGATTCTGTATAGGGAAGAAAAACTGGGAGATGATCGATACGGTCAATGGAGCCAATAGTTCAGCGATCATCTACAGTATCGCAGAAACTGCAAAGGCGAATAACCTGAAACCTTTCGATTATTTCGAATATCTGCTTACGGAGATTCCTAAACATGTAGATGACAAAAACACAGATTTTCTTGCAGAACTTCTGCCATGGTCAGATATGTTGCCCGAAAACATTAGAAAGCCGCAAAAAGCCAGCGGAAAATAAACAGACCGCAAAAGCGGTCTGCTATTTGTCAAGGTACTCGTATTCTACCGTTTACGACGGGTCTGTCACATGAGCAAATATTTTTTGCTGATATGCTCCCTTCCGGGTAGACAAATAAAAACTTGTCTCCCAGGAAGGGAGCATATTTTACTTTACAGGGGAAACGCTATCGCTGGATATCCATTTTTGTGGCTTGACAAATGTTCAAATTAGAACTAAAATACAAAAAGTTCAAAATGGAACAAGAAGAAGGTGGAAGCATGTTTGATGAACAGTGGCAGTTTGCCGTGGAAGTAGAGCGGAAATATGCACAGTACCGCAAAAAGGTGATGATGCGTTATCATTTGTCTGCAGCAGAAGTAGATATTTTGTTATTTCTTGCAAATAACAGTCAGTTTGATCTTGCAACAGATATTGTACGCGTGCGGAAAATGCAGAAATCACACGTTTCGCTGGCCGTAAACGGGTTATGTGAAAAAGGCTACCTGCGAAAAGAGGGCGATACGGCAGACCGGAAGAAAGTGCATTTGAAGCTGGAACCGGCTGCGGCAGAGTGCGTTTATTACGGACAGAAATGTCAGAAGGAATTTGGAGAATCTCTGTTTTGCGGAATTTCGGATGAAGATAAAAAAGAATTTTTGCGGCTCTGTGAGCTGATCCGGAAAAATGTAATCGGGAAATAGAATGGAGAAAGAATGGAGAAAGAAGGAATTTCATGACTATTACAGAATTAATCGTATGTATTGTGGCCGGCCTCGGTGCCGGCCTTGGAACGGGTCTTGCGGGACTTTCTGCGGCGGCGGTCGTTTCGCCTATGCTGATCACATTTCTGCATATGCCGGCGTACCAGGCGATCGGGATAGCGCTTGCATCGGATGTCCTCGCGTCGGGGGTCAGTGCGTGGACATACAAGAAAAACAAAAATATCGACATTCGCCATGGCGTGATTATGTTGATTTCCGTGTTGATTTTTACACTGGCCGGAAGCTTCGTTTCCTCCCTTGTGCCAAACGGAACAATGGGTGGTTTTTCCAAAGGTATGACACTGCTTGTCGGTCTCAAATTTATTCTGCGCCCGATCATGACAACGAAGGAAGTACAGGCAAACAAATCCGAGAAACAGAAAATCCGGCAGTCCATTCTTTGCGGCGTGTTGATTGGCTTCATCTGCGGTTTCGTCGGTGCCGGGGGCGGTATGATGCTGCTTCTGGTGCTTACAAGTGTGCTTGGCTATGAGTTAAAAACGGCGGTTGGAACGAGCGTTTTTATCATGACCTTTACTGCGCTGACCGGAGCTGTTTCACATTTCTATATCGGCGGAAAACCGAATCTTCCGATTATGATTGCCTGTGTGATCAGCACACTGGTGTTCGCGCAGCTTGGAGCAAAATGGGCGAACAGCGCAAACGTAAAAATGCTGAATCGCGTAACCGGAATCCTGCTGTGCGTACTGGGAATGGTGATGCTGTTCTTCTGAAAAAAATCCTGTCCGATACAAAACCGGACAGGATTTTTTCTTACTATGAAAGCATGCAAATCAGGTTCTCATTGCTCCGTCCACGGAAAGAATTTCACCCGTTATATAAGAAGCCATGTCGCTTGCCAGGAAGAGAAATGCATTTGCGATATCTTCTGCCTCGCCGATTCTTCGAAGCGGGATGTGGCTGATCAGAGGATCGATCATTTCCTTCGGAAGTGCTGCAACCATATCAGTTCTGGTGATACCGGGGGCAACGGCGTTCACGCGGATGTGAAACGGTCCGAGTTCTCTTGCAAGTGACCAGGTGAGACCATTGACAGCATATTTGCTGGACGGATAGGCAACGCCGCCTGGCTGGCCACAGATGCTGACCATAGAGCTGGTGTTCAGAATACATCCGCCGCCCTGCTCTTTCATGATAGCAGCGGCCGGCAGGATTCCGTTCATCATGGCGTTCACATTCAGATCCATTACGTTGGCGAAATGTTCTGCGGTGTATTTGTCGAGCGGTGTGCTGTCGGAAACGCCGGCATTGTTTACGAGAATATCAATTCTTCCGTATTTTTCCTTGATTTTAGCAATCTCATCTGCCATGGCGGCCGCATCGGTCAGCTTTGGCCATGCGCCGGAAACGTCCCAGTCCGGGTTTTCTTCTTTCAGGGAAGCAACCGCTTTTACAACGGTCTCCTCGCGGGAGCCAAAAAGTACAACTTTCGCGCCGTTCTGTAAAAATTTTTGAACAATGGCATAGCCGATTCCCCTGGTTCCACCGGTAACAACTGCTATTTTATTCTGTAACATAAAAACCACCTCACAATCCATTTTCTTATTTCTATCATAATGGATTCCGTTGATGGACAGTCAATACATATTTTTTGCCGGAAAAAACAGTGAATTTTTCTTAAAAGCAGACGAGCTGTTACAGTGCGCCGGAGATCAGCAAACTGTAACGATGATTTTTGCGGATAGATGAAATTGTGGTGTGGATTTCTTTTCCATAAATAGTTATAATAAAGCTAAAAAGTGTCCAGTGGGTGTAAACTTTGAGCTGACAAAAAAGGGAAAATGATGTACAAGGTGTGAATTCATGAGAATACAGGAAGTAATGGGAAAAACGGGACTGTCCAGACGGACGATCCATTATTATATCGATCAGAAATTAATTATCCCCCCGGTGAATGAGGGCAATGGGTACCATGATTTTACAGAGGAGGATGTACAGAAGCTTTTTATTATCCGAAAGCTGCGGGAGGCGGGGCTTTCTCTTGCGGATATCCGTGCAATTCTGCGTAAGCCGCGAACAACGCCGTTTTATCTTCATAAGCAGATGAATGAGCTGCAGACGCAGATGCTTACGATACAGAAAACGATCAGCGAGATGGACCGCTTAAGCGGCCAGCTCCCGGTCTGCCAGTCGCTCGACCAGCTTGCGGGAATGCTGGAAGACACGAATTTCAGCCCCGATGAGCCGCCACAGTTTCAGATGGAATCGAGAGATGCCAGGCTGCTGGCGCAGTATCTCTGGATGGCTTATCTGGACACGCCGGTCACGGAGTATCAGCAGTTTCTGTGGCAGAAAATCATGCAGCAGACAATGGAACATGCGCGGACAGATCTGAAAATGATGTCCCGCTATCTGCAGTCTATTTCCCCGGAGCGGATTGATGCGACGAATATTAACCAGTATCTGCGGAACCAGAAAATCATTGCTCTCACGGGGGCGGATTATCCGACGTTTGTGGAAGAATTGAAAACTTCTCTCCTTGCGTTTGCCTCTGACCCGGTACAGCAGGAAAAATGGAGTCTCCTCTACCAGCCGCTCATCCATCCGATCGCCGTTTTCTGCGTCTCTGTCAGCGGCTGGATGCGCGAGTTCCACCCGGCATACCGCCGCTATTATGAAAACACGCACACCTGCTGCCGCATGCTGAAAGATTTCATGGACAGTCCGGAGGGAGCTTTGCTGAATGCTGCGCTGAACAAAGCATTCAACGGAAACTGCGATGTGCGCACCGGTTACTACGGCGAACTCGAAGTGGCGGCAACATTTCACAAAAGCATTTATGCACTGCTGTCACCGGAACAGATCCGGGAATTTCTGGCAGGGGTGGAAGGGTGAGTATCTGACCTTGCTTCGGAAACAGGAGAGTCTTACACAGGCAGAGAGGGCAGGGAAAATTTGTTATAAATTAGTGGCGAAAACCCATAGGCTTGCCTGTGGGATGAAAGCCACCTATTTTTTACTTGGTTTTTGCATAGAATAGATGTATAATATATGCATAGATAAAAAGGAGGTTAAGTGCATGGGAAGACCGAAATCAAACAATGTACAAATTAACATTTCAATTCCTATGGAGTGGAAAAAAGAACTGGAAAATATTGCTCGTATCTATTCTGTTGAGGAAGGGAAAACAATTACATTCCTTGATTTAATGCGTCGAGGAATTCAGGAAAAGTATCAATTAGGAGAACAGAATGATGAGCAGGAAACCCTATCATAGTGCTTCGCATTGCAAGTATCTGATACAGTATCATATTATCTGGTGTCCAAAATTTAGATTTTCTGTATTACATGGGAAAGCAGATATTACTCTCAAACAGATACTACAAAAAATATGCGAGGATTACGGATATAGAATTAAAGCACTTGAAGTAATGCCGGACCATATCCATATTTTTGTAGATGTGCCACAAACAGTCGCGCCCTGCGATGTGGTTAGAACACTCAAAAGTAAAAGTGCGATTGAATTATTTAAGGCATATCCAACACTGAAACGGTTTTATGCAAGATGTGGTGTTTTATGGTCGAGGGGATATTTTATATCTACAGTGGGACAGATAAGTGAAGCAACAGTAATGCAGTATATAGAGGAACAGAAAAGTCATGAATGAGAAGGAATATAAGAAAAGCCTAAGACAATTTCATAAACATTCTGACAGACATATCCTGGTCGTAGAAACCGATATGTCTTTTTCTGATATACAAAAGGTGGTAGCTCTTTCTGATAAGATTCGAAAAGCAGGAAATGAACTGGTTGGTCTTATGAGAAAGAATTACGACCAGCTTATCCGTACGAAAAGGTATCGGAAAGTACGGAAACTTTATGGTGCTACAGAAGAGAAAAAGAAACGAAAAGTACTTGCCAGTCAGCTGAATGAAATGCAAAAGCAATATCATGTTACATGGGATGATTGTAGAACATCTATGATACCAATCGGTAAAAAATATGGGATTGATGCTATATTTGCACTTACAAAAGCCGAAGATGTTTGGAGAGGGATAGAAAAATGCTTATATGCAAATGGTAAGACACTCCACTTTTCTAAATATGGAGTGTTGCCCTGTATTCGAGCCAAACAAAGGAATCGTGGGATTCCAATTTCTGTGAAAGAGAATCAATTGCAATTTAAATTTGGTAAATCTACGTTTGGAATACAACTGAAAGATAGATTTCAATCGGATGAAATTCACGCTGTTTTGGATTACCTTGCTGAACCTGAAATAATAGATAAGAAAGCAATCCAGATATTTGCAGAGAAAGCGTATTGTATCAATACTTACAGACCCTGCTATGCTACGCTTGTACCAAAGTTGATTCGTGGGAAATACAGAGTATATTTGCACTTAACGATTGAGGGGAAAGCAAAACCGAAATATGACAGATTTGGGAATCCAAGGCATAAATTTGGAAAAGGTATCATTGGTGCGGATATTGGAACGCAGACCGTTGCTTATACATCGGATACGGAGGTTGGTCTTAAAAACTTATCCGAAAGAGGGAACAGTATTCAAAAATCCGAGCGATTAGAAAGAATTTATTATCGTGCAATGGATAGAAGCAGACGAGCGACCAATCCACAGAATTATAATAAGGATGGTACGATTAAAAAAGGTCGAAAGATTTGGAAATACTCGAATCATTATAAAAGACTGAAAGCGAAACACGCAGAATTATGCCGTATTAATGCAAGAAACAGACAGCTTGCGATAAATGAAGATGCCAACTATCTAAGAAGCCTTGGAGATGTGTTGATTACAGAGCCTAAAAATGCCAGTAAACTTATGAAACGAGCGAAAGAGACTACAAAAAACAATAAAGGTAAGTTTAACAAGAAAAAGCGTTTCGGTAAATCAATAAAGAATCGATGCCCTGGTGGATTTCAAACGACAATAGAAAAGAAATTTGAAGTGTCTGGTGGCAGATATATAGAAGTGGCGAGCAATTATAGAGCAAGTCAATATGACCATACCGCAGATGCTTATGTCAAAAAGAAGTTGTCGGATAGAATGTATCATTTAGCGGATGGAACATTGGTACAGCGAGACTGGTATTCCTCATTTTTACTATACTGTTACGATGATAAAATAGAAGAGATAAATAAAACAAAATGTAGAACAGAATTTGAAAAACATTACAAGAGGGAAAAAGCCTTAATTGAATGGATTCAGGCGAATCAGATTAAAATTTTAAATAGCGGAATAAAAACAGCATAAATGAAATACGTTAGGGAGATTGACGATACTTCCTTATCAAAAGATAGAAATTTGCCGTCAATGTGGTCGTAGGACTGCCTGGCAATAAAAGTCCTTACTCAAATAGACTTACACTTGTATTCCAAAGTCTGAGAATGATGTACGATTACAAGCTAAACTTGGTAGTAAGAACCCCACGGGATTGCCCGTGGGAGTCGTCAGATTGGAATGGCACATTACGGAAAAAGAGTATGTGTCAAATGGGAATACAAAACAAAATAGACAATAGCCTCACGGGTCGGAAGCCCGTGAGGCTATTGCGGTTTTCAAGCATGATAAAAAAGATTTTTCAATCATGCCCGGAAATGGGAGACAGATTTTTCTGCGACGATGCGCGCGGGACGATCGTCACCGGAAGAATGATTTTTTCCGTTTCGGCGGCAGGATTTTTGAGGGCGGCAAGCAGAATCCGTCCGACTTCGCGTCCGATTCCGGCAAAATCCTGATGAATGGAGGTAATGCCGAGGCTTCGGCTGACATTTGTATCGTCGAAGCCGCAGAGGCAGAGATCCTCCGGAATGCGAAGACCGATCGTGCGGCAGGCGAGGAAAATCAGCTCGGCGATACGGTCGTTTTCGGCGATGATGGCGGTGATGCCGTCGCGGTGCATGGCAAGAAGCTTCTGCTGAAACGGTGTGCGTTCTGTGGAAAGTGCGGCATTATCGGAAAGCTCCTCGCAGCAGGTGACAAGCTGATGCAGGTCCGGAGCGATCCCGGCGGCTTTCATTTCATGCAAAAATCCGGCAAAGCGGTCGCGTACCGATGAAGTCTCAGAGAGTGGTGCCGCGGTGAAAAACGCGATGTTTCGGTGTCCCTGCCCGAGCAGATGGCGCGCTGCCTGTCGTCCGCCGTCATAGTTGTCGCAGACAACATTGTTCAGATACGGGCAGTCCGTCTGCTTGTCAACGATGACGATCGGACAGCCGGAGAACATGAAATCGTTCAGCTTTTCCAGGTGAATGTTGTCGCGCTTCGGATAATAGACAAGCGCGGCAATATTTTGAGACCGGAGCAGTTCCAGTGTTGTGCGTTCCTTCGGTGAGGAAGAGCCGGTGACGTGAATGCTTAGAAAATAGCCACATTCAGCCAGCACAGCGCTTAAGCTTCCGATTGCCTCCGAAATATTTCCCTGTGTGGTGGCGAACGGAAGAAGAAGAGAAATCATTTTCGGCGTATCGGCTGCTTTGCTGTCCGGTGAAAGGCTTCGCGAAACAAAGCTTCCAACACCGCGCTTCCGGTACAGAATCCCCTGCTGTTCCAGATCCTCGATGGCACGCTTTGCGGTAATCCGGCTGACGTGGTACTGATCCGACAGCATTTTTTCGGTGCAGAAGGATTCGTCAAACGAAAAGTCTCCGGCGTGAATGCGTGCAAGCAGGGCTTCTTTGATGATTTCATATTTTGGTTTTGTTTTTCTGGTCTGTGAATCCATAAAATTCCTCTGGGATAAAAAGGTATAAAAACGTTGACTTTGTCTGCGTGTTTCTTTTGTTATTATAACGAATGCCAAAAAGCAAGTCAAATAAGAGCTGCTCGCACCGGAATTATTTTCCTGTACACCGGAACAGCAAGTGCTCCGGTGCTGCGTGAATTGTAACAGGCCTTTTCAAACACGATTTATTGCCAGATCAGGTGTGACATGAGAAAATGGCAACTTGATATATCATATAGAAAAGAAGTGTAAAATACTTGACAGAATATCGTCTGATTTTTATAATATGATATATCAAACGATATTGGGGTCAAAAGGTATTTTGACCCATTTGATACCAGATTGCTACGTGCTTTGCACTCCCGCAATCTTCAAAAACATTCGTAATTCACTCATGTTTCTTCGAAAATGGATACCTGCTTATGTTTTTGGAGGGGCAAATCAAATGCGACAAAATGCCGCATTTGCAGAAGGACAAAAAGCAACATCGAGATGCAGCGTAAGCGGAATCGAGATGGGGCTCTGAATAGTTACATAAATGTTATAAAAAAGAAATGAAAGGAAACAGATCATGATGAAAACAACCGTACATATTATTTCCCATTCCCACTGGGACAGAGAGTGGTATCAGTCTTTTGAAACACACCGCATGAAACTGATTGAGCTGGTGGACAATATTTTGGATAAGGCGGAAAACGACCCGGAGTTTGGAGGCTTTTTCCTCGACGGACAGGTCATCGCAATCGATGATTATCTGGAAATCCGTCCGGAGAAGCGTGCGCAGGTGGAAAAATGCATCCGCGAGGGCAAAATCCAGACCGGTCCGTGGTATATTCTGCAGGATGAGTTCCTGACGAGCGGAGAGGCATGTGTCCGCAATCTTCAGGTCGGCATGCAGGAAGCAGAACAGTACGGTGCAGTCGGAAACGTTGGCTATTTCCCGGATGCGTTTGGAAACGCAGGTCAGATGCCGCAGGTATTAAAGCAGGCAGGCATGGAGGCAGTTGTCTTCGGGCGGGGTGTCAAACCGATCGGACCGAACAACGAAGTTACCGGCGGACAGTATGAGTCTACATATTCTGAGATGATGTGGGAATCCCCGGATGGAACGAAGCTGCCGGGCATCCTGTTTGCAAACTGGTATAACAACGGCGTTGAAATTCCGGTAGACGAGGCGGAAGCGAAGGTTTACTGGGATAAAAAGCTGGCAGATGCGAGAAAATTTGCTGCAACGCATCAGCTTCTGCTGATGAACGGATGCGATCATCAGCCGCTGCAGAAGAACATTACGGAAGCAATCCGCGTGGCAAGAAAGCTGTACCCGGACATCGAGTTTATTCATTCTGATTTCAAAAAATATGTAGAAGCAATGGAGAAGGAAATCTCTGAGAACTTCTCTACGGTTAAGGGTGAGCTGACAAGCCAGGAAACCGACGGAAGATGGACGCTGGCAAATACAGCGTCTTCCTGGATCGGATTAAAACAGGATAACCGCGCGGGAGAGACGGCACTGGAGCGAAAAGCAGAGCCTGCGGCTGTAATGGCACAGGTGTTTGGGAAAACATATCCGGAGGACCAGATGACCTACAGCTGGAAGAAGCTGATGCAGAATCATCCGCATGACAGCATCTGCGGCTGCAGTGTGGACGAGGTCAACGAAGAAATGAAGACTCGTTTTGCAAAGAGCAGACAGGTTGCGGATGCAATTTACGAGGAGAGTGTGGAGTATCTGACGAACAAAGTAAACACGGCGGCGCTTCCGGGTGACGGCGAGAAGGTTCCGTTTGTGGTATGGAATACATCGGGAGTGGCGAAAACACAGGTGGTGGAGAAAGAAATTCACCTGTTCCGGGATTACAATCTGTTTGTGTGGGATGGCTATGAGGCGGCAGAGCAGGTGGAGCTTCCGGCCATGGTGCTGCGCGATGCAGACGGAAATGAAGTTCCGGCGAAGATTGCGGATGCGGGGATTGCGTTCGGATACGATCTGCCGGATGACCGGTTCCGTCAGCCATATATGGCGAAGAAGGTACGGGTGACGTTTGAGGCAGAGGTTCCGGCTCTTGGATACCGTACGTATTATCTGGAAACCGCAGAACAGCTACAAAACGTGGACGTAGTTTCCGGTGACGCAAATGTGCTTGAAAATGATGCAATGAAGGTTGTTGTGAACGAGGATGGTTCTTACAGCCTTCTGGACAAGAAGACGGGCAGAACATATGAGAACCTGGGTTGCTATGAAGACACCGGGGATATGGGAAATGAGTATATTTATATTCAGGATACCGGAAAACAGGTGATTTCCACGAAGGGCAGAAAGGCGGAGGTTTCCTGCGTGGAGCGAAATGCGTTCCGTACAGTGGTTGAAATCCGCCACAAAATGATGGTTCCGTCCAGCATGGGTGAAGAGCTGCAGCGGCAGCGCGAGATGTGTATTGATCCGTATACGCGGGTGGCAAACCGCTCTTTTGAGCTGGTTGAAATGGATGTGAAGACGGTGCTTACGCTGGAAAAATCGGCAAAAGGGCTGCGTGTGGCTACTACCATCTGCAATCAGGCGAAGGATCACCGGGTTCGTGTGATTTTTCCGACGGGACTGCATACATCGATGCATATGGCGGATTCTGCGTTTGAGGTGGTTCGGAGAAATAACCGTCATAACGATACCTGGACGAATCCATGCGGATGTGAGAGACAGCAGTGTTTTGCGGCGATGGAGGACGAAAAGGGCGGCCTTCTGGTTGCCAACCGCGGTTTGTATGAGTATGAGATTCTGGAAGAGCAGGAGAATGCAATTGCGGTGACGCTGCTTCGCTGTGTTGCGGAGATGGGTGACTGGGGATATTTCCCGACACCGAAGGCACAGCAGCCCGGAATCTTCTGTCTGGAGTTTGAGGTTGTGCCATATGCGGCGGGGGAGACCGGCGCTGCATTTGAGGAAGGCTATGCATTCCAGCAGGATCTGACAGTGGCGCAGGCCGGACTGGAGAGAGCATTCCTTCGGAAGCCGGGTCAGGTGAAACCGGAGCTGATAGAAGGTAAACTTCCGTTAGAGATGAGTTTTTTTGCATTTGAAGGCAATGGTATTCATATGACTGCATTTAAGAAAGGTCAGAAGAAGGACGATCTGTTTGTGCGGTTCGTGAATCATATGGAGCAGGGAGAAATCCTTTCTTTTAAGAAAGAAGATTGGATGAAAGAGGTTTATCGCAGCAATGTCATCGAAGAGAAGGACGATGTGCTGATACCGGATGCGGACGGTATTTATCATGTGTCGCTGAGGGAGTTTGAGATTGCTACGTTTGGCATCGTGAGATAAGTGGGGGATCGGACGCCCTGTGGCCGGAATCACGGACGGATGGGGTCCGGTTTCGGAGACTAAGAAAAACTAAGAGGTCGGTATTTTGCTAAAAACGATCTGGAAATTCGCAAACTCGCTGCGCTCAGACAGTGCGAATTTCCAGATCAACGCAAAATCCCGGCCTCTAAGTTTTTCTAAGCCTCCTGCAAATGGACCTCATTCGTCCGTGATTCCGGCCGCAGGGCTGATGATGATACCACGAGAGAGTCTGGATCTGCCCGGAGGGCGGATCGGCGTGAGATTGTTATGAGGAAAAAGCAAGAATGTACTGGACTTTAAAGGGGACAAGTCGTATGCTGGGGATATGAGTAAAATATGGTTTTTACAGGAGGGTTTTATCATGAAGAAATGGACAGACCGAATCGAAACTCCGATTAAAGCGGAGCTGATCTGTTATGATGTGAATGGGATTCAGATAGTGTTTGGGGTGACGGAGGAGAAGGAGCTGAAGCTGTTTCATTTTTCGCGTGCGCCGTTTGATGTGGAGAATCTCTGCCGGAAGCCGGATAACTGGTGGCCGATGGAAGGGATGCGGGAGGCTCAGATTAAGGAGAGTTTTCAGCTGGTGCAGGTGAATTTTTCCGGGTATAACCGGCCGTATGAGAAGCATGGTAATAAGTACATTGTGACGGCGCCGGGATTTATGCTGAAGTTTGATTCGATTTCGGAGGAGAGAGATGAGAACGGGGATGTGCTTCGGATTGTACAGAAGGATGGTGTGACCGGCGCGAAAGTAGAGTCTGTGATGCAGTTTTATGATGGACTTTCCATTGCGAGAATGTACAATACAGTGACAAATGAGGGTAACGAGGATCAGACGCTGGAATATATCTCGAGCTTCAGCTATTGGGGCATTGAAAAAGAGCAGAAAGAGGGCATTCCGGAGTTTATCAGCTCAGATGATAAGATGTCGATGATAGTGGTTCACAATGGCTGGCAGAAGGAGCTGACGGTGAAAAAATACCGTTTTGCGGATCTTGGCATGGCGCAGACGCAGCCGCATAATTATCAGAGGACTTCGAAGACGATTGAGGTTACGAATACGGGTAACTGGTCGGCGAAGGAGTATATTCCGATGGGGTATATTGGGAACAGTGCGGCGGATTCGAGTCTGTTTTTTGAGATTGATCACAGTGGTTCCTGGCATTATGAGATTGGGGATCAGAACTGCCATTTCTATTTAGCTGTCAGCGGACCGACGGAGATTCAGTCGCACTGGTCGAAGAATCTGAAACCGGGCGACAGTTTTACGACGGTTCCGGTGGCTGTTGGTGTTGGGCATGATGATTTTGAGGAGGCGGTTGGTACTTTGACGAAGTACCGCAGAAGGATCCGCCGTCCGAATAAGGATAATGAGAATCTGCCGGTTATTTTTAATGATTATATGAACTGTCTGTTCGGGGATCCGACGACGGAAAAAGAATTTCCGCTGGTGGATGCTGCAGAGAAGGCCGGATGTGAATACTTTGTCATCGATGCGGGCTGGTATGCGGACGGCAACTGGTGGGACAGTGTCGGTGAGTGGCAGGAGAGTAAGAAGCGGTTCCCGAACGGGGTGCGTGAGGTGACGGACTATATCCGGTCGAAGGGCATGATTCCTGGGGTATGGCTGGAGCTTGAGGTTATGGGTATTAACTGTAAGAAGGCTTCGATTCTGCCGGATGAGTGTTTCTTCCTGCGCCATGGAAAGCGTGTGTATGACAGAAGCCGGTATCAGCTCGATTTCCGTCATCCGCTGGTGATTGAACATGTGACGGAAGTGATTGACCGCGTGGTAAGGGATTACGGCGTTGGTTATATTAAGATGGATTACAATATTGAACCTGGTATTGGTACGGAAGTCGATGCGGACAGTTTTGGAGATGGCCTTCTGGAGCATGAGAGAGCGTATCTGGCATGGCTGGACGGCATTTATAAAAAGTACCCGGATCTTGTCATTGAGAACTGCTCGAGCGGCGGTCTTCGCATGGATTATGCGATGCTGGCGAGAAACAGTATTCAGTCGACGAGTGATCAGGAGGATTACCGCAATTATGCGACGATCTCGGCGAATGCAGCTATCGGTGTGACGCCGGAGCAGGCGGCGATCTGGTCGTATCCGCTGCGGGACGGCACCGAAGAGGAAGTTATTTTCAATATGGTGAATGCGCTGCTGCTTCGTATCCATCAGAGCGGCCACCTTGCAGAGATTTCGCCGGAGCGGTTTGATCTTGTAAAAGAGGGAATTGACTGCTACAAGGAGATCCGCAGCGGCATCAAGGACGGCGTTCCGTTCTGGCCGATGGGATGGGCGGATAATGAGGACAAGCACCTCGCAGCCGGCATCCGCGTGCCGGGGGATGTGATTTATCTCGGTGTATGGAGACGCGGCGGAGAGGCTGATTTTGAAGTTCCGCTGAACCGGGCATTCCCAGGGAAAGAGCTGGAGGTTTCCTGCATTTACCCGAAAGCATCCGGTGATGTGTTCCATTACGATGACTACAGCAAGACGCTGCAGATTCACTTCCCGGAGACGTATATGGCGCGTCTGTTTCAGATTAAAGTGAAATAAAATTACATAAATCCCCGCCCGCGGAATAAATTGTATCGGAGTGTATCTGATAGAATTTTTCCGGGGAGGGGATTTTTTGCGTTTTCTTTCGGCGCTTTCAGATCTGATGGTTCCCGTACTGATTTTTTATGTGGTCGGACTGGGGCTTTTGATGAAACAGGATGTGTTCGGCGATTTTCTGAACGGGGCGAAGGACGGCATGCAGACGGTGATTGGAATTGTGCCGACCTTAATCGGGCTGATGGCGGCGGTCGGCGTGCTGCGGTCATCGGGATTTCTGGAGGATTTTGGAAAGCTGCTCGGAACGGTGCTGGAACCGGCGGGGATTCCATCTGCCCTGGTGCCGCTTGGCATTGTGCGTCTCTTTTCTAACAGTGCGGCGGTGAGTTTGCTGCTGGATCTCTACAAAGAGGCGGGGTGTGATTCCTTCGCCGGACGGGCGGCTTCGATTATGATGTCGTGCACGGAGACGGTTTTTTATACGATGGCGGTCTATTTCGGAGCGGTCCACATCAAAAAAACGCGGTACACACTGGCGGGTGCATTGCTCTCTTCCCTGGTCGGAATGGCGGTCAGTATTGCGCTTGCAGGTCTGCTCTAACCATCTTTTCTGATCATACCAGTGAAATGTGTTGACATTTCGAAACGATTGGAATAAGATGGAAACAACTTAAAACATACAAAGTCAATAGGAAATAAGGAAATAAAAAAGTGCAGAATCAGGAGGAAATGAACGATGGCAAAGGTATATGACAGTATTTTAGATCTTGTGGGAAAAACTCCGCTGGTAGAGCTGAAACGGATCGAAGAAAAAGAAGGACTGCAGGCGAAACTGATCGCAAAAGTAGAATCCTTTAATCCGGCAGGAAGTGTCAAAGACCGTATTGCAAAAGCGATGATCGAGGATGCGGAAGCAAAAGGTCTCTTAAAGGAAGGCTCCGTTATTATTGAGCCGACCTCCGGAAATACCGGAATCGGACTGGCAGCGGCGGCAACGGTAAAAGGCTATCGTATGATCCTTACTATGCCGGAAACGATGAGTGTAGAGCGCCGGAATATCGTAAAAGCATACGGCGCAGAGGTTGTTCTGACGGATGGAACAAAAGGAATGAAGGGCGCTATCGAGAAAGCCGATGAGCTTGCAAAAGAGATTCCGAACAGCTTTATCGCAGGACAGTTTGTGAACCCGGCAAACCCGGAGACACACAAAAAGACAACCGGACCGGAGATCTGGGAAGACACCGATGGAGCAGTTGATATCTTTGTTGCAGGTGTTGGCACCGGTGGAACCATTACCGGAACGGGTGAGTACTTAAAAGAGAAAAAACCGGAAGTAAAAGTGGTAGCGGTAGAGCCGGCATCCTCACCGGTATTGTCGGAGGGAGTTTCCGGACCGCACAAAATTCAGGGAATCGGTGCAGGCTTTGTGCCGGAAACACTGAACACCGGTATTTACGATGAAATTATCAAGGTAGAGAATGAAGACGCTTTCGAGACCGGCAGATATCTGGCAGCCGAGGAAGCCATTCTTGCAGGAATTTCCTCCGGAGCAGCGTTGTATGCGGCGATCCAGCTCGCAAAACGAGAGGAAAATAAAGGCAAAACGATCGTTGTGCTCTTACCGGATAACGGAGACAGATACTATTCTACAGCTCTGTTTGCCAAATAAGGGGGAACAGACTCAGGTTTAAAAATTACGATGGTAACGATTCAGAGCGCCATCTTCGCATGGCTTTGAACGGTTACAAATGATAGATATCAGCGAACACTGCCATCCGCGGCATTTTCTCTCCACCGCGAATGGCAGTTTCGCATATCAATTTATACCAGAAAGGGAACTTTACTTATGACACTACAACAGCTTCGCTACGTAATTCAGGCCGCAGACTCCAGATCCATGAATGAGGCGGCAAAGGCACTCTATATTTCACAGCCGAGTCTCTCAGGAGCAATCAAGGAGCTGGAAAAAGAGATTGGAATAGAGCTGTTCAAGCGCAGCAGCCATGGAACGGTACTGACCCCGGAGGGCGAGGAGTTTCTGGGTTATGCACGCCAGGTCACAGACCAGTATCAGCTTCTCGAAAATCGCTATATTTACCGAACCAAGGGAAAGAAAAAATTCAGCGTGTCGATGCAGCATTACAGTTTTGCCGTAAAGGCGTTTGTGGAGCTGGTGAAGCAGTTTGGTATGGATGAGTACGAGTTTGCGGTTTATGAGACGAGAACGTACGATGTGCTGATGGATGTAAAGAACTTCAAGAGTGAGCTTGGGATCTTGTATCGGAATGATTTTAATGCGAAGGTGTTGAACAAGCTGCTGAAGGACAATAACCTTGAGTTCCACGATCTGTTTTCCTGTGGAACGTACGTCTATCTCTGGAAGGATCATCCGCTTGCAGATCAGGCAGAGATTACAATGGAGGAGCTGAAAGAATATCCGTGCCTGTCATTTGACCAGGGAAGCAATAATTCGTTCTTCCTGGCAGAGGAAGTACTTTCAACGTATGAATATAAGAGAATCATTAAGGCAAATGACCGCGCGACCATGCTGAATCTGATGGTCGGACTGAATGGCTATACACTTTGCTCCGGCATTATCTGTGAGGAATTAAATGGCAGTGACTACCGCGCGGTGCCGCTTCATGCAGAGGAGAACATGATGATCGGTTATGTTTCCAGGAAGGGTATGTCGATCAGTGCGCTGGGACAGCAGTATCTGGAAGAAATTCGGAAATATAAGGAGCTTGTGCTGTAAGAAAAGGGAGAAACAAGAAGACTTTGATCTCCGGAATGTGTTTGAAAAAGGCTTTTCGCAAGCTGCGAGGCCCAGCTTGTGGGAGATGAATTGCGTTCGTTATCTTGTTTTATGCCGCTTGATTGGATATAGGAATTTTAAAAGAAATGATATTGGCGATAAAGAGATGTTATAGGAAAAACCTATAACCAGCCATCAATTTTCTATATTGGACAAAACAGAAGACTGTCGCTATAATAACCCTTGTAAACAGATAGGAAATATCACAAAAACGAGAGGAAGCGAAGAGAATGAGAGCAGTTTTCGCAGAGAATCGAATCGTGATCTATGATGTCATGTGTTGCAGCGTAAGCAGATAAAACCGAAAGAAAACGGAGCCGCATTGCAGCATGGACAGAACAGGATGACAACCGGTTCCGATAAAGAATAGAAAATCGAACATGAAAAGAAATAAAAAAACGAAAAACAGAACAGGAGAATACAATCATGAGCAAAAAAACAAGAGCAGAAAGAAATCTTAAATTTGAAACCTTACAGCTTCACGTAGGACAGGAAAATCCGGATCCGGCAACAGGAGCAAGAGCAGTGCCGATCTATCAGACCTCTTCTTTCGTATTCAATAACTCCGATCATGCAGCAGCAAGATTCGGACTTCAGGATGCAGGAAACATCTACGGTCGTCTGACGAACCCGACCGAGGACGTTTTCGAGCAGAGAATGGCAGCACTGGAGGGCGGCGTTGCAGCACTTGCAGTAGCTTCCGGAGCAGCAGCCATCAACTACACCATCATCAACCTGGCTCAGAAGGGCGACCACATCGTATCCGCAAAGAACATCTACGGCGGTTCCTACAACCTGCTGGCACATACCCTTCCGCAGTACGGCATCAGCACCACATTTGTTGATGTATTCGATCTGGATGAGGTTCGCGCAGCCGTTCAGGATAACACAAAAGCCATCTACATCGAGACCCTCGGAAACCCGAACTCTGATGTTGTTGATATTGAAGCACTTGCAAAAATTGCACATGAGAACAAAATTCCGCTGGTTGTCGATAATACCTTCGCAACTCCATATCTCGTTCGTCCGATTGAGTACGGCGCAGACATCGTTGTTCATTCCGCAACCAAATTCATCGGTGGTCATGGAACTACCCTTGGCGGTGTGATCGTAGACAGCGGTAAATTCGACTGGGAGGGATCCGGCAAATTCGCATCTCTGACTGAGCCAAACCCGAGCTACCACGGCATCAGCTTCACAAAAGCAGTTGGACCTGCTGCATTCGTTACAAAAGTACGTGCGATCCTTCTTCGTGATACCGGAGCTACGCTTTCTCCGTTCAACTCCTTCCTGCTTCTGCAGGGACTTGAGACTCTGTCTCTTCGTGTAGAACGTCATGTTGAGAATGCACTGAAGGTTGTAAAATATCTGGAAAGCCAGCCACAGGTTGAAAAAGTACATCATCCGTCTGTATCCGAAGATCCAAAGCAGCAGGCACTGTACGCAAAATACTTCCCGAACGGTGGCGGTTCTATCTTCACCTTTGAAATCAAAGGCGATGCACAGAAAGCAAAAGACTTCATCGACAATCTGGAATTGTTCTCCCTGCTGGCTAACGTTGCTGATGTAAAATCTCTGGTGATCCATCCGGCAACCACCACACACAGCCAGTGCACCGAGGAAGAACTGCTGGATCAGGGAATCAAACCAAACACCATCCGTCTTTCCATCGGTACCGAAAATGTCGACGATATCATCGAGGATCTGGATGAGGCATTTAAGGCAGTTCAGTAAAATTTGAAAAACAGGTTATAGTAAAATAAAACGTACGCCTCTAGCACAAGATTTTGTGTCAGAGGCGTATTTTTTGTCGGGAGGCAACGAGCAAAGCGAATCTGGCTTTACAGTCACACAGGATTTTGAAAAAAAGAGGCAAATGATTTCAATGCCGGGGCAGTAATCTGTCCCGGTTTTTTTGATGCGTCCGTTTTGAGAGGATACGCTGCGCCGATCACAAGCGGCGGGGCATCGAGCAGGGGGACAGCGGTGACATTGGGATGGCAGAACAGTTCAAAATTGCTCTCGGCAAAGAGACTGAAGGCTTCGCCGACTTCCACAGAGCTGATCATGGATTCCAGGCGGGCGGTGCGCAGGATTTGCGGTTTTACACCTGCCTTTTCGAATAACTGCATACAGAGCTGATAAATCGAAGTATAAGGATGCATGAGAATCAGCGGCTCGGCGGCAAAGTCACCGATTGTAAGAGCAGGCTTTCGGGCGAGCGGATGATCGGCGGGGAGCATCACGCAGAGGCGGTCCTCTGTGATTGGTTCAAAGTGATATTTCTGCGGTGAAATCATGGAATCCCGTGCAATCACAAGATCAAAATGGCCTGACTGCAGGCCATCCATCAGTTCCGTCTCTTCGCATTCTTCCAGAGTCAGTTCGATTTCCGGATGTGCGTGCGTGAAGGCCCGGATGCGGGAAGTGAGATGATACTGCGTTAAAAACGGAAGAGAACCGACACGGAGCAGCTGGCGTGTGGTTTTCTGAAAGTGATGCATTTTCTGCAGCATCTGGTGATACTGGCGGGAGAGTTCCGTGGCTTCCTGCAGAAACAGTTCGCCGGCCGGAGTCAGAACGGCCTGGCGGCGGGTACGGTCGAAGAGGGGGAGATTCAATTCGGCCTCGAGCTTCTGGATCTGTTTCGAGAGCGTAGACTGCGCGATATGAAGATTTTCTGCGGCCTCTAAAAAAGTATCGCATCGGACAGCCATTAGAAAAAAGTCGATCTGTTCCATGGTCATAAGGGGGAGCCTCCTTTTTGATTCATTCCATTATGGAAACAATTATACCATAAATCGAATTGATTCCACAAAGGTTTCTTTTTACAATGAGGGTAGAAAAAGAGGTGAAAAAGTATCCTTCGGGACGTCGTTGAAATAAAAGGAGAAGAATTATGGCTGAAAAAGTAAGAGATTTGCGCAGTGCGCTGGAACGATTGAAAAACATGCCGGGGCAGCTTGTCGAGACGGATGTCGAGGTTGACCCGATGGCGGAGCTGGCCGGTGTTTACCGATACATCGGCGCGGGCGGAACCGTAAAACGTCCGACGAAAGAAGGTCCGGCGATGATTTTCCACAATGTAAAAGGGCATCCGGATGCCAGTGTTGCGATCGGTGTTCTGGCAAGCAGGAAACGTGTAGCCGCACTGTTGGACTGCGAGCCGGAGAATCTTGGAAAAATGCTGTACCACAGTGTGGAAGAACCGATTGCACCGGTCGAATTTCAGGGCGAGCCGCCGTGTCAGGAAGTCGTACATCTGGCGACTGATCCTGATTTTGACCTGAATCGTCTCGTTCCGGCACCAACGAATACGCCGGACGACGCGGGTCCGTACATCACTCTTGGCATGTGCTACGCTTCTCATCCGGACACCGGGCTTCATGATGTGACGATTCACCGTCTCTGCATTCAGGGAAAAGACGAGCTCTCGATTTTCTTTACCCCGGGCGCACGCCACATTGGAGCAATGGCAGACCGCGCGGAGGAGCTGGGACAGACACTGCCGATTTCGATCAGCATCGGTGTTGATCCTGCGATTGAGATCGGTTCCTGCTTCGAGCCGCCGACAACGCCGCTTGGTTACGATGAGCTTTCCGTTGCAGGTGCACTGCGGAAAGAGCCGGTGGAACTGTGCCACTGCGTTTCTGTAAATGAGATGGCGATTGCGAATGCCGAGTATGTTATTGAGGGAGAAGTCATCCCGGGCGTGCGCGTGCAGGAGGATAAGAATAGCCACACCGGTTATGCGATGCCGGAGTTTCCGGGCTATACCGGACCGGCAAGTGATCAGTGCCGTCTGATCAAAGTAAAAGCCGTGACGCATCGCCGCAAGCCGATTATGCAGACCTGCATCGGACCGAGTGAGGAGCACGTTTCGATGGCGGGTATTCCGACCGAGGCGAGTATCTACGGCATGGTAGAAAAAGCGATGCCGGGACGACTGCAGAATGTCTATTGTGGTTCCGCGGGCGGCGGAAAATATATGGCGGTTCTGCAGTTCAAAAAACTTGGTTCAAGCGATGAAGGAAGACAGCGTCAGGCGGCGTTGCTGGCGTTTTCAGCATTCAGCGAGCTGAAACACGTTTTTCTCGTGGATGAGGATGTGGACTGTTTCGATATGAACGATGTGCTTTGGGCGCTGAACACGAGATTTCAGGGTGACGCGGACATCATCACAATTCCAGGTGTACGGTGCCATCCACTCGACCCGTCGAACGATCCGACATGTTCGCCGTCGATCCGCGATCACGGCATTGCATGCAAAACAATTTTCGACTGTACGGTGCCGTACGATCAGAAAGAACGGTTTACGCGGGCGAGATTCATGGAGGTTGATCCGAAGCACTGGCTGGATGAGGAATAAAGAGTACGTGTTGGGGAAAAGGAGAGTATTGTGACATGCTGAAATTTGAGAAAAACCATTACACGATAGAAGAAGTAACCCTGTGCGGTGAGACAGTTCGGTTTCGGGCGTTCCGTGATCTGGTTTATGTGGAAAAACCGGTCAATGCAGAGTTTCAGAAGATGAATCTTTTTGTGCCGGAGAGTTATTATGAAGGAGCCTCTATGAATGGCTGCGATTTACTGAGTGCGCCGGTTTTCATGCCGAACACCGTCGGCGGCTACATGCCGGGTCCGGCGGATGAGCCGGGAACGAATCCGTTTTTACAGGGAAAACCGAATACGATTTTCCGTGCACTGCAGCACGGCTATGTTGTGGCATCACCGGCGATCCGCGGCAGAGTGCAGAAAGATGAGGACGGCCATTATAATGGAAAAGCACCGGCGTGTGTAGTCGATTACAAAGCGGCCGTACGGTATCTTCATTTCTTTGCGGATGAACTGCCTGGTGATGAAAATAAAATCATCACCAACGGAACGAGTGCTGGCGGAGCACTGTCATCTCTGATGGGAAGTACGGGAAACCACCCGGACTACGAGCCGTATCTGCAGGCGCTCGGCGCAGCGGATGCCGGGGACGATGTGTTTGCGGCGTCCTGCTACTGCCCGATCATCAATCTGGAACACGCGGACATGGCATATGAGTGGGAGTTTAGCGGTGTGAATGATTTTCACCGCGCCAACATGAAAATGGACGAGGGCAGCCGCCCGGTCTTCACATCGGTGGATGGTGAGATGACAGACGAGCAGATCCGCGTTTCCGCTGAGGAAAAAGCGTTGTTTCCGGCATATGTGAACAGTCTTGGATTAAAAGACGAAAATGGAACTTTGCTGACGCTTGATGCGGACGGCAATGGTTCTCTGAAAGAATATGTCAAACGCGTCGTGATGGAATCCGCGCAGAGGGCACTTGATGGCGACGCGGATTTATCGGATAAAACGTGGCTGAATATTGCAAACGGCAAAGTGCAGAGCATGGATTTTACAGCTTATGTCAAAGATATCACCCGCATGAAAACTGCACCGGCGTTTGATGCACTGGATCTGGAAAGTCCGGAGAATGATCTGTTTGGAAATGAGACAACGAACTGCCGCCATTTTACAGAATACAGCACGGCGAACACCAAAGTGCAGGGGGCGTGTGCAGAAGCAGAAGTTGTGAAGATGCTGAATCCAATGGAATATGTCATGGATGAAAAAGCCAAGAAGGCACACCATTTCCGCATCCGCCACGGCGAGTGCGACCGCGATACTTCACTGGTGATCTCGGCGATGCTGGTATTAAAACTTCGTGAGGCGGGCTGTGAGGTCGATTATCATTCACCATGGAATACGCCGCATGCGGGCGACTACGATCTCGACGAGTTGTTCGCATGGATTGATGGAATCTGTGGATAAAGGGAGGCGCGTGACGGATGGCTGTGGAAAAACGAATTGTAGTCGGCGCATCGGGGGCGAGCGGAATGCCGCTGCTGATCAAATGCCTGAAAATTCTGCGGACAAAGGAGGAATATCGTTCGCTTCTGGTGATGAGCCGCAACGCGAAACTGACGCTGGAGCAGGAGACGGACTGGAGCGTTTCGCAGGTGGAAACTCTGGCGGATGAGGTGTTCGATCCGGACAACATCGGCGCAGGCCCGGCGAGCGGATCGTACCGGACGGAAGGCATGGTGATTGTGCCGTGCAGCATGAAAACGGTAGCAGGGATCGTGAGTGGATACACTGACAATCTGCTGCTGCGAGCTGCGGACGTGACGATGAAAGAAAAACGTCCGCTCGTGCTGGCAGCGCGGGAGACGCCGATGAGTGAGATCCATCTGCGGAATCTGTATGAGCTGTCGCGAATGGCAAATGTGTGGATTGTTCCGCCGATGATGACGTTTTATCAGAGACCGGAGTCAATGGATGATATGGTAACGCATCTGGCAGCGAAGTTGCTGTCGCCGTTCGGCGTAGAAGTGAAGGAGTATCGGAGATGGAAAGGATGCTGATGAAAAAAGCTGTAGCGGCAGGATGTACGATTGAGATAACGGTGATGAACATTGGAGAAGATCTTCAGATCTGTCTTGCCGGTGGAGTAAAACCGCATATTGGATGCGTCGTGCAGGCTGTGCCACGGGAATCGCTGACCGGGGATGGGAGCTGGAGTGTGACATCTTCGGTGTGGAACCGTATCGGGCACAAAGATGAAGTGCTGTGCAGGATGCTGGCGGAAAAGATTTGTAGTGAGTGCCGCGTTGTGACAGTGTGCGCGGGCGGCGTGCATATCGATGGCATAACCGGGGAGCAGATCCGGGAAGTTGTGGATACGGTGAAACGAATGGGAGATGAGATTGCAGCGGAGCTGAAAACAGCATAGGGATCCGAAATCTTGTTTTGACTGGAGAAATTTCCTATTTCCTATTGATTATGTAGAGAATGTGGGATACAATAAGTCATAGGATAAAGATTCGGAGGAAATGTGAATGAGAGTTTCAACAAGAGGACGATACGCGCTGCGTTTAATGCTGGATCTGGCGATGAACAATACCGGAGAGCCGGTGCGCCTGAAGGATGTGGCAAAGCGGCAGGAAATTTCCGAGAAGTATCTTGAGCAGATCATCTCGATTTTAAATAAGGCAGGTTTTGTAAAAAGCGTCCGTGGCCCGGCAGGTGGCTACTCCCTGAAGCGGAAGCCGGAAGAATACACCGTTGGCATGATCCTGCGCCTGACCGAAGGCAGCCTCGCCCCGGTTGACTGTGTCGAAGACGGCACCGACTGCGGCCGTGCCGACCAGTGCGTCACGGTCATGCTGTGGCAGAAACTGAACGATGCAATTAACGGTGTTGTGGACAACATCACACTGGCAGACCTCGTGGAATGGCAGATGCAGAAGGCGAATGAATATGTGATCTGAGAATGCGGTAAAGAAGGATGTATTGCAGTAACGGGTAAAAATGACTGCAGTACATCCTTTTTGGATTCAATTGCTTCTGTAGCTGTGGGGGATGACAACACATTGCCTTTCTGGATTTTTTGCATGATTTTTCGGGATTGCTATAAAAGGATTCTATTGGGAAGCAAAGCCGGGAAATCGCGGGATCCGGCATTTACAAGTGAAAAAAATTTTGTTATGATAAAAAACAGCGCCGGAAGCACATTTTTGCGGCGCCGAGAATATGAAAAGTGAGGAGTTTTTCCGGATGAAGAAACAGCAGGAAAGTCTCAAAAACATGGTATACCAGGCCATTTTGAACGGCATTTTTACCGATGAATATAAACCGAACCAGATTATCAATGAGCAGGAGCTTGTGCAGAAATTCGGCTGCAGCAAGACGCCGATCCGTGAAGCGCTGGTGACGCTCTGCAACGAGGGAATTCTCCGTAGCTTTCCGCGCTTCGGCTATCAGGTCGTCAGCGTATCCCGCGAGGAGGCACAAAATATCCTGGATTTCCGTCTCGTTCTTGAGGGCGGATACCTTCGCCAGTCGATCGGAAACATCACTGAAGAAAACCTGGCGGAGCTCGCCGAAATCGACGAGAGATGCAAGCAGAGCACCGACAGCGTCTGGGATCACTGGGAGGCAAACACAGCATTCCATCTGAAGCTGATTTCCTTCTCAGGCAACGCTTACGCATATCAGGAGCTTGAACGCACCATGAACGTTTTAAAACGCGCTTACGCCCAGTTTTACTGGCAGACCTGGTCCAACGTAAACCCGGCACTGGACATTGCGCATCATAACGATATTATGCAGAGTATCCGGGAGAAAGATCTGGAGAAGACGCAGAATTATCTGAAAGAGGATCTGGCGGATTTTTGCGGGTAAGAAATGAAACAGAGTGCATGGGAACGAAAAATCCCAATACACTCTGTTTTTTTGCGCGCTGGAGACCTTTTTCAGGCACGCTCCAGTGCTCGTGATTATCCATGAAAATGCCTCTCCCGATACTGCTGCGGTGTCACCCCGCTGCTTTTCTTGAACTGCCGGTAAAAGTAGGAAACGTTTGCGATTCCGATCTGGTCACAGATTTGCTGAGGGGAGAAGCCGGTAGTGGCAAGGAGGCGTTTGGCGGCAGCCATGCGTTCGTCCATGATGTAGCTGCTGAGCGATGCTCCTGCCTTCGTGCTGAAAATGTGGGACAGGTAGTCTGGGTTCATGTGGATTTCCTCGGCGATGGAGGTGCGGCCCAGTTCAGGATCGGAAAGATGCGAACGGATATAGTCCTTGATGACGCTGATCGGGTCTGAGGTGTTGGTGGAGAGATGCTCTTCCATATTCAGCCGCTCCTTTTCATACCATGCATTTTTCTTCACCTCCTGTACAGCCGCCGCCAGCTTTTCTGTGAGCTGATCCGGGTCGATTGGTTTTAACAGGTAGGAGAAAATATGTAAATTCAGCGCTTCCTGCGCATAATCAAACCGCTGATGGCCGGTCAGAACGAGTACGATGGGATGAAAATCGTTCTCATGAAGCCATTCCACTAACTGCAGACCGGTTTCGCGCGGCATTTCGATGTCAGTCAGAAGAATATCAATATCCTGGGAACCCTCAAAAAGTCGTTTTGCCTGGCTGGCACTGTAGGCTGGAAACGCCTGCTCAATCCCGAGCGTCGACCAGTCTGTCGTCTCGATAATATTTTTCACGATATAATATTCATCATCCACTACTAAAATGTTCATTGTAAAAGCCCTGTTCCTTTCTTCTGTTTCGCATGGATCTGAATTGTTACAAAAAGCAAGCCGAAAAGCCCTTTTTAAACATGCTTTAGCTCTCGTTTTTTTTGCCGGAGACCGGAGGCGTGTCGGGAGCATGTGAAAAAAGAGGTTCCGATTTTTCAATTTTGCTCTCCGGCGGATCGTCATCCTCACGGTATGGAATATATGGAATCGTAATTTCTGATTTCGCGCCCCATCCGGGTTCATTGGAAAAATGCACATGGGCTTTTTCTCCATAAACAAGATAAAGGCGTTTGAGCAGATTGTAGGTTCCGATTTTTTTTCCATCAAAGTCGTGAACCTGCTGGGAAACCGGCCGGTTCAGGTATTCCAGATCCGCTTCAAAATAACCGCTTCCGGAGTCGAGATGAATGAGAACCACATATTTTTCATCATTGCGTTCCACGAGACTGCCGGTGATCCGGACACGGAGCTCTTCGCCCATAATCATGTTGTGCTTGATGGTGTTTTCCGTAAACATCAGCAGAATAATCGGAAAAACAGAAGCATTTCTGCATTCTTCTGCTACATCAATTTCCCACTTCAGACATTCCGGGAACCGGAGCGCCGTCAGTTTCAGATAATTCTCCACATATTTCAGTTCCTCGCTTAAAGGAACTGCAGTCTTATCCTGCAGTGTGTAGCGGATATGATCCGACAGCGCGCGGATAAATTCATTTGTGAGCCGCCGTCCCTCTTCCGTGAACGGCATCGAACCGATCGCGGAGAGACAGTTGATCAGAAAGTGCGGCGCAACCTGGGATTTCAGATACTGAATTTCCAATGCCTTCAGGTTTAGTTTATCCTCATAAACATTGATTTTTAACTTTTCAATCCGGTTCATCAGTTTATTCAGCGTCTCACCGAGTTCCAGAACCTCCTCGCACCGCTCATTGGAGAGATCCGGGTGCGGCACCTGCTGTTCCTCCTTGACCTGCGATGCCATTTTCCGGATCAGAGAGAGAGGCTTTGAGATCAGGTGTTCATAGGAAAAAGTCCATAAAAGGGAAACTATGAAAATCAGCAGAGCACCAGCACTCAGAAGCTTCAGCATATTAAAGATAGGAGTATTGACTTCCTCAAAGGGGATCAGTGCATTGATGGAGCAGGTGGAAAGAGGTAGCTCTTCCGCAACCTGTAGATACCGCTTGCCGTCCTCTCTGCGGATCTGATGAAGTTTTTTGCTGGAGAAATCGGTAGACAGCTGGATATTGGACCAGCTTTTTTTGTCGTAGGGAATTCCGTTCTCATCTGCAAAAAGCAGAACCGTATTGGTGTTATCAAAGGGGATGCTCAGCTCATCCAGTCGGATCCAGGCCCCAAGATAGCCATGAAGGTCATTGATAATCCGAACCAGATACGTGTGACAGTCCAGTCTCATATAATACCAGGTTTTTGTATTAAGACCTGCGGCATCATTGGACTGCCGCAGCGTGTTTTTAATGTAGGTACTGCAGTCGTTGGAGCCGCCGTTTTTATAGCGACAGACAAAATAGTCATTTATTTTTCCGTAAACGAACATGCCGTCAATATCTGTCATGTAACTTAAGGTATTGTCCAGAAGCCTGGCGGCCTTAATCTGAGAAATTACGGCGTTGGAACTGTTCCTGGAAGTAATTGTATCGACAACATCGGTATTGTTATTTGCAAATTCCCAGAGACAGTCTTCGGCGGTTTTCATGTTTCCACTTAACTGTTTTGCATAGAGATCCATCGTCTGGTGCAGCCCGTTGTAAGTTTCCTGCTGAAGCTGTTTGGAAATATACAGAATTAAAAACAGCAGTAAAACACTGAACATTACTAAAATACGCATCCAGTACCAGAATGCTCTTTTTTTCAATGAATATGTCCCGTATTTGTGCATGATTTTATTAGAAAAATTGCGATCACACGGTTTAATCTGTTGCTTTGACGAAAACAATGATGTCACCTCCGCTATTTTGTACAAAATATATACCAATTCTAAGAAAAGTACAATGATACCTAAGTTTTGTGAATTGCTAAAAAGTTTATTAAAATTATATAATAAATTCAGTTGATAGTCAAAGCAATCTTGTTCGAACAGTGTTGTAAATGACAAAAAGTAACGAAAAAAAGAAATACGAGGAGGAAAAACATGGCATCTTCAAAAAAATCCCATGAAGGACCTGCAGGAAGCCACAGCATGGCAGCAAAACTTCGACGCTACCTGCCGCTGTATCTGATGTTTCTGCCGGGCGCGATCTATCTGCTCATCAACAACTACATTCCGATGGCGGGAATCATTGTCGCATTCAAAAAATACAATGCACGGCTTGGCATCTGGAAGAGCCCGTTCTGCGGCCTGGCAAACTTTGAGTTCCTGTTCAAATCACCGGATGCATGGGTCATCACCCGAAACACGATTCTTTATAACGTTGTATTCATCGCGCTGAATACGGTAGTCGGCATTATGTTCGCTATTTTCATCTGTGACACCGTCAGCAAGAAACTGAAAAAGGTTTATCAGAGCGCGATCCTGTTCCCGTATCTGATGTCTGCCGTTATCCTTGGCTACATCGTATACGCATTCTTAAGCCAGAGCACCGGTATCGTAAACAACTCGATCCTGAGTGTTTTCGGAAAAGAAGCAGTCAACTGGTATGCAGAGCCGAAATACTGGCCGTTCATTCTTGTGTTTGTCAACCTGTGGAAAGGCGTCGGATACGGATGTCTGATCTACATTTCCACCATTAACGGCATTGACCCGTCTCTTTACGAGGCAGCTTCTCTTGACGGTGCAACAAAATGGCAGCAGATCAAAAACATCACGCTTCCGTTCCTGAAATCCACCGTAATTACCCTGACTCTGATGAGCATCGGCCGTATCTTCTATTCCGATTTCGGTCTGTTCTTCCAGGTACCGCGTGATTCCGGTCTTCTTTACTCGACCACAAACGTTATTGATACTTATGTATACCGTGGCCTGATGAAATCCGGAAACGTCGGAATGTCCGCTGCGGCAGGCTTCTATCAGTCGATTATCGGATTCATCATTGTCCTTACTGCAAACGCAGTGGTACGTAAGGTCAGCGAAGAAAACGCTATGTTCTAAGGAGAGAAAGCATGAAAGAAAAACCATTTTCCAAATATCATATTTCTATTAATGTTGTGATGATGCTGTGGACCATTATAATCGTGCTTCCATTCCTTCTATTGTTCCTCTCATCCATCACAGATGAAACCGCGTTGGTAGCAAACGGATACTCTTTCTTCCCGAAAAAGTTTTCCCTTGCATCCTATTCCTACATTATCAAATCCGGCGGCGTGATTTTAAGAGCTTACGGAGTCAGCATTGTGGTTACCCTGGTTGGAACACTGCTGAACGTTCTGCTTTCCGCTCTGATGGCATATCCGCTGTCGATCAAGAATCTTCCGGGAAGAAAATTCATGATGTTCTTTGTTTTCTTCACGATGCTGTTCAACGGCGGTATCGTTCCTTCCTACATCATGTGGACAGGAACCTTCCACGTAAAAGATACGATTTTTGCGCAGCTTCTTCCAAACTTCCTGCTTTCCGCATGGAACGTTATGATGATTCGTACCTACTTTACATCAAGCATTCCGGACGGCCTGTATGAAGCCGCAGAGATTGACGGCGCAAGCCAGTTTACGATCTTCTGGAAAATCGTGCTTCCTCTTGGAAAACCGATCCTGGTAACCATGGGAACTTTCGCAGGACTGGCTTACTGGAATGACTGGACCAACGGTCTGTACTACATTGTAAAGAGAACCGATCTGTTCAACGTACAGAACCTGCTGAACCAGATGGTACAGAACATTCAGTACATCGCACAGAGCTCGGATGCCAACGTAGGTTCCGCAGCAGCAAATATTCCGGCAACGGGAATTCAGATGGCAATCGCATTCGTTGCAATCCTGCCGATTATGCTGATCTTCCCATCTTTCCAGAAATATTATGCAAAAGGTATTGCACTCGGCGCAGTAAAAGGCTGATACATAAAAACAACTTCAGATCATTGGCAGCAGAGCTGCTTCGTGATAACATTATTTTAAGGAGGATTATCCCTATGAAAAGAAAAGTACTTTCCGCACTTCTTGCGGCAACCATGGTTAGCGGTTTACTGGTTGGCTGCGGAAGCAGCAACACCAGCTCTTCTTCCAAGAGCAGCACTGGTTCTACCACCACATCCACATCATCGGATGCTTCGGTAACAAAAACAGATCTTGGCGAATATACCGAAGAAAATCCATATCACCTGGTATTCTCTTATATTGAGTTTTATCAGCAGGACGACGCAGCACGTACCGCAGTACAGGATGCCATGAACGAATATATGATTCCGAAATATCATATTGAAGTAGAGCTTCTTCCAATGCAGGCTTCCGAGTATGCTCAGAAAGTACAGTTGATGATCTCCGGCGGTGATGAACTTGATGTTATCCCGATCTTCTTCTCCTATGCATCCAGCTGGATCGCTATGAATGGTATCGAAGATATGACTCCATATATGGATTCCCCGGAAGGACAGGCAATTATTGATACCCTGGGCAAGGACAATGCCTATGTAGGATCCATGAATGGTATTCTGTTCGGCTTCCCGGCACAGAAAGAGTCTGTAGAGCTTGGCGGTCTCTGCATGAGAGCTGATATCTGCGATGAACTCGGCATTACCGAGGAGTATGGTCTTGCGAAGAACCAGGATGAGTACACCGGAAAAGTTTATGACTGGTCTGTTGCAGGTGACATTTTCGAGAAAGTAAAAGAAGCACATCCGGAGATGACTCCACTGTACATGCAGGGAAGCAGCAGTCAGATCAATCGTCTTGCATTCTTTGATTCCCTGGCAGATAACTTCGGCGTTCTTGACTGGGAGGCAGATCATGATTCAACAACAGTTGTCAATCAGTATGAGACTGACACCTATAAAAATGCAATCTCTCTTCTGGCAGACTGGTATGATAAAGGATATATTTACCAGGATGCACTGACTGATCAGCAGGGTTCTGCTACCATGATGAAAGCAGGAAATACCTTTTCTTACATGTCGGCCATCAAACCGGGATTCCTGGTAGAGGCAAATGCATCAAACGGAACTGAGTGCTATGCAATGTACTTTGGAAACAACGTAGAGGGTGGAATCTCCACAACAAACGTCAGCTTCTATGATACTGGTATCGCAAGCAACAGCGCAGATCCGGAGATGGCATTCAAATTTATCTCCGCACTGTACACCGATCCGGAAGTTATGAATCTGTGGCAGCTCGGTATTGAGGGTACAAACTATCAGGTACTGGATGACGGAACCGCTTACTATGTAGACGGCGAGGATGCTTCCAACTTCAAATATCATCAGAACACCGGATGGTTCATGGGTAACCAGTTCAACACTTATGTATGGAACGATGGCTCCAGAGATACAAACTACTGGGAGAAACTGCAGTCGCACAATGACTGGGCACAGTATTCACCGGCATTTGGATTCATGTGGGATTCTTCCAACTATTCAACACAAATCACTGCACTGCAGAACGCACTTTCCACTTACAGACCGGCACTTGAGACAGGTTCTGTTGGAACTGCAGGCTTAGAGGAAACACTTCAGAAACTGAATGATGCACTGTATGCAGCAGGACTTCAGGATGTTATGGACGCAAAACAGGAGCAGTTAAATACATGGCTGGATGAGAACGGAGCTACCAAGACTCCGCAGAGCAATCTGGACAAAATTGAAGCAGCAAAAGAAGCAAATAAATAACATCAAATATAATTAAGGCTTTCCGCCCGGGGATCGTGAAACTTGCGCGGTCTCCGGGCGGGTTGTTCTACAGATATTGGGGAAAGGAAAAACAGGAGGATGCAGCAAAATGATTACCAAAATGACACAGATTCCGGTAACAGAAGAAAATTATCCATTCCAGTCTGCAGCAAAGAAATGCAATTTCGATGCGCTCGGCTATATTGAGGACGAGTATTTCATGTCCGGAACCGCCAATGTTTACACGGAAAAAGACAAAAACCATCAGGTGGAACCGATTTTTGAGGGGGCTCCGTATACCACCCGCCTTCTGATCCGTCGTCCGGCAGATCCGAAGAAGTTCAGCGGAAACGTTGTAATTGAAATCTTAAATGCATCGGCCATGATGGATATCGACCGTATGTGGGTCAACACTTGGCAGTACCTGACCCGGAATGGGGATATTTATATTGGAATTACAAGCAAAGGCCACGTTGTGGATACATTGAAACGGTTCAACCCGGAGCGCTACGCCGAAATCAACTGGGTAAATCCGATGCCGGAGCGCGAAGCACCTCAGGTTCAGGGACCGTTTGGCTGTCTGCCGCAGTATGAAGCCGGTCTTTACTGGGATATGCAGACAGATCTTGCCAGGCTTCTCCGCACCGATTCCGAGCTGAATCCGATCCGCGCGTATGGAAAATGCTGGCTCTATCTGCTGGGCTGGTCGCAGTCTGGTTCTTATATGTCGAGAACGCTGCATTCCTTTGCATACCGCGACGAAGACAAATACGCAGAGCCGCTGTTTGACGGATACTTTGAGGCAGGAGCAGACGCCGCACTGGCACCGATCAACTCCTATGAATATGCGGCAACGAACGGACAGATTTCTCAGGCAGGAACGATTCCGCAGGCGAGTGTTCTGATGTGCAAAGAGCCGTATATTGCAATCAACACCGAATCTGAAAACCGCGGTGCAAACTGGGCGGGCGACAGCGATCTGCCGGATATGAAATTCCGTACGTATCAGATTCCAGGCACGAGCCACGATGCGTGGTATAATATGCTGGACTACTATGAGGGATATCTTCATGATGATGCTGCAAAATATAATTTTGAACTCTCATTTGGCGGCGCAGAAGGCGAGCCTCTGGATACACCGTATCAGTACATTTTCCATGCAGCACTCCGTAACTTGTACGTATGGGTAAGAGAAGGAGTTCCGGCCCCGCATGCACCGAAGATTGAAATGGTTCCTGCCAAACCAGGCGATCTCGATGCACTGACGGCATTCAATCCGAACAGTGCAACGACGAAATTCGAGAATAAAAAAGATGTGTTTGGAAACACCATGGGCGGCATCCGCATGGCATGCATGGATTATCCGGTGGGAAGATATGTCAGCCATTCAAAAAAAGTCGACGGCAGTTACGATCCGATGTTCGGAACCGTGTATCCGTTCGCACCGGAGCAGCTGAAAGCAATGTATGGAGGTCTGGAGCATTATAAAGAACTGGTAGAGAAGAGTGCGGCAGAGAGCGTGGCACTTGGATTCCTGCTGAAAGAAGATGTCCCGGCTTATGTAGAATTTACGGTCAATATGGCGAAGAGAAGAGGATTGCATTAATCAGTCGATAAAAAACGGAAATATCTGCCGAAACGGGTATTTCTAATTTTACAGAAGAAAGGATTTGCTATGAAAAAAATGAATTATACATTCTCTGTGCCGGACAACAAACGCGTGCGTATGATTGTCAGCACAGACTGCAAAAATGAGGCGGACGACCAGTTCGCACTGGCACACCACCTGATGACACCGATGTTTATTATGAAAGGCATCGTTCCGTGCCACTTTAACATGTTCTCCCGCGATTACGGCGATGGACACACCGCACAGGCTAGCATGGACGAGGTCAATAAAGTACTCGATCTGATGGATCTGCAGGGCGTATGCCCGGTCTGCAAAGGATCGGAATTTCCGATGAAGGACGAGCAGACTCCGGCTGTATCGGAGGGTGCTAAGCTGATCCTCGAAGAAGCGATGAAAGATGATTCACATCCGTTGTTTATTGCCTGCCAGGGCGCGCTGACAGACGTTGCCTCCGCACTTCTGATGAAACCGGAAATCGCAGACCGCATGACTGCCATCTGGATCGGCGGCGCACCGTATCCGGCAGGCGGAGAGGAGTTCAACCTCCGTCAGGACATCGCCGCTGCAAACGTTGTGATGAAATCCGGCATGAAAGTATGGCAGGTTCCGTCTACCGTATACAAGAAAGTGACAGTTTCTCTTGCCGAGCTGCAGCTTAACGTTCAGCCATGTGGCGAGATCGGAAATTATCTGTATCAGCAGATGGTAGACTTCAACAACACCTTCTACCAGTTCCAGGAGTGGCCGCATGGCGAAATCTGGGGTCTTGGCGATTCTCCGACAGTTGGATTGCTGCTGGCAGAGGTACAGCGTACCGACCTCTATGAAATGGTAGAAGCACCGGAAATCAGCTATGAGGACATGAGCTATCACTTTACCGGAAAGAACCGTAAAATCCGTGTTTACCATGATCCGAACGCAGAGCTGACGCTGAGAGACTTTTTTGCAAAACTGAAATTGAATTATGGGATGTAACAGGGATTATTAGAAATAGAAATTGCCGGGAATCAGAAGAAAAAATCTGATTTCCGGCAGTTGTTTTTCAATAATTCGGGTTATGCTTGTGATTGTCTGAATTACTCTGGCGGCATTTCGTTCTAACGTCATTCGTGTATTATTCCGGATAAAAGAAGAGAGTTTTTCTTTATCCTTCGAATACTTAATGCAGCCGAGCACTTCCCGCAGACTGGTAGAAAATTTTTCAAGTTCTTCCGGTTTGAATGTTAAAGATACGAATATCTTGGTATATTGATCTTGTTTCGTGCTAATACTATATCACATTTGTAGTATGTTTGCTACGCCGATTTTCTGAATTTTTTATAAAGCGTCCAGGACTTCCGCAAGCGTCGGAATAGATGTGCTGGCGCCCTTTTTCCCTACCGCAATCGCAGATGCCATGGCGGCAGTCTTGAGTGCTTCTTCCGGTGTTTTTCCGTTTATGATTTCACCGACAAAGTATCCGGTAAAGGTATCGCCTGCCGCTGTGGTATCAACGGTTTTTACCGGGAAAATGCCCTGTGCGCAGCGTTTGGTGTGATAGCCATACATGGAACCTTCTTTGCCGAGGGTGAGCACAATTTTGCTATCCGGAAATTTGTGAACCAGTCCGTTCAGCAGAGCAGTGCCATCCGCGTTTTCAGCAAGGGCAGCACCCGTTTCTTTTAAAATTGCAGCGGCCTCAATTTCGTTCAGAATCAGATATTCGGCCTTTTCGAGCGGCATCTGGAAAATCTTTGCATTGACGGGTGAGGGGTTCAGCACAATGTGCATGCCTTTTTCGTACGCGCAGTTCATAAGATAAGGGATCTCACTGATCTCATTCTGCAGGACCAGATAGTCGCCCGGTTCAGCGAAGGTTAATATATGATCCACATCCGCTTTAGTAATGGCCTGATTTGCACCGCCGAAGAGGATAATACAGTTTTCACCTTCCGGTGTATTCTGAATGATCGTGTGTCCCGATGATCCTTCTTTTTTCAGAACAAGATCCGTGTGAACACCAGCATCTTTCAGCGTTTCCAGCAGCGGAGCAGAATCCTCCGCCCCAACAGCGCCGGCATGCCACGTTTCCAGACCATATTTTGCAAAAGCAATCGCCTGGTTCAGCCCTTTTCCGCCGCTGAAAATCTGCCGGTCATCCGCCGAAAGCGTTTCACCTGGCCGGACAAAATGATTGACGGAGTAGACGTAATCAATATTTAAAGAACCGAAGACTAATACTTTCATAGATACTCTCTTTCTGCTTCCTGTTTATTTTACAGAATCCGTCACAAGGAAGACACCATAGCTTTTCGGAAGCGGTAAAGCCAGTACATAGATTCCTTGTAATTCATCATAATGCAGAACCTCCGTTTTTTCAAATCAAAATCAAAGCCTGTTTAAAAAAGTCTGTTAAAAAAGGATTCTACAAAATGTGTGTCACGATTTATGGGAGATTTTGCCAAGATGAGGGCGTCGTAGCGGTTTTCAGGGTGAACAGGAAGAGCAACATAAAAACAGCCATCTGGGCAAGTTTGCCCAGATGGCTGTCAAGCGTAATACTTTTGTCATTTACAAACTTCGTCAATATCCACACGATCGATCATAATATTCAGGATCTCCGTATCGGTATCTTTCATGCCGACTCTTCCGATGTATCCCATACTCTTGATCGTATCCTCGACATCTTCCCGCACGATACCTTCTCCCGGCTGGAAGCTTCTGTGGTGCTGGCCCATGTAATGAGCCAGAATTGCGGCATCAACAGCGGATGCGATTTTTGCTGCACAGGAGGATTTTGCTCCGTCGCAGACGATACCGCCGACATTTCCGATGGTGTTGACGATGGTCAGGCTGACATCCTCATACGATCCGCCGGAAAGATAGGTGATGGCAGCTCCTGCGCCGCAGCCTGCGCTGACGGCACCGCAGTAAGCGGAAAGGCTACCAATATATTTTTTCTGATGAACGGCGATCAGATTGCTGACAACGAGTGCGCGGTACAGTTTATCTTGAGAAACATTCCATTCTTTTGCAAATTCAATAACAGGAAGAGAAACGGTCATACCCTGGTTTCCACTGCCGGAATTGATGACAACCGGAAGGGAACAGCCGCTCATACGTGCATCGGAACCGGCAGCTGCGCGGGCACGGGCACGGATTTTAACGTCATTGCCATAATCATTCAGAAGGGTGCGGCCTACCTGTGCTCCGTACGGATGATTCAGGCCTTCATCGGAAATTGCAGAGTTCATGGTGATCTGACGGTCAAGAATGTCTTTGACATCTTCGATTCTTACTGTATCGGCAAATTCGAGAATGTCTTTGACATTCAGCACGCTTTTATCTACATATTCCGGAGAGTCCTCATGTGCGGCAATCTGGTAGAGTACTTCACCGTCTTTTACAATGCGTGAAATCAGTGTATGGCGGTTGACAATGGTAACCTCCGCGCTGTGTTCCCCGGCAATGACTTTTGCAACGATATAGAGATTTTCTACACCTTCCTTTAACGTACAGGTGCAGAATCCCTGCTGTACCAGCTCTTTTGTCTTTTCGATGTCTGCGTCGGTTACATCCTCAAGAACTTCAAGTTCACGATCTGCCCGTCCGCCGACAACACCGAGCGTTGCCGCAACATCAATTCCCTTCAGTCCGTTGGAATTTGGAACCTTAACGCCTTTTACATTTTTGATAATATTTCCGCTGCAGCAAAGTTCAATCTTCTCCGGCATCTGTCCAAGTACCTCGTGTGCTTTCGCAGCCGCATAGGCAATCGCAATCGGTTCGGTACATCCGAGGGCCGGAACAAGTTCGTTCTTTAAAATCTTTACATAACTGTTGTATAATTTCTGATCCATTGAAGTTCTCCTGTGTGTTTTTTATCCGGATAAACAATAAGTTTTGCATACTATCTGGTTATACTAATGATATATCACTGATAATATCAGATGTCAAGCATAGAATTGCATCTTCCCAGGCTACAAGACTGAATTTGCGGAATGCTTGTTCTTCTTCGGCTATTATAGCCCGCGTGAACAGTTCTCGTCGCAGGTTTTGTTTCGGAAATTCTTTTCAGACACACGTTGGGATTTTCCGGCAACACGTTGTATTTTTTTTCGACATGTCCTATACTGAAATATATAGCAAAGACCCAAAATAATACGCAAAAGGCAGTATTGCAGAGCGCGAATTACAAGGAGCCGATGGGAAGGCGTACCAGAGTATGATAAAAATCTGTGACGCAGTAATTCGCGCTTTGTGGTGCTGAATTTCTTACAGGGGAGGAAGTCTGTATGCAAAAAATTACGTTTCGAAAATTAATCGGAGAGAACTATATTTACCCGGAGCTGCAGGGACACTTTATAGAATTTCTTGGTTCTTGTATTTACGATGGCATCTGGGTCGGTGAGGATTCGGAGATTCCGAATTATCATGGAATCCGCAAAGATCTTGTGGATGCGTTTCAAAAGCTGCATCCGCCGGTGATCCGCTGGCCGGGCGGATGCTATGCGGATGTTTACCACTGGAGAAACGGTATCGGACCAAGAGAGAACAGGCCGGTTACTTATAATGAAAATTTTGGTACATTTGAAACTGATCCGAATCAGTTCGGTACGCACGAGATGATGGAATTCTGTGAAATGATCGGCGCAAAGCCATGGTTTAATATCAACATGATGACAGGTTCTCCGGCAGAGATGCGTGAATGGATGGAATACTGCAACAGGCGAGAATCCACAACACTTACCAGAGAGCGGAAGGTAAACGGACACGAAGCGCCGTTTCAGGTAGAATACTGGGGTATTGGAAATGAAGTCTGGGATGGCGGCGGAAAAATGACGCCACAGATGTATGCGGATGAATATCGGAAATTTACATCGTCCTGTCCATCCTTTGGACCGGGCGATCAGGCATTTCCGCCAAAATGCATTGCCAGCGGTCCGGATGGCAACAAGCCAAAAGAGCGTGTTGTGTGGACGAAAGACTTTTTCAAGGAAATGGGAAAATACCGTATGCCATCGCTTTACGGCTATGATCTCCATTTTTACAACTGGAATCTGAAACAGCTTCAGACAGAGAAAAAGTTTGATGAAAAACAGTGGTATGATGTGATCAATGGATGCAAAGAGCTGGAAAATGTCATTCACGAGCAGCGCCGCCTGATAGACGCTGGTCTTGAGGCACTTCCGAAACCGGAGGGTCCGTTCCAGGCGGCACCGAGAAAATGTGAACTGATTGTCGGCGAGTGGGGCAACTGGCACAGCAGTGCATTTAATGCGCGCCCGGCGCTGTATCAGCAGTGTACGATGCGCGATGCCGTTACAACTGCACTGACGCTCGACATCTTCCACCGCAATACCGGGGATGTGCGCATGGCATGTGTAGCACAGTCTGTCAATGTCCTGAATTCCCTGTTCCTGACGGATGGTGAGCATTGTATTCTGACACCAAACTACGATGTGTTCGATATGTATCAGGTGCATCAGGGTGCGTATACGCTTGGCTTTGAGGAAAAGAACAAAGATCCTGAGGTCTGCATCTTTGCTTCGATCAAAAATGATGATATCTACGTCAACCTCGTAAATACAAGCTACAGCGAATCAAAGAAAATCGAATTGAAATTTAAACAGTGTCCGGAATTTGTTGAGGCCAAAACACTGTACTCCAAAGATCCGCAGAACTACAATGATGCGAAACATCCGAACCGAGTCCGCTGCAAAGAAGGAAAAGCACCTGCACGGGAAAAAGACTCCTTCCAGATTGCACTGCCGGCGGCTTCGGTCAGCGTTTATCATTTCAGAAAAACAGAAACAGAAAAGTAATACATACAAAACGGGCCGCCCCGGGGAAAAGGATTGTTCCCACAGGGCGGCTCATTTCTATTACAAAAATAATTCAATCACAAACACCACGGCACAGCATGCCACCGAAACCTGAAACAGGTTTGCACCGAACCATGCGGCTGCGATGCCGACGACAAGCGCGAGTGCGCCGGAAACAGGGCTCTGTGTTGCATGGACAATCGCCGGGAAGGTCATGACTGACAGCGTCACGTATGGAACGTAGTACAGAAACGACTGAATAAACTGATTTTTAATCGGCTTCCGGATCAGCGTCAGCGGCAGAATCCGGATTGTGTAGGAAACCAGAGCCATGACGGCGATATAGATATAATTATTGTACATCAGCATTTTCCTCCTCTGTCTTTACCGGGAACAGGATAGCTCCGGCGCAGGAAATCAGAACGGTGAGCAGAATCGTTCTGGTTCCGTCGGAGAGAGTGGAGATGCCCGGGAGATAGCTGCAGATAAAGCTTAAGAAAAAGCTGACGGCAACAAGACCCGCTACCACACGGCTCTTTCGCGCCGGGGGAATGATGATTGCAAGGAACATGCCGTACAGCGCCACGCTTAAGGCACTGACAGCGCGCAGCGGCAGCAGATTTCCGGCAATAATACCAAGAGCCGTGCCGATCGACCACGCGGGAGCAGCGACGAGAATGGCACCGTATGTATAATACGGATTCAGCCAGCCCGGGCGCGCGATTGTGATGCCAAACAGTTCATCCGTTACATCGTAACCAATGAGAAAACGGTGGAAAAACGGCGTGTCCGGCGAAAAGCGCTGGGCAAGCGCACAGCTCATCAGAAGATACCGCGCATTGGCGATGAGCGTAATGATGGCGACCTGCAGATAGCCTGCGTTGGCGGCAATCAGTGTAAAGGCAGCGTATTCTCCGGCGGAAGCATTGTTGAAAAGACTGGCGAGAAAGCCCTGAAAAGGACTAAGACCTGCCTTACGCGCTGCAATGCCGAGCGAAAACGAGACCGCAAAATAGCCAAGCCCGATCGGAATGCCATCGCGGATTCCGTTGACCAGAACCTGGCGGGAAAATGAATAAGATCTTTGTGAACTCATAAAAAGCTACTTCCTTTTCCTTCGCAGAAGCTAGAGCGTGTTTGAGAAAATTTTCCGTAATCTGAGATTCGCAGCTTACGAAAAGGTTTTTTCAGACATGCTCTGGCATCTGGCAAAAATGTTGGGGTCAAGAGATCAAAAATCCCCTTGCAAGCGAGCTTGTACCGGCTTTTTGATCTTTTGCCCTGATATCTGATGAAAATTATAGCAAGTTTCGACAGGTTCGTAAACTCTTATTTTGTTCTTGTTCGTTTCACGCAGCCACTGCTTACGCCTGCGTTTCTAAGTCTGTTGAACTGAATTGTATAAAATTATGTACAAAAACAGAAGATAAAGCTTGAAAATAGAAGAAAAATCCATTAATATCTATGTATACAAAAAACATTACCGAAGGTGGTGCTTACGATGAAACTGCGTGCGCTTGCAAAAATAAATCTTGGTCTTGATGTGACCGGAAAAAGAGAGGATGGTTACCATGAAGTCCGCATGGTAATGCAGACGATCCAGATGTACGATCAGCTGGAAATAAAGGAGAGCAAAGAACCCGGAATAAGGCTTACAACCAATCTGCCGTTCCTTCCGTGTAATGACGGAAATCTCGTATACAAAGCGGCAAAGATTCTGATGGATGAATTCGATATCCGTCAGGGTGTCGATATGAACCTGACAAAATTTATCCCGGTAGCGGCCGGCATGGCGGGCGGAAGCTCGGATGCGGCAGCAGCACTGGTAGGAATTAACCGCATGTTTCAGTTGGGTCTGACGAAACGCCAGCTGATGGAGCGGGGTGTGCAGATCGGTGCGGATGTTCCGTACTGTGTGATGCGCGGTACAGCGCTGGCAGAAGGAATCGGCGAAAAGCTGACATCCCTTCCCGGCGTACCGATGTGCTACGTGCTGATCGGAAAACCGGGCATCAATGTTTCGACGAAATTTGTCTATGGAAACCTGCATCTTGATGAGGTGACGGAGCATCCGGATATCGACGGCATGGTAGAGGCGATCCGAAATCATGACCTGTACGGCATCACGGACCGCATGGGAAATGTGCTGGAATCCGTGACGTGTCCGGCGTATCCGGTGATCGATGAGATCAAGGCACAGATGATGAAAAACGGTGCGGTCAATGCGATGATGAGCGGCAGCGGCCCGACCGTATTCGGCATTTTCGACGATCCGGACAAGGCAGAATTTGCCCGCGATCAGTTAAAAATAAGCGGACTGTCGAAACAGACATTTTTGACTACAGTATCAAAACCGGGAGGTACAAAGTATGGCAAAAAATGAGTTAGACCTGCAGATGGAGGATTATCAGTACCTTCCGCTCCGCGATGTCGTGTTCCGCACGCTGCGCCAGGCGATTCTGCGCGGGGAGTTAAAGCCGGGTGAACGGCTGATGGAGATCCGGCTGGCAAATCAGCTCGGCGTTTCGCGTACCCCGATCCGCGAGGCGATCCGTATGCTGGAGCTGGACGGCCTTGTGATCATGGTGCCGCGGAAGGGTGCGCAGGTAGCACAGATCACGGAAAAAGACCTGAACGATGTGCTGGAGGTGCGGCTCGGACTGGAGGAGCTGGCGGTAAAACTGGCGTGTCAGCGGATTACAGAGAGCGAACTGCAGAAGCTTTATCAGGCATCGCGCAGCTTTGAACAAATGCTGGAGACAACAGAGACGGATGATCTGCAGAAGCTTGCACAGACAGATGTGGCATTCCATGATGTGATTTATCAGGCGACGAACAACGAGCGCCTGATTCAGCTGCTGAACAATCTGCGGGAGCAAATGTACCGTTACCGGATTGAATATTTAAAGGATGTAAAATCCCGACGTTCCCTGGTCGAGGAGCACGATGCCCTGTATGAACGTATGAAAAATCGGGATCTTGCAGGCGCACAGAAGATGATCCGCGAGCATATCGAGCGACAGCAGGAGAGTATTATGCAGACCGTACATCACCAGAGCATGACGGGCGTAGAAGAAAAATAAAAGCGTATAAAATTTCGAAAAAGGAACATTCTGTTACAGAGTAAAAAAATCGTGACAGAATGTTTTTTTATGGAATTTTGCAGAGTATATTTCTCCAGATGGTTTTTCGGAAGCTTTCAAAAGGAGGAGAAGGAGGGACGCAGGCATGGAAAAAGAGAAGACGCAGATTTCACTCACACTGGCGGAAAATGAAAGCGTGATCCGTACATGGTGTGAAAATTGCGATGATATTCAGATCCGTCCGATGAAACTCGGCAAAACGGGCGGAACCGGTGCGCTGCTGATCTACGTAGAAGTGGCGGTGAGCTGCGTTATGTTGAAGGATTCCGTGATCGGGAAGCTGTTGAACCGTCTGATGGAGGTTCCCGAGGCAGATATCCCGGGGGTTCTCTCGGAAAATCAGCTCGGAATTTCGGATGCACTGGAATTTGATACTATGGAAGCTGCGTTCGCTTCCATGCTTGCGGGAAATGCAATTCTTTTTGTGGATCATTATGACCGTGCAGTCAAGATCGGATCGAAGGGTTATCCCAATTTAGGAGTGCAAAAAGCGGAGTCCGAAAAAGTGCTGCGCGGCTCAAACGAGGGCTTTTCCGATTCCGTCAAAACCAACACAGCACTCGTCCGCAAGCGTCTGCGGACCACCGATCTGAAAGTGGAGGAGATACATTTTGGTGCGCGTTCTGATACGGTTCTGGCTCTGGTGTATGAGAAAGAGCTGATTTATCCGAAATTTCTGGAAGAGGTAAAACAGCAGATTGCCGGCTGGGAAGTGGACGGCGTTTTTGACAGCGGCATGGTCGAGCAGCTCTGCGAACCGCAGTGGAAATCGCCGTTCCCGCGCTTCGAGACGACCGAACGACCGGACCGCGCGGCGATGGAGATTCTGGACGGAAGAATCCTGCTTTTATGTGATAATTCCCCGGTCGGGATTCTCTTCCCGGCATCATTTGACAGCTTTTTAAAGGTCAGTGAGGACCGGTATCATCATTTTCTGATCGCCTCATTTGAGCGGCTGCTGCGGTATGCTGCGGTCTTTCTCGCCCTGTGGATTTCGGGCGGATACCTGGCTGTCACGGGCTTTCACACGCAGGTGCTTCCGACCAAACTCCTGCTGGCGTTCGCCGAAGCGCGGAAAGGCGTTCCGTTCCCCGGCATTCTGGAAATTCTTCTGATGGAATTTGCTTTTGAACTGATCCGCGAGGCCGGTGTGCGCATGCCGGGGCCGCTTGGCGGGACGATCGGAATTGTGGGCGGGCTGATCATCGGAGATGCGGCGGTTTCCGCCAATCTGGTGAGCCCGATGACCGTCGTTGTGGTTGCGGTTTCGGCGCTCTGTTCGCTGGCGATTCCGAACGAAGAGTTCGGTGCGCCGTTCCGGCTGCTGAAATTCGGCTTCATTTTGCTCGGCGGATGGCTCGGCATTTTCGGCATGGTGCTCGGCACGTTTCTTCTCGCGGGTCATCTCGCCGGGCTTACGAGTTTTGGTATTCCCTATCTGATGCCGTTCGTCGGGAAAGGACTTGCGGGCTACCATGCGCCGAAGGATTCCGTATGGCGGCCGCCGCTGCATCAGATGCGGGAGCGGCCGGTCTTTACAAAGCGCGATCAGAGAGTGCGGCTGCGGAAAAACAGAAAAGCTGCGGAGCCGGAAGAAAAACAGGAAAGGGGAGAGTGACGCATGTTTTCGGAAAATGACAGAATTTCACAGCGCCAGATGGAACGCCAGATCGTGCTCGTTCTGCTCTGCCCGGCATTCTGGCAGCTCGCAGCGTACGGCGCATCGGACGGCCTGCCCGGTATGGCAGGGATTTTCGTTGGATATGGGCTGCTGGCGGTGTGGTGCATTTATCTCGTGCGCCTTGGCGGGCTTTACTGCCGCCTGGAAAGCGTGATGGGAAAGGCTGGGAAACTCCTTCTGGCAGTGATGTATCTGTGTTATCTGCTTTTCCTCGGCGGAACACTGCTTCGCAGAATGGCGGAGCTTGCCGCCGCGTATCTGACAGCGGGTGTACCGCAGGAGCTCTGCGGACTGTTTCTGCTCGCGGCGGCCGGGTTTGGTGTCGGCAGTGAAGTACAGAAAAGAGGACGGCTGGCGGAAGCACTCTATCCGTGGATTGTGGGCGGGATTTTGATTCTGCTTCTGCTGACGGTTCCGCAGATGCATTTTTCCTCGTTTGAGGATGCCTGGAAGACAGAAAAGTCTGTTGAAATTGTGGATAACGGAATACTTTTTGGGCGGAATGTGTGGAGAACACTGGAAAATGGAACACCGATTGCGCTGCTGCCGTTTTTACTGGGGCATGTGCAGAAAGAGCACAGGAGTGTCATTCTTCCGGTGACGCAGAGTATCTGGAAAACGGGGCTTCTTGTAATTGCAGGAAGCATGGCGCTGCTCGGCGTTTTCGGCCGGCGCGGCACGGCTGCGGCGCAGGACCCGCTCTTACTGTTAATGGCAGGAACGAGCCTGCCGGGTGGATTTCTGGAGCGGTTTGATATTCTGTGGATGGCATTTCTTTTGATGGGACTGCTGTTCACACTGGGAAGTCTGCTGTTTTACGTATCGCTGATCGGAGAGAAGACGGGACTGTGGAAACCGCAGAATCTCTATGTACGGATCGGTACAGTGCTTTTTATATGGCTGCTGTCATGCGCGGAAAGCGGCTGGTCGGTCCGATACGGTTACTTTCCGTTTTTCCTTGCCATCACGGTGCTGCTCGGCTTCTGCCAGAAGCATATGAAAAAACTGCGGCTTGTGTGTCTGGCGCTGGGCAGTATGATTTTCCTGTCATCCTGCGGGGCAGTAGAGCCGGAAAAGCGGCTGTATCCACTGGCGGTTGCCTTTGATTATGTGTCGGAAGAGGCGACTGCGCCGGAAAACAGTGAAACTGGGGAAGAAACCGGGACGGCGGTCAGTGAGAGCGGCGGAGAAAAGGAGACGGCTGGCGGTAAATGGCGCGTCTGGTATGCGCCTGCGAATCTTGCGGTGGTGACCGGCCAGGGAAAGGATGAGCAGGAGGAGGGAACCGACGAGGACCCCGCATCGCTGTTCTTTGAAGCGGAGACGTTTGAGGAGATTGCGCAGCAATATGACAGCACAGAGGAATATGATCTCGACACCGGACACGTCCAGGCGATTGTATTTTCCGATGCACTGCTCAGTGACCGGGGACGGATGGAAGAACTGTTGAAGTATCTGGAACAGGACCGTGCGCTTGGGCACAGTGCCTATCTGTTTCACGCAGAAAAACCAGAAGATATCATGGAGCAGAACGGAAAACAGGTGGAGTCCGTCGGTGAGTACCTGTGCGGAATTTATGACAACCGGGTGAAAAGAAAAGAGGCGGTGACACTGGCGGACTTGTGCTATGCGTGGGAAAACGAAAGGAGCATTCCGTGGATTCCGAAAGCGCCGTAAAAGGTTTAAAGTGTATGGAATATCGGAGCGGATAGTGAGTGTCTGTGTATAAAAGTTTTGCAATCCGGCAAAACTGGAAAAAACAGGAGGCAGCATATGAATGAGAAAAAAGTACAGAGCCGGAAACGGAATCAAAATCAGACACAGAAGAAATCCAGGGACAGGCAGGCGCAGCCCCGAAATACATTTGGGAACCAGCATAGAAGTCAATTCCAGGCGGCATTTCAAATTTTCTGCCGCCGCTGGCTCCCCGTCTGCATTGCAGCGCTGATCCTTTCCGGAACCGCCAATCTTCTCCGCGAGTCCCGCCTGCAGCAGGAAGTCGCTGCAAAGATCGTGCGCTTTCACGTAAGAGCCAACAGCGACTGCGCCTCCGACCAGCAGATCAAGCTTCAGGTACGCGATGCCGTTGCCGAAGAACTGCAGACGATCCTGCACGGAGCCGAAACAAAAGCAGAAACCGAAGAAATCCTGCGTGAAAACGAGCCCTCCATCCGTGCCGCCGCCCTTCAGACGCTGCGCGCAGGAGGCAGTACTGACGATATCACCGTAACGTACGGAAAAGCCAGTTTTGAGGAAAAAGAAACGGGCAATTATATTCTCCCCGCCGGAACGTACGACGCTCTTCAGATCAACATCGGCAGAGCCAAAGGGCACAACTGGTGGTGCATGCTGTATCCGTCCATCTGCTTTTCGGATGCCCTGCGCCCCGTAAACGAGGACGGCGAAAGTGCAGAAAAAGTCGAAAAAAGCCGGATTCCGCTGCAGAATCTGTTGAGTGATGCCGCCTACCGCGAAATCCTGAAAAGTGACCGGATTTCGTTCCGGTTTTTCTGGCGTTAAGCGGATTTTTCGAAAGACTTTCAAGAGAAATGATTGCAATATTCCTCCATTCGGGTTAAAATAATGTATCAGCGACCTATTTTAACCAGGGTCGTGAAATGAAAAAAGAAATGTAAAAATTCAGATATATTAAATATAGAAATGAACCCCATTCGGCATGACAAAAAAGTAATGCCGGATGAAAAATGGAGGAAAGTATGAAAGCAGACAGACAGGCGCCGATCGGCGTCTTTGATTCCGGTGTCGGCGGACTGACCGTAGTGCGTGAGATTATGCGAAACCTGCCCGACGAACGAATCGTATATTTTGGAGATACCGCGCGTGTGCCGTACGGTTCCAAATCGAAAAATACCGTCATCCGTTATTCCCGCCAGATCGTACACTTTCTGGAAACCCAGCAGGTCAAGGCAATCGTCATCGCCTGCAACACCGCGAGCGCGCTGGCACTCGATACGATCGAAAAAGAGATCGATCTCCCGATCATCGGTGTGGTAAAACCGGGCGCACAGATGGCAGTCGAGACGACGCAGAACAAGCGCGTCGGCGTCATCGCAACCGAGAGCACTATTCAGAGCGGCCTCTACCAGCAGCTCATTACCGAGGCAGATCCGGCGATCACCGTTTACGGAAAACCGTGTCCGCTGTTCGTGCCGCTCGTGGAAGAGGGCTGGACAAAAGATCCGATCACCGAGGAAGTGGCGCGCCGCTATCTGGCAGAGATTCTGGATAAAGACATCGACACGCTGATTATGGGATGCACCCACTATCCGCTGCTGCGTTCTCTGCTGCGGAAAGTAGTCGGAGAAAAAGTAACACTCGTCAACCCGGCATACGAAACCTCACAGGCACTGCGCAGACTGCTGCGGGAGCTGGATCTGGAGAATCCGGGAAACGATGAGCTGGGCCGTCAGAAATACCAGTTCTTCGCAAGCGACGGCGTGGAGCGGTTCAATGCCTTCGCACATTCCGTTCTGCCGGAGCAGATCAGCGATACGAAACAGGTACAGATTGAAAACTATTAAAAACGACATACAGAAAAGAGAGAGGAACACCAGAAAAGGATGGAAAAAGACGTACTCATCAGCATCCGCGGACTGCAGTATCTGATGGATGAGGAATCCGGCGAACAAGAACCGGTGGAGGTTATGACGACGGGTTCGTACTACAAGAAAAACGGCCATCACTTTCTGATCTACGACGAGGCAACCGAAGGCTTTGACATGATGACGCACAACATGATCAAATTTACGGAAAACGCCCTCGAGGTGCGCAAGCGCGGCCTCATTGATGTCCATATGATTTTTGAGGAGGATAAAAAGAACATTTCGTTTTATCACACGCCATATGGCATGATCAACATGGGAGTTGCGGCGACGAAGGTCAGAATGAAAGAGACGCCGGATCAGATTTTACTGAAGGCAGAATACGCGCTCGACATCAACGACAGCTACGTGGGGGACTGCGTAATCGATATCGAGGTAAGACCGCGGGAAGGCGGAAAACTGAATTTATAAAAAAATACCCGGGAAGAATGAAAATCATTCAACTCGGGTATTTTCGCGAGCAACGAGCCAAAGTCCGGGCTTGCACGAGACCTTGGCGACTGCCGCGAAAGCAAAAAGAAACACGCAAAGCGTGTTTCTTTTTGTTTCAGATGAAATTTTATTTCTCCTCGCCGCGTGCCTTGCGGAGCATTCTCTGCCAGAAGCCGTTTTTCTTTTCCGGCTGCTCTAACGAACCGCGGATGCCGCGAACTCCGGTGATGTAGATACCGCTTACGGTAGCCTTGACTTCTTTTTTCACCGGGATCTGATCGAAGATAGCAGCGTCGCAGATCAGGGTCATGATTCTCGGACCGACTTTTGCTTTGACGATCGGCAGTTTTGCGCGACGCATCATTTTCGGTGTCTGGTCAATGACCATCTGTGGGAGTCCGGAATCTTTCATGCGAAGCTTTTTCTTATCTATGATCAACATGGAGACAGTCTGTTTCATGGCCTCCATTTGTTCCTGCTGTGCGGCCTGTTTTGTCTGTGCTTTTTTACCGAAGTAATACAGCAGACCAAGGATGACAGCGATGACAGCTAATACGATTAATACGATAATCCAGGGTTTCATCCCTCTATTCCTCCTCTGCAAAAAATAATGTGGGCATCGGAACATACAATGCCAGTCTATGAACATTCTAACATTGATTTCGGCAAAACGCAAACACATTTTAGCGCAATCCAGGCGATTTTACGGTCGAAAATCATAAGAATTTCTAAAATCGGAGCCCCAGCCTTTTTTTTACCAGACAAGTATGGTAAAATGAGATTTACAACGCGCCGGGAACGGCGTAGTATGGAGGAAAATTCAAGAATGAAAAGAAAAGCAGCAGTCATGCTTCTGCTCATGACACTGGGAGCAGCCAGTGTGAGCGGATGTGGAAAAAACAATACAACAAGCAGCAGTTCCGTATCAAGCGCAAGCAGCACAAGCGCTTCCTCAGCATCCGATGCGTCGAGCGCAGGCAGCACATCGTCCGACAGCACAGCTTCTGAGGAATACGCTTCCCCGAGTGATGTAGACGGGATTCCGGTTGTCGATGAGGAAGTTGATCCGGCAGAGTGTGTAACGCTTGGAGATTACAAAAAGCTCACACTGGAAAAGAAAGTAGAGCAGGTAACGGATGATGACGTACAGACGGCCATTATGGCAGAGACAGCTGTCACCATGGACGATCCGGATGCCACCGTACAAAAAGGCGACACCGCCGATATTGCCTATGTTGGCAAAGTTGATGGCAAGGAGTTTGACGGCGGAAGCAGCGATTCCTACAATCTGGTGATCGGATCCGGTACCTTCATCGATGGATTTGAGGATGGTGTCATTGGAATGAAAACAGGGGAGACAAAGGATCTGAACCTGAAATTCCCTGACAGCTATCAGAGTACCGATCTGGCAGGAAAAGATGTTGTGTTTACCGTTACGGTAAATGCGTTTACCCGCCCGGCAGAAAACATTGACGGATGGGAGCTCGATGATGCATGGGTAGCAAAAAATACAGATTACAGTACTGTGGAGGAATACCGTGCCGGAAAACGCGCAGAGCTGGAGGCTGCAAATGAGACGACAGCGGAAAATAATTTGCAGGACGATGCGATGAAGCAGGTAGCAGACGGCTGTACCTTCACAAAAATCCCGAAATCCTACGTCACTCTCGGCGAGGAGGATTACGATAAACGGTATACCAGCTATCTGCAGAATTACGGCATTTCCCTGGACGACTATCTGGAGCAGTATGCGGACAGAGCGACCTACAATCAGGAGAAAGCAACGTATGCAGGAACGATGGCAAAAAGTGCCCTTCTTCTGGATGCCGTAAAAGAGGCAGAAGGCTGGACAACAGATGACCAGGATTACCAGCAGATCTTAAACGATGAGGCAGCCAACGCCAATATGTCGCAGGAAGATTTCCTGAAAGCAGCCAATGACTATTACGGGGAAGATACGGTAGTGCGCAACATCATGATGGAGCGCATGATCAATATGGTTCTCGACAATGCAACAGTCAATACCGTGACTGTGGATGCAGACGGAAATACAGTAAAATAAAAAGAAAAATCACCCCGGAAAACAGGATGAAAACTTCTGTTTTCCGGGGTGATTTAACCGAATCAAGTAAGTCCCCTGCTTCCATTGCGAAAAGCAATAAGCAGTGGGTGGGGACTTGCTTGTATCAGAAGGAGTGCAAGCTCCTTCTGATAAACTGCGGAGCAGTTATTCGGTTATGAGCAAGTAGCGAAGCGGATTGCGAATATCCGCTTCGCATGTGGGAAACGAATTATGTTCGTTACGCCATGATTTTGCGGAACAGATCCTTCAGATCTTCTACGCTTGCATCCTTCGGGTTGCCCGGTGCGCAGGCATCTGCGTGTGCGGAATCTGCAAGGAACTGCAGATCTTCTTCTTTGACTGCCTCGAGAACAGATGGGATTCCAACGTCTGCGGACAGCTTCTTAACAGCATCAATCGCTGCTTTTCTGTACTCTTCCTGAGACATTTCGTCTACACCTGCAACGCCCATGGCACGTGCGATTTCACGGTATTTCTCACCAGTGCACTCCTGGTTGTATTCCATAACGATCGGAAGCATCATGGCACATGCAACACCGTGTGGGGTATCATAAACAGCACCAAGGGTGTGTGCCATGGAGTGAGCGATTCCAAGACCTACGTTGGAGAAGCCCATACCTGCGATGTACTGGCCAAGAGCCATGCCTTCGCGTCCCTCTTTGGTGTTTGCGACAGCACCGCGCAGAGATTTGGAGATGAGTTCGATGGCTTTCAGATGGAACATGTCAGTCATTTCCCATGCAGCTTTTGTGGTGTAGCCTTCGATTGCGTGAGTCAGAGCGTCCATACCGGTGGAAGCGGTCAGGCCTTTCGGCATGGAGGACATCATATCCGGGTCAACAACTGCGATGATCGGCATATCATGCGGGTCAACGCATACGAATTTACGTTTTCTTTCTACGTCGGTGATAACGTAGTTGATGGTGACCTCTGCAGCAGTACCGGCTGTAGTCGGAACGGCGATGATCGGTACACACGGATTTTTGGTCGGTGCGGTGCCCTCAAGGCTTCTGACATCCTCAAACTCCGGGTTTGCGATGATGATACCGATAGCTTTGGAGGTATCCATAGAAGAGCCGCCGCCGATGGCGATCAGATAGTCAGCGCCGGATGCCTTGAAAGCTTCTACGCCGTGTTTTACGTTTTCGATGGTCGGGTTTGGCTTGATATCGCTGTAAAGCTCATAGTCGAGTCCGTTTGCGGTCAGAATATCGGTTACTTTGGAAGTAACGTTGAATTTAATCAGATCCGGGTCAGAGCATACGAATGCTTTTTTGAAGCCGTGTGCCTTTGCTTCATTTGCGATCTCGGCAATAGCGCCTGCTCCGTGATAAGAGGTTGCATTTAAATTAATACGATTTGCCATGATTGAAAAACTCCCTTCTAAAATGAATGAATGGTTTTACTGAACTTGTTATTATATTAACAAATCCGGAAGGGAAAAAGAAAGTGACAGAAGAAGCGAAGTGTAACACTTTAAAAAAAAATCGCCATTGTGACAAAAACAACAGAACAAAATTTGTGAAAAATAACCAGAGCGTGTCTGAAAAACCATTTCCGCAATCTGCAAGCCCC
>ULUZ01034022.1_pt1 | contig 77023 bp, 76 predicted proteins | sample 1958881 | NCBI WGS metagenome assembly ULUZ01 (sample SAMEA4835771, study PRJEB28245) | human gut metagenome | biome: gut microbiome; material: fecal sample | place: Denmark | collected 2008
CTGAAGGCTTACTCCGGACACACTGTTTGAAACACTACCGTCCTTCCCATTAACGGATGTTGTAGATATAGAATACATTCCCTTATAAACGGACAGCACCGTGTTGTTGTCAGATGTGCTGAGATTCTTGCCGTATAGACAGTCTGATGGTTACGATCGACCAAAAAGGTACTGTGTTCGTTTTTGACAAGACCGGCCGTCTCAAATCCCAATTCAATTGCAGGGTAAAAGTGCGAAGGAGGATCAAACGATTATTACAACACTCGCTGTCGACTTTGATCAATAGGAAATATATATTTACGACTTTCCACTTCGTTATCGTTTGTCGGTTTATAGCCTGAATGGGGATTTTAAGCGCGGTATCGATCTGCTCGGAGCATTTTTAGAGAAGATTTGACCAATTTTTTACTTCTTTTCAACTCTTTCTTCGATGGACTGAATGGATTCCACTTGTTTGACAGTAATATTTTTCCCTGAATTAAAATTGTAACTTAAACTAAATCTGAAATTCGTTTGAGGAGTTTTATATCTATTGTATGAGATATAATCCCTTTTATTTATTTCCCAATTCCTTAATTTGGAGAATAACGGTTGGGCTGATAACTTCACAAGAAATTTCTTCTTGAAAAAGTATTTGTAGATATCAATACTAACTCCATAGACAGGCAACATCGTTTTATCATCTATTTTCTCCCGAGTTTCTCCTCTAACGCTTATGGTACCTCCCCATGTGTCATTTATACGGAAATCATTTGTAATGGTTCCAAAAAAGGCCGTACTGCTATATTGTTGGATAGTATCCGATTCAGGATAAGATATATTTCGATTTTTCATATAGAAATCACAATACAAATCCCACCATTTCGTAATATTAACCTCTCTGTCAAACCCTAATATATGGAAAGTGGACGATCGTGTATTCATTGGCATAGAATATTTTATTAGTGGATTTTCATTATCCAAGAAGGTGAAATAATTTATTTCATTTGTTGAATAATAGTAATCATAATAGAAATCCCACTTTCCCAACATGATAGAAAATTGGAAAATATTATCTATCGAAAGGGTCAGATCCGGATTCCCTTTGGTATAGGAATATTCGGTTTCATAATGCACCGCCGGAGAAATCTCACTGTACGGAATATATCCGATATTTCTCGAGTAAGATAAATTGACCGAGAAGTTCTGATTGGCACTCAGATAATTAATATTGGCATTCGGGAAAAAATTAAAATATTTATTGTTTACCTCATCATCTGTTTTATGTGAAATATGCCTGACGTTATCTTGCTGTACACGCAATCCCACCTCATAAAAAAAACGTTTGACCGAAGATGAAAAACTTAAATAGCCGGCAAAACCATCACCTTTTACCATAAAATTATCACTCAAATCGTAATTGTCAACCCAGAATTCACCCTCTCTGTTCTCATACAAAAGGTCACGTTCCGTGCGAAGAAAATAGTATCGGCCTCCGGCAGACAATACGGATTGTTCTCCAAGGTGATATGTAAATTTAACATCGGTTGCAAACATGCGTGTCTTATCGGTTAAATCATCTCGTCTGTTTTCGACCGAATCATACTGATAATTAGACTTTCTATTTGCCCTGTTTGTTAAATAATCAGCCTTGACGACCAAGTCTGAACCTTTGTCGTCAATTAACCATGTATAATCCAATGTCGTTTGATATAGACTATTTTTATGGGTGCTTTTAATCTCGGAGAATGAACTTTGGTTATTCGAATCACTGTATGTGATAGAATTAGAGGTGCTTTTGGGGTATGAATTTCCCAAGCCGATACTAAAATTCGCACCTAAACTATGTTTCGGGGTAAAATTATAGACAATGCTTAGATTGTCATGAAAGTTGCGCGCCCAACCGCTTTCATCGGTAATCATATTCAATGCGGTTTTGGAATCAGGGTAATAACTCGATATGTCATAACGAGCTATCTCTTTGAAATTTGAATAACCGCCATAATTATACAGACCAACTTTTTTATATTTACCTCGGAATATTAAATATGCATTTTCAGAGCTCAGTCCATATTTAGGACGTACGGATGCACTTCCTCCTAATGAACCAAAAAAACCATTTTGATACATCTCTTTTAATGTAATTTTTATCACACCACCACGTTCCTGAGCATCATAAGAACTACCCGTGTTATATTTTACCTCCACATGATCTACATATTCCGACAATAGGGCTTCCAATTCCTTCGGGTTATTCACTTTCCGGTTGTCAATATAAATTTGGGTTCCACCAATCCCATTGATTGATATGCCGTTGTACGTAGAAACTCCCGGTAACAAACCCAATGTTTCCTGCATTGTTTTACCTTTTGTAATTTTATTCCCTCTGAGATCAACTACATATCCATTGGGTTGAGGTTTCATAAAATCAGCCATTACAGTGACCTTATCGATGCCATATATTTTAGGAGTCATAATTATCGTATCCAACAAAGGGTTTTGCATCAGGTCTACATGAATTTCCCGTGGATTATATAGAATGTGAGAAAAATGTATGGTACCTTGCTTTAGGGACAGATTTTTCATCTCAAACCGCCCTAAGCTATCCGACAGAACCGTTAAAACCATTATACTATCGGTATCAAATAAAGATACGGATGCATATTGAACCGGATTTTTCGATGTGTCTATGATCGTACCTTGTAGGACCCCCTCATGATAATCCTGAGCATTCATGTTTTGGGCGATTGTCAGCATAATACAGGACAAAACACAAAATGCTTTTCTGTAATCGATGTGCATATTTTAAATAGTAAATGTGGCGAAATTATTAAGACAACCCGCTAATGTTAGAGACCTCCAACAGTATCAATTATTGTCTAATTAATTCAAAAATATAAACATTATATTAAAATCAAAAAAAATATCTGTTTTTTTTTTTTTTTTTTTGAGGTTTTTGTGGTGCTGTTTTATTGTTTGTTTAATGAAAACAACGCCTGCGGGTAAAGTCCGTTGACATGATTCCGAATTCCAGTTCCGGTTTCCGGCCTGCATTTTGTAGCGGATCCTGCTGAGCAGGGCCAATAACAGTCTGATTCTGCACGATAGCAGATTGCTAATCCCATCCAATTCGTCAATTGACCGAGCACAATTTTACGAAATCACAGTGTTTTTTGATAAAAACAACTTATGATAACAGAAAACTGGAAACCACGATCGAGGCATTGTGAAAAAAATATTAAAAGAATAAAAAAAATGCGTCCAACGAGGGCTTTAAATATAACATATCTGGCATGCAAGGAATCAGGAGCGCAGTTCGAAATGCTTTACAACCATTCGGTCAGCACGATCGATTTCTGGTCAGAAGTGTATTTCGAGGATAAGGATCGGGACATCGTTTCCTGCAGGAACGACCGTTGTGGGAACTTTTTCGGCTTACGACGGATACAACCTCTTTCGGATCCGTTTTTTTTCGTGCAGAACAACGGTATTCGGGATCGAAACACACAATCAGGATATTTACGACAAGAAAGAACTCCAAAGGCTGATTGCCATGGCGGTACAGACGTGTAAATTCCGGATGTTCGCGGAAGAGAAATATGACATACACACGTGCAATGTCGCACCGAGCGCGGGCGAGAAGGCTGTTTGCCGGAAAGTTATGAAAGAGTTCCCGCGATTGTGCGAACTCTACTTTTTTATTTGTTCAAAGGACCGGAAAAAAGAGGCCCAGATGAGACTAATCTACCTGCCGGATCATGTACTGGCTTAGAAAAGAACAACGCTCAAAACTTGCGTGAGCCCCATACGCAAGATCCTTTAAGCATTAAATGAAAAAGCACTCACAAATCTGTTTGCAAGTGCTTTTCTCTGGCTCCTCAACAAGGACTTGAACCTTGGACCCCCTGATTAACAGTTGCCATAAGTTGTTTTATGTATTTTGTAGTTTTGTTCATAATTTTACGTAAATTGCTGAATATTATTATGTTACATATTGTTTTGACATAATATAAATAAAAGAAATTCGTTCATTTCTTGGGCAATTATACGGCAAAATTACGGCAAAAAAAATTTAAATCATGAAACAGGCAACTGTAAGACTTGAACTCGATCGAAGGAGTTTAAGTAAAAAAGATTCTCGTTATCCAGTAAAATTAGTCGTTTATTGCAACAATAAATGGAAGCGCTATAAAACAGAGTTTCGTTTTACAGACAAAGAATGGAATACATTATGGGGACCCAAATTGTTGAATAAAGACCTAAAATCAAAAAAGAACGATTTGGAAAAGGAACTCGTCCGGGCCAATGATGTTCTTGAGACATTGTATAATGAGTTTTCATTTGAGAAATTCGAGCGTCTGTTCTTAGGAAAACTTACTGAGGCAGAGAAACGACAATTAGAGAAAGAAGAAAAACAAGCTAAAGTACAAAAGCAAAAAGAGAATGTCTATTATATTTATCAGGATTATTTAGAAGAATTAGAAAAATCAAAACGGATCGGGACAGCAAATGCTTATCGTAACTCGATGAAATCATTACAGAAGTTTAAACCGAAATTATCTTTTGCTGAAATTACTCCCAAATTATTAGAACGATATGAGGCGGAGATGATTTCACAAGGTATGTCATTAACTACTGTAGGAATTTATCTTCGCGGTTTGAGGACCATTTATAATATTGCAATTATGGACGGTGTCGTATCCAGAGACAATTATCCATTCGGGCCTAAGAAATACCGTAAGTATGAGATTCCGATCGGTCGTAATATTAAAAAGGCTTTGGATATTGAAGATATTCGGAAAATTAAAAATGCCAAATCTCTTCCGACCGAACACCAATTTGCCCGGGATATGTGGATGTTCAGTTTTTATTGCAACGGGATGAATATGGCGGATATATTTTTCCTGAAATTCGAGTCGATCGATGGTCGCTTCCTGAGATTTTACCGCAAGAAAACAGAGCGGACTCGACGAGATGTCCTACCGATAGAAATTTATCTGCTGGATGACGCCCTTGCTATTCTGAACAGATGGAAAGGCAAAGAGACTTCCCCGTCTGATTATGTCTTTGGTCTTACATCGGATAACGATTCTCCGGAAGAACAATTCAGACAGAAAAAGAATTTTATCCGTAGTATCAACCAACACATGAAAACTCTCGGGAAACAATTGGGGATAAAAAGTAAACTGACAACCTATGTTGCCCGTCATTCCTATGCTACGATGTTAAAGAATCTCGGAGTGTCCGTTGAAGAAATATCGGAAAGTTTGGGACATAACAGCATCGAGACAACCCGAAACTATCTGGCATCGTTTTCTCAGAACCGCAAAAAAAGCACGGCAGAGAAGTTGCAAAACGCTTTGTAGGTATTTGTTCGACGGCCTTATGCGGCCTCTTCCGGCCAACGCTTTGAACGGAGGACATATACGATTATTTTAGCACAGCAACCGCTAATATATATATTATGAATACAGAGTTGATCGTATGGCTGGATCGGCGATTCGATAAGATCGAGCAAAAACTGTCCGTTCTGACGGAACAGCTATCGTCCTTACAGCCGATTCCTCCGAATCGGTTGGTCGATATAAAAGGAGCAGCAGCTATTACCCGCTTCAAACCGTCTTATATCTACGGACTCGTCCATCAGAAAAAAATACCGCATGTCAAATTCGGACATTCGGTTCGGTTCGACCCCCGAGAACTCGATACGTGGATGCGTCAAGGACGTCCGGAAATCGAGAAATTAGGATTAAAAAAATTACAGGAAATGGAACGAACGAAATTCAAGGAGTAAAGATTTGATGCTCCGACAACCGCTTATTTTATCATTCATTACAATAAACAGTTTGAATTTTATTTCAAATTTAATCATTGTTGTATCTGAAACAGATCGAGTAATGACGTATATCTGAATCGTAAAATACCACAATAAGTAATTCAATGAAAGCAGGCTTGCAGCCTGCTTTCATTTTTTATTAACCTTTCAAAAACAGTGCTTATGAAAGCCAATGCAACCGTTCCTGTACAGAGGAATACCGTACGGAACAAGACGAACACGAAAACCCGTACGACCGGTAAGAACCATGCGAAAAAGAATACGGATTCTCCTTTCGCTCAGACTACAGCCTATCTGCCCGAACAGCAGATCGCGCTGGATTCGATCGTTCCGAACGATTTCAATCCCCGCCGGAATTTTTCTGAACAGAGTCTCCGGGAACTGGCCGACAACATGACCCGGATCGGCCTGATCCATGCTGTTACGCTCCGTCCCCGCAGCGACGGGCAGGAAGGTTACTCGCTCATATGCGGCGAAAGACGTTTTCGCGCGGCCCAGCTGGCGGGATGGGATACCATACGGGCTAAGATATGCCCGATGAGCGACGCCGAAGCGGAAGACTTTGCCATTGCCGAGAACTTGCAGCGGGAAGACATTACGCCGTTTGAACAAGGACAGGCGTTCAAACACCTGATCGATACGCGCCGTTACGATGTCGGAACACTCGCCCTGCATTTCGGACGAACGCGCGATTTTGTCTTGAGCCGCATCCGCCTGCTGGATCTGATCCCCGAAGTAATAGAATTGCTGAATAGCGAGGAGATCAATATTTCGCAGGCACTGGAGTTGTGCCGATACGAGAAAGAGATACAGCGGGAAGTCTACGACGGGTACTTCAAAATAGGTCTTAGCTGCCACTGGCGGCATCTCCGGGCCAAAGAGCTCAGAAACCGTCTGGCCGATATGTACCTTTCTCAACTAAACTCTTACCGTTTCGATAAGACCGAATGTACATCCTGTGCGAGTAACAAGGCCAATCAGGTGCTTTTCGCGGATTGCGGCGACTGTAACGTCTGTCAAAACCGGACATGCATGAAGCGCAAGAATACAGAGTATTTGGTCACCGAAGCAAAGAGGCTGCTTTCAGAATATCCCGGCATACAGATCGGTTATTTCGAGGATTGTTCTCAGGGAGAAGTTTTACAAGCCCTTCGGAACGAATCCTGCCTGGTCCGTGCGCTGGGCTATGCCGGCTACTACGAGGCGCATCCCGAAAAACCGGAAGAACCATGTAGAGAGGATTTCATCGAAGAGGTGGATTATACGGAGAGCATGAATACTTTTCGTAGCGCATTGGATGAGTATGAACAGGAGTGTGCCGACATACAAAGACGGGTCGAAGCGGGGGAATTGATACGTTACGCCGTGATCGGGGACCGCAGTATCGAATTCTACTACGACGAACCGATCCCGGTAAAGGAAGAGCAGAATGAAAGTCATTCGGTTCAGCAAACCTGTTCGGATAATTCGGCGATATTTTCTGAAAATACGTTTACGACTGTTCCCGACATCGTGTCGTTCGCCGGCGAAAGCATTGATCCGGAAACGGGCGAAATACTCTCATCGCAAGGGGAAGAGATGTCCGCGGAAACGATCGACCGGGCCAAGACACAGGAGGAGATCGAACGCGAAGAGAAAATAAATGTCTTAAAAGAGCGGCACGACAATAACTATCAGCTATATCTCGACCATATGGCGGCTGATATGAAAATAGCTTTGCGTAAGACAGACTACCGGGAAGGTGCTTTGACGGAGGAAGAACAGCGGATTTTCTGGTTTTTACTGCTCCGGACACTCGATCGAAGACTATGCCCGCAGTTCGGACTGGATGAACAAGACTGGCCGATGTCCGAAGAGCAACAGGTGCGAATATGCAGAAAACTTACCACGGAACAGCAGGTATTGCTTCTGCGGGAATTCATACGCGACAAACTAATGGAGCATTGCTCTGTACCAGGACTAATCAGCCGATTGTCCGGCGATTTCGTAGAGATTCATCAGCCGGACGCCTACCGGGAGATCCGTTCACGGCATAAGGACGTTTACGACCGTCGGCTCTCGGGTATATCCCAACGGCTGAAAACACTGGGATGCAAGGACACGGAACTTCCCGTAAACGAAGTGGAACTCGAAACCCTGCATACGTTCGCGTCTGGGACGCTTCAATCACACATGGTACCGGAAGCCGTTCCGTTTGATCCGAATGACATGCCACAGGAGCTGCTCTGCGAGATTCCGCAGACGGAGGAGCCGGAAGTAGAGGATGTACCCGGCGACGATATCTGTCCGGAGCCTGCAATTCCTGTAAAGGAACCCTACCTGCCGAAGCCGGACGACAGCTCGGAAGAAACCAGTCCCGATATCGAGGAATATCCCGAGCTGGAAGAACTTGATCAAAGGACGGAAGATAACTTCGTATCCGAAATTCAGGCAGCATAAGTATGGAACAAGTCTTTCATATGGGCAGGAGGTATATACGCGCTCCCTGTCTGTTACGTGACGTGTTATCGGTTTTTTGAAAGAACCGTTTTCCGTCCGAGTAACTCTGCCAACAAAACCATGTCTGCTGCATGATAAATAAACTTATGATCGAAAACACCGCAACGGATATATCGCTTTTTACGTGCTGCTTCCAGTTGTTCGGGTGTAATTTTCAGTATGGAACATACTTCATCGGCCACAAACACAAGATCGATGTTGCGTATCGCACATAAGTGTACAAGGAAAAAATTCATATAGATGAGTTGACGGTTACGTTTGATCAATCTCATCAGTACATTTCGAGAAATCGTTATGTTTTCATCGGTTTTCATTGTTGTCCGTGTTTTAATGTTTATCACTTGTTTTGAGTATTTTCAGCATATTGCTCCGAGAGTTGTTCTTGAGACTTGCGTTCCATTTTATCGATGTACCGTTTGACTTCCGAATAACGATACATTCGTTTAGATCCGAAAGTAAAACCGATCAATTTTTTCTCTTCGCGCAGTCTTCTCACTTGCCTTTCGCTTAAATGAAGCATCTGGCAGGTTTCATAAAAATCGAGAATAGGATCACCCATAATCATGTTGTGCTGTTTTTTCACAGCCAGCACATCAATGTGAACAGCATCTAATTTTTCCTTGATCCCGGTAAGAGCAGACAATAACTCGGTCTTTTTTGAAAATTCATCTTCCATAATTCGTCGGATTATCGATCGCATTACAAATATCCGGAATCCGATTTGTTAAATCATGTATTCGAACATGTTCGAATACATGATTTCTTTGATCTCAGGTGGTTTGAAGATCGTCTCTCCGACTATTGAATAATATCATCCCGTTTCTCTGAAATGGGAAGCAATATGAAGACAATATGGTTATACGAATGGAAGGACCGGTTTACGATACCGGTCCCGGCTCTCTGTGGGCCTATACGCAAATTTTGAACTGTATGCTTCAGTGCCGGGACAGCGGGGAACTGTTCCGGCAGCTGGCATGGACCGATATGAATTCTCCGAATCACGAGCTGTCGGGCTATTTCAGTTGGGGCTTCGGTACCTCGACTCCTTTCTGGCTGCGCCAGCGGATCGCATTCCGTTCCGATACGTTTTTCGGTACACGTACATTAACGGTCGTACGTTTTCGTGAAAAAGCGGACAAGTCCGATGCATAAAAACGGGCACGACCTCATTTTGTCACTTGTTATATTAATATTAAAAACTCTGTGCGGGAGGATAAATACTGCAACGACTATGATGAAACTGACGACTAAAAAAATAGAAGAAGGCTTTATGTCTCATCCGTTGAAATCTCAAGACGGGCAGGGATTCGACGCAAAAGTAATAGTCAAATATTTCAACCCCTGCGGATCGGGCACTTGGCTGATTACCGAAGCCGAGAAACAGGAAGACGGGGATTGGCTGTTGTTCGGCTATATCCACATTCACGAATGGGAATGGGGCTACGTTTTGCTGTCCGAACTGCTGAATCTGCGGCTGCCTTTCGGTATGGCCGTAGAGCGTGATATCTATTCGTCAGCCCGAACCGTTCGCGAACACCTGAAATGTTTCGGAATCACCGACTGACATATATCGAAACAGTAAATACATACCTATAAGATTATCCATAACAAAATACCACCTCTTCATTTCCGATAAAATATTTGCATAAAGGTAACTGATTAGTTACCTTTATGAAGTAAAAACAACGGAAAGCCTGATAAGGAATTTGATACTTTCTCCGGAATACATTGAATTCGAATAGAGTTCCAACCAGCGAACAAGAGAGAAGTTACGCTATACGGTAGCAATTTTACAGACAGTATAGCTGATACCGACAAAGTTTGTCAAGAAGTTGACGAACACCGATTTTTATGAATTGAGAATTTCGGTAGATAATGAGATCCGTGTTATCCTGTTCTCGGCAGACAATGAAAATATCAATCTTGCATCGAGTATCATCCTGCTGAACGGCTTTGTAAAGAAAAGCACGAAGGACTATGACAAGGAAATAACAAAGGCTATCAACATTTTAAGAAAATTGTTATGAGTACGACAAACAACCGATTGACAGCAGAGGAACTGCAAAAACTCCGGCAAACGGACTTCATGGGGAAACCGGGGTTTGTTAAAGCCGAAACACTACTTACCAAAGAGATCGGCGAGATCGGCACTCCCCAGCGTGCAGAGTTCGATGCAAAGGCTCGTGCTTGGTATTATGGCGAAATGTTACGGGAGCGGCGAAAAGAACTCGGTATGACGCAAAAAGAACTTGCCGAACGTGTAGGACGGGAACGGACCTATATCAACCGGATCGAGAGAGGGGAAACGGATTTGCAGCTATCTTCATTTATCCGTATCGCGGAGGCATTGGGTATCACAATCCGCCTCGACGTAAATCTGGCGTAGGTACGGAGCAAATGATTACAACATTTTTTTAATGGATTATCAATGTTATCGAAATAATTTCTAAGCTTCCGGAAAAGCATTCATTTTATCGATAGTGTTCAATATATTGAGTTTTGGGCCGTCCGAATTTCGGACGTTTTTTTTTGATCCAGAGTAGATATTTTTCGCTATTTTCCATACTGGCATTTCACTCTATAATCACCCTTCGGTCTCTTTTACGGTATAAGATTCGATGGACATATAGAAGTCATCATATGAGTGCTTACTGCCATTGCTACGATAAATAAGACATTACAGAAAAATCGTTTGATTACGGAAACAATCCTGTATAGGACCGTTCCCATTTTTGTATCACATTCAAAAATAGAGATTACTATGACAGACAAACAATTCAACGCCCTGTTCCGCCGACGAATGGACGCCTACGTGCGGATCAACGACAAGGGAATACGATCTTTCGCGTCCATTTCCTGCAGCTACGGTAGCAGGGTCTACCATCGTTTTAAAATCGCTTCGGACAAGAGCGGAGAAATCCGTGTCAAACTCTCAGAAATGGCCGCTACCGGAAGGATCGATCCGGCCTTATTACGCGAGGCCGTATCCCGGCGCATTCTGTGCGAAGACATTTTACAAACTGTATCGAGATGAACATACGGACTGCCAAATCGATTCCACTGGCTGCCTATCTTTCCGGTCTCGGATTCGAGCCTGTAAAACGGCGGGGTGCTGACCTTTGGTATCTTTCCCCGCTTCGCAAAGAGACGCGGGCCTCGTTCAAGGTCAATACCCACCTCAATACATGGTTCGATTTTGGAATAGGAAGAGGTGGCAACATCTTTTCTCTGGCGGCTGAAATATACGACACGGACGATATTTCCCGTCTTTTGCAGTTGATCGGCACGAATACACCGACTTCAGTTTCGTTCGATCATATACCGAGAAAGAACACCTCATCCACAGAATCGGAATTTAAAAACGTCCAAGTCGAGTCGCTTGCACATCCAGTATTACTCGATTACCTGAAATCACGCAAGATCGATCTAAAGATAGCGCAGACCCTCTGTAAAGAAGTACACTACACCGTACACGATAAGTTTTATTTCGCCGTAGGATTTGCCAATGACCGCGGAGGCTATGAGATACGCAACCGCTATTTCAAGGGGGCCATTCCTCCGAAGGACACGACATGGATCAGACCGCAGAAGTCGAACCGGAGCTGCCGGCTGTTCGAAGGATTTACTGATTACCTTTCATATCTGACTCTGTGCAAACAAGGCGATGTGTCATGGCATTCGTCGAATGAAGACTTTCTGATCCTGAACTCCGCATCGCTGCTTCCGCGGGCAAAAGAACGATTACAGGGATACGAACATATCGTGTGCTGTCTCGATCGGGATACGACCGGACGAAGACTCATAAACGAACTCCGTACGATATTCGGAGCGCGGGTGCATGACGATTCAATAACGTATGATGGTTATAAAGACTTGAACGATTACCTATGTTGTGATAACGATCGAAAATTAGGGTATGTAAAGAATTGGCACATGGAGGGGATAGGAATCTACACATAGGTAACCTCGGCCTATCACCCGATTCATGTAGTCCTTTTTTTATTCATAACTTGCAATACTAAAACAAGCAAAGAGTCGTTTACTTAACATGTTTAGGAAAGTATATAAAAAGCCGATAAAAAGGGATGAAAACCATCTGCATTGTGTCTGTCTTAGCACTGTACAAGCCTGTATAGAAAATAGCACAAGAAATTTGTCTCTTTCTATTGCGAGATCTAGGTAAAATTTATTACCTTTGTGATAGTTATGGCAAAATCAACTATAAAAATATTGCGTGCGTTTTATCGTGAACAGGATAAGGAGGTGAGCCGTAAGGTCGATACCAAAACCTCCTGAAAATATTGAGTATACCCGATCCTGTCGTACGTATTGCCAAACACCGCAAACTAAGTTTTACGACGACCGAAGGCGACGCTATTATAGTCGTAAACCCCGACAGCATACGTATCGCCATCGGTACGGTCGAAAGCAAGGATGAAGCGTTACTACTATCATGATAAAAATTCCTGAGAATAAATTCGGCGTATTTAACTATCTTGTATTGTTCGATACTGCCTTCTGTAATTGGGGAATCAGCTCTCCGCTGCTGGGTAACTCGCACCGTTCGATGACGACCTTCCCATCCGGACCCATCAACATAAAATGAGGAATATAGTGCGTGCCTTCATAATATGGGTATTTCGCAGCCAGCTCCGGTGTCGGCAAATAATGCACACCCTCTAACTTCTTATCGAGAATCATCTTTTTCCATTGTTCGTACTGACGGCTGTAATCGAGCGACACATAAAGCATTGCAATATCGTTTTCTTTCAAAAACTTATGCAACTCTTCCGTATGGCCCATTTCGGCTAAACACGGACCACACCATGTCGCCCAAAAATCGACCAGAACATATCGCGGCCCGATAAACTTCCCAGCCAGTTGCGTCAAATCGGAGAACTCGAATTGTCCGTATTCCTTGAAACCAACCTCCTCCGAATACTCGGCAAAACAGTAATCTTTTGCCTCTTTGACTTTCAACCGCTCCAATACCGGTAAATAAATACTGTTCGGGAAAGCCTTCTTGAAACCTGTCACTTGTCGGGCCAATGCCACGGAATCCATCTGTCCCGCCGATACATTAATAATCAATGTACTCGCAATCTCCGCCTCTTGTTCTTTTTTATTGAGATATTTAAATGACGCATATATATAATCTATTCCCAAATTCAGAGTATCTCCGGGAATCAATCCCAACCTCCTCAATTCACCTTTATTTCCTACACATAACCCGTCCTCTTGGAGTACCGGATAACGTTCATACAACCGGTTCAGATCGGAATAGAATGTAACCGAATCCGTCTTCTGAAAACATGGATTCTTTACTGACCGCCCAATAGACCCGGCGCGATACAAATAATCGTCGATAACAATCCCTTTGGCATAACGTACGAAGGCCGAATCTATATCACACGCCTGTTCGATACTGTCAATCCGATGCAAATAGGTCTGAATTTCCCGGTCGATAAAGTTATAAAACGAACTGTCCGTCCGGCACTGAAGATAGGCTTCCAGAGTCCTCTTTTCCCGTTGCGCTCCCGATCCTTTTTTCACTTCGTACAGCAGCTGTTGTAATTCGGCTCCCGTCCCCTCGAATCGAGGAGGTTGTAGCGTATCCAAATATACGGAAAGCTGTGCCCCCTTGCTCATAAAGAAATTGACACTGCCGGATAATTGGAACCTTGGATCGGATTTTATACTAACACAAAAAGACCGGATCGAATCGGGAACGACAATCGACAGACAGTCACCGACCGTATCGTATTCGGCTATATAATCTTTATAAAGATAGTTTTGTATCCCCTTAATTGAATAATACAGAATCACCCTTTTCTCGATTGTCGAATCCGGGAAGTAGAGGGTCAGCGTCTTTTTCTTATATCCACCATTAGTGCAACAAGAAAATAGAAAAATTATACCAATTAATATTTTGATAACAGACCACTGACGAGAGATCAGAGTAATTGAGTTCATATTGGTAATTTTATAAAATGAAGTAATAGAACCCGTGGAAGTTTTCTCTCACGGGTTCTATTCTACAACTACATGCCGCATGCCTTTAAGCAATCACTAAGGCTTAGGCATCCTTGATATACTCCGTCGCAATCACATTTGGCTGTTCCTTTCGGGCAATCTGAACCTGACGAATAGCCTCCCACAATGTGTTGCATCTGATCGTAATCCAACACTTCAGCATGTTTGGATAACTTGATTTTCCGTAATTGTTTCATAATTTTTTAGGTTTTAGTTAAAGCAGATTGTTACGTTAAGTAGCTATTTTAACGCCTATTGCCCTGCATATAACAATAGATGATTTATAAATCATGAAATAAAAAATCTCAAATCCTCTATTTTATAACAATCCGGTAATCGGTATCCATGAACTAAAATTACGGGAGTGGAATTAAATCCCACAGCCTGTATCCATTCCTTATGCCGGTCCAATTCACAAAGTACATCATTGGTATTAAGATCCAGATCATATTGTTTGAAAAAAATATTTCTGTCATTTTTCCCATAATCGAACCATTGATCGAAAATCACCTGCCTGTCGTCTTGGCAATTATTATATGCAGCTATCAGAAATTTAGCACTAGATTCCAAGTCTGCATTAAATGATGAAAAAATATATTGTACACATATACTTTCCGAGGGAACGATATTCATAAGATGTTTAATCCGTTTATGCAATCTTGCACATGGATTGCAATGAGGATTTGTTACAACAGAAATAAATAACGAGGCGTTCGGATTTCCAAACAAAATATTTGATATATTTTTACTGACATCATAATGCGGTTGTTGTTTCAACAAAATAGAAAAAATGTCATTTCTGGCCTTAATACTGTTAAGTTCGTAGTTTGCATTTTTTAGCTCATTTTGTATTTCCAATTTATTCATGAGCATATTAATCGACAATATCGATATTAAATATAAACCACCAGTAAACAAAATATCTATAAAAGAAAAGCCATCCCAAACAATAAAGCCATTTACCCAATTAATAATAAAAATTATCCAAAGTAATATTTGGACAATAAGACATAACGAACATAGTTGTTTCGCTCGATACTTTTGATACCATATGCTCCAGAAACTATAGGGTAAAACACAAATATTAATTAGGGCTAGTAAAGAGATATAATTAGGACAAAATAATATTATAATAAAATTTGATAAAAAATACCCGTATCCTATAGCACTCCAACTAATGATTCCCAACGGTTTAGCTGCAGAGGTTTCTAAAACATCATTACAATCGCCTTTCTTAAACAAAGAGCACACTTTATCCGCATAGGTATTGTTTATGTGCATTTGTTTCATTATTAACAAATAACAAGCCAATACCCCAGTGAAATTAAATAGTAATAATAATATATACCCCCAGTTGGAAGAATACACATTTTTAGACACTAATGCGCTTATAATAATGCATGTAATGGCAATTGAAATTATTGTTTTTTGTGTTTTAAAAAGTAATTCTTTTCTATGATTCTCTTTATAATTAGGTTCACCCGATCTCTCTGTTGTTGCAGCCAGTAATGCAACGCCAGACCATGATAAACAAAACTTTGCAATGGGTAACGTTATATTGGTATTCCGCCAAACATAATCTACACGTTTCTTTGCTATACTACTAACGATGACAAAATTACCATCAACTTGAGCAATAAATGGCACGGATAATTGAAATATATCATTGTATTTATTATCCTCTTCAATCTTTACTGCAATATTTTCGATTCCATATTCAGATAACATCTGGGATAATCCAAATAAATTATCTTTATGAGGATGCTGATTATAATATGAATTCGAAAATTCAACAGTATGCTCCACTTTTAATGCAGAAAGGAGAGCGATAAATACATTGCTATTTTTCTGATTCCATTTAAACATAAAACACATATATATGATATATGTACATTGTCAAAATTAGTAAAAAAATACAATTTACACTATTTTTTGGGAAATTAATAAAAAACGAGCATTATTAAAAAACCTTTACGCAATTATCGGTTTTGATGCTCCCATTTGACTCACAAAACAGATCGTATATAGTAATTATTCTTTCCCTATGGTTTATCGTTGTTCTTTTATTATTTGTTCCAGATATTCAGATAAAGGTTCCAAGCCCATCTCTTTTCGGTATTCGTCCACTTTTGTCGAATCTATTAAATTATGTACTTCAGCTTTACCGTTTACGAACGTACATTGTGTTCCGTATTTCTGTACTCCGGTTTTCCGAAGCATCATCCGGTCGATCAGCAGAGCAAAGTTCCACGATCCAATCTCGCCTCGTTCTACGGCATCTTCCACTTGGTCGAAATATTTCTCCTGTATATCAAGCGGCGCATGTTGAAGAACGAGAAACATCGCGTTTTGCGCACCGACCGAACGCAGACTTTGTCCCCATATTCCATATTCGGATATTATATCTTCTATTTCTGTCAGATTAATACTATCGACCTTGATTATTTGCTGTCGAATACGTTCATAGTCGGGTGAATCCGGCGGTGTTCTCGTCCATTCTTTTCTCCAGATCTGATCTTTTTCGAAAACCGAGTCCAGCCGAATAGTCAAATAATTCATCAGTGAATCCGTTTTTTTGATACGCTCCAAACACTGTTTAAATTTAACTTCATCCAACGAAGGAAAATCCTTATTCTGAGATGCATGTTCATAATAAGAAAATCCTCTTTCCGCTGCCATATTTAAAAACATAAACGCAAGCCGTTCATGTAAAGTTCTTGCCGACACAACAGCCGCTTCATAAAGATGTACGGGATTTTTGGGAGATTTTTCCGAAAAGGCATCCAGATAAAAATCGAATGCTTGTCGATAATTTTGTACCTTAATCGCATTACGGGCAGAATCTACCCAGTTCTTATAACATGGATCACTCTTTTGCCCTGCCGCAGGGAAAAACGATGACAATAAGGAAAAGAATACTACACACAAAAATATTATTGGTCTCATAAGATCGACTTTTTTTGCCATTTATTCGTACATGGATTATAATTACATTTTGCTGGTGCTGAGAATGGATCATGAGGATCCGTTATATAAATGCGACAATCCAGGCACATATATCTGTATTCACAATCTTTACACTTTTTTATATCATCTTTTTTAATATACCATAAATCCGTAAATCCTTTTTTTTGAACAGCCTCCTTTAAAGAGCAAGTACTGATATGACCGAATGAAACTGGAGCGGATGGGCAGTTTTTTATTTTGCCTCGTTTGTCGATAGATACTTTTTTATACAAACAATTATTAAATGAATTACTTTCGAAAAAGAATTTATAGTTTACTCTAAAGGACATCCTGTCTATTATTCCGCAACACGTTTCATCATCTATTTTACGTTTTATGTATCTCACATTTGCACCTATTTCCTCATACTTTTTATTTACCGGAGCTCCTGAAATGAACATGTCGCAGAGGGAAGGAACTATACGTAAAATGTGTCTGATGTCTGATTTTGTAAATTTTAAATCATAAGGCACAATAATGGTAATGTTTCGAAGGCGTGAATCTTCGAAATGCTTTAAAATATCCTCTATTTCGTTTTTATTATTCAACGAAAAGCAACGTATAAGAAGATAGCTACATCCCAATTCTTCTATATCACATGCTATTTTATGAAAATCGTGCACAGATAAGCGATCCACATCAATAATGATGTTATTGATATGCAGAGGTGACTTAAATGTATTAGAAAGAGACGTAAAGCATTTATCCTGATTTGTTCGTATAAGACATTCGTTATCGAGTAATAATTTGTAATAGTCTTGTATAATTTGTGCTTGATCACTATATTCGTGCAAAAGTTTCCGATAGGGAAATCCATTATATTTAATTAATATTTCACATAGTGAATTAGGAATTACAACGACTGAATTCCGTCCTAAATCATATATAAAACTACGCCTCAAGCCTTCGACTGGAATGCAATCCGCAGATAGAAGTACTGTCTTTGTCTGTCGTGTCATATTTTATAAATTACATAATTTTTTATAGCTCTTTTCCAAAGGTAACGAGTGGGTACCATAAAATGAAGATTTCTGACCGACTCTGACGAATTGCTTTCTCCTTTGGATTTTTATCGATTTTGCGACAATAATAGGTAACTTGTTACAAAGAGATTTGGGTAATATGCCACTGTGTTTAAAATATTCTGTTTCTGTTTTCATTGTCTTTTGATATTAAATGTTTTGCTATAATTTCTCCTAAATTATAATTACATGGAGTTGAAATCATATCGAATTGTCCCACGGGATTTACCTCCAAAAAATAATACTTATTTTGGTAATAGATCAAATCTAATGATCCGGTGAGCAAGTTCAAACGATTCATTAATTCTGTCAATTTCCTCTCTATTTCACTGGGTAGATGATAAGGTACGACTCTGTTTGGTTTAGTGTGGTTATATCTCCTAAAATCCAATTTCGTTTGGTCGTCATTTTGAGATAAAATAGCTGCGCTGTAAAAACTGCCATCAATATAAAAACTTCTTATTTCATATTCTTTAGGAATCTGTTCTTGTACATACATGGGAAAAAACGTATTCGGATACTGCTTTATATCATGAAGAGTCAGGCGAGTCGTATACATTCCGAAAGAGGAATTATTTTCATCCAAAAAAACAGGATTGGAAATAGTTTTAGTGATCACTTTAGAGTGGGCTGATATGAATTGAATCAAGTCATCTTTTTTTCGTGTGACAATCGAATCCGGGTAATCGATACCAAGTGCTTGGGCATACAGTAACGCCACCACCTTATTGACATATTTGTATCCGAACCAGTATTTGTCTGCCAATCGGCTAAATATAAACCGATTTACCTCACGCTGTTCCTCGTGCATGAAATCGCATAATTGTTTTTTACTCCCATACAATTGATCAATTGCTGGATTTAAATTCCAGCGCCAAAACCAGATTACATTGATACTATTCAAATCTACTTTTCTATTCCCGATAAAAAAATGGTGTTGATATCCTCGGGAAGTTAATTCGAATGTATAGCAGATATAATCCAACAATTCATCAGAATTCATTATCACAGCATTCCCGCCATGATAACAAATCCAATCGTACACTTCTTCTACGCTTTTTTCAACCGTTCCTGACGTTAATATTAAAATCATGACATATTTGTAGACAGGCTGGTTTATACCAACCTGTCTATAAATTTTTTAAACTGAATACGTATGAATTGAATCATCTGTCTTGGATGTGTCAGTAATAATTACACCGGATTGTGGATCTTGTGTAGATATTGAAAAATAAGTCCATTTATCATCTTCGCCTCCACGCAATGCATTCAATTCATTAGGAGACAAAGGGGTAAGTTTTTTAAGTTTCAACGGTTCCAATTTCTTTTTCATAATTTCTAATGGGTTTAAAATAACACCTACTCTATAAGCTTTTCGGCATCTGCTGTTATCTAATTGTATCAAAATTCTACATTTTAATCAACAGTCTCAAATTTAATCAAATTAAAAGAGTTATACAACAATTATCTTAATTTTCATTATAAGCCCTAAAAATTTGATTATGCAATCAGAAAGACCTATATTTGATAAAATAAATAATCTTTGTTGGTTGAATGGAACTCCAAGATACAAATTGCTGTAAAAAGAAACACCCCATCGATTCTGAGCGTTTCCAACAACTCATTTCATATCTATTGATTAATTATAATCAAATTTCAGATTGCGGACTAATGAGTGGTAAAATGGGGGGAATTATATTTTTCATGATATATGCTCAGAAAACTGGTATTGAATTGTACAATGACTATTGTGATGAATTGTTCGATGATATCTACAAATACATAAGTACTGACACTAAATTAGGCTTATATAATGGACTATGTGGTATCGGTTGGGGTATAGAATTCCTGATACAGCATGATTTAATCGAAGGAAATACAGACGATATTCTAAAAGATATTGACAGTAAAATCCAAGAAATAAATCCTCTTCGCATAACCGATAAAAGTACAGAGAATGGATTAATTGGTATTTTATATTATATCATTGTTCGAATGGAATCTTTTGACAGACGTGGTCTCTATTCTCCTTTTGACAAACAATACCTTCAACAATTATTGCAAAGCATTTCAAATCTTCCTTTACAAGACAAAATGCAATATGACAATTTATTACGAAAATATAAACGCATTATATTCGGATTATGCGAGTATAACGTAAAACCTATGTTCCCGAATTTTATGTTCGATGGGTTACCTAAACACATTCACGAATTTCATTCTCATCCTATAGGTATTCATAAAGGGCTTACCGGTATAGCATTAAAAAATATTATGTATGAATAAACATATATATTTATTCAACACCTCTTCCCGCGCGGCAATATATGGAATTGGTACTTATATTGAACAACTAGTTACGTGTTTAAAAAATACACATCTAAAGATAAGCGTGATCGAATCTTTATCCAATACAAGATTCGTTCAAATAGAACAAAAAAACAATGTACGTTATATTAAAGTCCCAATTCCCAACACTACGTCCTTTCATAAAGAAAACAGTAATCATATTGATCGGTACAACAAAAGTTTAGCTATACTATTATGTCCGTATATTCGACATGACGAGAAGAATATTTTTCATTTAAATTACTTATGCGACGGTATTTTAGCCGAATGTTTAAAAAAGTATTATGGAGGTAAGATCGTTATAACGGTACATTATACGGATTGGAGTTTTAGATTACTGGGAAATAAGAAAAGAATGAAAAGAATTATTTCACAGGAAAATATCGCAACAAGCGATCTTGAAATTTCAATCCTCCAAAAATTCAGACAAGAACAAAAATTATTGACAACACAATGTGATCAAATCGTAGCGATATCGAAACATTCTCACGATGACCTAATTGATTTATACAAGGTTAATCCTTGTAAAGTAATTTTAATAAACAATGCTATTAAAGATGTATATCGATCTCGGACTCAGAAAGAAAAACAAAAAATCCGGAGCAAATATCAAATACATGAACATACAAAAATTATTGTCTATGCCGGACGTTTAGACGAAATTAAAGGTGTTAATATTCTTATTAAAGCTTTTCGAAAAGTTGTTTCTAAATATCCGGATGTAAGATTGTTTATTATAGGAGATGGGGTATTTGGTCCATTGATGTCTTTAGCATATCCGATTTACTCACGTATATCTTTTACTGGTTTTTTGCCCAAAAATAAATTATTTGAGCTCTATTCTATTGCCGATATCGGTGTACTCCCTTCGATTCATGAAGAATTTGGATACACTGCTATTGAAATGCTAATGTATAAAATTCCTCTTATCGTAAATAAAACGACAGGATTGGCTGAGATTATCGAACATCAGATATGCGGTTTAACAACAATGATCAAATGGGGTAGTGAACGAAATTTATTATTTTCTGCTAGAGAATTAGCAGAAAACATAATTAGACTTCTTGAAAATCCTGAATTATGCAGGTACTTGGCCAGAAATGGACGGAAAAGATTTCTGTCTCATTACGAGAGTGTTATATTTGAATCTTCAATGATGAATATTTATGGATAACACAAAAATTTTATTGATCACTGCTGTTCTGATGGTTTGAAATTTGGAAACTAGAATAATCAGATGATTTCTAATATCATTGAGGATTGCTGTCTGTTTTTCGGGGGCGACCTCTCCTTTTGTTTGTATTAGTTTGCTGAGGAGAGACAAGAACTTGGTCATCGGATACTGCAAAATGCAGAATCTGATTGTATTTTTTTTCAATTGTTTTAAGGCGCTTTAGTTCCTCCTTCATTAGATTAATATCATATTTTGCTTGTTTTTTATTGTATATTTTTATTGCTTTCAATTCATTCTTAGTAGCAAAAAGTTCTTCAATAATCGAACTGATTGGCTTCTGAATATAGATTGCTGTAAAATCACTCAGATTTTCAGGAAGTTTTATCCGTGACATAGATAATTTTTTAGTCAATTGTTATCATCAATTTTTAAAGGTAAGAATATTAAAATTATTTTCAAAAACAAAATATGGTATATCAAAAATTGCACCTTTAATAAATATTACATATTCCAACACCGGCAATTCCTTCCAGCAATCCGAAACAATTGGCCGGAGTGATAGCTCCCTGACGGTACCCTGTCGAATCTACGGAACTTTCGAACTCGGCCAGCCTGAAAGACAATTTTTGTTTCAGTTCCAAAAAGTCGCAGGAGGAGGTTAGCTGTTTTAGTATAAATAGGAGACCCGCAACTCCGTTTTTCATAAAAGGGTTATCGGGCGCTTCCCACATTCGCGGCGGCATGTCAAACGATACATGATACCCTCCGTTAAGCAACACCAAATACAGGAAGAAACGATTGCAGAAATGCATCCCCTTATTTTGCTGTAAGAATTCGACTTGCGGTAAAAGCATCGAGATCAACTTTTCGGATTGACTGCGAGTGGCATCTAAGTGCTTCAATCGGATCAGGCTCCATAATAACCACGGAAAATACCAAGTAATATCGAAATCTTTCGGATCATTCAGTAGGACTGGAAAACGGTATTTCTTGCCGAACGGTAAGAGATATTTCAATTGCAGCAGTATAGCCTCGATTAAAGCCGTTCGCGTTTTCCCGCGTATATGTTTTACGGATGGATTGATACGCTCCGTCCCGTAAAGCAAATAACCGACAATTATATCGAAATTGTAACTTTGAGTTGAGAGAATACGAATGGCGACAGTATCCAGATCTTCCAGAATACTTTTGTCCGTACATTGAATGCAACCATCCAGAATCAGGCGATTGATCGCCCATCCGGTCCCGCTCAGTCCTTGTGTAAAACTCCCTAAAATATTTTCTTTTTGAATATTCTCCGTTACGGTATCGAGTAACTTATCGGCAACATCACCCAAATATTGATCGTTGACGAATTTGTTTAACCGATACAAATAAAGAACCGCACCCATTTTGCCGTTAGCCAATCCCTGATTGGGCAGAATATCCATGTTGTGAAGCAGAATATCCGTAATTTTTTGCAACCGTTCCGGATAAAAATGCACCGATTTGTCGGATACATAAATAATATCGGGTATTTGCGTCCACTCGTAAATGTGCATGAGCTCATTTCTGTGCAATAAAAAATGAGCATAGTCCATATCAAGTCGTTCCGGTACAACAAAATCCGTGTCGTCCGTATATTCAATAATTCCTACCCCCCAATCCGTATCGATTACCTTGACGTTGCAAGGCGTATATAATGTATATTTTACAACGGAACGCCAAACCGTTCCGACCCAGTCCCCCGTCGGATTCTCTTCCGATTGGGATTGCGGAGTTGTCGGGAGACAATCGTGTACAATGACCGCTCCACCCGGATTCAAATGTTCCAAAGCATTGGATATATCCCGGTCTACCTGATTTTCGAGATGCAACCCATCGATAAATATCACATCGTATTTTTTCTGAGGATAGGCCGAAAAAAACTGATCCGAAGTCATCCGGTAGGTCAGAAAAGGAAGATACTCTTTTAACTTTTCCTGTGTCCAGTCTGTACAATACCTACTGTCCAAATCATACGGATCGACCGATTCTTTTTCCGCGCATCGAACCTTCTGAAAATGGACAGCCGGGTTATCCATTCCGATTTCAAGATAGGAAGTATAACGACGGGCTTTTATCAGATAATTGATTATATCTAAGCGTGTTACCAAAGCTTTATCAATTAATTGTTTGCAAATCTTTCTTGTGCGTAAAAATCTAAAATCTTACAATTGAATATAACTTCATATTTTGCCTGTATCATATCGGATTCGGATTTTTCCATCTTGGTTTTGGCATTATTATAATCCAGAACGGTAGACCGTCCGACTTTCATTTTTTCATTTTCATATCGGAACGATTCCGAAGCGGCTTTGTAGGACTCTTGTGCGGACAAATATTTTTGATAGGCATTTTCTGCATTCTGTAAGGCGGTTTCGATCTCTTTACGCAACGCCATTTTAGTTTCATCCAAGACCGCCTCCTGAAGCTTGATATTGATACGAGAGGCCCGAATCTGATTCCGTGTTGCCAGTCCGTTAAATATCGGTACGGAAAGATTTATACCCACATACTCACTTCCGTTATTTTTAAGTTGTTGCCGGAATGCTGCGTTATTATACCCTGTAACAAACGAATAGTAATAACTGTTACTATAACCTCCGGATAAAGATACCGATGGATACCTGGCCGCTTGGGCAATACGAAGGTTATGCCAACTGCTTTGAAGGTTTAACGATGCGGAGCGAATTTCAGGACGATCGTCTATTCGTGAGAACAGCAAAGTCGTATCGTATGACCGTAAACTATGCAGTGCGGTTTTTAACAGTTCATCGCCGGATGGTTCTGCAACATCGAAACCCGCCGAAGATTTTCTGTTTAATGCTTGACTTAACTCCAGAAGAGCTGTCGATAAGTTGTTATTGTTTTGAGTCAGGTTCAATTTATCCTGCGCCCATGAAGCCTTGCTTTCCAACAATTCCGACTCCAGCATTTTCCCGTTATCTACGAATAGCTGACTTCTGTTCACCTGCAAGCGGCTCAGTTCGACCTGGGAAGCAGCTATTCGAACCAACTCCTTGTATTGGAGAACTTGCAGGTAATAAGCCGTAATATTCAATATTACATCGTTCTTTGCTTTCTGAAGATCTTCCAATGTCGCCTCGAAACCGGCTGCCAGACTTTTGATCTGGTGTTTTATACGCATTCCGTTGAAAATTGTCATGCTTCCTGAAATGCTCCCGCTCGTAGACATTTGGTTATTATCTTGATATGTCCCGTCACGGGAAGGTCCCCGTCCGAAATAGTTCGTATGCCCTAAACTTCCGGAAACGGATGGCAAACGGCTGTTTTTAGCCGTATTAAGGTCCAATTCGGATAGTTGGCTGTTGAATTCGGCCTTTTTGATAGACACGTTATTTTGCAAAGCATAATCGATACATTGCTGAAGCGACCATTTTTCCTGTGCAAAACATTTTATACACAGGAAAAAAAGTCCGATGCAAACAATTATTTTTCTTATGATGAACATAGTCTATGTCAATAATAACGATTCATCCCAACCGGATTCTTTTTCAGAAACCGCCGACAGAAGCGTCAAGCCGATTCCGGACAGACCGCCCAGCAATCCATAATGCACTCCATACACGCCATTGATTCCCGTGTACCATAACCTATAACCCGTCTTTTTGTCCGTATAATTCGCATGACTTAATCCCCGATGCAAAAAATCGGACGATAACTCCCGAAATTCCGAACATCCAGACAACCGATATATTCGATTAAACAGATGACCGAGACTGAAATTGCCTCCGTACAATCCGGCTTCCAGATATTCATGATCGTGCTCAAGATGCAATTTCCCGTATTGTGCCCATTGTTCCAGAGCCCTATCCCTTGTTTCAGGAATGTGTAAAAGGCTCCATAGTACGCCGGCTTCCGACTGGCTCCAACCGGGAAGTGTATTCAACGTGTTTTTCAGTGAGATAGCCTGACCTTTCAACTGATTTTCGAGATTATCCGCAAGCTCTGCTATATAATCCATATCCGGATATTTCAGCCGTATTTTCCGAACCAGCAAATAAAGTCCCGATAAGCCGGATGGGATGCTATAATCCTGAATGTTATTCAATTTACTGAGCGTCATTCTTTTATACAGTTCCGCAACGAATCTATTTAAATATTCACGGGAGAATCTTTCGTTGCGGTTCACGCAATACAGTGCGATACCGGTAGCGCCTTGCAGCAGATCGTAACGATCTTCCTGTATATCGTAAATCATTCGACGGAAAATTTTCGGATCTACACTTCCCATTACATCGAAAAGATCGGCTTCAATCATGGGATACCGAATCATATAATCGAGCATCCATCCTATACCGCCTAGCCCGTCGGCTAAACAGGCATTGCATTCCTGAGGATCGTTTATATACAGAATTTTTTTATGGATATTGTCGATTTTTTGAAAATACTTATCAGTGACTTTTGCATAACACTCCTCGTCGTCCAGTTCAAAACAGCGATGAAATAAGAACAACTGAATGCCGGCTTCGCCGTACATCAAAAACGGATCACAATCCCGATCAAATCTCATTAGTACGAGAGCTATCTCGTCTATCTTTTGCCAAATATTTTTTTGATTTGCTTCGGTAAATATCGGTTGCTTGTTATTCATCAGATGTCCGTTTTAATGTTTTGTTTACAGAATGCACGATCTCCTTCCACGACGAAATCCCAATTATTCTTTTGGCAAATTCGAAAGTCTGCGGTTCATTTTCTGTCTCGGCATCGCGAAAGACTACCCATGAAGGTTTTGTGCCGAACGGATCTTCGGGGTCATCAGAATATTTTCTCAGTCCGGTTTTCAACCCACCTTCAAAATGAGCATCGATCCAACTATGCGCGAGGTAGGCATCGATTCCGTCGCAAACCTCCATTTTTTTCCATGCATAAGCCAATCCTGCGGCTTGTTCCTGTAATGCCTCATCTGTATAGTCCATTGAATTGGGATTCTGTTCCGACAATAACAATGTCCGTTTTTTCCCTTCATAAGTAGAAGCCGTATGCTTGATCCAATCATCCAGTACTTCCAGATTTTTAAATGTGACATAAGACGTATCGAGTGAATAAGTAGCCTTTTTATCGAGCCAAGACTTGGGATCGAGTAAACTTTCCGGATAAGGGTGAATCGCTACTCCCCATTTAAAATCTCCTTCTGCTTTACAGTAAGCCATTAATGTATCCATGACTTCGGCGGCCGGATAACAGTGCGGTTCGGTATATTCTTGATTCCAACAATGATCCAGCGATATGAAGACTTCTGCGTCCGCATCGTATTTCCGTGCCGTATAGTAGACCATCCGCATGGACTTGACGTAGATATCCATAAATTCGACAAGTGTCTTGTTGCCGGCATTCGTCCATACGCTTCCGGAGTTGACTTCATTATGTACGATCCATCTATGAATTCGACCGTATTTACCGTCTGGACGATTATAACGGGCCGCTAAAAAATCCAAAGCAGCGGCATACAAATTAACAGAGTCAATATTAGTCAAATTCGGCATGGTATAAGCTCCGCAACGCTTGTATTCCGGATATTCCAGCAGGCGTCCTACCTGAAGGTCGCGGCTCCATAGTTCCGGATAAATTAAAATAACGGCCGATACGTCAATACCGTGTTCGGCAGCGCAGCGGATCGTTTTGTCATATTTTTCGATTTTTCGTTTATCTGCATAGTATGTTTTGCCATTATATTCGAACGGAATATGGTCAGGGGAGGAAGTAAGGCGCAAAAAATTATTGATCCGGATATTAAATGAAATATAAGATATCCCGAGGTCTTCCAAATCCGTATATAAATGGTTGTATTTAAAATCGCCCAGCCCTTTTTTCGTCTTGGGAATGAGTGGCGGAAAATGGGGTCCTGTACGAGTCTTCGTCGTGTAACGACCGTACGAACATAGATAAAGTTCGTTGTTGCTGCGATAAGCCAAAAACCAACGGGAATATATACGATCGTAAAATGTTCCGTCATATTTTGTAATACGAGGAACCGACACTTCGAAGCGCCCATTTTCGGGACAGAGCACGGTGATCTCTGTCATATTATGCACTGCCAAGTCTTTGAAAATAGGTAATTCGCATAAACAAACGGTCAAAGATGGATTTGAAACGATCTGCCCCTGTACCCTGATCTCTTTTTCATCCGTTTCTATCCGGTCGATCTCATTAGGAAAAACAGAATCGTATAAATAGCTTTCTTTGCAGATAATGTTCTGCTGCGATAAACGTTTTTTGTAATCTTCCTTTATAGCGGCTTTTTCCTGTTCATCGGACGTTCTGGAGCGCAACCGGATATTCTTGATTTGAAACAAAACGGCCTCCGAAGCTATGACCGGAGCTACGATCAATTGTAGAACGACATGAGAAGTTAATATATATTGCATCAACAAATCTCTGTAATCAGATAAATCGATTGAAAAAGAACGCCATTTCTGAGTTACATCGATATTGCGGACTATTATTAATTCTTTCGATTTGGTATAAATCCCGATATGAGAGATAAAAGAAGAACATTTATAATCGAAAGCTAATACGCACCGATCTGCGGACCATTGTTTCTTTTTAAGCTGTAAAGGCAAATAGCATATGTCCGTCAGAAAAAACTCATATGCATGACGTCCTATCCGTTTTAACGGCGTATACGTATGTTGGCTGATTATTTTTAATGCTGACGAATTCATATCATTCTTTTTGAGATGATTGACAATGTTTTTAACGATCGGAGTTTGTTCCACATCCGTAAAAATACGGTTCTGACATCCCACCAGAATACGGCTGACGTATCCGTATAATATTTTTTATAATGTCCGGAAACATACATTCGGACAATTCTAAGCAATGCCCATGGAGAGCGCAAGGTCCAAAAACGCCGGTAAATAAAACGCAGGCGTTTACGGGTATTCTCGTCATTTTTTTCTATCAGGGCGTCATGCCACATCATAATGTTTGAGGTGTACTCCCATTTCTCTCCGGGATGTCTGATTGCCATTTTTAAACCGATGGTTTGTTTTCCGTGCTGCCGGTATTTGATTAAACATTGGGCGATGTATCCTATTTTATTCCGGAAAGCGGATGCCATAGCGATCATTTCGTCATGGGCGACAATATTGGATAAAGGGATGCAATAGGGTATCAAAGAAGCACGTAAGGCGCATGTGGCCCCAGTTACACGGCAATATACACTTAGCATTTCAAGCGCATATCCTTGATCGAACAAATCGAGAGTTTCCTTGTCCAAACCCAACACATCGAAAAGCGTTTGATTATAACTCGGTATTCCTGCGGCGTTGACAAGTGCGGCATTGGTAAAGACGAACTCCTTATCCGGATTGCTGTTAAAATAGCCGATAATGGTTTCGACTTTCGTTGGCAGCCAAATGTCGTCCTGATCCGATAAAAAGATAATATCGCCTGAACAACGGCAAATAGCCTGTTCGAAATTTTTTCGATAACCGTGATTCCATGTGTTTACGTGTAACCGGACCGGCAAATCGTATTGTCGAATCAAATTCTCGATTATTTCAACGGTGTCATCCTCGGAGCAATCGTCACAAATAACGATTTCGTCTATCCGTAACGTTTGGTTTCGGATAGACATCAGTTGCTCCCGAATATATTTTTCTCCGTTATATGTGCACATGGCAACAGACAGATGCATAATGGAATGATTTAATGATTATTAAACAAAGATTCTATGGGTTGAACGAAGCGTTCGATCAGACGGGTGTCTTTCGTGATAATTTCTGCCGTTCCATCCATTTGCTGAATAAAACGGAATTTATTTTTATAGCTGGATACCATTCCCTGAGGAAATGCGACTTCGCCTATATAACCTATTTCCGTTTGATTGATCGTTTCCGGAACGGAAGATATGGAAATCAAACGTCCTTTCAGCAAGCCGTACTCCATATACGGAAATCCGTTCAGCTTGACATTGACCTGTTGTCCGATTTCGACTTTACCGAGCCCTGAAGACGGAATGGTTATTCTCCCGATAATCTGCGTAGAATCCTCGGGTACGATCGTTGCCAAGCGATCTCCGGTGGTAATATTTTGATTTTCGGCCCAATATTTTGTAAACGTAATTTTCCCCGCAATCGGAGCATTTAAGATGTATTTATCTTTCCATAATTTGATTTGGGCCAACAACTGAGCGTGTTGTTCATCGAACTGTAACTGGAATTCGTTCTGCTCGTTGTCATATTGGATGGTTAGGTCCGTCAATAGTTTTTGTTGACTCAGAATATTCGTTTTTGTTGAAATAATGGAATTTTGTTGGGATGTAACGGATAATTCCTTTTGAAGCAGCTTCTGAAGGCTCGCATCGTAATCAGCTTCCGTCAATGCATGTGAAAGGAATAATACGGAATCCCGCTTTTGACTGTTTTGTTCGAACCGGAGGTCTCTTTGAAGAATTGCCAACTGTTTTTCCTGTGCCAGTAAACCTGCATACAGCATTTTTATTTGTTGCTCGATCTGATTTTTTTGTTGGGGGATCGCTCCTGTTTGCGTATAATGGTCATAAGATTTACAGGTCTTTTCCAACGCTGCGTAATAGGATTGTAATTCACCTAATTGATTTGTTTCATTTTCGAAATACGCATTTCCTGTAACCAAAGAAAACAAGGAATCAGACAATATCCTTTCCAATTGCAGGACTGATCGGTAATCGGCCGTATTGAACAATACCGCGATTAATTCGTTAGGCAGAACGAACTGGCCGTTCTCGACTAATATATGTTCCACCTTCCCTGTCGAACGAGCGATCAGATCGGTCGGAGGATTCGTTGTGGTCAGTACGATAGAAGATGTGACGACTTTCGGATATTTAAAAAAATAAGCGACGCCAAGTAGTACAATAAATATAGCAAAAATCACAGATAGTCCCCATCGGACGACCCATCCGGGAATACGCCCCATGATTTCCTGCACTTCGTCGCTGTATATAGGTCTCGGCATAATCGGTCCTCTCGTTTGTTAATTCCCTAATTCCAGCTGGTCTTTTACCAGATTAAAATAAGCGCCCTTATGGGCTATCAGTTCCGTATGATTGCCTTGCTCGACGATTTTCCCTTTCTCCAACACAACGATCGTGTCTGCATTTTTTACCGTGCTTAAACGATGGGCGACGACGACGACGGTTCTGTTTTTAAAAAAGAGCTTCATATTATCCATAATCGTTTTCTCATTATTAGCATCTAACGAGTTGGTCGCTTCATCGAAAAATATATATGCGGGGTCTTTATAAACTGCGCGAGCTATCAGGATACGTTGCTTCTGGCCTGTACTTAAACCTTGGCCGTCTGCCCCGATTTTGGTGTCGTACCTCAAAGGCAGATTTTCCACATAATCTTCAATATTGGCTGTTTTTACTGCGTTCCGCACTCTAGTCCGATCCGGGATTTCGTCGGCAACTCCGATATTACACTCCAGAGAATCGGAAAAAATATAGCCTTCCTGCATAACGACACCGCAGCTCCGTCTCCACTTCGAATCGCTGTACCGTTTGATCGGAATACCGTTCAAGGTGATTTCGCCTTCGACCGGTTGGTAAAAGCCTAACATCAATTTTAACAGAGTCGTTTTCCCGCTACCGCTTATCCCTACGATCGCAGTCACTTTATTCGCTTGTATAGTCAGATTGATACCGTCCAACACTTTTTCTGAATGAGGACCTTCGTACTGGAACATCACGTCTTTCAATACGATATCCTTATGTGCTGGAATATCCTGTATTTTGTCCTCGTCGGCAGGTTCTTCGTCATCCATGTCGTTGATCTCGTTCAATCGTTCCGTACTGATTTTTGCATCCTGCGCCTCCTGAATGAATCCGATAAACTGAGAAATGGGACCGTTCAGCTGCCCCAATATGTATTGCATGGCCATCATCATACCTAAGGTCATGTTTCCGTCAACTACCGCTTTGGCAGCCAAAAACGAAACGAAAACATTTTTTGTCTGGTCAATGAATAATCCTCCGACTTGCTGGGTTTGTCCTAAAGTCATGGATTGAATGGATATCTTATAAAGTTTAGCCTGAATCCGTTCCCATTCCCAGCGCTTTTGCTTTTCGCAGTTGTTGAGTTTGATCTCTTGCATTCCATTGATCATCTGCACGATACTGCTTTGATTGTCCGCCGCCTGCTGGAAACGTTTGTAGTCCAGTTTCCTGCGCTGTTTCAAAAAGACCAAAACCCAGCATGCATACAACAGGCTGCCGGCAAGAAATATAGCCAATATGCCGGCATGATAGCTCGCCATGATAATGGAATATATGACGAAGGTGAAAGCAGAGAAGACCATGCTGATCAAGGTTCCGGTTAAAAAAGATTGAATACGGCTATTGTCCCCTATACGTTGCATGATATCTCCCAACATCTTCACATCGAAGAACGAGATAGGCAATCGCATGAGTTTGCTTAAAAAATCGGAAATGAATGCAATGCTTATACGAGTCGTAACGTGCAGAGACAACCAGCTTTGAATTAGGCTGTTTGCTGTTTGGCCGAAAGTCAGTACGACCTGAGCGATCAAAGCCGCGATAATGAAATTCAGGTTGCTGTTATTGATACCGAAATCAACGACGGATTGCGTGATAAAAGGGAAAATCAGGCTGATGACACTGCCTGTCAGCATGGCCAAAAACAGCTGAAAAATAAAACGTCTGTAAGGCCGTAAATAACCAAGCAAATACTTTAATCGGAGTCCCGGTTCTTTCTCCTCCTCGTTATTATAAAACTTAGGGGTCGGTTCAAATAATAAAGCCGTTCCCTGTTTTTGGAAACCTTCTTTCGACTCAGTGGAATACCAGCATTTTAGAAATTCTTCTCGGCGATAAACAAGATTACTTTGCGCAGGATCGGATACATAAATTAACTCTTCGTTGTTCCTCCATTTTTTCTTTTTAATATCGTACACAACAACGAAATGCTGCTGATTCCAATGGACTACACAAGGTAAAGGAACTTCATCGCGCAATTGTTCCCATGTAATTTTAACGCCTTTCGTTCTGAAACCCAACGATTCCGCAGCATCACTTATACCCAGCATGGATACTCCGGCACGAGTTATATGGCACTTAGTACGTAATAATCGCAATGAATAATTTTTACCATAGAACTTTGCAATCATCCTAAGACATGTAGGACCACAATCCATTGCATCCAATTGTAGATAGTGTGGAAATTTCATTAATTCAAATTATTTAAAACAAGTCTTTTATGATTATAGCTATATTTTCTCCGTATTATACTACCTTTAAAAGTAAAGATTATTATGATAAAATACAAAATCTGAGAACTTTTCCCGTTATAAATTGGGGTGAATCGAATAAAAACGTTATTAAATATAATATACGGTATTTTCGAATGCTTTTAAAGTGTTATTATGGAAATTCAGTGACTTTATGCACCTGTCAAGGCAATAATTTATTATTAATCAGTCATAAAATGAGGTTGTCATTTGCGATGATATGCCTAAATAATGAATTAACTCTTATTAATATTAAAGAGTTTTCAATATCTTGTCTTGTTACTATAAATGGCCTCTAATTTTAATTCATCGATTTATAAACAGGAGAACATAGATTAAATTAGGTTATTTGACACAAGATTCCGTGTAAAAAAAGAAATTTAAATTGTTCATGCCATACAGAGATATTGGATTACAATTAAACACGACCAAGGCAGATAGGCTATTATTCTGATTGTAATAACATCCAGATGGGGCTAGCGTTATTGTAATGAAGAAACTTCAAAAACACCTAACTGTTCAAAATTGTCTAAATGTTGTGAAAAATAGTTTATCTAATTCGAATAAGCCTGCATCGTGCACTGACTTATTTATTAAAACTAATGAAGAGATTTGTAGAGCTCAAGCATTTTTCTATTCCAAAGGAGGGTATTATATTTATTGATAAATTTTTTTCGCCCATTTTTCTTGAAGCGCGAAGCAATTTGTCGGTTGTTTAAAAGGATACAAATTTTTTCTGACAGTACCTCAGTATCAAGTTGAGGAAATCCATCTCGATAAATAATAGGCACTTTAAATCCAGAACTATTATCTCGTACGATTTCAGCCAGTCCTGTTGTGTCGGATACGACTAACGGAATGTTCATCATCATCATTTCAATTGCAGTAAATCCAAATTCTTCATGTAATGAGCAAACTACTCCAACGTCCGCAATTTTGTATAAATCATATAATTGTTCTTTATTAAGAAATCCTGTAAATGTAATTTTAGTCCAATCTGGATATGCTTCGGATAAATATTGCTTCATATTATTTCCTTCACCTGCAATAAAAAGGTGTACATTCGGATTGCATTTCAGAACCTGCTTAAAGCTTTTTATTAAAAAAGAGACTCCTTTAACTTCTTCAAGCCTACCTGCAAAAACTACTATTTTCGTTGATAAAGGTAAATGTAGTTTACGTTTGATAATTTGAATCTCTTTTTTTGATATCTTTTGATAAGTATCTCGTAAAGCATTATTGATAACAGTTATCTTGGTTGCAGAAACATCATAAATTTCGGTCATATATTTTCGTGAATGATTAGCTATACAAATAATTTTATCACATTTTTTAAGCATTTCCTTGTCAGATCCAATCATCATTACAGATAACCTGTTGCTTGCATTCAATTCTTCAAAAGGTTTTGACAATAAGTTCTTTACAAAAGAGTAATTTCCCAAATATTGAAAACTCCAGTTGGTATAATGAAGAGTAAATACTATTTTGCAATAAAATAACTCTTTTAAGTATTTAACTAAATAATATGATGTTAGATAATTTATATGAAAAATACATAAACAGTCATCTTGAGGAATAAAGTCACGGAGTACATATGCAACATTATGCAAATAATGTTCTTGATTAATCTTTCCTGATGATATTTTAGGAATAAATAATTGTTTGGTATTGTTGTTTTCTGTATAATAAATTTCCGGAGTGTCAGAATATAAATTTATGACCATAAAATCTATCTGGCTATAATTCATACAAGATACCAATTGCTCTATGTATGTTCCTATTCCGTAAATAGAACCGCGTTCTCGATTAATTAATATATATACTCTGAATTTCATTTATAAAAAAGAATTTATTGTTGTTAATCCATAACCAGCTAATCCATTCCTTATTCCTAAAGGTATTTGTGATAATAATGCATCGGGAATTGATCCTGCAAACTTTAGTATAAAGGATAAATTAGGAATTTCTGATTTTTGACAACGAATTATCTCGTGAAGCCAACTTTGTAAAGATAATGATTCTTTATCAGGAATTTCAGTTAAAGAATGTATTAACTCATATAAATATTCAGTAGGAATCTTCGTCTGTCTTTTACAAGCATACCTCGCTACAAAATAATAGGCTATGCCCTTTACTCCTGTTTCAATACTGGCATCATTAATCTTTCTAATATCTCGTTGCATAATTATATCATCAAAATCTTCAAGAATATCACTCGAATCGGTGTTTACAAATTGGTTTGCAATGAGATATTCTATCCCCCAACCTATCCCACATAATCCGTCGTCAAAATTTATCGAATAATCGGAAGAAAGATCATTATAGATTTCATCGATTAAATCATATGCAAAATCTGAATAAAGAGTATTGTTAGTAAAACGAGAGTAATTAAAAAAGAAAATAACAATACCCATTTTGCCATCAAGTAAGCCTATATCTTTCGTAAAGCTACCATGTAGCATTAAATGACGTTTTATATCTTCAATAGTTTTCATAATACACGTTTTTGCAAAATAATAAATTGTTGATAGGAAAACTCAGTGATTTGACTCTTTGGCGATCCTGAGCCGGTTATAAGTATCGATCGTTTCTTTGTATTTCAGTTCGATTTCCTCTTTTCTATCCAACATCTGGGGATTGAAATGCCAGAAGTCTTCGACTTTCCGGCGGTTGAAATTGGAGTCCGCGATTCCTCGCTTCACCTTGTCGAGCCACTCTTCGAAGCTTTTGGTCTGATAGTGGTTTATCTGGGCGATCTCGTTCGAGAATTCGCTGAAGGCTCCGGGAACGTGCCGGTGCTTTTCGTCTACCGCATAATAGTCATCGCTGTATAAGGCGTAATGCGGCGAAACGACAATGCCGACTCCTGCGGGTTGGACAATGCTTTTCACATGACGGTTCGCCGGAAAATCATAGGGTAGCGGTTCCGTATAATTCTGCATGACCGGTCCTTCGGGTTTTTCGATATGGCCGTTGGCCGTATAGATCACCCAGTTCAGACAGACTCCCGCATATTCGTCATAATCGGCCAGAAAAGCGTGGATGTCCCGGTGCTTTTTCAGCACGATAAACTCGTCTATATCGATGTATGCGATCCAGTCGGCCCGGTCGTGCATACTGAAAAGGCAATGAGAATAGGCTTTTACCTGCGGTGTATTGGTTATCGGACAGTCGATAACCTCTACGACTCCTTTCCGGACATACGCTTCGAGGGTTTGTTTGGCAGGGATCACGCTGTTGTTGTCGTACAGGACGAAATGCTCGACTCCGATACCGAGGTGATGTTCCACCCATTCGACCAGATAGGGCGTTTCGTCTTTCAGGATGGCGCAGATGATAATATGGTATTTCATTTTGAATGGGATTGTTTATACACCCTAAATATAACGATAAAATATTAAAACACAAAGAACTAAATATTTAAAGCAATAATGGCGGAAGAAAATTCTTCTGCCATTCGACAGTTTCCCTGCGCTTGCTTTTATTCCGTCTGCGGTTCTTTCCGCCCGACATTGAAACTCACGGCCAATTCGGCCTGCTGCCCAAAATTGTCTTGAACAATGAACTGTATCTCGACATTTTTATCCGACAGATTATGATACCACAGAGTAAACTCCTGGCGTAACGGATCACTCCGGTCGACTCCGGCCATATCGTTCAACGCATGAAACTCGCGGTTTACCAGCAGCGTACCCTCGTCGTCCGTCACTTCGCCTTTGCCCTTCATCTGAATGTACCCGATGTAATACTCCGCATCGTGGAAATCCCCGTCTCTCGTCAGTGTCAGACGAATCTCAACGTTTTCCTCTTCTGTTATCTCTTCGGGTAAATACCACGAAGTAAGCTGAAAAGGATAAGCCTGCTGCACGTCTATTTTGTCATTACAGGCCCAAAGTGCCAGCGCGGCCAGTAAGACCATACAACCGGCCACTATCGTCTTTACCATAACGGTTTCCATATTTTTCGTTTTTAATAAATCATAATCCTAAGTCCCGCCCCCAACAACGTATGGAAACAAGAAACGGATGATCCACCCATTATCCGCTCTCTTAGCATCAACAGCAACACCGCCCGATCACACAGATACGCTTCGCCGCTCAAAGTGATTTCTCCGCCATAAATGAAGTTGTTCCTATTTTTCAATGCAGCTCCATCATAGAGTCGCTTTTCGCCCCGATTGACCGTTTCATATCCCAATAGCCCGGAAACTCCCGTCATTGCCATAAAATTATCCCGGCGGTCACGCACGATAGGAACAAAATATCCTGCCCCAGCCGTAAACTGCTCTTTAGGGATCGTCACTTCCCTGTACGGGTAGTCCTTCCTCAGATACCCGATACAGAACTCCCAATAACGACTTTTCCGGACATAGCGGATAACAGACAGGTCCGCATGAAAACTCCACGCTCCGTATTTATCGCGCAACAAAAAACCGCCACAGGGGCCCCCGTTGAACTGAATGCCTGTCTGTCCGTATAGACACCGCTGAGCAGAAAGTTCGGTCGCCGGCCCCACTAGTCCCGCTGCGGCCAGCAAAATGAATAACATCTTTCGTATCATCTATTCGATTTTCAGTTCATCCATTTCTCGTGCTCCGACCAAACGACTGTTTTCGATTTCGAGACGCTGATGCCGTCCGCCATTCCGCTCATAAACTTCCATGACCAACACTTTATCATCCGGAATCGTAAACTTGCGGAATACAAATACGTTTCGTATCATGCCTTCCGCATCCACGCGCATAATCTCGTCGAATACCCGTACCGGATTTACAAAAGTTTCCTGTACGGCTGTACGGCGTGCGGTTTTCCTGTCGCAAATCTTAAAACGTATGTAATCGATGTCGAAAGCCACCTTCGAACGATTCCGCATCGACACGTGCAAATAGAACAGATCGCCGTGTACATAAACTCCGCGTAACAGAACTTCTATGCCGAAACGTTTACTGCCGACACTTTTGATATCCCGGACATTACGCCTGAGAATCGTATACATGATACGATTTACCGTAAGAGGTGTCTCCCCGGATAATTCATCGAGACGTATATACATTTGCCGGTTTGCAAAGTCCGAATAAGGATCTTTGTGCAACCAGTCTTCCATCTCGATATTGAGTTGGGACGGATTCTCGGAGTAGACTGCCGTGAAAGAGTAAAAGCATCCATCGGCTGTAATGACTGAGAAATTCGTTTCTTCTGTGAAATCTTGTTTTGCTGCTTTGATGCGGACAACGTTTTGTGCCCCATCCGCTTTATCTGCAATCAAATCTAAACTCCCCAAATCTACATAAACCACCTCCGAGGGGAAAAGAATGTGGAGCGTTTTGTTGAAAGCTACCTCCACCCGATAAGGCTCGACAACCTGACGTTGCGAAAACGTACGGACAGTATCTTGTGCTTGTACTCCCACAAAAAATAAAACAGTCAGTGCCACTACAAACAATAGGCGTTTCATAATATCGATTTTTTACTGTTCAGAAATTAAAAGAATACCGTATCCGGCCTTAACCGATACTTTCACTTCCCGCATCTTCGAAGCGATATATTGCGATCCGCCACTCATCACGCCGCGCACAACATCCATTGCGACCTGTTGTCCGGCATTACGAGCGAAAGATATGCTCGAACCCAAGCCGGTCCCGATATTGGCAGCACCCTCTTTAAAAGCCGTGCGTTCTGCCGTATTGGGAATATACAACCCGGCCTGTCCGTCCGTATCGTAGGCTGTAAGAGCGACCGGAATGATGTTGCCTCCGTACTCGATCGAAGTAACAATAACCGACAAGCGTTGTTCCTCGATCCGTCCTACGGCATAAAGTACCGTATTTTCGGGTACTTCCGTTTCTCCTGCCATCAGGGGTTCTAACAACCGCAGTTTCAGCCGTGCATCTCCGCTTACGGTCTGATCCTCTGCGATACAGGCCCGAATGGCATTCGCGGGCAATGCATCCGAAGCACCTACCGGAGTGTGAAAGCCTGAACTACGAGATAATGCTTTCCCTGCCGCTGTCGCAGAATCTTCCGAAGAACGGGTCAGTGTCGATACAATTTGATTTCCAGAACGGCGAACTTTCGTGACCGGTACTTTTTTATCCTTGTTTACCTTCGATAATTTCACCTGTTCTTTTTCTGACATATCGAAATACTTCGTAGCGAGAGCATATTGTTTTTCAACCAACTCCATCGGATCGGGGGAAGGTATACTTTCTGCAGCTTCTTTCGCAGCCAATTCTTTACGAAGTCGCTCGAGTTCCTGCTTCAACTCTTCGGTACGCGGGTCCGGCGCAGGTTCGTTATAAAATGACTCGATTTGCCGGGTCATTTCGCGATGGGCGTCCTGCGAGCGATCAATACCGCTTGCAGGCAGCGACGTCGTGATGTGCAATGTACTGTCCGATTCGGAAAACAACACTGCTTGTCCGAGTGGCTGCATTTTTTCTGTAACGATTGCTTCAGCTTCTACCTTTTCAGCCGCTTTCTGTCGACTGGATTCGATTCGCTGTACCTTCCCGTCCGGAATCGTCGTATTAATTCCATCCGTACCAACTCCCTCGTTAGTGTCCCTATGGCCAAAGATCAGGTACATCAAAGCACAAAAAGGGACCAACATCAACAAAGCTGCAACGGCAGTTTTCTTTTGTATTTGTCGTTGCGGATCTGTGCGTTTTTGTTCTTTATGCTCCGATACTACCGTCTGTGAACGGTCTACAGAACACTTTCCCGTCTTCTCATTCATCATTCGATATTTTCAGGGGTTACAATTTCGATCGCCGTACTCATGGAAGGAGTCCCGGCCTCCGACTCTGCTCCGCCCAATAGTATGAACAGGCAGAGTCCGGCTAATATAAGTATCATTCCTACAGCCACAACCATGTGCTGCCGAGGCGAAAATCCTTTGAATAATGAGGATAACTTTCCCATAGTATGGTCCCGAAGTGCACAGGGAACCTTCATCCATTTTTTAACGGTCATACGTACGAATATCTTTGTTTTCAACAATAGTCAGATCACCGATCAGAAATCCTTGCGGATTGGCGTCCGAACGTACGGCATCAATCAATGTACAAGTAGTTACAAGCGACCGTTCGGTAACTGTACTCTCGCGCACAATCTTCTGTGTAGCATATGTATGGGCCCGATAGGGATATACATCCATATCACACACTACACTATCCACCTGCGTGGTTTGGAGAATGCCTCCCGCAATCAAGCGGTTGAAATAGCCTTTCTCCATCAGCACCTTATAGTAACTCATCGCACTACGATCGGCCATCAGCAGGGCACGGTTGACATTACCTTCGATTGCCGACTTTTCCGGACCGTAAGTAAAGAAGAGTTCGTGGAAACGACGCACATGTTCGCGGGCCTCGACGGGACGATTCTGACGAAGATCCTGCGAAAGAGCCAACATCAGGCTTTTACCCTGATCCAACACGTAGATTTTTTCACGTTGAGCTTCAGCATAACGAAACGACAGCCATACGGCACATAGGGTCACGGCTGCGCACAACGCAAGAAAGATCAACGTAAACAAGCGGATCTGCCGGAATCCGGTTTCGATGTTTTTCAAACTTTTGAATTCCATAACTTCAAGGGTTTCGTGTAGAGGAGGAAGTTGGTTTGGCTGCCATAGATTTCCATAACTGCGCTGTCTTTCCCCATGTATATCCGGCGGCTCCCGTAACGAAATTTTTAACTTTCATCCCAGCCGCATTGAGTTTGCGGTTGTAGGCTCCGAAACCGGAAGCCTGTACGACCCATCCCGCCACCGAAGGAATAGTGAAGTAACCGATGATTCCGACAACCATGAACAGAATATAGATCGAGTTGTTGGAATCTATAAAGTAAAAAGGATCGACAGCCATACGTTCCATATCCTGCTGCAGGGAGAGTGTTTGAATACGAGCCAGCACCGCACCGAAAATATCGGCAATGGGCAACCAGAGATAGACACTGACATACTTGGCGAGCCAGTGTACCAGAGAGTCCCGGAATCCGTCAAAAGTGGATATGGCGAACACCAATGGCCCGAGAATCGATAAAACGATCAGATAAAAGGTCCGGATAATATCGACAATGAGCGACGCAATTTCGAACAGTTGCTCAAGCAGCCAGCGGAATGCACTGACACAGAGCGAGCGTAAGCTGAAAGAGGTGCGTTCCTCATACATATTCTCCATCGTATTCAGATCATCCGGAGACCATCCCAATTCACCGATCTGTCGATCGAACTCTTCATCGGAAACGTAATAGGATGTAGATGGGTTTCGGGCTAGGCTCTCCCGCTCCAGATCGTCCTTTTGCCGTTGGTATTGTTGCATATCGAGCGTACGATCCGTCAGCAGTTGGTGTGCTCCAGTTACTATGGGGCTGAGTATTCCGTTCAATCCGCCCAATACAAGCGGTTGGAAAAGCATGATACACAACCCTAAAGCGAAAGGTCTCAGCAATGGAAAAACATCGATGGCTTCCCCCCGAGCCATCGACTGCCAGACACGATAAGAAATATAAAGCAACGCGCCGAGTCCGGCTATAGCCGAAGCAATGCGGGTCATGTGACCGCACAGAGGCATCATATCGTCGTAAAGCATCCGCAACAAGGCATGCATATTGTCGGGAATCGAAAGCGGTAAAAACATGTCCGTCTGTTATTAAGAGTTCTTACCAATACTTTTCTCCTTCGCTTCCCCCGTAAAGGGTCATGATACGCTCCGTATTATCTTTTTCCCGAGAACGCAATAGGGATACCGAAATGTTTTTACGCGTGTAGTACGCCGTAAGGCTCCGACAACGCAGCAATTCAGCATAAATCCGTTCGATAACATCGAGACGGTCTTTGTCGGTCATACTCATCTCCGTAGGATTGATAATCTCCTTCAGGTCCTGCAAGGCATGGGTACTCTCCTGCAACAACCGGGTATATCCATATGCGATCGCGGAGAGTTCCTTCTGCGAAAAGTTGTCGTCGGACAGCATCCGCCGATAACCGTCCATGTAAATGTCCGAAATTTCCCCGACCAACAAAACGCATTGTTGAGCTTTACGGGCATTTTTAACTAAATTGCTGACATTTTTGAGTTTGTCGTAATATTGCTTGCCCTGTTGGTAAATGCGGGCGGTCTCCTCGAAGTTCTTAAGCATCGTGGCTGCCGTAGAGGAGGTCTCAACCATCTCGTTGGTCGAGTTGATGATGCTCTGTACCAGATTGGACGGGTCGAATACGGTCCATTGGGCGCTCGCCTTCGTGCCGCACAGCAGAACGAAAAGACAGAGGAGCACGCGTTCGGTTCTCTTTTTCATTGTCGTTATCCGTTTTGTCGTTTGAATGTGCCGTATCCCTCGATCTGCATCCGGTCTTCGTCCCGGTCGAGCAGCAGGGCGCTTTCACGAAAGTCGTCTAAGAAGAGGTTTCCTTCGGCGTCCTGCATGATTTCGATACTTCGCGTACGCCGATGTCCATTGAGCGGATTGCCACTGCGCCTCACCCAGTAAAAAAGGCCCTGCTGTTCGCATACCTGACTCACGGAATCCTCTTCGGTCTGTTTCCACACGCCGCACAGGGCCTCCCGATCGGAGGCTTCCATTCGCACGAACTCGTGCCGGAGAGTGCTCAACATACTGAGCATCGAGTCGATGGTATGAAGGATCTGGCCGTATTTCTTAGATTTCGTCATAAGGGAATCGGTTAAAATCGGTTTCACATGCCGCGCAGCGCAATACCTCGTCCTCGGCTTCGAACAGGCCGAGCGTACCGGCCTTAAGCAGACCCGTATGGGAATCATAGGTGAACAACTCGTTACCTGAAGAACCGTCATCGGAGAGAACCGTAAGACGGCCGCGCCGGAAGACGACGTATAGCTCCCGCTCGATCTGCTTGTAGCAGCGCGATGTGTCGCACAGCAGGGCCGTATAGCCCGATCCTTGTTTCCGGATCAATAAATTGCGATTACCCTCATGGGCGATCCAACTGCCACAAATCCGGTCATTCAAGGTTTCTTCGCATAATGAGGTAACCCTATCGACAAACATATTTCCGAGTCCTATTCCCCGACGTATCAGGGCCAACACTCCGGAGAACTCACCGGTTTCATTTTTTCTTTTTACCATAAATCATAAAAGATTAAGGATTTGTTTCAATAGACAGACGACGGAAACTGCCGCCGGGAATCATCAGCAGCGCATCCTTGCGAGGCGTAGTGAACAGATCGACGCGCCGGCCCGAGGCGTTTCGATAACCGATACAGCCCCGGTAGAAAAGTTCGTGACACGCTTCCCGGATACGGCCGCGTCCGTCGAGGCGTTTTACGACGATCAGGTGCTTGCGTCCGTGCCGCTCGATCCGGAGGGTGGAATGGTTATCCGCGGCGATCCATACCCCGCATACCGCATCGAGGCGTTCGGTCTTCCGGTATTCCCGCACGAGGAACACGACGGCCGCTGCAAACGCGCACAGGCAGAGCGCATAGAGAGTTATACGAACGGTTCTCATAGCGGATCGGATTTCATTCGGCGTTTTCGGGCCAACTGACGGATCGCGGCCTCCAGATCGCCGTCCAGCTTTTCGGCCAGAGCGAACACCTCGGCCTTTTCGCTCTCTTCAGTGGTGTAACACAAATATTCTTCGTCCGAGACCTCGGTGGCATAGACGGCCGACTGTACGCCTCCCAATCCGATCCACACCTCCTTGTAGTGTCGGGAAGGGTCGTTCGAAAGGTTGATCGAGAGGACCTGTGCCTTCTCCTTTTCCGTCAGGCCCAGCAGGGTCTGAATCTGATCGAATTTGTTGATGTATTTGCGCTGGTCCAGCAGGATCTTGCAGTCGGCGTTGTTGATGATCGTCTCCTTGACGATGGGCGACGAGATGATGTCGTCCACTTCCTGCGTAACGATGACCGCCTCGCCGAAATACTTACGGACGGTCTTATAGAGGTAGCGAATATACTCGCTCATATTGGCCGAGGTGAGGGCTTTCCAGCACTCTTCGATCAGAATCACCTTACGCACGCCTTTGAGCCTCCGCATTTTGCCGATATAAGTTTCCATGATGATGATCGTCACGATCGGAAGCAGGATTTTGTGATCTTTGATATTATCCAACTCGAAGACGATGAATCGTTTATGAAGCAAATCCAGCTCCTTGTCCGAGTTGAGCAGGTAGTCGTACTCTCCGCCTTCGTAGTAGGGTTCAAGCACCGTCAGGAAGTTATCGATGTCGAAATCCTTTTCCCGGACGTTTTTCTGGCGCAGCAGGCGGCGGTAGTCCCGTCCTACGAAACGGTAGAAACCGTTGAAAGAGGGTTTGTGTTCGGGGTGTCGGCCGATATGCTCCAGATAGAGGTTTACGGCATTGGACAGTGCGACCTCCTCGGAACGCGACGGCGGTTCGTCGTCCCGTTTCCACAGAGTCAGAATCAGCGTCTTGATCGACTCCCGTTTCTCGATGTCGAACAGGCCATCCTCCGTATAAAACGGGTTGAAAGTAATCGGTTCGGTATCCGTGTAAGTAAAGTATATCCCGTCTTCATCCCGAGTCTTGCTGTGGATCAGCTCGCAGAGCCCTTTATAGGAGTTTCCCGTATCCACCAGCACAATATGAGCTCCCTGCTCCCAATATTGCCGGACCATGTGGTTCGTAAAAAAGCTTTTGCCTGAACCCGATGGACCCAAAATGAATTTGTTGCGATTTGTAATAACCCCCCTTCGCATCGGTTCGTCCGAAATATCCAGATGCACTGGAATCCCCGTAAGACGGTCTACCATCTTGATCCCGAAGGGTGAGGGGCTGCTGCGGTAGTTCGTTTCAGCCGTAAAAAAGCAGAGGGCTTGTTCGAGAAAAGTATGGAACGATTCTTCGGCCGGGAAATCCGCCTCGTTGCCCGGAATCGCAGCCCAAAACAACGTAGGTACGTCCACCGTATTGTGATGCGGCGTGCAGCCCATCAGAGCGAGCTGGGCCCCGACCTCGTTGCGGACGCGCTTGAGTTCCTGCACGTCTTCAGACCATGACAACACATGGCAATGGCAGCGTACCGGGAGCAGACTCTCGTCGTGCGCCTCGTTCAGAAAGGCGTCGATCCACTCCTTGTTGAGCGCGTTGGCCCGGCTGTAACGCGACAGGGAGTTCATGTTGCGGGCTGTCCGTTCGAAACGACGGAGGGTCTCATCCGCATCGTCCAGAAACACGAATTGGTTGTAGATATGATTGTATCCAAGCAGCAGCCCTACAGGTGCAGCGAACGAGTGCCGACAGTCCGATCGGTCGGTGGAAAGCCGCTCGTAACGGGCGTCCGTTTCAACGCTTTGAGGCAGATCGTCCAGATCGCTCAGCGTATGCAGGCAGAGGCGTTTGTCGCCCACGCGCATCTCTCCCGGATCGAGGCGCATATCTTCGAGTACAACCTGAGGATCTCTACTCAAAGCCAAATAACGGCCCAGAATCCCCGTTCGCTGTGGAGTTCCTGCGATCTCGTCGGTCGTGAGGCGCTCCAAACGGAACAGGCCGCTTTCGTTCAGAATGCCGACAGCCTGACTTACGGCATCAAGAAAACGGGCTACGGTTTCCGGATCACGGATCTCTTTAGGAACGAGAAATCCCCGGCATAGCGTCGAGAAATCGCTCCGGGTACGCATCCGCTCGCGCGTGGTCTTCGTAACGAACAGATAGCAGTCGTGATGCAGGTAAGGACGTTCGAAAAAGTGCCGTTCGAAGCTGCGCGAAAGAAAGCTCTCCGGCATGTCGTCCGACCCCGCGCGGTAACGCTCCCCGATGAAGTCGGGTAGGTCAGGGACATTACTGCCCCTTTCCCCCCTAAGAACCGTACGTGAGAGTTTCCCCTCATACGGCTCAAGCAACTCAATGCTTTTATTTCTACATAAAAGCCGGCTCATAATCCTCTGTTTTTAACTGGTAATAACTTCTGCGGCAACCGTCATGAAGAAGAAAACTCTCCATTCGGTTATTTGTCAGCTGTTTTATGACACTCCAAGAGTGTTTGTTGTCTATCGGCTCACCACAGTAGGGACAGCAGCGTTGTTGTTTCTCCCAGAGATGCAGCAGTGATTTATACCCGTTGAGCGATTGGAGCATTTTGTAGGTTTCCCTGTGTTCAAAATATTCCCTCCACTGCGGGTTGTATGGGTTTGCATCCCCTTTGATTTTTACAAACCGCTTTATTTTGGTGTCGTACAGTCGTTTCAGTACGATTATACTTTCGGGTTTTCTCTTGTCGGGAGTGACCGCGAAAGTCCATTTACGGTTGTTAATCTTGTGGAAATACTTGTCAGCAACCCAATACTTCCCCTTTTTCGGGTGTCGGCGTTGTGCCCACTGCCATAACTTCTCGAAGATCAGTTTGTCAGCTTTTCTGAAAGTCTTGGACGATACGGAGTAGCGATAGTAATTCGCCCAACCCGTTATGATCGGGTTCAGTAGTCTTATCAGGGATTCCTGTTTTACTCCCTTATGAGCTTCGATGGTTTCCCGGATTTTGACCATAAACCTTTTCAGACTCTCTTTTGACGGTTTTATCAGAAGTTTTCCGTTATACTTGCGAATGTTGTATCCGAGAAAATCGAATCCTTTGCTGATGTGGGTTATCTTCGTCTTTTCTTCTGACAGGGTAAGCCCCTTTGCATGGAGAAACTCACGAACAATAGGCAAGATCTCGTTTTGCAACAATTCCTTCGATGCTCCGGTGATTACAAAATCATCGGCGTACCGTATAAGGTGTACCTTGTAGCTGGTATAGACGCCCTTTTTACAGTGTGTCTTAAACCGTCTTTTCAGTACCGCCTCCAATCCGTCAAGGGTCATATTGGCAAGGGTCGGCGATATGATACCGCCTTGCGGCGTGCCTTCAACCGTCGGGAATAGCTCGGAGTTGTAAACAAAACCACTGTTCAGCCATTTGCGGAGCATCACTTTATCCATCGGGATATTATTCAGCAGCCATTCGTGGCTTATGTGGTCGAAACAGCCTTTGATGTCCCCTTCAAGTATCCATTCGGGCGATACGTCTTTTGCGAGTACACAGAAGCATTGTTCCCTTGCATCGAACGTGCTTCGTTCCTTGCGGAACCCGTAGGAGTTGTTGTCGGCTGTCGTTTCAGCTACCGGCTCCAATGCCATTAGATACAGCGCTTGCATAGCCCTGTCTTTCATGGTAGGAATACCCAACGGCCGTTGTTTGCCGTTCTTTTTGCTGATATAGACCCGTTTCAACGGTTGGGGATTGTATCCCCTGCGTTTCAGTTCGCTGATTGCCTGAAACTTCGCTTTTGGGGTTTTCCATAATACACGGTCAACCCCTGCTGTCTTTTTACCTTTGTTAGAGGTCACCCGCTTTACGGCCAATGCTTTGGCGTAAAACGAATGCGTTAGCATCCACTGTAAAGCTTTCACTTTACCGTATCTGCCTTCTTTTTGAGCCTTTACAATACGTGCTTGTAGCTTTTTAACCGCAATTTCGCACCGGAGCCAGTCTATGCTGTCCCAAGCGTTCGATTTTCGGTCAGTCGATGCACACGAAATTTTTAATTCGTTCATTTGCGTTTCAACTTTAAAAAGTTCTAAAAGTTTCTTGTAAAGAGTCACCATGCGGAAGTCTGCCCGCTTTCGCGTGGGGTAACGTTGAAACCCCTATCCGCCCCATTACAGAACGGCATTCGCTTTTTCCGCATTCCTGTGCCTGCACCCCGTTCGGCCTTCCTTACGGTCGGCTTACCTGTTTTCGTAGGAGAGATACAGGTTTCCCATGTTCCGTGTAAGTGACAAAGAGAATGGGTTAGAATCTGTCATTCCGCCGGCAGCAGTGTGGTTCGTGTAACCCCAGACTGGAGAGGGTTATCCTCGCTGCACCCGTTTCCGGGCTTGAGCCTGTCAGTATCGTTTGGCTCATTCAAACTAACGACGTTTAGCGACAGTTCACATGTGTTATTCATACCATTCAAGCCAAGCTCCCGCGCCGTCTGATACTGACGACGATTGTTTTCCCCTCACGGTTCAAACTGCCCCTTTCGGGCGGGCTACCTTGTCTGGGCAGCTTAATACAATTAAGGTGCATCTGCCCATAGGCTACTGCTGACGAAACAGCAGGTTTAATCTTTGTTTTATGTCATACTCGATGACTTAAATTATTTGTTAAACAATCACTTACACGACATCATGTCGCACCCAGTCCTGCTTGTGTACGACGGTGTGCGGCGGCAGAATCTTCAGCGCCTTGACCCAGCAGGAGTGCATCGCCTCGTATTCGGCGGACGTGACCGTAAAGAGCTCCGGGAGCGTTACCCGGAAGGCGACCGTAACGTCGGCCTCCTTGCTGAGGATGCACCCCTTCTCGACGGCGAGGATCGGGAATTTGCTCTCCAATGTTGCGGTTTTCAGTATGCTTCGCATCGTAAGTCCGGAAATTAAAGGTGAAACGGAACGGATGTACGGACAAGCAGTCGGCGTACATCCCTGCGGTGGACGATCCGTCGGGGCCTGCGCCTGCGGGCCGCCTCCTTGAGCAGTCCGAAGCTGCCGTAACGGGCATTGAGCCGGAAGGTGAGCGCCACGAGTGCAGCGCCCAGCACGACGCCAAGCAGGATACAGAACAATTGACCGGCGTTCATCATGTAGAGTACGATCACCAGCAGGAAATCACCGAGCAGTCCGCCCGCGAAATAGAACAGATACTGGGCCTTCAGGCCGTGGAACTCGACCTCGCGGCCGATGCCCTTGTTGATGTTGTAAGCCGTCATAGTTTTAGAGGAAAAAAGAGCGCAGGACGGTTCCCGCGATAACGAGGAAGATGCAGGCTCCGAACCACGAAGCCGCCGTTTTCGAGGTGTCGGGGTCTCCCGAGCTGAACTTCTGGTACACTTTTATGCCGCCGATCAGTCCCACGACGGCCCCTACGGCATAGATCAGCTTGGTCAGCGGATCGAAGTAGGACGACACCATCGAAGTGGCCTGCATGATGCCGGAAGTGCCGTTCCCCTGCGCCAGACACAGGCAGGCGTACGACATGAAAAAACACAGTGCGGCGAGCCGCTTGAAAACAACTTGTTTTTGCATGGAGCAAAAATTTGAAGGTTTGACATGTGCCGTCCTCAGGCCGAAGGCCGGACGGATCGAATTGCTGTAATCGGATAAGGGAATGAATAGGAAAGTAAGAGAGAAGAAAAAGTGCAGGCTGAATAGGAAACAGTAGAGACTGCGACGTACAGAAAACCGGAAAAAATTCAGCGGCGGGTGATGAATAAAGGGAAAACTATCAGCGTATAAGCTTATGCCATGCTTTCTTTCGGGGCGTTTGCAGAAACGGGGTCCGTATCGGGCGGTTCAGGCATGAACTCCTGTTCGAACAGAGCGTCCAGCATCCGGGACACCTCCTCCTTTACGGACTGCGATCCCGCCAGCGAGATTTTTCGCTGTTCGATCTCTTCGCCCGTCTCGGGGTCGAACGTGCCGACGATCATCTCTTCCGTGCCTTCGGGGCGTTCCCTGCAAAGGCGCTGCTTGGACGGCATCTTCCACTCCGTACGCTCGTGGTACGGCAGCTCGGCCTCGACCGCATAGCTTACATGCGGAACCAGCGAGCCGGAATCGGGGAGAAGCTCGGGGCAATCTCGGCACGTTAACTGTGTCTGCTTCTCCCTTCTTCCGGCCGGAAGCCGTAACGCCTTGCTCAGGGCGTTCCATCCGTCACGAAACAGTCGCCGCCATCCCCGAACGAACAGCCGTCCGAGACTGCCCCAGAACAGGAAGCGTTCCAGAAACAGATAACCGAACAACAAGATCAGCGTGGCTTTCATGGCTCGTGTCGGATGGCGAAATCCGTTCTGTCCGTTCGTTCGGATAGACGGATCGCCGGCTCCGCTGACAAAGAAACAACCTTTCGGAGGATTTGGTACGCCACGGCCGGGGCAGGCCGTCTATGGCCGGAAAGTAATAAGCCTAATGGCAAATTAGAATCAGGAAATGGAATTTCGTGCAATCACAGGTTCCTGTGTTACAAACGTTCTACTCCATAAACGATTCGGAGCCGGAAAACTTTCCGGCTCCGAATCGAACGATCGAAACTATTTATTATTTGAAACTTTTACTCACTGAAACAAGAGCAATACAAATGGGGAAACATTCAAACCAATTCATAATGCGTACTCCTGCCACCATCGGCCTCTTTGCGGATAATCCCCTTGCCGATCAGATCATTGATGTCGCGAAGTGCGGTATCGGGCGACGTTTTCGTAATTTTTGCCCATTTCGACGAGGTGAGCTTGCCGTCGAATCCGTCGAGCAGTTTATTCAGCATCTTTCGCTGCCGTTCGTTCAGCGCCGTTTGTTTATGGGTTTCCCAAAATTCGGCTTTCGCCAATACCGATTTTAAGACTTCGGTACTGCCGATCAGCGCACGTTCGAGGCAAGACAGAAACCATTCGATCCATTCGGTGATGTCGCTGTCGCCGTGCTGGGTCTTCTCCAATATCTCGTAATATCGTTTGCGTTCGGCCAAGATCTGATTCGACATGCTGTAAAACCGCTGCGAAGTCCCGTCCCCGCGAGAGAGCTGCATGTCGGTAATCGCCCGTGCAATACGGCCGTTCCCATCGTCGAACGGGTGTATGGTCACAAACCGAAAATGAGCGATTGCCGCTTTTATTACGGGATCGATATTCGATGTCGCATTGAACCAAGACAGGAAAGCCGTCATCTCGGCCTCCACACGCGATGCTTCCGGCGCTTCATAGTGCACGCGCTCCTTGCCCATCGCCCCTGAGACGACCTGCATCTCACCGCTGCGATATTTTGCGACCTCGATTTTGTACAATCCGCTGAATCCGGTAGGAAACAGCGCGTTGTGCCATCCGAAAAGACGTTCGCTCGTCAATGGCATATCGTATCGCTGTGTGGCGTCGAGCATCATCTCTACAACGCCGTCCACATGACGCGGGGAATGCACCAGCCCGGCAACCTCCAGGCCGAGTCGTCGGGCAATGGACGAGCGAACCTGTTCGGGATTGAGTAACTCCCCTTCGATCTCGGAAGATTTCAGTACATCGAGCGTCAAAGTGGTCAGCACGGCCTCTGCCTGCAAAGGGAAACCCAAGTGCTCCATCTGTCCGAGCAACCTGCCTTGCAGGTACCTGACACGTCCCATTAAAGGGAGTAGCTCGTCGTTATCCCAACGAAAATCCGTCCAGTCGGTGTGTTGATGGATATACATATTCTCCGCTAATTATGCGGTAAATATAATAATTATTCTCCGCAGAACCAGAAAAGCGCCGTAAATTAAATCTAACAAAAGAATATTCTGTATTTCTGAGTTTATTTATATTCGCAAAAGTCAGGTATCAAAATTACATCCACTAGTAGCGACGTGCGTGTATTTTCTTGAAATTATGCAGAATGCATCGAGGCAATGTCAATTGCATGTCGCGTTTCTCATCATCGTCTAAATCTTGTTCCCTGCATTTGAAGAAAGATTCTCCCTGCTGATTTTTGTATCCTATCAAAGAGTACTCTTCCAATATGGAAAATACTCTTTCCGCTGAAAACGAAAATTTGGGCTGCTCTGCAATGACCTGTATGACATCTTCTCTTTTACAGTTATGGTTAGCGATATACTCCAATACCATAAACAGTTCTGTTTTCTCTGCCTCATTAAAAAACAGACTTAATTCGCTTTCTATCTCTGTTCTCAGTTTATTTATGTATTTGAACAGGATTTTTTTCAGGCTCTCGAAGTTAATAGGTATCTCATAATTGTCTTCCGTAATGGCAGACAGAAACACGATAATATCCCGAGGCCGGTATAGGGTAAAGTCCAGAATATACTTGAACGACGGTTTGAAATCGGTATATTTATCGCCGTACGTTGGTGCGAACAATGTTTCCCACGGATTGTATTCATTGAACGGGATACCCGCATTCTTGAAATTGACAGTTAATCGCCGATTGGTCAGTCTTTTTAGCGGAATGTCGTTTTCATTACTCTTCAATAATTTATGGTTATACCACTGGAGCATAATTTCGTAGGAGAGAAAGATTTTTCCGGAATCGTTGTATTTCGAAGCGATAACGTTCCGCATATCGTCCCTAAGAAAGACCAGTATCCGGGCATGGTTGTGCTGGAATATTTCCGTATTATACTCCTTGGCTATTCGCAGCAGTTCCATGATTTTCAGATTATCGCTCTCACTATCCACGTTGTAACCCACATCGAGGTCATCGAATAAAAGCCAAAACTCCGTTTCTTTGTTGGTCGGATAATCGAGGATAATTTTCACGATCTCTTTTAAGGGAGCTATCAGTTTATAGTACGGAGCTTTCGTCTCTTTGATCCCGAATTGTTTCTTAAATACAGCACCGAACAGATGGGTAAGCATTCCGAATTTAATCTCCCCTCCATTGTTCAGAAATACCTCGCTCACTTCGAACTTGTCAATAGCAGACGATCCTGTATTCTTTTCTACAAATTTCCTCAGTTGATTGTACTCAGTCGTGTATTCTCCGCATTCGTTCTTGACAATCAATTTGACAATATTTACCAGAATCAGCCATTCGAAAAGCAGTGAATCTTTCCCCTCGCCGGAATTCCCGGAAACCTGAACCGCCCGTTCGAGGTCAAAGTCTTTTAACCGTAATAAGACCGCATGAGAATCCTTTGCCTGATCGGACTGATCTTTGATGTATTTGGCTATCGCCGTTTTCCCCGATCCTTTCCGCCCCGTGAAAATAAATTTTCCTTTTTTCAGTTCGGACAATATTTCAAGATAATCCTCAAAATAATCGCTCAGTTTATACTTATCTCTGTTTTCACCTTCAGCCTCTGGCATGCCAAAGTAAAAACTTTTAGTCGAATAATTTGCAGTGTTTTTCGTTATGTTATCCAGAATCCCCATGGCATCTAAATATAGTTAATTTAATTTGTTTCATAAAGATAACATGTTTTGTTTGTGCCTGCAAATTCGTTTTATATCACAGGTAAAATAGAGGATATGTGTTATCGTTTGTCTTATAAAAGATCTCTGCTATTTTGTTCCCTGTGCAGCCGGTTGATCTCCTCTTTGTAAAGTTCCAGATGGTTGCGGAGGATGTTTTCCACATATCCGATTACGGACACTCTGCCCGTGCCGATCTTCCGTGCCACCTCCGAGATCTTGCAGCGCGTCTCTTCGCTGACATACAGTGCCGTACGGACTTTCACCCGGACCGGTTTTAGAAATGTCGCCTCGTAATCGGGCAGGGTCATTCTCCGCCTGCGAATCGCAGGAAGCTCCGGCTGTTCCTCGTTTCCGGCAGGCAGCCGTTCCGCCACCTCCAGCATGGAGCCTTCGGCGCTCTGTCCGCCGACCGCTTCCCGCAGCATATCTTCGTCTATGACGGGGAAATTCCTATTTCTTTTCCTGCTTTCCATGTATGATATGTTCTGATAGTTCGACGATTTCACGGGTCAGGCTGTCGAGACAGCACTCCCGGATAAAACTCTTCTCGGGAAGCAGGATAGTCGAACGGAAAACGGGCCCTTCTTCTGCCGACAGTTCCTTATTGAACCGACTCCTGTATGGGATATGGGTCTCCATCCGATGCAAACCGAGTTTCTCCAACGCCTTGTCATAAAGATCGTACAGTGGGGTCCGCTCCCGTCGGTCGATCATCGTCCAAAACAGGTGGACGCCTGCGGTCTGCACGTCCGGTTTACGGACCAGATGGTCTTCGACCGATTTGGCGAACGCGAGCGTACTTTCCATCACGTAGCGGTCCGCTTTCATCGGAACAAATATCCGGTCGATGGCGGAGAGCGTCCGCAGAACACCCGGGGTGCCGACCGTGCCCGGAAGGTCGAACAATACGAAATCGACCGGCTCTCTCAGCATACCGAGCTGCCTGTCCACGTCCGCAAGGGCCTTTACCGGAGCGGAGGCGATCACCGGCCAGATTTCCCGGCGCGTGGCTCCGAACTGACGGACAAGCAACGATTTGTAACGAGGGCTTCGGTCGAGCAGGGCCAGTTCCCTTTTGCGCTGGTCGAAAATGCTTTTCTGAGGATAGTCGCAATCGGCTACCAATACGCGGTATCCTTTCATGTAATGCAGGATGTCGGCGAGCAGCACCGTAAAGGTCGATTTGCCGATTCCGCCTTTCTGGTTGCAGACGGAAATAAAAACAGGTTTTTGTTCCATGATTATATGATTTCGGTTAAAATAATGTCGTTTCCTGCTCCTGCAGTTCTGCCATCCGTACCGGAAACAGCAGATACGCACATGATACCCTACATACCGGATACGCCATTTATGCCGGAGGTACTATTGCTGCCATCCATAGCGTCTATGCCACCCATACCATATCCGGCATAGACTCCTTCGCTGCCATGCATACCATGTATGGCATGAATACCGTGACTGGCAGTTATGGCATTCATGCCATACACACGAAGAAAACGGAAATCCCGAAAGGTGCTTCGCAGGGGCCGTTGCAGGCCGTCTATGGCCGGATCGAAATCCTTGTTCGGCTCCGATAATCTGCCTAACATTGCACGGGTCGAACCTACTGCCGTTTTCGCGGAAGCGAGACTGTCGGTCTCGCACGAGCAAATCCGCCATCCGGCGGATTTTATCGGCGCCTGCCGATAGCAAGGTGTGTTTCGGTATGCCGGAAAATCCGGCCCCCCGAAACCTCCGCCCTTTCTGCGAAGGCCGCAGTGGGTTCGACTCCGAAGTCGTCAAACCTCAAAATCCAAAATGCGATGGCAAAGAAGATCAAAGGACGGCCCCGCAGTGCCGATCCATGCAGGTATCACTACAATTTCAAACTCAACGAGGCACAGAACAAACGATTTTTGGACATGCTGGAGCGGTCGGGATGTACGGACAACAAATCCAGATTCATCCTCTCCCGGCTTTTCGGGTGAGAGCTCCGGGTCGTAAAGACCGATCCTGCAATGCAGGATTTCTGCGCCCGGCTGGGCGACCTGCATTTCCAAATCCGTAAGGTCGGGCTCAATTACAATCAGGTCGTGAAGGCCATCCATCACAACTACGACGCCGCTTCGGCGACTCGTATGCTATGGAGGCTGGAGCAGGAAACAAGGAAAATGACGGAGTTGCAGCAGCAAATTCTGACACTCGCCGAAGAGTTCGGGAAACGATGGTCGGACGAATAACATCCGGAAAATCGCTTTACGGCGTACTGGCGTACAACCGTCTCAAAGTGGACGGAAATCAGGCCCGCGTGATCTTCTGCAACCGGATGCTTCCGCCGGGAGGAGACCCCGCCCGGCTTACCGCCGCACATTGCAGACGGGTCATGCAAACCTGGCTCGACGCGAAAAAGAACAGCCGTTTCGAGGAGACGATCTTCCACGCTTCGCTGAATCCGCATCCCGAGGACCGGCTTTCGGAACAGCAGTTGGCCGACATCGCCGAGGAGTACATGCAGCGGATGGGCTACGGCGATCAGCCCTATGTGGTTTACCTGCACCGGGACATCGCACGAGCCCATCTGCATATCGTATCGGTGCGCGTCGGGCCGGACGGACAGAAGATCGACGACGGCAACGAGCGGTATCGCTCGAAAGCGATTACCCGCTCCATCGAAAAGGAATACGGGCTGCGTCGTGCTACGAAGCGGCAGGAACGGGAAGGAAGCGTACCGTTGAGAAAAGTGGAGTACCGGCTCAGCGGCCTGAAGACCCAGATCGCATCCGTCGTCCGCAACGTTACGGACCGCTATAAATTTTGCACTCTGAAGGAGTACAACAATATATTGCAATTATTTCGAGTCGAAGCGGAGGAAGTGCGCGGCGAGATAGGCGGCCGGCCGTATGCAGGAATGCTTTACAGCGCGTTGGACGAGAACGGCGACAAAGTCGGAGTACCGATCAAATCGAGCGCGATCGGACGCGATACGGGAATCGGGGCGATCGAAAAACACTATGCGAAAAGCGCCGAATGGCTCAAAAAAAATACGGATGAAATGGAAAGACTACGCGGGATCGTCCGGGACGCCATGCGACGATCCCGGAGCCTGCCGGAATTTGCGGCGGCGCTATCGGCCGAGGGCGTACAGGTCATCGTCCGGCAAAATACGCAAGGTCGTATTTACGGGATTACGTTCATCGACCACGACGGGGGATTGATCGTTAACGGCTCCAAACTGGGGCGGAACAAAGAGTTCGCTGCAAACCGTTTCCATGAACTGTTCGGGGCACGTACGGCCGATGAACTGGAACAAGAGGTATCCGGACAAAACAACGAAAGGCCCGTTGCAAACAGCGAATCTTCGGAGTCCTCTGCAACCGATTTGCTGACGGAAATACAGAAACCGCATCAGATGGATACGGAGGCCGAATCCCGGCTGATCGGGCAGGCTGTCGATACGTTGAATATTTTCTCTACGGCGTTGGAGGAAGGGCAATATCCGGAACCTTATGAGGAAGATTTTCGTCCGGAGAGAAAGCGCCGGAAAAAACGAAGACCATGATGATCCTCGTTTTGTAGATTATAGACACAGACCGATGCTATCGCTGGCTGCGTTCGGTCAGTGCCGCCTTGAGTTGATCGAGAAAACCGGTCAGACGAATTTTACGGTTGATAGCTGCGTTTTTGAAACGCTCATAATTTTTTATCCGGATATGCAGCACCTCTTCGAAGGTGTGGATAACAACCGAGAACTCGATCCGTGAACCGTCGCTTTTACGGAAAGCCTCGATCAGGTGTAAGGCGTACAGCAGTTCGACCAGATCCGTAACGGTCAACTCTTTGGAAAGATATAACGGAGATTCTATTTTTACCTTCGGCACAATGCCGGATTGGGGATATTGCAAGCGAAGATTAAGCAACCGAATTTCCATGTCGATCAGAAATAAGGTTCTTATCATATAGTCGGTTATTAAATGTTCTGTTGCCGTATGTTTCTGTTCTTCGAGAAGGGATAGCTGTTTGTGTGTAAAATTCATGCACCTCAAACGTTCGATGATACTTCTGTGTTCATCTGAAGAATAATCGATGAGTTCCTCTATAAACTTTTCGAACAGTTCAGAGAGATGTGCTTCGGAAACGGTTACGGTCGGCAGGTCACTTTCACGAAAGAACAGCAACAAGCCTGTCTTCAGTAATGTGTACATAGCAGTTGGTTTTAGATTAAATAAAAAGTCCGGAGCCAAAGCTCCGGATAGTTGCACTTCTATTAATCAAATTATGCGTTACTTAAGATATATCTGTTACAGACAAACGTATTCTCACTTTCCGTCGACGGCATATCGACGGACAATAGATCACCCCACGTAAATTTATAGAAAATAACTTCTCCAGTGTTATCTACTGCGACTAAATGGAAATAAGCTCCAGCGCCGATGACTATGGGATTAATCATCCAACGACTGAACTAATAGCTATTTGTGATTATTTTCTCGCAGGAAAATGCCTGTCGAAATCCGGATTCAATGCTACGACCCAATCATACCAGACCGTTGCGATTGCCCACACGAAATGCGAGAGTCCTGTGGTCTTGTTTGATCAGAAGCGCCGTATGATTTTCAACGATAAATTACGTGAAATAATTACTCCCGAGTAGCATAAAAGCTGCTCGGGAGCTAAAGAATACCCAATCGAAGAAAAAGGACTTGTATTACGTAACTGAATGAATTATCTGAATAAGTAATTTTACCGATAGTATCATTATTATCTTTCTTTTTAAACCATCTATACCAAATTAGCAATATAACTAATTTTCCCATTATTTTTATCCTTTGTTGGGGTTGCCAATTCTGAAAATTCCCATCCAAAATGTTTAGCTAACGAAATTGCGAAAAAGGTTTAAGATATTGAGAATGGGCATAGGTTGTTTGCTCATTAAGGTAATAGGTTTACGATTTGGCAACTTATCTATTGCTATATACTTCTGTACGTTGCGTAGCCTTAAATAACTCTTCAAGTACAAAATACATATAAAACGGGAGATTAAGACAAAATCCGCTTGATTTTTCATCTTAATTTAATGTTTTTTCCGTAAAAGCGATTTGATATTCATCGGTACACCATCGTCCAAACAAGTCTGAAGACAGTGTGCCGACTATCTGCATAAGCGAATAAAGGGGCTTTGCCTCAGGCCTAAACGATATTTAGACTGATAAAACAAGGTCCATTTCTTTTGTGCTTACGTCATAGAGGTGCTTTTACGGGTTTTATGTAGATTTATCAGCTTGACCAAACGGGATTTCTCTTTGAAGTCTTTTCTCAAACCAGCCTATTCTTTTGTTTACCTCCATCTTCGTGCCTTTCAGTACACCGCATCAGGTAGTTTTTTAGGTTAGGTGCAAAGGTAATTCCGAGATTTGGCGGGAATTCAAGGTAAAGCCTTCGGTTTTCGGAAAAACTTCAGCACCATACCCAGTCATGTGTATGTTGTTAGCAACGTTTTTCGAACATCTGCACAAAACCATCAATCTTGCACTCCAATTCCTTGTTGGCTACCTTATGATTTCCTCCCGATAATCACACAAGGGCGGAACAGTTATCTCTAAGCTGCACTGACGACTCATCAGGCTTTACTGAAAACGCCTCTGTTGACAGACTCTTCTAAATTCTCATTGATAGCAGCTATGATGTGGACGTGGACATCGAAACTGCAATCTGTCTGTCGCCAACGGAATGGTATCGCTTCTCCTGTATGGCACGGAGCAACATCTGTTGGGTTTCCATAACGAGGTTGCCCACTTCGTCCAAAAGCAGTGCACCGCCATCTGCCTCTTGAAGGATATCCTTTTATAATGCAGTCCGCCCCCGTGAGCGTTCCTTTGATATACCCGAATAAGGAGGGCAGTGCCAAGCTAACCAACCGCAGTTCACCGCTACAAAGGACTTGACAGAACGCCTGCTTTTATCGTGTAGATAGTGGGCAATGTGTTCCCTGCCCATACCGTTCTCGCCGAGTATCAGCACGACTAAATCGGTAAACACAATCATCCTTGAACATTTGAGTTATTACCTATATTAACTTGTCCTTATGAATATTAATAGGTTTACCTTCGAACTTGATTTGATTTTCTGCACTCAGCGTAGGTACATTGATAAACAATCGTTTAATAGCGCGACTGGCAGCCACATAATATACCCGATGCGCATTGTTACCATTCAGGTCTGGTGACAGCAGGAACTCTATGTCATCTTCCTCTTTCAAAATGACAAACACATTATCATACTCCTCTCCTTTTGACTTATGGATAGTCTTATGCTTGTCATTTGAATCACCATACTTCACCCCAAGTGCAGCATCGGCGTATGTATGGTTTACATAGAAATCCTTGATTGCCTTGCCTGTTATCTTGGTCATTTTGACATGTAAATCATTTATCAGAAAATTGTAAAAATCCATCAGACTTCCGTCTTTGTAGTTTTTATAGCCATTCAGCAAGTGCCGTAGCAACACGATGGTTAGTGACCTGTCACGATTAATAATGTCTAACTGATGCCAAGCACTTCGCAGGTCATTTATTCTTGTATATTCCACAGCCCTTATTAACGCCTTTATCATCATCTGACGCCCTGCATTACTGTCAAAATCCATCTCTAATATTTTCTCGACCTCCCGTACCCCGTTCTTTTTACGCATCGAGTTGGCAAGTACGTTTTGAAAGGCCAACGATTGTATTTCGTCAGTTCCACATTTTTCTATGCTCTGTTGATAACATTTAAGCATATCGCCTACGAGTAATTCTGGTACCATCCCTTCTGCCCCATTCAACCAGTCTTGCGAAAAATCAGTCCTGATGATATTCAGCAAGTCTATTATCTGCTTCGTGCTACGTCTATTTCCTCGTATCTCATACTCCTGCATCCCTGATACAGTAAAATTGTCAAATTGCTGCACCGTAGCGCCGAGAAAGTCATAGATTGATTGAGCTTTGTCGCCAACCACACCAACAATCACCCCATCATTGCCTAATTGAATCAGAAAATCAACAACAAAAGGAATTGTATCCTGAAATTCATCCACGAAAATATATGGATATTTGGCCTTTATTAACTTATATATATTAGGGTATCTCGAAAGTAGAATATAAGAGAAATACAAAATGTCATCAAAAGATATATACCCTCCACTCCATAGCCATCTTTTGAACCCCATATACCAGTCATTACCCACATATCGCTTGCCACTCTTTAGGTTATAAGCTTGTGCGTAATCAGGTTTGTAGTGTTTATACTCATGGTTTTCATAACGCCACATGGCTCTCAGCAAACCTTTCAGATAGATTTTGGCATCTAACCATGATTTACCAATGCGGTTTAATACGAATGTTGCTGTTCCTTCTGATTTAAAATTAGAGTCATCTATAACCACAAGCTTGTCCAACTTCAATCCGAAGTCCTCAGCTACCAAATGAATATAGGGTTTTACAACATTTGCATACAAGAAACTGTGAATGGTACATACTTCAACTACATCATTCCCAATATTCAAACGTGAAGTTATTGTATCAATACCCACGTTAGTATAGGTGATACAAGCCACTTTCTTTACTATATCAAGTTTATGGCTGTTTGACACCACATTTTTGATATGACTTATCAGCCAATGCGTCTTTCCTGCACCAGGTCCAGCACTTATTTTAAAAGGTTCGTCTATAGGTATAGTTTGTTCAGATGTTATGATAATAGCCATGTTAATGCGTCAACAATATATTGAGGTACGTGGAACTCTATTCTATCTGCTTCAGGTTTCTCCAGATTAGTCATAAGCGCCACATTTAGTTCCAGCGCATTGCTGCCTTTTGAAACGGAGTTTAAATAGCGGGATGCGAGTACGGCTTTCCGTTTTTCTTCATCTGTCCAACCCGATGCGTCTATTGATGTCTTGATACGTGTATTGGTATCACTTTTTCTCAATTTATCTATCATATCATTAAGATTCCGCTCTGCCATCATTGCCTTTATTTCTGATATATTGGATACAGAATCAGTCAACAGCAGTTCACAATTGGGGTTCTCACGCATTAAGTCATACTCCAGTGTCTTTCCATACATTGGATCCTGCCTGTAGAACCTAATGTTGGGATGGCTAGCATATTGAGCCACTTCTGTCTCCGCATGATGCATATAATTGTAGTTGACTGTATCTATATTGTACTCATATGGGTAGCAGGCTTCATAGTCCGCATTAGGTAGATTCTTTTTTCTACAAGGATCAATATCTGTTAAGCAGACAATCTTCTTGTTGATGGCGTATGCATTATTCGTATCAAACAACTTTAGGAAATGGTTGAAATAGCGACCACCCATATTCACCACCAGTACATGCTCGTCTGTAAGGTTCTTACCCAAATATTTTGCAAAGACAGGAAGTAACAACTCTTCTGCAACGCCTTCTACGAATATCAATCTATTCGCAAAAAACATATCAGCTTTGGTAGCATCCAAAAATCTCTGAACATATTGCTTGGACTTTACATCATTGGCATTATTTCCATTATAAATGACACGTGGATAGCCAACATCGATCTGCCCTAACTTAGGTGAAGTTAAGCAAATCAAGTCATCTAATTTCACAGCTGAGGCTATTTGGGTAGAATGTGTAGTCATGAAAATCTGTCGTACATGACCATTTGCATTGTTATCCTGCAAAAATTGTAGGAACTTGTACTGCATAGATGGATGCAGGTGTGCTTCACATTCTTCTACAGCAAGAAATGAGAGTACCTTGGCATTGCGTTTCATGTAGGTAATGCTGCTGTCCGCCTGCATTTTTGCAAGCAAAAGCGACATATAGATTAGATTGTTATAGCCTAACCCATTATACGTCGCTGGAACTTCTATACCAACAGCATACCTGATAATCATTCTCAATACTGCGAACATCTCATTCTCCGTCACCTCTCCATCGAAATCTGGCACGGCTCTATTGAATGTTGCACCTGTATCGAGTGCATATTTCAGAAATACGTTTTTGCCATCTTGTAACCTATCTTGTAAAGTTTGCATCAGTGGCCCTGACTGCCGGACAAAGTCATCTCTCAGGGATTTCAATTGTTCCTTTATCTCATCCTCTGTCTTTGCGCCATCATTCTTAACCGAGTAATCAATGAAGAAATTCAGAACATCCCTAAGGAGCGGGTTATAACCAGCATATAGGTCGTGACTGACATCACGAATGGCATCAAGGAACTGGAAGTCAATCTGTCCCAAAGCATCACTAACACTGATACCTGCTACCTGACTACCGCCAGAGCGATAACTCCTATAGAATCTGATGTAGTTATGATCTATGATTTTCCATATCTCCTTGGCTGTAGTTGCTCCAGCAACATCAGTTTTATAGTTATCCTCCTGTGTATCATCCAATTTAAACTCGTATCTCAATTGTGCCTCTTCACTTAATGTTGGATCTGTCATCATACTGGAGAACAGCCCCATTTCTGCAGAATTTAAGTCTTCACCATCACTTCTATGGAGGACAAGAATTATTTGGATACGTGGTGACTGCAGTTGAAGCGTTGCCACATCTGTTTCATAAAATAAATCACTTGTACCCAACCTACGACCATCACTATAGCCAAGCACTAACCCGATTGCACGGAGCAGGTTACTTTTACCTGTATTATTATGGCCTATTATGACATTCACTCCTTCATGGAAGGACACCGAAGCATCCTTGAAGTTACGGAAGTTTGAAATTTTAATCTCCTTAATATACATATTGTATTTCCTTCCTTATTTATGATGTAGATAATTTTATTTTAGCATTAATTCTTATGCTTATTGCATTTTAAATGTAATAAAGTTGTTTTTCCAAACGGTCAAAATCGTTAGTCGCTCATGAAAATCAATATCAATATTCTGAAATTGTTTCCAGTCACTTATTCGTAATGCTTTAAATTTCATACTAAAAATATTTTTATTACAACAACTTTGATAGATATAATCTTACGCATGTCTATTTCATCAATTCAATAACATCTTTCGGCAATATGGCATTCCTAGCATCATCTTTCGGAGCGTTTTTAAGGAACAGCACTGGAACGATGGTGTAGTTCTGAGCAAACGGCAACAGAATTGCTTTACGGAGAAGTTCGGCTGTCAGCTGTTTGCCATTCTCTTGAGTTGTCCACTTACATTCGCCAACCAGCAGATACTTTTTATCAAGCGATTCTGCCATTACATCGAACTCGACCTGTTCCGGCTTTTTATCCTCATTGAGAACAGAACCCCACCAGCGTTTTGCCTTGCCATAAACCATTCCACCTACAAGATTTCCTGTTACGGCATCCCGACACAGTTTTTCCCATTGCATACTCACATACTCAGAGAAATGGGCGTTCAAAGTCTGTTCTATGGGTAGACGACGGCCAAGTTCAATGAACGAACGATTAGGGACAACAAATTGATAATAGAATGCCATAAATGGATCGGCAATTTTATAGAGGCTCTTTTTCGCATTCTTTTCATCAATACCGAATGGGATGTCTTTCTCCAAAAATCCAAGATCGACAAGTTTCTTCAATGGACGCGACAGATTGGTTGCCGGCTCATTGCATCGTGCTGCAATCTCAGAAAGCCGGTTTGCACCAGTGCCGATATAAGACATTATCGTCGAAGTCTTGACAATATCCTTGACATCATCCTGAAACAGTTTTATCGGCTCCTCATAAAGAGTTCCATTTACAGAAAGGATATTGCGCCACAGGGCATCATCAAGCGAACTTCTGTTTTCCCTCAGTTCCCAATAACGCGGTACACCACCCCATACGGCATACTCTTCAATGGCATTCATCGCATCAAGGTTCAAAGCCTCCTGAATATACGGTAAACGTATCGGTGCAAGTTTCATGATCTCATCAGCACGACCATAGAGGGGTGCAGTAGAATCAAGAAAGAGCCCATACATCATATTTTGCGACGAACCGCAAAGCACAAGGTTATATTTCAACTGCTTTTCATCGACAAGTTTCTGTAACACAGACGGCAGTTCAGGAGACTGCTCTACCAGATACGGAAATTCATCCAAACATAGAGTAAAACGCTTGTCTGTCCGATAATTGACCGCACGAAACATCGACTCCCAATCCGGATATGTCAACTTATCAAAATCCGGAAACACTTGTGCAATTACTTTTGCAAGCAATATCCTCTGGTGTTGGCCTTCAGAACGGTCGGCAAGGAAATAAACATCCGTGTCCGACAACACCCTTTTGATAAGCGTAGACTTACCCAATCGTCTACGACCGTACATTACGACTAGTGAGGCCCTCTCTCTCTCAAGAGCATCCTTCAATCGTACTGCTTCCTCTATTCTATCAACGAATTTCATACACTCTATTTATTACGTAATACAAACATAATGCTTTTGCAGCATAATACAAAAATCTTAAGCCACGAACTATCCTAATAGAACCATTTCCGATTTTATGCATCGGAAAATATGAGTTTTATCTTTTTTCGAAGCTCTTTTCCTTGTCTTCAAACTCAGATCTTGTAAAGCCTTCCCCAATTTATCTTCTTTGGCTGACCACAGAATATCATCGTTAAGCTGTAAAGCATATAGCACACGTAAGTAGATTCCGATTGCTACTGTAGGTACGCCTTTCTCTATTCGGGATACGGTCAATGGAGAGCAAGTAGCACGTTCTGCAATCTGAACCACACTCAGATTCCTGCGCAACCGAGCCAATTTAATCTGTTCTCCCACAACCGACATCTTCTGCTCCAATTTTCGAGGTAGTTTAGTCCTCATTGTATTCCTGTTTTGGCATTACATAATATCGTCTTGAAAACAAGATTCTGTTTAAATCCTGTTCTGAAACCGCCCAAATAACAATGATCAGTATGCGAAGCGCGGGGATTCCTATTGCTGTGGATTTTACACCACAATGGGCAGAACACGGCATGGGCCATACGTGGAGCGCTCTATTGACCAACGAAAAAATATCGTCGGGTTCGGCAGTTTTACGATGAAGAGCCCGTTTTTTTGCATAATCCATGGGAAAACATAGTAAAAGTGTCGCTATACATATTGGCATAATCCGGCTCTGAACAGCCATCAAAACAGGAAAATAACTTCCATCGAATCACGTTCCCGACACAAACTACGGTATCGGGAATTTTTTTATGCGGCTGCCGATCGAAGAGCGGCGATTCAATCGTACAGATAACTCCCGGCCATACATGGCCCCGGACGGCCATAGCAACGTATTCCGCAAGATTTTCACGTTCGTACAGGAAACGCCAATCCGGAAAATCATGCAACAAGAAGACGATCTGCGGGGTCTCGCCAAAGTCATGCAGTTCATGCGGGCGCTCAGCCTGCTGTTCGCGCTCATTCATTTTTACTGGTACGCCTATTCGTGGATTACGGCCGTAGGTTGGAATACGGCCCTCGTCGATAAGATCCTGATGAACTTCCAGCGGACGTCGGGACTCTTCTCGTCGCCCCTTTACACCAAACTTTTCAGTTTATTGTTTCTTGTACTTTCATGTCTCGGTACGCGAAGTGTGCGCAGTGAGAAGATCTCGCGCCGCCGGATCGCGTTTTGCGGAGCCGTCGGCATACTGTTATTCTTTTGCAGCGGCTGGTTACTACATCTTCCCCTACCGGTACGGGTTCTCGGTCCGCTTTACGGTCTGACATTGCTTACCGGCTATTGCCTGATGTTGGCTGCCGGAGTCTGGCTCGGACGGCTGATCAAAGAGCGCGTCTTCGAGGACCCGTTCAACGACGAAAACGAATCCTTCATGCAGGAGACCCGCCTGATGACCAACGACTACTCGGTAAACTTACCTACGCTGTTCTATTACAAAAGACGCTGGCATCCGGGCTGGATCAACGTCGTCAATCCCTTCCGCGCGACGGTCGTGCTGGGAACGCCCGGTTCAGGAAAATCCTACGCCATAGTCAATCAATTCATCAAACAGCAGATCGAGAAAGGTTTTTCAATGTACATCTACGATTTCAAATTCGACGACCTTTCTATCATAGCCTATAATCATCTGCGAACACACCTATCCGGATACAAAATCCCTCCGAAATTTTACGTCATCAACTTCGACGACCCGCGTCACAGTCACCGTTGCAACCCGATCCACCGCGATTTTATGACCGATATCTCGGACGCCTATGAATCTGCATACACAATCATGCTGAACCTCAATAAGACGTGGATCACCAAACAAGGCGACTTTTTTGTAGAATCGCCTATCATCCTGCTGGCCGCTATTATCTGGTTTCTCAAGATCTACGACGGTGGCCGTTACTGCACATTCCCTCATGCCATTGAACTGTTGAATAAGAAATATGCTGATGTATTCGTCATATTAACCTCTTACCCTGAACTTGAAAATTACCTCTCTCCGTTTATGGATGCATGGAAGGGCGGGGCACAGGACCAATTACAAGGACAGATCGCTTCTGCTAAAATTCCCTTATCACGTATGATCTCCCCGCAACTATACTGGGTTATGACCGGCGATGACTTTACCCTTGACATTAACAACCCCGAGGCGCCCAAAATCCTCTGCGTGGGAAACAACCCCGACAGGCAAAACATTTACTCCGCGGCACTCGGGCTATATAACTCCCGCATCGTTCGCCTTATCAATAAAAAAGGGAAACTAAAATCTGCCATCATTATCGACGAACTGCCCACGATCTACTTCCGGGGACTGGATAACCTGATTGCTACGGCACGTTCGAACAAAGTCGCCGTCTGTCTCGGTTTTCAAGACTTCAGCCAACTCACTCGTGATTACGGAGAAAAAGAAAGTAAAGTGATTCAAAATACGGTTGGCAACATTTTTTCGGGACAGGTCGTAGGCGACACGGCCGAAACCCTTTCCAAACGTTTTGGCAAAATTCTTCAGCGACGCAAATCCATATCATTTTCCCAAGGAAGTACCACTCTTTCAACCAATACGCAGATGGACTCGCTGATCCCCCCTTCGAAAATCAGTAACCTTTCTCAAGGTATGTTCGTTGGGGCTGTTGCCGATAATTTCGACGAAAGAATAGAACAGAAAATCTTTCATGCACAGATTGTTGTGGACAACGAACGGATAAAACGCGAAACGGATACCTATACTCCTATTCCCGAAATATCCTCTTTTACAGGAGCGGACGGACAAGATCACATGAAAGAGATCATTCAGGCCAACTACGAACGGATCAGAGCCGACGTGGAGCGGATCGTCAAAACGGAGATGAAACGCATCGAGGACGATCCGGAACTACGCAAGCTGATCCCAAAACCCAAGCAGCAGGCTGCGAAATAGCTCCGTTTCACTGCTTACTGACGGCCATACCCGGCCCCGGACGGCCGTGCGGTATCATCCGCTCCGAAGCCGGGTATCTTAGCCTGCGGATAGTTAAATACCGGAGAATATGCAAGAAAGAAAAAAGGAAGGCGCAAGCCTGTACGTTACCTACGACAGCATGAAACGCCCGGTGCATATTAGCATCAAAGAGAGCGGGCTGTCCGGCTTTCTCGCCTTTATGCGGGAAGATACGGCCGAAGTGCTGCGGCAGGGCTACGATCCGAACCTGTGGATGTGCCATTACCGGTTTCCGGACCGCAGGCAGATTCCCGAAATCCGTCCGCAGAGCAACGACGACTATCTGGAACGCCTCTCCCGTGCGGCACGTTCCGCCGGCATACGGGCCGAGCACCGGATCGCCATGACGGATATGCTCTACTGCCTGCGGCACAGCATCGTTCCGCTGACGCCCGAGGCCGATCCCGCAAAGCTGGCCCTGCGGACGGACTACCCCGATCCGCTCGGCACCTTCGGCGTGGAACTGCCCTCTCCGGGAGCCGACATTCCGGAATACAGGGCCTATACCGCCGTCGAGACGGCTCCCGGCGTCGTATTTTTCAGCGATACGCAGCACGGGAAGATGCTGTTCGAAAAATACATGGACTACCATGCGTCGAACTTTTTCAATCCGGAGCAGCAGACGCCCTCGCTGAAGATCTACGACGTGATCGCCCGGCCTGCGGATATGGCCCCGATAACGGACCGGTGCTTTGCCGAAGCGGAGGACGGACAGGAGCGCAGAAACCGTTTCGCGGAGGCGTACGCCGACCGGGAACTGCTCCGGCAGGGAAGCCTCCGCCGGGAGTTCGACATGCGCCGCTCGACGGAAAACTATTACGCCTTTTTGCTGCGGGACGAACCGGCCGGGGAAAAGAAAAAGAGACTGGCCGACCGCTCCTTCCGGGAACTGTGGGAACGGTTCCGGGAGGGCGGGAGGCTGAAGGAACCGGCCGGTCCCGAATGCGTGGAAAGCCGCTCTTTTATGGGCGACAGCGAAGAGAGAACGCTCCGGATACGAAAACGATAAACGCCTATGAATACACATCCCATCCCAGCGACGGTCCTGCTGACCCTCGCTCCGGACCAGACGGCAAGCCGCGTGCAGATCTACACGGACGGTTTTACCCGGAAGGATTTCGACCGGTATGCCGCCGCCGATATTTCCGACGCGCGAAACGATCCCGACGTACCTCAGGACGCATGGATCGTGCGTTACGACTTTTCTGACCAGCGGAAGATTCCCCGGATCGGGGAGAACCGCACGGAAGATTATGCACGCTCGCTTCTGCGCCGGGCGCATGAAAGCCGCATCCGTCCCTGTTGTATCATACCGCTGCGCGATCTGATGTTCTGCGCGGAGTCCGGGATCGATCCGCTCTCCCCGCAGGGGACGCACGAGCGGCTGATCCGGCTCGACGGGTACGGACCGTACTGCACGGCTCAGGGATTCGGAAGATCCGGCAGCTCCGATACGTTCCGCAGCGTCCGCGCCGTAGAATTGCCCGACGGGGTGCTGCTGTTCGATACGGAACGCCTTCTCGGAGGGGATGCTTTCAGGGCTCTGATGCAGCATTGCTGCGACCGCTTTTACGATCCGGGGCTCTCCATCGATCGGCTCGGCGTGTACGACATTCCCCGGCTCAGCGCGGAGTTCCTGCTCGAAGGACGGGCCGAGGCGCTGAACTTCCACTGCGGCTACCGCAACCGGGATTTTCTTATCACCTCCCTTCCCGCAGCGTATATCCTCGACCGCTCTTCGATTCTCGAAGGAGTTCCCCTGCGGAGCTACGACATGCGTCCGACGGCGGACAACTACCTGCGCTTTTGCAGACGGGAGGAGCTGCTCCCGGAGGCGTGGTCGCCCAATTACGACATGACCGCTCTGCTGCGGATCGCCGAGTGCGGCTATCCGGTGAAGGATGTCCCCGAAATATGGAAACGGAAAGCGGGAAGCCTCAGGGACTTCACTGACATAGCGGCCCGGTACGATCCCCGGAGGCCGAATGTATTATTGGAGCGTGAAGCGCGGCGGCGGGCCCGAGCCCTGCTCGAAAGCCGCTATCCCGACCGTCGGAAGCCCTCCGCCGAAAATACGGCGCCGCGGCAGACGCTCCGCGCGGAGCGTCTGCCCGATACGCTACCGGTACGATCCGTAAAACGTCATTCGATATAGCCGAATCAAAATAAATCCTTTCCATGAAAATCGAACGAACCTTTCGGGGCAGCGTATATCTGACGCTGACGCCCGCGATGCAGATCCGCCACATCTGCATCGACATTCCGACCGACCCGCAAGGATTTTTACGGTTCCTGCACAACAATTACGACGATCTGGACGACCCCAAAAGCGTACCGGACAACTATATGATCCGCTACGACTTTCCGGACGCCTCGAAAATTCCCCCTCTGAGGCGGGACGACAACTCGGCCTATCTGCACGAACTGACGGCCGTGATGACCGAACAACAGGCGTATCCGAAGAAAATCGTATCGCTGCTCGATGTGGCGTACTGCAAACGGAACCGCATCGGTCTGCTTACGAAAGAATCGGAACACGAAAACCTTTGCAAAACCATAGGATACATTCCGCAGATTTACCGGCTGCGGAAACTCAATTCTCCTTTCCCGAAGATAACGGGCTTTGAAACGAATTACGGAATCCTGTTATTCAGCAACACGAATAAAGGTCTTGCACTGTCGGCCGATTACCTCCAGTACCAAGCAGATCAGTTTTTCAAGGCGCAGAACGAGACGACCTTTCTGCGAATACACAGCCTGCTTCATTTACCCGAAATTCCCTCTCGGCAGATCGACCGTTTTGCTGAAATGAATTATGAACATCATACGGACTGCAACGATTTTCAGCCCGTACCTTCCGAAATATATTGCCCGCCGGAGACGACCCGTTACGGATTTTGCAACGAGCGTTACGACATGCATCCGACGCTGGAGAATTTCGACAGATTCGTTCATCTCGACTATTGGAACAGCCCGACCTTATCGGACGAAAATTACGACATCGCCTCGTTACTTTTCATTCGACAAAACGGCTATCCTCGCGGAGGATTCTACGCCGATCTGTCTCGACCGTTTTTCCGTCAGGAGGAATTCGACCGGCTCGAGGCCGCCAAAGCGGGCAAGAGCCCGGAACAGTGCGCCGGAATCGACGAAAAGATAAAGGCCCTTGCGGGAGAAATCCTCGATCATGCATTTTCCGGATACCGGGGAGTTTCGAACGGGCGGAACCCGTCGCTATCCGAAGAGCCCGGTCTGCCGAAGCAGCGAGCCGGCATGAAACGGTAGAACATCCCGATCCACCGTAAAAATACCGCTGTCCACAGCGTATCGCCGGCCATGCGCGGCCTGAGGCGGCCGCCCGGTATCAGGCGTCGAACGGCTCTGTATATTCGTCCTGTAATCATTGTTCAACTTCTTAATTCTATTTCAATTATGGCAAAAAAAGAGAATGCGGGAACGGAAGCGTACCGCCCCGACCCCAACCGTGAAACCATCTTGATGGCCGACAAAGCCAACGGCCGGCTGGACGTAATCAGCGAATTCCGGCGCGACCCGAACGACAACAATCGGATTTCGGTAGTTACTGTCACGCCCGAAACCAAAAACCGCACGTCTTACTATACGCTGATGTTCGGCAGCGATGCGGCCAAGGCCATTTCCGATCTGCGTTATCAGGATTTCGTAAACCACCGTGATAATCCCGAATCACAGACTGTCGAACGTGAATTTTTCCTCTGTCCCGTAGAGCGTGTACCGGAGGTGGTCAATGCTTATTATGCGCTTCGCAACGATCCCAAAGACGAGATCAGCGCCGCCATTCTCTCCGAATGCCGTACCAGTCCCAATCAGCTCGACAAACTTCGTTATAGTCTTTACGATATCCCGTGGGGTGAACTGGCATCGATAGGTATCGATCGCAACCAACTTTCCGCACAGGATCTTCAACGATTGCGCGAAGGGGGAGAAACCCCCTCGCTGTTCGACGTCGTCTACAAAGTAGGACAGGACACGCAGATATCGGCGAACAAATGTTCGCTGCAAATGTACCGCGATCTGGACGACCGCCCCCGGCTCGACATCAGAGGTCCTCTGCCGCATCCTGAATATAAGGACGAAAAGTACAAGATGCATATCAGCGCCGACGACGAGGCCCGGATCGCCTACGGCCGGGCACTGCCCCGCGCCATTATGGTCGATAACCACGGCAAGCAGGAGTGGTGTTATGCAGGATTCCGTACCGACACCAACCGGATGATTACCGTACCCGTGCGGGCCGTCGCCAAACCCGAGTTCATCTACGGCAACCGGATCAGTCAGACCCAGCAGAACGAACTGGCGCTGGGCCGCGGTATCCGGCTCGAACACTGCAAACTCAGGGACAAGGACAACGAATTCAGCTCCGTGTTCCAGTTCGACGTCACGCGGATGGATTTCGTGCCGATCAATCCCAGTTATGCCAAGCCGTACATTCCGCCCCGGATCGCCGAGCAGTTGACCGAACAGCAGATCGAGGCATTGAAGCGTTACGAGGAGATCGACGCCCGCAACGTCAAATCCTCTACCGGCCGCAGCCTTTCGATCATGGGAATCGATCGCTCGACCAATGCGCCCTATTACTCCCGCATCAACCGTTCTCAGGAGCAGAATAAGGAGCAGGAACAGGCCAAAGCGCAGGAGCAGACGGCGGAACGCCAGCAGGCCGTATTCGAGGAAAAGACCCGATCGCAGGGGATGAGTGTCTAACGATGGCTGCCAGAAAGAAGATTCCCGATCCGGCATTCTTTGCCCGAAGGCTCGGGGCATTCCTGCGGGAACATCATCCTCTGCTCGAAAAGACCGAGAAAATGGTTCGTGAGCGTAGCTGCAGGGCGTGGATCTCGGCATGGGACGCCCTGCAATCGGGCGACAGCGTGCACACGGCCCTGCAAAAAGCGGACAGCGTGCTTTATAAAGGACTGCTCTTCTCCGGGTACGATACGCTCAGGTGCGTTCTCGCCGCGGAGTTTCCCGAAGTTCCCAAATCCGAACGGCACGAGTGCGTGGTGCGGCTACTCCCTCTGTGCAAGGAGGCGTTCATGCGCTACGACCTCGGCGACGGCCTGCTCGCGAGCCCGGAATACAACCACCTGATCCTCGATCTGATCGAGGTCGTCCGCAGGCATATCGATGAATGCCTGTATTGAAATGATCGTTTCAGCCTGAAACGGCATAATCCATTAAAATTTACCGTTATGAAAAATTTGTTTTTTACGGCTGCCGCAGCAGCCCTGCTTTGCTCGTGCGGCAAAGAACCCGTTTGCGAACATACGCCCGCTCACGACACGCAGGGGGCCGCAGTAACCCTCTCGTTCGATGCCGGATCATCCCGGACCAAATCCTTCTTCGACCCGACAGCCACGGCCGAAAGCTGGGAGAAAAGCCTCTCGTCGGTCTGCGTGCTGGTCTTCGGAGCTGACGGACGACTGCTCGTGCAACGTAACTTCACCGATTCGGAACTGTCGGCCAAGAAAGCCACGTTCGCCATCCCGAACGCTTTGGCCGGACAAAACTGCGACTTTTACGTCGTGGCGAACAAAACCGTCAACGGTATTTCCGGTAAGGCGGCGCTGATGGCCCTGAGCGAAACCACCCCCGCCGAATACAACGGCACCTTTGCCGAAGTATCCACAAAAGCCAAGCGGTCCGGAGGATTCGTTATGACAGGCCATACGACCAAAGCCATCGCCGCGCAGGGAACCAAAACCGACGTGGCGGTAACGCTCGAACGCACCGTAGCCAAAATCGCGGTTCAGGCATCCACGACGGCCGAGTTCTCGGAACGCTATTCGGGCAAAGTGCGGATCAACTCGGTCGTGCTCTCGAAAGCCGCCTCCCGGAGCAACCTGATCGCTCAGCAGACCCCGAACACGGGGCCCATGACCTTTACTCACACGCAGGCGGCCGACGAGCTCTCCGGCAAGTTCCGGAACCTGTTCTACGTGCCGGAGAACGGCGAGCTGGCCGAAGGGAGCCGCCTGCTGCTGACCCTCGGCGCGACATACGACCGCGACGGCAACTTCTCGACGACGGACGACCAGGCGGAAGTCACCTATCCCGTAGAGCTGTCCGGAGACGGCGCGGGCCGGTTCCTTCGCAACGGGTATTACCGCGTACAGGCCCTGATCGACGGGCTTACCGGCAGCGAATTATCCGTCTCGATCTCCGTGGCAGACTGGGAGACCCCCGTCACGCAGTCGGTAAACCTCGGACAGTAGCGCACTCTTTCGGGGCAGGGGCCGTCCTCTGCCCCCCTTACTTTCTCATTTAAACTATACCGGTTATGAAAAATCCGCTTATCGTTTTCACGTGTGCGCTGGGAGCGCTCTGGAGCTCGTGCGCCGGTCTTGCCGACCGGGACCGGGAGACGGGTCCCGATTCGCTCAGCGTCACGTTCGCCGTTACCGTCCCGGAGACGGAAACCGTAACCCGCGCCCTCTCGCCGGAAGACGAACGACAGGTGCGCGACCTGAACATCTACCTCTTTCACAAAACGACCGATATACGCAAGCACCTCTTCTCGGACGACGGTGCCGGACAAATTACCGCAACGCTCATCCGGGGCGACTACGACGTCTTCGTCATAGCCAATGCCGGAGGCGATACGGGGGAACTGACGCGCGAAGAGGCCGAACGGTTCTCGCTGGACGTTCCCGAAGAATCCGGCCTGACCGCCGCCGGAGGACTGCCCATGTCGGCCCGTCTCTCCGTCTCGGTCTCCGGCCCCGCCGTCATTCCCGTGTCGCTCGTGCGGTGCACGGCCAAAGTGACCCTCTCTTTAAGAGTGGATGAGCAGACCGCCGGAGAGATCGCTCTGCAAAGCGTCCGGGTAGGACACGCCCCCGGCACGGTAGCCCTGTTCTCCGACAACCGGGCGGCGGAATCCGCCCTGATAGACTACGCGAAGCGAAGCGTCACGGACAACGTCTTCTCCGGCACGTTCTATATCCCGGAAAACCTGCAAGGAGTCAACGCCTCGATCTCCGACCAGCGGGACAAGAGCGCCGCGAACGCGCCCGCCGCAGCCACTTTCCTCGACATCCGGGCTGCGGCCGAAGGTCAGGAAATCGCCTATCGGATCTATCCCGGAGCGAACAATACGACCGACTTCAACCTCGAACGGAACCATCACTACGTGATCGACGCCACGATCCGGGGCACCAATGCCATCGATACGCGCGTATCGACCGTCAAACTCTCTTCGGGTACGCTGAAGAACCCCTGCACGATCGGAGAGACCGTCCCGTCAAACCTTACGGCAACCTGTACGAACGCTCCAGACCGGACAATACGCCTCTCGGTGACGATACTCGAGGGCAGCGCGACGGTCCGTGTGGACGGTGCCGAATGGCCATCCGGCGTAGCCTTGCCCTTTTGCCGGGGCAACGAAACCCGTACTGCGGCCATCGCCCTCGTATCACTGCGTTCCGGTCCGCTCCGCATCCGGTACACACTCTCGGACGACAACGGCTACATCACCTCACAGGAACAGTCGACATATTGCAAACAGATCCATCCTCTTACGACCTCCTACACCGAACAGCCGTGGAGCGGAGAAGCCCATACACCGCTCGACTTTACCGTCCATGCTGCACAGCAGAACAATACGGCAGGATTCACCGTTCGCTACGAACTGCTGCAAGGCTCCGGAAAACTGTATTACAACGGTGTCGAAATCAGCGACGGCATGGGATTCTCGTCCGGAACCAGTAACCCCGATACGGGCAGAAAATGCCCGTTCCGCTTCACGCCGACAGCCGTCGGAACCGCACGCATCCGGCTGACCTTCATCGGAGACGACGGGCAAACATCCGTTATAGACAGAACCTATGCCGATATCAAGCCTTATATCGTACATCTTACACCCGATTATCAGGTAGTAAGGACCGGACTGGCCACACTCGGCGGTACGCGGTATTACCGGAACCTGACCGTGCGCGTACTGCTTACGGCAGATCGCCCCGTACCGTACAGAACATCGCTCACCGTATCGCTGTATTATACGACCGGCTATTACGAAACGACCTCCTCAAAAGCAGTCACCACGCCGTTGAACACAACCGCCGGCATTCTGATCATGCCCGGCCAACAGAGCGGTCATACCGATTTGGAGACCTATCAGGGCTGCTGCGTAACCCGCTCCAGCGGTACCGTCCGGGTCTATGCGCCGGGATATTACATCAAGGAAAAGAGCGGTTCCACGTTCTCCGATCCGGTCTACGACGCACGCATGAATACCTACAAGCTGACGGTCACCCCGCAGGACAACTCGGTCGAGTGCATCGTAGAGAAACCTGCCGGATAACCGCCATTCCTCATTGAAAAAACAAACGCACAAATGAAAAAGACGATCATAATGTCGGTCGCGGCTGCCCTGCTGGGCAGCTGCGCCAAGCTGACTTCCGGAGATGCCGTACCCGACAACGACAGGAAGTATCCCGTCTCGATTCGCTTCGAATGTCCCGGCATGACAACGACCCGCACGCTGAACGAAGAGCCGCAGGTGACGATCGAAGACCTGAACCTATACCTCTTTCACACCACGAACGCTGATGCCGCAAAGCATCTGTATCTCAGCCCGGCGACAGGCGACTTTCGAACCGAACTGCCCGTAGGCGAATATACTCTCTATGCCGTTGCCAATGTCGGAAGCGATCTGGGAAATCGCTCCGAGAAGGAACTCCGGAAAGCAGGGATGACGGCCGTCAACGAAGAGGACCTGCCGCACGGTGACATACTGCCCCTGTCCGTCCAGACGCAGCTCTCGATCACGGGGCCTGCGAACGTATCGGTACCTCTCGTAAGATGCCTCGCCCGTATCGAACTGAACCTGTCGGTCGCACCGCAACAGAGGGAACGGATCACACTGCGCTCCGTACAGATACTCTCCGCCCCGCGCCTTGCGGCTTACTTCGCAGACAATGCGCCCTCGGAAGACGACGCGGTGACGGACTACGCCCCCCGGAGCATCACGGGCCACTCTTACAACGGAACGTTCTACGTGCCGGAGAATCTGCAAGGCACCGTGGCCGGCATTACGGACCCTACGCAAAAGGCTCCCGACAAAGCTCCGGAACAAGCGACCTGCATACACATCGAGGCCGTGAACCAGACCGGGCGCAAGCTCGACTACTTCATCTATCCCGGCGAAAACGATACGGACAATTTCGACATTCGGCGCAACCGCCGCTACATCATCCATGCGACCGTCTTGGGCGAGAATACCATCGACACGCGGGTATCCACGACGGACGTCGTACTGGGCAGCGTCAAGCCGTCGTATCGTCCCGACGAACCCCTGTCGACCGAACTGCGCCTGCTTACCGTCAACAATCCCGATCCGTCGTACAGCTTCTCGTACCGCATCTACGAAGGCGCGGCCTCGGAGCTGCGCGTTCAGGGACGGCCCCTCGCGCAGAACACGCCGCTGCCGGTCGACTTCTCCGGCAGCGAGTACCGCCTGCCGATTCTCTATACGCAGGCCGCGCCCGGCGAGGGACGCATC